>JAAUXU010013874.1_pt1 | contig 25765 bp, 27 predicted proteins | sample 7278151 | NCBI WGS metagenome assembly JAAUXU01 (sample SAMN14350113, study PRJNA611818) | marine sediment metagenome | isolation source: surface marine sediment (1.8m) | place: French Polynesia: Moorea | collected 2018-08 | reverse complement strand
TACCCCCACCCCCCCCCACCCCCCACACCCCCCCACCCCCCCTCCCCCGGCCGCGGGGGCGGCGGCCGCGCCCCCCCCCCACACAACGCTGCAGGGAGCAAATATGCTTTAGATAGTGAGATATAACACAGCTTTGTAGTGCTATCAAGACCAACAGAGCTCTAGAAAAGAAAATGTTACTCACATACAAGGGGGCACAATAAGAGTTGGTCTCTTTCTCTTTCACCTTGCGGAAAAAGAGGCCCTTCATGCCAGAGGAATGGGGAGGGGAGGGGATAGATACGGCTGCACGAGCCTGATTGTGGCCGCGGCGACGACCGCACCAACGGTCTGCCCCGTGTAACCGCGCCTTCAGTCGCTGTACTGTCCGGTGGATGGCCATGATGCAGCTAAGTGCCCCTACCCCTACCCACTTCCGTGCTGTTGCACTCGCCTCACGAGAGAGTCGGAGCCTTCCCTGGGGAGGTGAGCAAGCCAGGAGGAAGGCGGTTACAACGTGCGGATCAATAAAAATGCCTCGAAAGTCAGGGAGACTCAAAAAACGAAACAAGTGACGACATCTGTGTGCTACCGTTGAATTGGGAGTGGGCGTTTGCTACAATTTTCTCTCAATCCCTCAAAGACTCCTTGTCAGAGCCCAGTTCTTGTTGACTCACTCAGCAGGTGAAGATAGAGGTGGGAAGAGGAAGAGAGTTATAGGATTTGCGGTCGGTCGGTCCATGTCCCGCCGAGCGAAGTCATCAACAGAAACGAGGCCTACTAAGTCTAGGCCTCCTCTAGGCCCACGTGGCAGAAGTAATCGTATTCATGCTTACGCAGATGGACGGACAGGCAGGCCTTCTTCTTCATGAACTAATGGGTCCCCCCATACTTGGCGTGACGTCAACTAAGAAGAAGGAACTCTTTCAGCTTTTTTTCTTCGACCTTGACGCAGTAGCGATTTCAATCTGGCAATTTTTTTTTCTTGCAGTGCTCTCAATGCTCCACATGCCCAAGAAAGTAGAGGAGGAGAAGAAGAGGTAAAAAAAAGAAGTTCAAGAGTCTCCTTGATGAGGTTCAGCTTGCACGTTAAGCACGAAGTGTAAAACCTCACCCTTGGGAAAACAGAACAAGATACACGACGCCAAAGAGCCAAAAAAAGGAAGCTCTTGCTTATACCTCGGGGTGTGTTTTTCTAGCAATTTTTCTCCTGGCATAAAAGCAATAGGATGAGAAAGAGACAGAGCACACACACGAAGCTCACCAAGATCTGGAAAAGGAGGCGTCGATCAGGATTAGAGAATCTTTCAAGCCCCGAGCGCGATCCTCGTCGTTCATAGCGGAGACATCATTCTCACGTTAAGCTTTGCTGATAATATCGGTTTGAAGGCTGTATCTTGGCTTGGCTTACAAAACGAAGAAGAGAGAAAAAAATCTTGCAGCAGCGACCTCGGGTCTCTGGATCACAGCCAGGAAAAGACCCCAATGTAAAAAGAGAATCGGTAGCAGCAGAGAGCGACCCAGAAAGAGAGTGAGAGCTCAGGAAAAATATGTGTGCAACTTAGCTTAGGCCTTCTCGAAAGTAAAAGTCTGGATTTGTGCCGAAAAAGAGGGGGGGGGGGGACAAAATGAGGGAAATGGAGGCGGCGGAGAAAGGAAAAGTTTGCTCTTATTTTTCTGTCGGATTTGAAAAACATGACACAGACGAGGCAAAGATGCAGACATAATTGAAACGGCGTTTGTGCTACTGACAAAAAAAAAATTGCCGCTTTCTGCAAACGTTTTCGTGGTCACGCAGGACACAAACATTATGCATTGAAGGATTCTCGTCTTTTTGTTCTTGCTGAACATGAACATGTGTTCACCGTGTCAAATGCTTGATTGAAGGGTGAGCGATCTGCTTTCAATCGTGCCTCTGTATCGATGCGTTAGTACTCATACGTGAAGAGAACCTGTTTCCATCTCATTTTCAGGCCTAAGCCAGCTGCTGGGACCCCACAGAATATTAAGAAGATTGCCTGTCTGCCTTATCCTTACGTGACGAGAAGAAGCGATGGCTTGGAGGAGTGGGGGAAGGGGGAAAAAGGCCTATTTAAATAGTGCAAGGGCCCACTGCACAAATCACACATAGAGAAGGAGAAGAAAAGGACTTTCGTCCCAGAAAGTATTGAAAGTCACATTCGTCACTGCCATCATGGTCAAGCATTTGTTTGCCAAAAGAACTCGAGACCAACGTAACTTTTTCCAGCAAGCAGTATTGTTCTACGAGGCCTCTGCACAGGAGAGAAATTCTTTTTCCTGCCGGTTGTAAAGATTCTACTTGGAAAGTCCAAAATGAACGAGGCGAAGCTCCCCCTCCTGCCCAGATTGAACTTCGTGAGACTGCTGGTCTGCGCCTTCGTCTGGCTGTTGGCGCCGCTGGCATCTTCGAGCTACGACACCGGGATGGTCCACAGGCTTCTCAGCGACAGGCAGATCCTCATCCAGGACGGGCTGTCGTATTTCAACGGCACCACCCTCAAGGACATCAGGAGGAGGTGAGTGAGCCTGCCAAAGCTTCTGTACACGTAAGCACCTAAGTGTATATATACACTGAAGGAGGAGTGGGCTGACGGGGGAATGGGCACAAAAGGTGCCCGTAGATCCCGGACCGACGTCTTCATGAGGGCGAGAAAACTTTCCCTTCTTTGCAGAGCAACTTTCAAGACAAAACATATGATTTCATTCCTAAAACATGATAAATGGCTTTTCTCACAGTTCCCCTGCTGCACTCATGCGGATATACTGTACGTGTACCGTATGTTCATGCCGGTTTGTAAATACCGCATGGACACGTTATGCACAGACCATATGAAGGACAACGACGTCATGCGGCGAGGAAGCTTTCGACCTTGTGCACATCTGTACTCTAACGACATGTCAGACAGAGATCACGGGGAGTCGGGTCAGGTCATTCACACCAAGACTAGAACAAATAGAAAGGAAAATCTCAGGGTTGTCTCAGCAAACTTGCGACTTAGCACCGTAGGATTACTCAGTTATCACAAGAGGTAGAACGAACCTTCCGCTGAAGTTGTGATGAAATGCTGGCAGCCACGGCCAAAACATCCTATTTATTTCAACATCAATGCAGTGAGCCAACATTTTCGTGAACGTGGTGCAGAACTTGGTCTTCGGCGGCACGCGCAACATCTTCATCTAATTTATCCATTGCTGTCTTGATTGCTGACTTCAGGCTTCTCGTTAAAAACATTTCAGGCAATGTTGCCACGTGCAAATCTTTGACCTGACGCCAAGTCAACGAACACTTAGTCTGAGCCCGAAGATGAGACTACAAGCAGTTGCGACATGACTGAGACAACCTGCACAATTGCTTACTTCCTTGGACTGAGTAGCTGAGTAAAGAGTGGGCACCTGGGGATTGCGACACAGGAGGGGGGAGGGAGCATTAGCAATGATATCAAGATTCCCCCAGTGAATCTCGGTAGGACACAAGCTCGTCACTTGTGCAGTGTACTTGTCAAAACATAGTCATGAGTGCTCTCTCTCTCTCTCTCTCTCTCTCCACGGGAGAGCAGTCGTGAGCCTCATGCATATCTTGTGTGAGAACAGCAAGTACAGAGCGTTGCCTCCAAGCCATGAGAAGAAGTTGCTGCATCATCTGTTTTGCTCCTCTGCATGTGTGGGTGAAAGCCATGTCTCTTTCTTTCCCCAAGAGGGAAAAAAAGAGAATTCGCGCTAGCAACAACAGCGGGGTCACTGTTAAGTACGAGTAGTACGATGTCCTGCGTGGCGTCATCAGGGCTTCTGCACCGTCATCCTTTGACATTTTTTTTTCTTCGCAGCTTGACCAGGTGCGGTGCAATCCATGGACTCCTGTCCATGCATAGGGGAGGCCGCACCTTATTCATTCCAGCAGTCCATGATCTGACGTTTCACTCTTTCAGGAGAGATGGTCACGAAGTGCGGTGCATCATCTCCATCGAGAACTGGACCCAGTGGCTGCTCTCCTTCCCGGTCACCTACTCGTACTACGGAGGCTTCCAGCGGGGCCTGCACGAGCGCGAGGTGTTCTCGGCCCACAGGGAGGCCGTAGTCGCCGTTAACGAGTTAGATTCGGTCACCGGCACGTCCGGGGTCGTCGCCTGGGAGCTGGGTAGAAAGAACATTCACCTCATCATCATGTGGTAGGTGCATCTGCTACTGAAAGGCATAAACTCTGGCCTTTTGTACTAGCTTGTCCAACTGTTATTATCAGAAAATGTACCCCCTTTTTTTAGGGGAATTCAATATATTCAGAAATTGTTGCAAATTCCTTTGCAAAGTTGACCCTGCTTATGAGTCATAATCAGCATATGTTACAAGGTACACTTGTGTACTACGGTCCTTTTGATGAGAGTCTGCTCGTTGCAGGTCCCTCCCGTACACCCTCAGGTTCTACGACGCCCACTTCGGGTTCGGCATAGTGCACCTAAGCACCAAGTTCACCCGGGACATGCTGCCTTACTGGTATCACCGGATGTATGACGGTGATCCTGGTACCTACAGCCGAGGCACCGCCGGCCAAAGCCTCGTCTTCAAGCACCGAGACGTATTCATCCTCGGCCACCTGGAGGCTGACTCTTACGAGCCTGTTCTCAACGTCAGCGTCATGCCTTGGAACACCAAGGACTTGGCGCCCAGCGTCTGGCACCAGCTCTACCTTCAGACGGTCAGGGAGAAGGACGCTCAGCCTTACGCCAAGGCCTCGTCCGAGGCCGCGGCGTCCTCAATATTCGGCCAGCGCGACCCCATTATTGTCTTAGGACATCTCGTCTGTGCTGTGCGATGGTGGCGTTGATGGACTCCTTGAACAGCTTAAAACGAGTAAGAAGATGAAGAAATGGGTCTCTCCAGACACTGCTGAGCGGTCCGGACACTGCCCGCATATGTCGACAGCAGCAATTTGAGCTGCTGCTTTGCTGCATTGTGAAAAATTCCCCCGCCCCTCAAAAAAGAATGAAGTGATTTGTGACGATTTCCCCAATATTTCGACGACACGGACGTTTGCGTAAGACAGACAAAGGACCTGTGTAAAGAAGACACAAATTCAGTGTACCTCAAGTTCTGCCACCGAAGTGAGAGTAGAGTCGCAATAGCCAATCGTGTGTAGCTACAACAACGAGATTGCAGTACTACTTTAATCAGTCTTCTCCATATGCAAGTGGTTGGTTGTATAGATATCACATGAAGTGTAGTATTAGAGACAGACAGTCTTTTGATCGTACAATATCGTCCTGCATCACTGGCTTCGGTTTAATTTTACAGTAGAGCTTAGGTGTAGTGGCAAGGATCTGCACTGACTTCTGAAGCCTATCTTACCGTCTCTGCTTAAATTATTGTTGTTACTTTTATACCTGAACTGTGCCACGACTCACTGTAACGTACTCTTGGTTCATTAATAAACCTGCTTATGCACATACACATTACATTACTTACGTTACATCTGATATGCAAGTGGGAATGTGTGATTGTCCAAATTCATTGACTTGTGGGTAGTAATTTGGTCCAATCGGTTCAGTTATCAATCATTTCTGCAATGAAAGATTGTTCCATTGTTCTTGTTGAGGAAGAGAGAAAGTTGGTTTTCTTCCTACATCTTCTAACTTCTTACTTTGTTTTTTGTAACTCGGTTGCATCCTTTTTTCTTTCTCAAAGAAGCACCATCGCAGAGACATTTCCAAGTTTAAATGTTTCCCAGTGATGACCACAGCCTCTCTGATGGAAATATTCGAGATCGTAAATGCAAAAAACCCCTGAAAGCTGACTCGGTTAGAGGAAATTTAAACAGTATTCATTCAGTCACCACAAACCGCCTGGTGTCTGTATCCATTGCAGGCAATGATCCTGAAGAGGAAACACCTCCACACGCAGCAATTTATGGCAAATTCCTCATTCTGACTAGCCCAGTTTCACCCACCGCACAATTTGTGGAAGGGGAAGAGATAATATTTCACTTCCAATTTGGCAAAGAAGTGAGAAAGAGAGAAAGAAGGATTTTTGCTCCCCCTACTTTTCTCGGCTGAACAGAAACGCACACACGTCCCTCCCGCTTCCTTCTCATATTTTTTTATCCCCCCCCTTGGATGACGAATGACTTTGCTTCTTTGAGTCTGTGTCTGGTGATGTGTGCAGTGCACAAGAATGAGGAAAGAGAAAAGAGAGCTCATTGCAAATGACCGAGACCAGAAATGAAAATTTTCAAGGGCTTCTCTCCTCCTTCACCTCGTCCTCCACCTCCTCCCCTCCACCGATTGAATTAGCTTGATTGAACAGATTCGAGCAAACATGTTCGTCCTCGTCTGTACCCATACGGAGTGGGGACCAAACACTGAGACTCGCGAAATATTTCTTCGTCTGTTTCCTCGAGTGGCAACCCTGGTGCGCTTGTGTCTGTCTATTTATGTTCGTTTCGACGATTCATCGAGGAGAATTATCGAGCAACGTCGGTTATTTCCAGGATCCACCCTGTACAGGCCCTACTAAAGAAGGGAGTTTCCGCAAAAAAAATCCTGTCTTGACTGTCGTCGTTTGCCTCTTCCTCGTGTTCACCAAAGTGCAGGAGAAGAGAAAAGTTGGTCAATTTTCCTTATTTCTCTCTCTCACTCGCTCCAGAGGAGGCGGAAGAGGAAAGAGAAACGAGCGTGAGACATTACAAATGACTACTCATTATTATCCTGCTCTCAGCAATCAAAGACGCTGTCTTATCATTTTTTCCCCTCTTCCTCTCTTCTGTCGAAGAAGAAAGTTCGGATTGTACAGTACCGGGGCAAGAGGAAAGGCTCATCAGAGGAAAGTTTCGCTCGACCAACACACGTTCCTTGACTTCATCATAACCGGACGTCACGGTGTGAATACCTAACATTGTATTAGGAACATGCGCAGCACCAGGGATTAAAAAGTATTACAGTGTTGCACCCGGAGTCGTTCCAGAGGGCAAGAGAGACAGCGATCCCCAAGAAAGAATCCCCTTCCTGGCTTTCGCGTGACCTTTCGACCCACATATGCAGAATAAGGCATCATTGGCCTAAATATTAATGGGGCAGAACACTGTAGCGCTACTTGCTCACTAGTACAGGGTGAGGGCGAATGTTTTGCAGACTTGAAAAAGTTGCAGGAAGCACATCAATGTATGTTACAAACTGCAAGTTTCATTCGGTTGCTGGGGGGAAGAGGGATTTAGAGTACACTCAAGTGACGGTGGCCAGGGTATGTGCCATTGACCTGACCAGGCCAAACCCTACGATAACCCTAAGCTATGTTAACCTGGTGTGTACTCAATCATTTTAGTGCACAAGCAGCCACTTTGATGCACGCTGGGGCTTTATTCGATGCATACCAATTTAGTGCATGCATCTTCTTCTTGATGGACAAAAATACCACACCCAAATGTTCACTCAAACAGCCAAAGCCAGAAAGAAGATATTTATGCAGTCTTGATCCAGTCTACTCAATATGTGAGCAAGATTTTTGTCAGTACCCTGTATATAATGCAATGCAGGAAACACTGGAGACAATGAGTGATGTGATGGCCAGAATGTTTGGATCTTTGAGGAGAAATACCCAAATTGGGCTTGTATATGATTCAAAATTCCTAAATGTAAAAAAAGAGTGATTAACTTTTATTTTGGGTTTAAGTCAAGTCTTCCTTGAGACTTGGCTTTGTGAGAGTTCAATGATTCTGGTTCCAATTCATTCCCTACCACATGTACAGTTTGAACTTTGTATACGGCTCTCCGGAAATATTCAATAGTTGTATTTTTTTTCTTTTAAATATCTGTCCTGAGACTTACTGCATAGAGTGAATGAAACTGCCTTGCTTTGATGAAATCGGGACATCCCGGATATGGTCACAGGTGCGGCCTTTCTTCTTTTTTTAAAATTTGGGCATCTTGTCTGCAGTCAACGGCATTCACGTGGAGCGCAAATATTCATCTGTTCCAGCGATTGAGCTTCGGTGGACGTGGTAAGGTCGAGTTCAAAATGTTCGGAAAGTGGACCTGCTGCAGGTGGACGTGTTCAACGCACTTTTTCTTCTCAATCCCGTTGGCTCCGTCAAAATCATCCGGTGTGAGTGGCACACACGGGTTTGACCTTGCAAGTCTCCTTGCCGCCGATGCTGAACACGAGCTTGGCAGATGGAAGAACAACTCCGTCGACTGTCTCTTCTTTATTGACGCTGCATTGATGATTCCAGCTCGCTGTGACTGGGGCTTCAGCGTCCGATTGACCACTTTATGGCCCTGGAAGTGACTGAGGGTCAATGGATGGCTCCGATGTCGTATTTCGGCCATTCGTTTAATTACAGAAACTGCCATTTGTGGGACAAGGTCAATACCGTTGGCGTGCAGGTGCCAAACAACAATGTCACAGCAATTGGTGCTGATTCGCCCGGCAATGAAAACGAATGAGTGCGGAGAAAAAGGAAACCATGGGTGGGCGCTTTCTTTTCTTTTTTCCCCCCTTTCCTTGGCAACCGACGGACGTGTGAGCCGCGAAAAGGTGTGATGTCTGGCTGCACGCGCCATCTTTGAGGCTCACTCACTCTGCCAGGCCGAAATAGGACTTTTTCTTCATTTCTCCTCTTACTTCGCGGGACAACAAAAAGAAATGAAAACATAGTGAACACTTCATTTCTCTTGCTTCTTCTGTCGCGCCCTTTGCACATAGTCAAGGAGAATTCTTTCCTGTGGCTTTCAAATACTAGATCGCAACCTACGCGGGGTGGGTTTGAGGGGACTTGAAGAGGCTTTACCGCATTAAAGTTCTGGAAATCTGAGTCTTTCACACATAATTCCTGCAAGAAGATTGCAATGCCCGGAGGCACTTTCATTTCCTCTTGGCGTGGAAGCGATCGTCCTGTCTCCTTTCTTCTACACTCATCTATACGTACTCCACCAGATGACTTTCACAGAGATGCCACCACTTCATCCAAGACTTTTCCAGGGCTTTCTGGTTGCTGTCTGGTCGAGAGACTTTTTTCTTGAATGATTTCTTCTTCACGGGTAGGGCATAATTCACGAGTCTCTCCAAGTGCTTGGGGCACACGATTAGGACTTGAGCCGTAAAAAAGAGACTTCGGCATCCTTGTCGTATATTGGAAAAAGGCCCACATCTCCAAGCCCCAGCGGGACCTCAGCCCCGCCCTGGTGGCGTTTTAGGCAGCAAAATTCAGAGTTGAGATGACAGCAGAGATAAAACTGCCCAAAGATTGTCTGAGGAGCCCCGAAAGCCACACAACCATGATGGTGGAGGATGAATCACGGCGACTGGAAAGTTTCTCTGCCTCCTTCACAAGAAGAGGCAGTTTACCGCGATGGAAGTAAGGCCAACTTTTGCAATCCGGATAATGGCAGAAGCCTGTTGTTGTGGAGTTCAGCGGTCCTTCTGAACAATGAGACAACTGATACAGCTCGAGGGAGGCAGAAAGTTTCATTTCACACAATCTCTCGTCACATCTATCTCTTCAATGGATTTGATGCATGTTCTAAAAGAGCGGATTGGAGCCTCGCCAATCAGGCAAGTGACATCAACGATTGTGTTGCAAATGTGTGGACCAGAATCATAACTGTGTCATGCGTCGCTGTAAAGTAGGGCTCCATTTTCCGAGTTTTGATCCCGGTCAAGTTTGTGTGTTCAAACCCCTATATATTATGAAACAATATACCGTACCGTCGCATTAAAGAACTGCTGCTCTTCTTTAATATTCTGTCCCTGGCTGCGGCTCTGATGCCAAGCTGGCTCGTATTTTTTGTTGGGTGTCCCTACAAGTACTTTCAATATAACTGTCACTGTGAACTCAAGCAGCCCTCGCCAAAGAACTCGAGACATTCAGTGCAAATCTTTATAACATTTAATTCATACTGCATTCATCCTCCATCAAGACATCCAGGTCTAGGACATCACCACCTATGTTCTCATCAGTATCGAAGGACCACGTTGATCTGGGCTTGCAGTGCGGCTCTTATGTCCAAATTGTGCCTTGGGTGTGCAGCCCTTATTCAAGGGAGGCCCTCTTTTCAGGGCTCCTCTTAAGTGCGAACATACGGTAACGCAATATAAGGCCAAGGACACGTCAAATGAGGAAGATCAACATGAGGAAAATAAAGCCTTCTTTTTCACAGCGATGCAATTTGTTACTTGATTTTTTATCTCAACAGTCAGTCAGTTGTAGTGGGAGGAAGCAGCTCTGTATGTACAGTATATTTTTACCCTCAAACCGGGAATTATGGCTCATTTCTCGATTTCAGCAACAATACAGTGTATTTCCAGGTTTCGGAGAGAACGTAATGTGGTTTCATATTTTCAGGCTCACAGTAACTAAGACACACCAGTGCAGAAAAGAATCTGGCGTCAAGTATTATAATCATGTCAGTGATGACCAAGACCTATAAGGAGTGGGGACCACATCCGATTGGGCACTGTTCGCATACCTATGAAGCAAGAAGTTTCCGCTTCACCTGGAACGCAGCAATCGCGGCATAAACAGAAAGTGTTCTTGAGAGCGTGCACGTAGAATATAAATTTTTTTTAATCAACAAATTTCATACTACGTCGAGAAGTAGCAGAAAAAGACCGTGTTATTGTACCTACGTTGTTTTTTGGGTCTGTTCGAGGCTGTGCCATCTTAGCTTTTTCTTCTTAACTGAGCCTCCCTTGGCATTGGGGCCCATCCGCGAGGCCTCTTTTCCTATTTTTTCCATGGACGAAAGAGGAGCTGCTCTGCAGTAAAACATGTACCTCAGAAAAGGATACATAAGAATGCTCTCAAGTGAGGACCTGTATCATAACATTTATACACAGAACAAACAGCAAATACTTAACATGTAGCCCCCAACTGCTGTACAGTAAATACGTCGTGGTCCCTGGCTGTAATAAAAAAGCTTTGTTGTTTAAGGAAAGCTGATGCGGTATTGCCTTAACAAGGACACCAACTTATTTCTTGACTGAACAGTATGAAAAGTGGCAAAGCAGCAAGAGGAGGAGCAGTCAATCACTGAAGGACCTGCAATAAGGCCCACAGCATCATGTGAACCATGCGCATCTTTCGTCGTCAGTGTTGTTGTCGGGGACGACATGAAATGGCAAAGAAACGACGCAGCAGCAGCAGCAGCAACAACAACAACAGCAGCAGCAGCCATCGCATTCCCTTTGATGAGAGACCGATGGCGGCAAAGTTTGCTGCTCTCCCCATAAGAGCCTTTCCATCCTTTTTTCCCCCCTTCTTCTTCTTTCTCCTTCTTTTTCAGCTTGAGGCCGAGGAGCAGCCAACGTCTTAAAACTAAATTATGTCCAGAGAGACAAGAAGAGTGGTCGGTTCGTGGCTGTGACGCCCAGTTAATTGGTATTAGTCGGAGGCCGCGTTGGTGCCAAAAGTGCCAAGGCCTCTCATGCACCACTCGATGGTTCAGCCTCCCCCCCCCCCCCCCCCAAAAAAAAGAACCCTTTTCATACTGGAGTGACTGAGGAAAGATGTTGTCACAAGCTCAGGTTTTTCTTCTTCCTTTATCTTTCTTCTAAAAGCGGCAGATGCAGCTGAGCTTTTCTCTCTTTGATTTCTCAGGATTGACACTTAGCTCAAGTTGAGTCTTCTTCGCCTCTTCCTGAGAAGGCATTTCTGCCCCGTTCGTGTGGGAGGCATGCACTTCCGAGAGGAAATTAAGAAGCTCTTAAGTGAAAACTGGGATAGCTTTAAGGGGAAGAAATAAGAGCAAGAAGAAAAAGGAGAGGGCTAACGGGGGGAGGAAATACTGCAACATAGCGAAAGCTAATTAAAGAAAAAAGAAGGGAAGCAGCAACAAAATTCCAGACCTGTAGTCTCGAAAATCTGGTAGCTGTTTTTTTTTTTTTTTTTTTTAAAAAAAAGCCTTTGTACACAATGAAAAGGTAGAAGAAGAAGAGTCTCATGTTTGTTTAAGTGAGAAGGTCAACTCCTTCGAGAAGAAAGTCTTTGTTATGGCTCGGTATGAATCCTCGTAGGGTCTTTTACATGGCTAAATGCGACAGGAGTGGCTCTTAGTATCACATAATTAGGACTGAGATATGGTCGAGGATTGCTTCAGTTCCAGGAGTTGTGCCATGGTCAGTCTGCCCTCCCGTCCGCCCGTCTGCCCGCCGGCCCAGCACCCTTGTGTGCCTTTATTACTTGCTTTTGTGCGCAGCCATGTAATTAGACCACTCATTCTCTCTCTCCCTCACTCTCTTGCTAAGCCAAGGCATTCAGGCAGCAAAAATCCATTTGCCCACTGTCTCACTTGCCGTGCAAGACCAGCTCCTTGCTCTCGTTCTCTCTCCACCAGACACAGTCTTCACATTCTGAAAGAAACAATATTTCCAGGTCGTATCACTAAAAAGAAAGAAAGAATGAAATCACTAGCAATCAAACCACGTGGTTGGTTCTTACGGATGCCCTGAACAATGGATGATGATGTCACTTTCGACTGAAAAATCACTTGACAAATCTCCACCTCCTTTCAGGACCTTCGTCAGGACCGCCCGAGAAGCAACAATGTGTAGCTCCACTTGTCTGATCGAGTCGCGTTCGTAATCGCAGCAAGAACCGTGAGGCCGAAGTAGTAAGAAGCTTTGCGCGAAAGTCAGAGGAGACACAAGTTTTCACTCAAAGAGCAGATATTACTCACCACTGGACAAAGGAGAGACTTGCTCGTTGTCCTCCCTTCCATCCATCTCTGCAATGTATCCACCTCCTCTCTTTTCCCATCTTCGCTAACTAATTAATGCCTGAGAAGTGCGGACTCGTCCGGACTCTGAAGGCCCTAAGAGGACTTGGTGGAAGAGGAGATTGGCGATCTCTGTCAGTCATGACCGAAAGTCATGAGATTGCATCACTTTTCCTGGTCCCATGACCTAATTGTGCGAGGTCACCTCTGCCCACGTTCTACGCGGAGACGCCGTCGGACGAGTGCTCCTTTGTTTGTTTGTTTCTTTCCACCGGGTTCATCCCCTGCCACCTCTCAGCCTCCATTTTCTTCTCCAGAGGCAATGCCACGGCAGAACTGCTGTATTAATGTAGTGCTATATATACTATTAACGGGGAATTGTGTGACTATGAACACGACCCGAGGGGAAAACTTTTTCGAGGGTTAGAAAGGAGTCAGAAGTGCACGGAAAACTCTCGATATCTTCTTCCTCCTCACACCCCAAGAGAAGTTTGCAGCAGGGACGCCCGTCTTGCTTTGCCAAACACCTCATTTTTTCCTCTTCTCTGCAGAGGAAATTGATTTCTGCAAGGAATAAGAGTTAAATATTTGGGGGCGAATGTGACCAGGAGCTTTGAGTTCAGTCTTTAACTTGTGTGGTGTGGCTAGGTTGGTTTTGTTTTTCCTCTGGCAACAGAGCCCAAAGATAAGCAAAGTACCTGTACGACAAAATGAATGTACACGAGGTGGAACAGAACCTTCTAGCTTCATAGGTATCACGCATGTGACGGACGGATGTCATGTCACCCAGATCACATAATCGCTGCATGCTTCAGCCATCCAACATGCAAGTCTGATCTACCACTTCTCCTCCACATGAACCTTGATGACGTCGAGGCAGTTGAGAGAAAGCCTCCGTTCCACCGCGTGCTTCTTTTGTGACAGTCATGAAACGCGTGGAGGACGGATGACCCCGCCAGCGGTCAAGAAGAGCTTGTGCGCGTAACTGTGTTTGGCGTCTTCATTCTCCTTTTTCTTCACGTCGGCCTCGTCCGATGTAGGTCTATAAGAATATGCCAAAGTGATGGATGAGAAATAAATCGAGCTGCTGGCATTGTTTGGCAAAGCCTTGGTGAGAAGAGGAAAGAAAGAATGAAAGAAAGTCCAGCCAAGACCATGATTATTAATTCTTTCCGTGGGTGCACATAAGACTCATGCATACCAAATCGGCTCCTGAAGACCGTGTTCGCTGACCTCATCATGATGCACGGGTGCTTGAGCTTCAAGGAGATGTTTTCTTGTACGTAAATGCTAGATTCTCCCAGAGTGGCGTGAAGCAGCCACAATTGGCAGGCTGCACATACGCTTACTTCTACACGGCGCGATTGATTCATGCCAGCTTCAGACACTTTCGTCGGCCTTAACTTGGTCAGTCCGATCCAAAATGCCCACTTGAAGACAGATGACTGGAGTATTTGTGAACTGCAACAAAACAGAGAAGAATCAACTTCTTCCTTCCGCCAAGTCCACGTCTATCAGCATCGAGATTTGCAATGTCAAACCAACGTGCGGCGCTCAGCCCGTTTTCGAAGGACGCAAGGGCTCGAAGAAGTGCGTTGAACCAACTGCACCATGTTCGCTCAGGGCACTTTTCAGAGCTCTTCCAAACACTTTTGACTCCACCCTGTCGCATAGCAGTGACGTCAGCCTCATTTCGGCCGCTACATTTTCCACGTGCGAGCCTCCGGGGCCATAATGGGTCCCCCTGCGTGCTTCTATTTACACGACAAGACTTTTGGAATGGCCTGGAAATTCGGGAGGAGGGGGGATCAATGGCACCTTTTTCTACGGGTGCAGCAGCTTCTATTGTGTTTCCTTTTGTGCAACCGTACATAAATTTTACCCGTAGCTCCAAAAGTATTGAGAGATCGGGATGTTCCGCGACTCCGCGGCCCGAACACGTCCGATCGCCTCCCAGAATCTGAGCAGCTGCGAATCCCGGTTGGCAGACAACAATTTGAGTGGCCCGAATCCGGGATCTTCGGCTCATCCCACACAAACCGCAGCTAGCGATCAAAATCAGAAAGCGCGGACAACCACAAAGGAACAGAGAGAAAAAGTGAGATCATGACAAGGCACCTTGGCCTTTTCCTCCCCTCATGTTTTATATCTGGGAGTCTTGGCTGACTGATGATGGATCGACGAGGGCGCGGTGCTTGTCCCGGCTTCTCTGCGTGCACACGGAGTACAAGGAGTGGTCGGCGTCGTGTATGTCCGCGGAGGCAGACCGGTGTACCGCGGGGTATCGGGAGCCCGGTCAGGATCATGTAGGTTGTAGATATGCACCGGACAGGGCTTCGACTCCGGGTTTTGGACTCCGGGTTTTCGAAACCCGGGTCTACTGATGACACTTTGGGGGAGGGGATTCATTTTTCCTCCATACCCCACAACCTGGAAGCGCTTAACTTCATTTTTTTTTTACGTAAGAAAGCAAAAGTATGACGCAATCCGTCAAAAAGCAAGTGCAGTAGTTTGCGGATTTAGTCTAGTTAAAGATTAAAACCATAAAGTTACACATACTCAACAAATACACATATAGACATATAGGAAGTCTCGCTCTAAAATTATTTTGCTGCTTCTGTCTCGGTACAGTTAATGTCTCTCATTTACAATCAGGTGATTGTGCAGTGATGATGCTTTAAAAGTCCATTTGAAACTGAAAAGGTTACAACCAAAAGCGATCAGCAGCAGCTTGATTTTGCCGCTTAGGGAAACCTTCATAAAATAAAATTCTACCTTCAGGGTCTGCTTCAGATGCTTTAATGATGAAATGGATAAGAATGATGGACGTTGAGAAGTTGACATCAACTCCTTGACATAGAGTACATGCAAAGGTCGAGAATGTCAATTTTGTTGTGTCAGGGTGGAAAAATTGGCCTTTAGCGTTGTTTAGCTGATACAAGTGAGTGTAATTTTTTACTACGCGCACTTTCAACTCAAAGTTTTGCAGCATATTGTAGTTAGTGTGCATAGTGCGCACATTTTTTCGGCCATAACTTTGGGCTGGATTGAGCAACAGAAGCGATTCGCCCTCTATGGGAGGCTGAGACTCTCCTGTGAAGCTGAACTGATGTGCACTTTTGCAACAGGAGCACTCAGTTTTTCACAACATGGATGCAAAGTTACTTTCTATAGCAGAGTTTACCATATAGAAGTTTGGATGTATTGTGAACTAATGAGTGGTTCCAGAGCGAAAGTACACATCAGTTCAGCTTCAGAGTAGATTCTTTAATGTTTTCTTCATGGTTGGACCACTTCTGTACCTTAATCCAGGCAAAAATATGTGCGCAATGCACGAATATGAACCTTTATAAAAGTTTCAATTGGCCGAGGAATTGGCCTCTTACAAAAGCAATTCTAGTCAAGTCCTCATATTTTGGCCAACTGCCAAAAGTCCCGCCTGCCCCGGCATCATGCATCATTGGCCAGAAACCTTTTCGAACAAAGTGAATTAAGCCTGTACAAAGATGCTGCAGAACAACGCTTATTAGAATATGAGGACCTGAGTACTGGACTCTGTACCGAGCTCCGTACAACGAAGAGGTCGATTTCTTTCTGTTATTGCGCGGGCAATCGGCCCCCTCTTCTTCACCGCCTTTGCTTTGCTCTGTGGCGCTTATCCCTGACGTCAATTGTGGCCAGCTAAGGTTGCAGCTTCCTTGAATTTTGGTCCCTTCAGCAAGCATAGTATCAGCACCCCTATCCATGAACTGGACAGCCCTGCAAGCCCGGGCCGTGTAGTGCGGTACCTTGAAGAGCAGTGCAGTACCTTAAAGTGCAGTGCAGTAGCCAATGCAAGTACGTAAGTGCTCACTTTGAGCAGCGAGGCGATGAAACTTCAGCTTTTATTTGTCCCTCGTCCCAATGTTAAGCTCAATGACTCGTCAACACTGACATCCCTAAGATTAGAAGCGTAATGCTACAATGCTAAAGAAAAGTCTTCCTCTCCCTGCCTACCCATAAATCCCCATTTCTCCTCAGCCCCATTTTCTCACTCCCTGTTTCTCTCTTGTTCGCAGCTATTCCTCATCTTGTGACATGGGTGACATCTCGATGGATTCGTTCTCGGCAGCTTCCAAGCTTTTCTTTTTCCGCTCAGGAGGACTCGGTTGGGATCGTGGCGGTGAGAGCAGGGGGGTGGAACAGGTGTCGCCTTCCTGAAAAGGGGGGTCAAGTTAAAAAGAGGGAAAGTCAAGTCGAGAGAAATGCAAGTTACTAGAACGTGCATCACCCACGGGAGGGAGTTTGGGCCGAATTTGGCAATCTCATAAAGTGACCGAGCTTCACATTTCTCTTGCATCGTGCAAACTTTCATGTAGGCGTTCCCTCCACTTAGGCTCTCCTCCCTTCTCTTCACTATAGCTTAACCCTTTCTGGCAATTTTCTCTGCTCTCTCGTCCTCGCTCTGCCATCTGCTTCACTTGGGCAAAGCTTTAGGTATTCTCGCAGTATTGATGGCGGGAACAGAAAAAAAGCGTTGCTATTTGGTGATGCCTTCGTACTGAGTCGCCCACGATTAGTATTATGTGGCAAACTGAACAGCGTTGCCCAAATGTTTTGATTTCCTGCTAACTCCTCGGGGAGAGAATGAGTCAAGAGTGAAAAGGAGCCAGGCCCGCATGAGTCGTTTACTACCTTCTTAAGAGGCCTCAAGCTTTTATGTGTCAAGGTGACGGAGAGCAATGACTTCGTCCTCGATTGAAAAATGATCCTCTGAAATTCCCCCTATCCACTCCCTTACACCTTCCCCCCCCCCTCTGCATAATGAGATCAGCATAGATTTCAGCGAAGAAGGACAATGTGAAGGCAGAAAAGTCGCAGTCTTGTTGCTCAGTAGGACCAACATGATGTGCAGGCCAGTCCATGAGCTGAAGAGAGACCGCTCTCACTTTGGTGCTCTCCCTGCTTCTCCTCTTGGGGACGGCGCCCGTGCCGACGAAGGAGCGCTGCTCCTTGTTCAGCTCCACCTCGATGGTTAAATTATCCTTCTTCTTCTTGTCTGGGGCAGCCGCTGCTGGCACTGCTTGCTTCCCCTTGAAAGTGACCTCGTCGGGGTTGAACCTCGTGCCGGCCCGGTAGCTCAGCTGGCAGTGGCGGATCAGCCCGGTTAACCTGCTGCTGCGGTCGTCCCCGAGCCCAGTGGTGTCCCGATACACCAGCACCTGAGGATTAGAGCAGCTCGCGTATAGCGGTTACACAGGGAGAAAGTCCTTAGCACCTGGTAGGGATAGGCCTCGGACGGGTGCAACTTGACGAACGTCTTGTTGGATATTGTGATTGTGTCTATGCAACGGCCGCCGCGGCTAAAGTAGGGCAGAGGGCCCGTGGAGGCTCCAGGGGCCGAGCTAGCGGTCTCAGTGACACCGACGAGCACGCGGGCAACAATCATGATGCGGGGATTGGCGTTGCCTGTAAGAGAAAAGAAAAAAGGTCGTCATGTCCTGCTCAGGGCCTTCCTTACCACGCACTACTCGTCGTACGCACGCATGTAGCACATGACGCCCGGTCCGCTAGCTTCCTGACTGCAAAGACGTCCACGGAGTAGAAAATGGACATGGAGGCGGCGCTTGCCAGGGACACTGCACCGGCAGACACCGTCACTTATAACAAAAAACATGTCTCTTTGGCACTTGGTCCTGCCTCCAGTGAGCATGCACGCAGTCACGTGACCATAGGAAACGAGACCGCGTGAAGCAAGAGTTATTCTTAGCTTTTCTTTCCCCATCATGCACAAGCAGCCAAAATGTAAGCAGATTGAAGACTTGCTCCACTTTTCTTTCAGGTGAAAGTTTGCCTCCCTTCCTTCCTCGGGAGAAGCGGCACTTTTTAAAGATGCAGAGAATATACGAGAAGTAGGGGAGACTTCGGTAAAGGAAGTAGCGGAGGCCAGGAAGGAAACGAACCCTCTCAAACTTGAGACAGTCCAAAACATCTTGGCCCAGCAAGAATCTTTCTCTCCTGGTTGAAGAACTTCCTCGTCGTCACCTCGAGCATGTTGCTCTTTGTCAGTTTAACAGCGATCTGCCAGATCGAGGAGGTTGTTCGTCATAGGCCTTTGCATCCCTAGGCTCCATGGTGTGATCTTCACAAGACCTCTTAGAGAGGACCTTGCCTATGCCTTGTTCTCTTCCTGGGAGCAGGGGAACAGCGCCAAGCAGGTGGTAATTTTACAAGGGTAGCACGAGTGTCTCACTGCCTTTCTTTTCATCACCGCACTTCGTTCACGTCTGCTGTGCACAGTGCACAGTCTGAGCCAAGAAGAAAGGACGCGCAATGAGCTTACTGCACGGTATGGGTGCAGGCGGGAGAGATGCGGACAAAGGAGAGGCCCAATTTTATCAAAAATTAATCAGTGCCCGTGGAGTAATATGAGCTTGTGTGCGCTCTTGGGCTGGATGGAATCTTTCCTCACGGATGCCTGGCCAAGAGGCGATAAGAAAAGAAAGACGACGGTGAGGTTTCAATTACTCTGTAGAGCGGAAGTTCTAGGACCAACCGCGACTTTGAGTCGACCCAGCAGGAGTCGTCATAAGAGTGCTTCTGTCTGTGCACTTCCTACCAGCAGGCAGTCATGCAGTGCACCGCTGAGCACGTGACGGCCGACTTCCATAGAATATTATACGGCAAATGCAAATTTATTGACACAAGTGTCACCCTTAACGCATACCACACCTGGGGATACCTATCACTGGAGGACTGCAGTACTGTGCCAGTACTGATGCACTTGATCCGTAGCCAAGTACAAGGAGGATCCAGGTTAGGAAGGGGGGGGGGTAAAAGACGCCACTTGTGAGCCTCAATGAGAAGTGAGGCGAGACAAAGAAGAAGAATAAAAGAAGAAAGGTCATTTAAATGCGACTGAGGCGTCCTTTGTTCTCTGCCTCTGTCCGTAATGCCACCACCAGCAGTATTTGGCCTCTGCTGGCTGAGGTCGTCAACAGGCAATATACGACGTGCTTCAGTGCAACAAAGTTGCCTCCAGTCTTATGGAGGGGGAAATCATACAATAAAATCGTCAATCAAGATTCTAAATCCGGCTCTTGGTACGAGATTTCGTGTGAATGGGAGACTCTTTTTATCATTTCAAGCGCTCCAGCGGTGCTAAAACACTCATAATCGTAAAGCTCAGTAACGAATCTTCCGCCAGCGTTGTCAAGGACAGAAAAGCGGAAATGGGTGGCAAAGCTTCTTAGACAAAAGAAGATTTTTGAATAACGGACAGTGTGCTTGACTTAGCTGAGAGACTTTTCACACTCGCCTGTCATGGCCTGGTTGGCCAACTCTGAAGTTGCGTAGAACGTCGTGCCAGTGGGGCCCTCCCTCCGGGCATACTGGGGCCCCGCGCAGGTTTTGAGCGCCGCGGCCGCCCAGAAGCCGTTCCTGGCGATCAACTCGAGCGTCCCGAAGTTGGCAGGGTAGTAGAGGTAGCGCTCCTTGGCAGAGGCTGCCTGAGAAAAAAAAATTAAAAAAGGGGGCCAAGTGACAGAATTTTGTCTCATACTTCAGAAATGTCGTCGTCTCCATCCTGAGTGTCTGATCGGCCAAGTTTGAGTTGCATGTTCATTTGTTCCTTGCGGAGAAGATACGACCCAAACAGGAACGGGTTCTGAAGAGAAATGTTGCTGCAGAAGGGCATACAGGGTGGTCAATAACTTTTGTCACATGTCCAGTTAGCTCATTGTTACGATTCCTTTGGACAACGCGTTCAATGACGTCACTATTCTTTCCGCTTTCGAGCGTCAAGGTTGTGAAACTCCTGAAGTCAAATGAAACTAATGTAACACAACTTTTCGGTCACCTTGTATGCTGTGCAGTGTGTGGAATAAGCTGTGGAGCCAAAAAGTTGTAAGTAATTCTCACTCACAATAAGGTCTGGATATTAGTGCACAAAAGAAAGAATGAAAGAAAAGAGGGGGGGGGGAGAGCTGTGGAAGAGACATTCAACAGTTTCAAGTTTTGTGAAGGTGAGCACAGAACTCCTTTGTTTCTTGTTCAGCTGGAGGGAGGAAATGAATGGCTAAAGTATTGGATGCACATTCTGTGATGTCCATCTTCAAAGGCTACCAAAAATTGGAAACAAACTGAATATGAGGAAAAAAACCTACGTACCTGCACGTTGTAGGCAGTGATCAGCTGCAGCTCCGGTCTCCTGAACTTTGCGTCGACGTCGTAGTACTCCGCCGAGTACTTCCTCACTTCCATCAACTTGCATTCCACCTCGTGCAGGTCCATGGGCAGCCAGCCTGGAGGTTGGTGCAACAGAGAAGTCACCTAAGAAGGAGAGCCTCCTTCAGCTTCCCTTCTTCCAACTTAGCACAGGTGTGAACGAACGATAATTGTACCTGCTTGACGAGCCTTTTGTCCAAAGGCCTTCTGTGAAAAAGTCCCCCTCCTCCACCGCTCGATTTGTGCTCCTGCTTGCTCATGGTACGTTAGTCTAAAAAAATGACCCAGTAATAGACGTTTTAAGTCAGCAATTTTGGACAGCTATTTATAAAGATCATTCTCGGTCAGTAGAATCGCTTCATTTTCCTGCAGTTGCAAATACGAGCTTTCGCGAATGTTTTCTTACTATCCCCCTGGGTTTGAGTGTGTGCGTTCGTGTGTGTGTGTGTGTGTACCATACCAACTCTTACATGTGAGCTGATGCCATTGAGAAGAAGCAGAGTTGTTGTCAATGAGTAGAAGCAATAATATCTCCTTCTCCTCCTTCTCTTCTCGTGTGTTTGCCCACACGTGCGAGGACGAGGAGGGGGACGAGACCACGCACGCGCCCCCCGTACGAGGCGCGGGAGTCGCGTGAGGAGCGTTTTTCATTAAGCTACACTTTCTTTCTCCCTTCCCCTTCCTTCTCTTTCTGCTCCTCAAAAACTCATTACGAGGTTTTCCGCGGGGTCGAAAGTATGGGAAAAGAGAGGATTTCTGGGCGAGAGAGGGCTCGCCTCGGGTGCTGGAAGGATCACCGAGGTCCCTACAGGGTGATCGCATATCTGCAGCCCAGTTTATGAAGTAAGATGTCTATTATATGTCAAGCGTAGGTAGATCGACATTGATGGAAACTACTGAAGAAACGATGGATGGCTTGAACGAAAGGCTTGTGGAGGCCTTGCAGGTGGAGGACCTTCAGGGTCCGGCTCAGGTTCTGGATTCCTACCGATGTCGGCCATTTTGGATAACTATTTTAAAGAGACGTTTTCACGCAGAGCCTGAAACATTTATTTCATGCATTCACAAAGAGATTTGATTTTCATTGCACTAGAAAAAACTAAGCTCAAGGGAGTGTTGGAGAGAGGGGGGGTTGTGCACTATTAGGAGGAGGTAAACTGAGTAGTTTAAGTAGGTTAGACCGTCCGAAGAAAATCAGCTGCCCCGATAAGAGTCCGTCGCTCCAACTAACTACACATATGCGACCCCACTGTGCACGTAGCATTTTCGAGCATCTTTGAAAAAAAGAGCAGACTGAGTAAGTAATAGTTTTTCGTACGTCCCTCGTATTGACGGACATATTAAGAGCTCGGCAGACAACAATGCGACGTAGCCAAAATCATACAATATATAGGGCGTGCACTTCAGTTCTCGGTGCTGTACGAGAGAGGAGGGAGAGGAGAGAAGCACCATCAACCGTTGCGCCAACGCAAACACTTCATTTTCCGGGGGGGATGCAACAAAGACCGAGAAAACGGTTCTGGCCAAAGTTTATCTACGCGTACGTGTGTCTGCACTCCTCGTACACTGTGGTTCACGTTCAGCGCCGTTAATGCTCAGAGTGTCAGCTCAGAATCAGCTGGCAACGCTGACGAAGGAGGACAGCCTGCAGAAAGTCAGGAAACGTGAGCGCTGCCACCATGGGCATTTCGACGGGCCTCAACCTCCAGTCTGGAGACCCGGACGACACGTGTGGCCATCAGGAGTTGGCGGGATCCATCCCGACACGTCTGGCCAAGTGTTGGCACGAATCCATACCTTGGACGCCAACTGCGGATCAAATTGCACTCAACGGCACTGTTCATGCCATGGACAGTGTCGTGAGTGACACTGTCCTTCCATCCACGACTGAGTGGCAACTCAGTTGTTTTGGGTTGTTGGCCCTTTTTTTGCAACCTGGAGGTTGCAGAAAAGTTCATGAAGTCACGGACCTGGAGGCCAAGGACAGGAGAGTGGCAAGCGGCCTTTGCCACCGCCAAAAAGTTTCTTTTTTGTCCATCGCTTCCTCCGAGGTCCAAACCAAACAGCGCGTATGGATGGAGGAGAGAGAACAACCTCTCGCCTCAACCAATATGAAGACTGATGGGAGAAAAAGCCTAAGAACACCAAAAAAATGGTGGTGTGAGCTATGATGACCTTCGCGACCTGAGCAAAAAGCGCCACAGCATTTCAGAACGCCCTTAACTTTTGAACTGACGCCTACATTAGGACCCTCCTGGGCTGCATTTCTTAACGACATTTTTAGTGTGGCTTTTTTTTTTCAGAAGACGAGTGAAATGGTTGTGTACACGTGCCCAACTCTTTCGTGTATGTTTTTCATTTTCTGTAAGTAATGCTCCCCCTCCCTATGGGATTGTGATATATGCCCTAAACGAGTATTTTATTCATCCTTTTGCTAGTGCTGGTGGAGCTGACCACGAGTATAAAGAGAAAAATCCCCCTCCGCGCATTTACGAGTATGCTTTCTGGCCTCTGCTCTTTATTGTATGACTCATTCACCTCAGTAGTGTGCTGATCACTCAGAGAGCGGGATGTGGGTGATTCGCCTAAAAATCTGGCCTCTTCTCACGAGACAGACTTCAAGTACTCGTATGTTGCACATGCGGATGATCTGGAAGTTGTTCAACGTTCCTCGGAGGAATGTCAGCAAGTGCACAATTGCGGGCTCACATCATTTTGGGCTAGTACTGCACCCTCTGTCTCTCGAGGCCGGATTTTTAGATGAATCATCTATTCTTCTGATCACCGGGTGGAACAATTTAGATATTCATTCTTTTTGGAAAATGTTTCGACTGTGCCCCCTCAGTGTCCAGCGGTTGGTGCACTTTTGGCATGCTGAAACACTTAAAACGACCCTGCTTCTTGTCAGGTCATATTTTCACACACCTCTCTCATCATTACACGCGGGGGGAGGGATGGCCCCGGGGAGACATTATCCCCGAAGAAAGAGAAGAATTCGGGGTGTCTCACGCGCAGTTTCACTTGAAGTGTCAAAGGGAGAGAGAGAATTGTTGGCTGTGATGCGTGCGGTAATGAAAGAGGGGTACTTACTTCTGTGTGAGTCATGAAAATGTAAGACGGGGATAAAATTAAGCGGGAGGGGGTTTGCGGTCGAGACGAGGGTGCAGGAGGAGGAGGTGATCACCAACAGGACGGTGGGCCAGAGGCATGAGTGCGAACCTGGCCAAGAAAAGGCGTGGCCGTCGGAAAAATAAAAATCACTGCTTCGGATATCTTTTCACTCACACACTGTACAGGGCACGAGACCAATGCCTCAACATTTTGGAATTTCGGCTGAGTGCATCTTGGATTTGTTTCTTTACCCCTCGATCTCTATTCCAATAATATTTTGCTACACAAGTTCAGTTCATAGCAAGGTGCTCGTATTTGGAAGGCAAAGCTAAATACCCTTTCTTTTCAATTTCATTTGATCTGATTAGAGACTTCAGCTCAGCACTTGAAAAGTAACTAGGCCGGTTCAACTTGAAATGTTCATCTAATATCCTTATTTAACTTTGAAGGCAGAGAGGGAACCCAAAAAGTCATTAGTTCTTCATTCCATTTGACTGGAATGTCTGGCAAATGAAGTCTGGCAACAAACATAGCACGAGATTGAAAAATAGTCTAGCCTACAGTGCAGTGCTTGCACTTACGTTGCTCTATTGGGTCAGCGAAAAATGCTCGAGATATCAACAGAGATACTTAATGTACAGGTTGTCGCAGTTAGGTTACAACTCCTTTTTTACACTTTCATTTTTTGAGCAGAAATGTCTTTTAATCAACATTTGTTTATATAACACATAGCCAAAGCTTCGAGAGTGGCTGCACTGTCTGAAATGTTTTGGACGAGAAGCCTGAAGTTGGCTACCCATACAATATTGAACCATATAATACAGTGCTTGCCACAAATAATGTCGCTTGGTACATATCGATGCCAGACGCAGCCTGGGGATGTTTCTGAGTGGAATTCCAACCTGTAATTGTTTTTTCAGACACTGTGACAGACCTTTTAGTACACGAGGTCACCGTTTTGAATGTTCATTAAGGCACTAGAGCACTTCAAGTGTGATGAGCTGACAAGAGCACCGTGCCGGTTGCTGCCGAAATTCGATGTTTTTGACCACTTTTTCAAAGAGGAAGTGGCTGAAATTTTCTGGGGGCTCCCACCCACCTGCCCCGCTCCCTTTGGGTGGGGCTTCACTCCCCCACCCCCCTGCACTATTGTCCTAGGCCCCCAAAACACTACATAGGACTACGTAAGTGATACTGGGCTGTCGAGGCTGGCAGGCCGGGCCGGGCGACAAGCTCACGGAACATTTTTTTCAAAGACAAGAACAAGACATCGACATGACGGCCTCTTTACTCCAGAGAACGTGCGGCACTACTGTTCCTTCCTGTGCTGCGAGGCCCTGGGGGAACCAGTGAGGAGGCATCTTTTTCCCATCATTTGTGACTACACCTAACATCATTGCTGATGCAGGATGCTTCTGGGATATAACTGGTGGCATGTCATTGCTGCAGCAGGCCAGGTACCAGTCATTTTGTGAATTGTGGGCCTGCTCAACAGTCCAGAGCTTCTTGTCACTGAAAATCTGGACTGTTGAGGGGTTGTCTCTCACCCACGCAAGAAGCTTCCTCCCCTTCTCCACTCGGAGCTCCTTGCTCCTGTTGGACAGGAACTGACGATGGCGATGATGGTAGGAGACCAGGCCAAGTTCCTTCGTGGTCCTTTGTGTGGTGGCAGTGCTGGTCCCAGTTGCTTGAGCCAACCTATGGATGCTGGTGGTGGGGTCAGCCTCAACTGCAGCAGCCACAGTCAGGAG
>JAAUXU010058741.1_pt1 | contig 25772 bp, 18 predicted proteins | sample 7278151 | NCBI WGS metagenome assembly JAAUXU01 (sample SAMN14350113, study PRJNA611818) | marine sediment metagenome | isolation source: surface marine sediment (1.8m) | place: French Polynesia: Moorea | collected 2018-08 | reverse complement strand
TGTTGCGACCGCACTTTGGTGGTTGGAAGAAGTGGAACTTCAGGGAAGGGGGGGGGGGAGATGGGTAGGAAGGGGGTGACGACGACGACGACGACGACGACGACGACGACGACGACGACGACGACGACGACGACTTCGCTGAAGCTGTCAAGATTTCCACAGCCGTACCAAAGTCGTTTCTCTCCGGCAACGAACAGAACAAAGGAGACTTCATGCATTCTTATCCCTGGCGCAGTTGCTCAGAACTACAGCCAGCCGTCTCGGGGGTCACAAGGCGCACCTGTTTCAATCGGGTCCTCTGACAACTGGGACACTGAGTGTTCATCTAACCTGTCTTAGTTGTCTAACTGTTCCAGTTGTCTGAGCATCCCGGCTGTCGAGCCACCGTTTCAATCAACTCTCTGAATGCGTGATGGTGCTTCTAATAAGTAACAGGGCTCTGTGGATAGTTGCTGAAAAGACTGTAGTGGTTCGTAAGAGCAATACACATCTAACGGAAAACCAGGAACAGTGGACCAGCTGGAGTAGTAAAGTAGGTTTCTTTGTTGGGACCGGGCTTAGCACGCATGTGTGTGGATGTGCGTACAGGCATTTTCGATAAAAAAAGAGAGATTGGTGATACCATCATGGATAATGTATTCAATGTGGCTGCCAACATCCCAGAGCCTTCATGAAAAAAAGTAGCTACTCTTCAGGGATCAGTGACCACAACGAGGCTTAATCTCCTTGATGTGAAAGTTTCAGTGTTGATAGAAAAGGGACATGTGTGGATGAGAACAATCTACTCGTGATGGTGAAGAATTGTTTCAACGCTCGCTTTCACGTGTGTTCGAGCAAAGCAAGCAATACACAATTTTTGGGGACTAATTTTGGAAAGTCACTGGTCCTGGCGAATAAGTTGACTGCAGCGAAATTCTGTCCTAAACCGGCATCAAGGCCTAAAGTGGATGATCAGGCCCTCATGAAGGCCGTTTTAGTGATCAAATGTGAAAGTAAGGCAAATGCCTGGCTGAAAGACAATGTCTCGCTCACCTTCATTGACACTGACGATCATTCTTTATTCATTGAGGATCTTGGAAAGTCATGTAATTTAAAACAAAAAAATTGGTATCGTTACCAGGACAGAAATAGGTCAATTTAGAACCAAATTGGTAAGCGTAACTTGATGCATTTTTCCCCATTTGGACTTTCCCAAATCGATATTCGACATTTTTCTAAATATACAATATGGTGGTCGTGGACTAAAAGTTCTTGTTGCTAATGCAGGTACTGAACTTTGACTCTCCTCGCGGTGGCATCAGTCTGGAGACGGAAAAGACCCGGACGGGCACCACCTCCAAGCTGCTGGTGACTCGGGCCACCGTCAGAGACAACGGCAACTACACTTGCATGCCCTCCAGGGGCGATGCCGTCAGTGCTGACGTCCACGTCATAACAGGTAGTGGCCTGGATAATTTCGCATGCGTACAGAAGTTACTTTTTTCTCCAAGGAATCCGCAAGTTCAGCAATCTCAGGTTAGCAGGTGCTAAGAGCTCGAGGACAGATCAGCATTAACTAAAGGAAAGGAAATTCCGACCTTCTCATCTTATTTTCTATAACGACCCACTCAACTGCAGCCGCTACCGCCTAGAAACATCAAAGCATAGAATAAGGGGGACAGACAAAAGATCAGAGAGGAGGACGCAGGAAAAGAGGACGTACAAAATGATCAAGGAATCCCCCTCCCCAGACGTCTAATATAGTGCAAGTAAAGCGTGGCAGTGTCTAAGTTATGCGGCATCTTTACTGTTCCATTTAGGGAAGAGGTTCCTCTTTGTTCGAATCTGTCTTCTTCCCTCACTCAAACGTTAGAAGGAGCAGGGGGATTAGAGATAAAAGATCATTCCCCCAATGTGCGTGCCTACACATGTACTAAGCTGGCGGGAGAGGATGGATTCAGAGCTCGGTCTTAGTCCAGAGCGGTTCTTCGTAAGGCGGACTTTTCTTCCGCCAGAAGTGAAATTGTCCATTACAAAGTGTGGTGTAGCATAGAAGTACGTGTACATTGGACGGCAGCGTCGAAATTTCTGTCTATGTACTTGCGTGCAACACCAACGACGGTGGGATCAAGGAGGACTAGGAAAGAGCCTAACACATTTGGGCAACGTCGTGCTCGTCGCGTTAGTCTCTGCTGAAATGATTATGGCTTTTTTTACCATGATCTTTTCTTGCCCATAAAAGTTTATCTCCCAATTGTTCCACTTCTGGAAATGACGCAACAGAGGGGCTGGATGCAAGAAGTCTGCACTACTATTTCAAGACTATCTCGCTCCCAGAATCATTGAGGTGCATTACACCAACGAAAGCACAGCCACATTCGAAAGTATTCCTGACACCGCGACGTTCGAACCTTTTTCAACAACAACTCGGGGACAACACACTTTTGAAAACAATATGATTGCAGTCCTTCCAGTGCTTTATCACGGAGCACACCTGAAATTCACCTATAGTATTGCATCGAGATGCAAGAAGGCAGCAGAAAAGCATTCATAACTCTTCGATGGCTTGTCAAAGAACGCTTGCGAGCGACCGCTAACGAGGGGTGATCAGTGATCACCTGCGCACTGTGGCAGGAACCGCAGTCATTTAAGTCGTGTATTAAAATGGGCCTTGGAAGAGTTTTCATAAAGTCCATGTTGCAAAGGACACACACAGTCTGTCGGAACGAGACAGCGCTCAGCGCTGACTTCAAACCAAGTCAAGACTCTGCTGTCTCAGTACTGTAAATAGCGCTTTTTTGCCTGGACCTGGCTGTACCTCCTCCAGGAGAATAAAGAAGTAAGAGGGAATCGACTTGATATGCTTACTCTTGTAGATGCTACCTTTTGAAGGCCTATCAGGCCTATTGCTGGCCAAAGGGAGTCAGTCTGTCAGTATCTTTATTAGTGTCAAGTACCCTTACTGCGAAGAAACGTTTCCAAAGTTCTCGGACTGGATCTGAGTGGAGCGTCCTTTGCAACATCTATTGTATGAAAAGTTTTTGGTAAAACTATCTTTGATGCATGATTTGAGGGATAATGAGTGCCAAATCAGAAGTTTCCTTCATAGTACGTAGAAATAAATGATTATTACCCTTTGTGAGCTTTCTCTCCCAAGCAGTCTGTCGTAAGCTATGTCGTCGCTATCATTACCTTGACTAACGTAATTACGCCCAAGAATGCCATTGAAGAATTTCAGCTGATATGGAGTACTGGAAGCTCCAAATATCATTATTTTGCATTTTTTTAAGAAGTGTCCATTTCGCAACTTCTTGTCGAGAGCATGCAACAATGGCACTACGCACAACCCTGTACGCACTGCGCAAAGAATAGATGGAGACGCCCGGGAGCAGAATTTCAAGTTTTGCCTGCCGAGAGCTGCAAACAAATGATAAGAGCGTACATGAATTCTTCACCTTTTAGAACATATTTTGAGTGCAAATGTGGAGCGAGTCTAGATCCATACGTCTTCCGTTACCACCTAAAATTTGAGCCCGATCGGACAAACTTTTCCTATCAAGAATTGATGAAATCACAAATCGCTACAAGTACCACATTACAGTAGAAATGTCTAGATGTGAGACACTAAACATGCTATGTAGTCAAAGTATGTCCGATTAAGCTCCATTTTTTAGTCCTAAGAAGCCAGACTCGGTCCAAATTTGACCCCAAAATCCTAACGTTGGGGGCCATCTTGAGTAAAAGTATTGCCACTACAGAAACACTATACAGTACTGTAGAGTCTTCTGCTCTAAGAGTGAGAGTCTTTACAACTCTACCAATCCCTATCTTTTCTCTGCGCAGTGTATACTGTGCATATGTGTGCCTCTCTACTCTGGCCTGATCAATTCCTTGTATATTGCGTGTCCATGTGTCATAAATTGACCCATGCTTCTTCGATCATCTTGCCTTTTAAACAAGTAAACAGCAGGAGCGGGGGGGGGTGAGCGTGCTATAGCAGAATTTGATGCTCTTCCCATCAAATTTGGTCATTTGGCTGGTGGTCACAGTCCAGTCTTAATGCGTACTTGTAGGAAAGGCAAGACATCCGCCCTCTTAGACGTACTCTTTACATATGACTTCCTCACACAGATGAACAGCAGTTCGAGCTGAGAGACGGTCAGAACGGGTCATCCCATACTAAGGTGCGTGTGGCCACATTGTCAATGTTCCTCCTGCTGACGCTCAACGGCTATAACTTCGTTCGGCTATGAAGAACTGCACGTATAAGAAGAAATTTATGCATTCCATAAAAATGTACTGTACGAAATTGTGTAACAATATAGCTAGATAATAAAAATAATTGTTCCTTGCATTGATTCGCTGTTCACGTAGGACATTATGTCCGTCCGAACATGTTTGTTGTACATACGGCGCCTGAAGAGAGCAGACCAAGCTCCTCCCTGGAAGTACAAGTACAATGGTGGCTACAGTAAGAGTCCCATCGATTTACTTCTTATGCTGCCGCCCAAGTGCAAAAATTTCCCAGCCGAGTTAGTCAAATTGCGCAACAATCCAGTGCTGAAGTGAATACAACAGGCTTAAAATCATCAACCTCTGCTGTGTAAGGGGCAAAAAGTCGAGTCGAGTAAAGTTTAGAGGCAAAAGAGTAACGCTTGATCATGGTCAGCATCACCACGATCGTCCGCAACCTCCTCGTGGTCGCCCCTCTGCTCCTTCGACGAGACTGAGCATGTTTCAACTTCAACAGGTCCCTTGTTAAAGTCAATGAGCCTCTTAATTTTTTGGATCACCGTCTGTGCCAAAGTCCTTTCCCCACACGTCCACCTTCTCTGAAGAGGTCGCTGCATACGATCAGAGGATGCAGCAAAGCCCTGCAGTGGTGGATAAAGTGAATCATCCCGTGCATCTCCTCTTGTCTGGGCCTCAGGAAAACTTTTCTTATGGCCTTTTCCCCTGGCTTTCACGTCGTCAGTAGAAACCGTTTCACGTAAAATGATTTTTTAGTTCGAGGCCGCTTAAGCTTCCGATAGCGAAACGAAGAACAAAGGGCCGAAAAATGGAGAGAAACGAAGATAACAAAAACTCTCAGCGTGCGCAAGGGGGACTTTATTCGCGGATGGAGAAGCAGAACCATGTGCAAAAAAATCAAAAACAAAAAAAGCCAACTTTGTGACGTAGAAAAAGGACGAGTTCAGATTCCTCCGGCATTCCCTGTGCATGCGGCATTTTGCTCCGTACTGCGTACGTGCGCGCTCACAGGCACGCGGGCGCCGCCGCCGAGTACACGCACGCCGTGAAGTGTTAAGCTGTTACGACCGAGAGCGAGCGAGCGAGCGAGCCAGCGAGAGAAACAGAGAATGGACTCGTATCCCTCCGCAGAGCAAATGAAATGTGGCTTTTAAGGTCTCTACGAGCTCTTATGGAATTTTTTCCACGTGGGCACGTACAGAGTTTTTTCATTCAAGCCAGGGGCGCGGTCGCCTCCTCGGGAGAAAAATGCGGGGGTGTGGGAGGAAAAAGAGGTAGAATGAATCACGCCACAATCGCCGCCAGACGCTCTTTCCTTAATCACGTTCGAGGTCCCTCCTACATGGAACCCGGGGGCTGTTATTACAGAAGAGTCGAGAATGAATGAGGGTCCTACCCCAACATGCTGCTCACCTTCACCGGGTCCAACTCCGCCGCATCAAAGGGGCACGTTGTGTCTGGTGTCCTACACACGTCCTATGTAGGTTGGTGCAGTATTTTTTTACGTTTATCCGGTCTTTTGCCTTCCGGAAACACAAGTTCATTTTTTTCGGCGCACCAACTCGTGATTCTTTCTGCTTTACTGTTTCGTATAGGAGCTTGAGTGAGACAGAGAGTCGGGATATGTGGTAAGATGGCGTAAACCTTGGGTTTTAGTGCTACTCCTAAACTAAGTCTTTCTCTTCTTTTGGCAGATGACTTTTAGGCGAGAGGAAATATGAGTGAGTACGAAAAGAACAGAGAGAAAAGTGGGGGAAGCAAGACAAAAGTTTGGCTTGCTCCTTCCCCATCTTTTTAAGCACTGTTGGCCACTGATGGCACGACCATAAAAACACCCAGCATGAGTGAATAGAATCTTCCTGCAATGTGCACAATATCTGCACTAAGCACACACGAGCACGCTCAAGGCGGCGGCAGAGGTGGATATCAACGATACTAACTGTTAACAGCACCCGTGGTGCTTACATTGACCTTCTGACATCTCCGTCAACTTTCCCCTCCTCATCTTTTTCTGCACTCACTTCCTCTTTCGGTTTACCCTCTCGGAGGATCTGGCAACTTTGGGGGACATAAAGTAGGTTTGGTGCCTCGACGCAAGAAGGTTCCGTGCGCAGTAAATTCTAGTTACGCCTATTAGCTTTAATCGTCACTTGCCACTTTAAACGAATGTGGCAGTGACTCAGTGTGTCCGATAGCTGCTGAGACGACGTAGAGAAGAAGTGGAGACTCTGTGGTTAATTCGCGCCAAATTGGGACTGGCAAAGGCAATGTTGACTATCCTTCCGACGCCCACAAAAGCACCAGTTGAAGTTGTACCGAGACCCCCAGAGACACTTCTTTTGCTCCAAGTACAAGCCTTCAACGTGATATCAAATGAAATGCGGCCTCAGTAAAGCTTCAACAGTTTTGGATTTTTCATATCCATCACTTTAAGTACCGTATTTGCGCGAATAAGAATCTGGAGTTGACAGCTTTCAATGTGCGCTTAGGGGGTGTCTTTTCAAGAGGGGGCTATTATAAATAATTGGGCTTAAACAATAACTTTCCCCACTCTAAACAACGTTTATTTCCGGAAGAATACTAAATAACAGTGTTAAGCAGTGCCATTTTCTTCTGCTCAGTCAAAGGGGGCATATATTCAAGGGGTGGTGGTGGTGGTAATTACTATTCAAGAGGGGTGGGGGTGATATTCGAGCAAATACGGTAATTATAATTGAAATTGACTTGACAACATGCTCTGTCCTATTTTCATCACGAAACCTTCCAAGACGACGAGGGCAAGAGAAGTGTGCGCAGGAGGGGGCACCACAGAGCACTAGAACACAATGCTGCCCAGCTCGATGGGGGCTGGAGTGCATCGGGTGGCGAACGGGGGGTGATAGAGTGGACGTTGGGTCGAAGGCCGGCTCAGCAAGGCCGCATTAGACAACATTTCGTTATGGCAGCAGAAGCTCCAACAACAAAAAAACTAGTGGACCTCTGGACCTCGCTTTCTGATTTGTTCAGACCGTTGAAAACACAACAGATGTCTGAAACGCAGACATCACCAAGTGCTAAATGTGATTGAGGGTAGGCACTATTCTGAAGGGTTGGCACAAGGACGAAACTTCCTCCAACAGCAGAAAATCATTGCGGTCGTTCTCACCAAACCAACCTGCTGTGCCTGTGGTTGGGAAAATCATACTGAGAATCACATACCTGGACTGGTTTCTGCAAGTAAGAATGGTGCTTTGAGTTTATTGAGTCTTTTACTGTTTTGCATCAGCGCTTAATTTTAGCCTTACATTTTTGGATTAGGTTAATAGTGATGGGTCGAAAACTGTGGAAAGCCTGCGTGGATCTCACCAAGTGGTCCTGCATCGTTTTAATAAAAGGCTTATCCTAACCTACGAGGAAGATCCTCGACTGAAGAAAATTGCGCTCCCGGCATTGCTCTCCCTCAACCTTTAAAACCTTTAAACTTCAAAGACACATCAGGTCGAAAGAGGTACATACAGTTATACCGTATACAGATAGTGCATTCAGTGCACTGCGTGCACTGCAGCCATGTTAATTTTGCTTATTGCACTTGTAAGACCTTCTAATATTGATTCCCCTCCATACGTCCACCTCTATATTCATGGCGAACAATCCCGCGTCTACGGCCTCACTCCGTGGAAATGTCACCAGTCCAGACCTTATTGAGTTCATCAAACAATTAGTTTGTGACTCCAAGTAAGACTTCCAAGAAATTCGAAAAAATAAAGTTTTCGAATTCGAATATTTGGCATCCAAATTTGACGAAGATTCGAGTTTTATTCAAATTTCATGTGAGACAAGATATGAGCAAAAAACATGGAATTTTTTGACTTTGGGAAGGAAAAAATTCAAATTTTGTTGGAATTTTCGAATGTTAGGTGGAAGTCTTAACTCCAAGTAAAAAAAAATCTCAAAAGGATGAACACTGCCACTGCCAAGGTGTCAGTCTCCATTCAAGAGACAAGGACGCAGTTCAGAAATTCTTGAGCTCTGGCCAGTTGGTTCACCAGCTTTGTGGTATGCCTAATGCTGTGGCTTCATTCTTTCCAACATTCTAGGTGGAGATGCTGATGTTCAAGGCCTTCACACCAAGCGCTGGAATGTTTGCATGAGTGGGATTGAATATTTGTGAGCTTCTGATCGAAAGCAAGACTGAAGTGAATTTGGATAACAGTTGCTACTGTCAATAGTCCCTTTACATTGTGCCTTGACTCTTGGAACATTTTGGAGCGTTAGTATCAGAAAGACCTTCTCACTCCGGAGCCAAGAAAGTGAGCTCGTGCCGTTTCTTGCAGTGTTTTTTTGGTGCAATTGCGTTTCCCTTATTAAGCAACTTGGCTTATAATCCAGGCTCAATTGCACTGGAGATCTCAATTAGCGGGCAGTCTTCTGGACTTGTCACCTAGATTCCGACTGGTTTGCATTACGTGAAATAAAGAATGTGACAATGTCTCAGTTAGGTGTCTCTTCCAACCATCATGAAGAGGAATAAATAGAAAGTCTCGCCACTGTCTTCTGTGGTGGCAAGAGCTTCTATTAATTCATGCATCTCTTTGAGGTGCTGGGAGACCAACTGATCGTGAGGAGAGAGCACTTCAGGAATATTTGCCAGTATTACGTCTCTTCTGCAGGCATGAGCTTCACCTTCATGGAGATCGGCAACAGGTGGGCAGATTCTTTAAAGCATGGGAATATTTCTGCTTGCATTTGGCAGTTGGCACAGGCTTGCCTTCGTCAAGCATTCACGACGGACAAAAATAGAGCTTTCTTCATACGTTCTCTTTGTAATTGGCATATGAGCTGTCCAGAGCACTGCTGGGAGCAAGCGAGGAAGAGCAGAGTGGAGCACAAGTGGAACAAACAAACCCGTGAAGTTGGAGCAACTTTTGAGTGTCCCATTTTGCTGTCAATACACCCACTAAACTGAAGACCTAGTGAACCTGAGCAGCTCCCTTTCTAAACAAGAAGAACGGCTGCCTCTCTGCCAGCGTCCTGGCATGATACGGTCCTTTCCGTAAGTTATCTCCATCAGCATGACATTACCTTGTGCACGATCTGGATGCTTTGAGGTGGAATTTGGATGTGGAACACACAGACGTGAAACTTGGGTGCAGTGTTGAGTACAGAGGTTCCATATCGAGACTGTCCATTCTGGTGCTTTGGTGCTCAACAGGAGGTCACACGGAGAGGGAGGCTTGCCAAAGAGCTTGAAATTTGACTTTTTGTGGGAGGAAAGGTTGATGAAATTGCCTGAAATGTTCTTGGGGCAATCCTGCTCCGTGCCCCCATTTCCAGGGGAATTCATGACTCTCTGACACCATGAGTTAGTCACAAAAACCCGCACGTTCAGGGTGAGAGGTTGCTAGGTCCTTTGACGTCACAAAACAGTGACATTTCGGCATAAACAAAAGCGCCTCGACACTGACGATTGGGACGACAAACTGCATGAGTCTCGAGCAACGTTCGCTGCTGAGGATAATCTGGATGTTTTTTCTACGTCCTGAACCCTGGCTTCGTCCTGTGAGAAGGAGCAGCGGGCGAGCTTATGACGGACTTCCCTAGATGTGACTGACCTTGTCAAGGGGAAACCTAGACAAGGCCTTCCCCGCCACTTTTTCCGCACACTGCACTTGTAGGTGCGACGAGGTGGGTTCACTGCACGGCTATGCATGCTGGAATGAAAGTCACACAACCTTGATTTTTTGTCCTAAACCGGGAGTACGCTCGGCATCTTCGCCATGAACGTCGCTCTTTCAGTCGAGAGCAAGTAGATCTTTTTCGATGGCACAGTGCGCGCATATGCGGGAATTTCGTTCAAATCATGTCGGGTACAGAGGGAGGTCAGATCCGGAGGTCTCGGGAACAACGCAGAGCGATCTTCGGCATGGACTTGCTCGTGGGTCCCTTTACATGGAAATGGTTAACCAGAAAACCATGAGTTCCGATAATGCTTGTCTCCGAAGCTAATATGGACGGAATAAAGGCTGTTTCGTATCCTAAGAATTCGTGAAAATTCCCTGGTTCAGTAAAAAATTCGGGTAAGAAGGAGAAAGCGCCTTCTTCCAAGGTGTTCCGCTTATGCGAATTGCACTGTATCGGCAATCGTCATAAGCAAACCGTCTTGATCATGTTATTTTAAGAAAGTTCGTAGAATGTCAAGCATACAAAACAGGACCCACTTTTCACACAGCTTCGCTGGACTTTTGCCCGTCACAGCTTCAGCTTACTGCTCCAAACCTGCTCCTATGTGTGCATACGATGCAAACACGTCCATGTATTCTGTATAAAAAAGTAAAAAACCTACTCCAGTACCCGTTATTCGTTAATGGAAGAAGAGTGAAGAAGTTCTCCTTCACCTTGTCTCAAACAAAGGCATAATCGAGCGACTGGCGGAGTAAAATGTCGTCGTCCCTGCTGGCCTTCCTTTTGCTGACAACGTCCTGCTACGGGTTGGTGCCAGACATATTATCTCTCACAATACTTTGATTGGTGACATTTCTACGTGTCTCGAGCATATTTCAGTGCAAACCTCAACGAGCTGTCCACCTACATGTCTAAGGAGAAGTACGTGGCTGACGCAATTCTCAGTAGGGACTTTCACAGAGACGTGAGACCCCCAGGGAGGCCCAATGCAGGTGATTCAACTACGTCGATTCTGCATTGATTGCTGTGCTCTACTCGTGTCACATTAACTTAAGCCTACCGGGTGCGTGCACACTCTCTAGACACTTTTTAAAAACCTAAATACTTAAAAGCTGGTAAATGTATTTTGAAAGTTCCATTTTGTGAGATTGGGTAGAACTTTCAGCTTTCATTTGCACCACTGCCCAGCTGTTTCTGTCCACTGACGACCGCTTGAAGACATCCACTTTGATTTTGTGGGCTTCAAAAGTTGAAACGCAAACAGTCTGAGTGTATGAGGAGGTGCTATGCACCAGGTATATTCAATGCGGTCAAAAGACAGCTTGACCAGGAGAAGCTAGAGAGAATTAACCATTTCTTCATAACAGCAAAACTTAGGGGGTCGACGGAGCATTTCAGGGATGTTTCGAGGCCAAAATTGAGGGTAAACTTTCAATTAATGCATGCTTATGTAGAAATGAATACTGCTAATGAAAGTCTATTGAGAATCTTCTGGGTGGATGACTATGGGTGTCAGTTACTTTTACGTAAGATTGTCCAATTTGCATTCATTTCGTCTATTCTCAGGAGGTCTGGAAAAGAACTACTTTTCCCCTGACTTTCTGTTCTGAGAGTAGGTTTCAAAATATATTTCTGGCATGACGAAAACATTGACCACGAGGAGTAAAGTTTCCGACTGAAGGAGGAGGATTTTCTGAAGATTTTTCTCAGCTGAGGGTAAACCCGAGGGTGAGAAAAATCTTTAGAAAATCATTCCCGCCCGAAAAAGGGATGCATCTGTTTGTTTTTTCTGTATATATGTTCCAATATTTTCTGCCACATAAAGGGCAATTAGAGCTGATCGCTCAAACCAAGAGTAAAGTTTATGTCAATGTACTCAGTACTGGCTCGGTGGCAGGAAATATCTATTCCACAACATTGAAAGAAAAGGTTTCTGTAGCACGAGAATTGCCCTTTCCGTAACAGAAATTTATCTTTTCTTCCCTTTGTATGCAGTGAGAACAGGTGGTGAAGTAAGGATTATAAAGGTCAGGACCCCTCAGACAGTACAGAAAAATACAGCTAGTTACATCTAGCACCTGCAGTTACGCAATGGACAATCTTGTGCCAAACATGGCACTTTAGGAGCACTCGGTCTCTGCAGCCTTCATTGCTGCCTGTGAGCCTCAAGGCTGCAGAGATCAAGTGTTCGTAAAACGTTACTTCGCCAAATGCACGTAACGTTCTATTGCAAGAGAGTAATGCTCAGTCAGACAAATCTTAAAATAACCCGAGCAAAGACGAGCACTGGGGCTGTTACTACAAATGACCCTTTGTATTGTTGTTGAGGGGAAAACTGACGGGAAATTTCGTTTGTTCGACTCAGAGGATCCTGTGGACATTTCTGTGTCCCTGTACGTGATGGAGCTGGGCCTATGCAGCAAACACCAGCAACTGGTCTTGGGAGGATACTTCAGACAGTCGTGGAACGACCCTCGACTTGCCTACGACTTTGGAGAAGACAGCAACGGCTCGAAAACGACGCTCTTGTAAGAAGAAAAACTCCGAGGCAAAAAGAAATGACCCTCATCGCCTTTTCTCCTCTCAGCTTTCGCGACATGTTCGAGGACCGCAAGATCTGGGTCCCCGACACCTTCTTGCCTGGGGACACGGAGGGATTTCTCAACGATGTCCAGGCCAGCACCGGAGGCAGGTCCTTCTCCAAAGTGCAGTGCTGCGGAGGCGTCCTCGCGTCAATGAAGTAGGTGGCGCACTAAATGTGCAGCTCTTTCATTTCCTTCAACCTGACTCTCGCTCGTGTTAAGGATCCGCACAAAGCACATTTGTCCCGTGGACAACAAACTTGCCGTTGGGGAAGAAGTGACGTGCACCGTTTCCTTCGAGAGCTGTGAGTGACAAAACTGTGACTAACGTATGTTCTTCTGCTTTGAATGAACAGTCCGGACGACAGAACATAGGCGGTAGAGACCACGATAGCTTTGCTGCTTCCACCCAATCTTCTTCACTGACAAGGAAAGTAAATTGCGAACTGCGGTTTGCAAACGGAGAAGTGATGAGCCACTTCGCCTTTGTACAGGGTGGGTACGTCGAGTTAGCCGAACAATGCCGGGTCCTCTTGGACTCCCTATAGACACCTACAACTTCAGCAAGGACGACCTGAGGGACAAGGAGAGATTTTTTTCCCAAGCTTGTCATGAAGAGGAAAATTTGAATTTCTATGCTGTGTCGTTTTTCCGTGACCTCTCTCCTTCCAACCCAGACTTCCATTCTGTTGATCACCTCCGTTATGCCTGGAAGGACGACGGCCTCAAGATCTCTGACGAGGCCAAGACTCTTCTCAGGAACAAAGGCTGGGAATTGGTCGACGCGAGGCCAGAGAACGGAAAGATTTCCATTCCCGTAGAAGGAAAAACCAGTGAGCTTCGTAAATTTGAGTGTCCGATTTCTTCGCTACTGTGCTGTCCCTACAGATGTACACGTACAGTCCTGGCTCAAGTACTTTCCGCGGGATGACTTCACTGCATACGCTGTACTGGAATGTTTTGAGGTGGAATTTTGGTGGGTGGGTGGGGTGTCAAATGGGGGGGCCTTGAGTGCAAGAGTTCCCCAGAAAAATTACGTCAATTTTTATCCTCACAAAAAGCTGGATTTTGAGCCTCTTCAGTGTGCCTCCATCTCCAACTTTCTAACTTTTGAGCACTGTAGCACCAAAATGGGCAGATACAACGTTGAGTTTCTGCACTCAATGTTATGCAGAAGTATCTCAGTTACAAATTTCACATCAAAATTCAATTTCATGATATTCCTGAGCAGCGTATGAATAGTTATCCCCACTGAACTCATTCACTGCAAACACTGTACAAATACGTACATCTTATTAAGTACAAAGATATCTAGAGGGAGGCTCCACGGTATTCAAAAGACCTCACGAGATGTGCATTTTCAACGTCAACTACAAAATTATGCACATGCTTCCAAAACAGCTCTGCGGAAAATTGTTATAGTGCCTCTTGTGTTTATTTCTGATGCATGATTGAAAATTAAGTTCGTGATTCATGCAATATTGTGTGTAGTGTGTATGTCACTAGAAGTGTGACTGGTATCTGCCGAAATTTCCGTTGGGGCGAACTTTCAGCTAAAATTTTGGCAATGACCTAACCATAACTTCAGTGTCGGCAATTCCACTAAAAACTGAAACTACACTTCGCTACCAGTTTGCAAACATCTTTTTCCAACTGCCACGGACCTCCCAACAAATGAAAGAAATTTTTTGAACCATGAAAAAGCTGGAAAACTGTCTTTTTGTCGTCAAAATATGCCCATCGTCAACTTCAAATGTCGAATCGAGAATTACTAAGTACTATTTTTTGTACAGTGGCTAAAGAGAGTTTTGACTAGTTCCATCACAGGAACTGAAAAAAAAGAACAGATAAGACCAAAACTTTGGTTCAGTAATCGACCAAAATTTAGGTTTGGCAAACTTCGGTAAAGGGCCATTTTGGTGGATCACTAATCTTAATGGCACTTATCCACACCCTAAACAATTTTGAGACTAGATGATGAAATACCGACGAACTTACGCAGGGAGTTGTGTCGGTTTTTAATTCGAATCTGCTCAAGTTCAGTTCTTATTCTTCTACCATTTTGCTGCTCTGGCATCGACGCTTCATATTGATGTGGCCCATGGGCCTTTTATCACCCTAGGTCAAATCACTTGGGACTCGACTTAAAAACTTCACGGTGCGAAAGTTCGTAACGTGGAATTAGAAAGAAGGCTGTGCTACAAAGACCTGATCTGGTGTTGTGATTGCTTTTGCTGCGTGGATTTGCTGCATGAGTCCACGCAGTATTTTATGTATAACGTATATAAATCTTAGATAGATGTCGTAATAGAAAGCCAGCAGCGCTGCAATCGCTTTTTCAAGGACTTCTAAAGGTGCATCTTTCCACAGTTAGCGCTGAAAATGTGCAAATCTCGAGGTCAAGTGTTTATGAATAATTTTGAGCCTGAATGGACGTCTAGGCTGAGCACTAAGGTTTTTTTTATTTGTCTCACTTACAGAAACATACTCCAACGCCAAGCTGATCCTGAGTCTGAGGAAGGTTCCAGCATAAATGGAACCAAGACAAACGTGGCTCCCGTTTTCATTTAGTGCAATCACACTTACCCATATCCACCAGGAAGGTCTCTTGGCCCACCTCCTTGGAGGCCTTGAAGCACCCTGTGTGGATCAATTGCACTCTGATGGGGTGGGGTCTTGTTTACTTCATCAGCCACGACTACCGATGAACGTGTATTTGAAAAAGATCTTACGCCTTCTTCACTTTTCGTCGTGTAGAAAGATCAACACAATCTAAAATTATCAAATTAGTCCTGTTTGGGTCAGCATAGCTCTAATTGTGTCATTGACTGTGTCATATTATTAATGGAAAAAATTCAAACTAAAAAAAAAGGATTCCTTTTTTGTCCTGTCTCCTGCATAGAGTAGAATGAGAATAGAATGAGTGATTACAAAGGAATGTTTAAAGAAGAATAATTCAAATTTCGGGTCAGATTGGTCACGTTGGAAGTGAGTACTTTAAGATCATATGACAACCTTAAAGGTGCACAGAAATTCGAGCGAAGTGTGTTTGTGCTCCAAATCTGACGGTTACGTACATACCCGAGTCCGCACACACGCCTTTGCTCCAAATTGACCATTTCAGCTTAATCTGATATCAGCCATCTGCTTGTGCTGTTGATCAAGAACTTGAGTTTCTTGCGTAGAAAGCTGAACTGAGAGTGGCACGGGATCTTAACAGATGGAGCAACCTCAGCGATCCATGTTTCGTTATGTCAGATACCGTGAGGTGGAACGCAAGTAGCCACCAGTGTGGAAGACAGTTGCGACAAATGTGGCCGATCTGAATGGAAATTCGTCAGTCTGGAGCACGAGTCAACTCCAAATCAAAGAGTAATTATGTAATAATCACGTAATAAATCAAACATTAAATTTTCTTCAACTGATCTACTTCTTAGTTCATTTGCAGTACAGCAGTTCCCCGAAAGAAATCAGCCCCGGACTGTAATTTTTTTGCCACTTAAGAGCAAGGCTTCACCATAGTAGAGATCATAGAAAAGTGGTAGAAAATCAGTGGAATAAAGAGGATCACTTCAAGAGAACTACATATTTTCGATCTGTGACTCCATTAGAGCTGAAAAAGTAATGCTCGTGACAATCAGCAAAAAAGCAATGCAAATGACCATTTGTACACCCACAAAAATAAGAAAGAGGTCTGCACAAACTAGCATTTTTAAGAAACTTTACACTAGATTTGAATGATTCATTGTAGGAAGTTTGAAGATAAGGGCTCTTCAACTACTACTTATTTTCGCTAGCCACCAAAAATGCTTTTTCACCATAAACAGTAAATCTGAAGCATGGCTCTTTCCAACCGTTGTATCAACAAAAAGCTGATGTACCGTCTTTTTCAAAATCACTGTTATGCATCATTCTTTCAACTTTAGTACTCAAAAAACTTCACATGACTGTAGTTGCAAGTCTCTACTTTCATCTCAATTAGTCTGTCTAGCCTTTAACTGCCTGGACTGTTCAGAGGGTAGGGTGACAACTCCTCACCGCGACATTTCCCCACTTTCCTCACCTACCACCAATATTCGCACCTCTTATCACACCAAAGACAGAGAATGTTAGAGCTGAGTTGAGCTCTGGTGAGGGACTGAGCTTCACTGGATCAGAGCTATGTGTGAAACAAGCTGCGAGACAAGCTGCATGAGTCCAAGACATCTGGCCGAGACCAAGACATACCAGTAAACATGTCTGGCCGAGACCAAGACATTCCAGTAAACATGTCTGACCGAGACCAAGGCCAAGACATACCAATAAACATGCACCACACGGTCTTGGTCTTGGCCGGCCATGTTCAGTGAGTTGACAGCTGCAAGAGAAGTGTTCTTGTCCAGGTTATCTCGCAACTCACATGGTCTTGGTCTTGGCCAGACTGGCAAGAGAAGCACACATCCCTAATCTAGTGTGGCTGTTATAGTAAGGTGGGAATTCACACACCCCATATTATCAAGATCTCATCAGCAGTGAGGAAATGTCACGTTGAGGAAATGTCGCCATTTCTATTGTACTGTAGTGAGGAGATGTTGCAGTGAGGAATTGTCGTGGTGAGGGGTTGTCACCTCACCTGTTCAGAGACCATGCGAAGGCGTCTCATTCACACTTTTTAAGACCCCTGTGGAATGACACATGAAGTTATGTTTTGAAAGTGAAACTTCCTTCCAGTTACAAAATACGGTCTTTGCTTGCTGTTCAACGTGATCCTTGCACTGAAGCACATGTTTCGTAAAAGTTAGAAGCAGTCAAATTAGGGTGCATCGACAGGAAGTAAATTCGCACACACTTTGTACACTTGTTTGACCTCACTTAGGGCAAGGCTAAGTGCGTACACGCCATATTGCCTTGTCTCCGTATTGTTTGAATTCTAAGGGTGAGGAAATCACACGATTGAAACTGAGTAATGTTGAGCTCCAAATGTCCTAAATGTGCACTAATTCACGCACTTGAGCACTAGTTCAACCAACTGTACTCCAAGTGGACTATTTGTGCACCTATTCGACTACAGCTCTTGTGTAATTGGTGTACCGTAGCTTGCCAGGACGTATTATTCGTATGACACGAAAAATGTGGTACATTGATGCCTGCTGCCTGCTGTGCACTGCGTAAACTGTGCTGAGTACCACGAGTTTCTGAGCACTATGCAATATATCATGACCAAACTCTTATGGATTCCTTGCGGTAATAAGTTCTGCTGCAAATTGACTTTTTACATGCAACCTACGTCGTCGTCGAGATTGCGTGATCAGCCGAGACATGTGCTGTTTTTTCCTGGTCGACTTTTATCCACTCCCAGTCCAGCCAGCGGGTACAAGTGGGTTGAATAACATAAAGGAAGTCTTCCTTCCCTTTTGTGAGTAAAAGCAACAGCAGAACATCAGCTGCACTGTCTCTCCAGCTTTGACTAAACATGCAACCTCGACGGCTACACAAATTAGACAAAATGGCGTAGTTGTGCACGGAAGCAATACGGCATATCCTTGGAACGTGAGGCTCTAGGTTGCCCGCAGGTACCGCTCCAAGTGTCCTAGTTTCAGAACAGCAGTCGGGCATTTGGGATCACCGGCAGACCTGTTCTGTTGTGATTGTTTCCCGTTTTGGGCGACGGGAGCTTACAGCGCCCTCTGCATAAACACGACAACTTTAGAGGGGCCTTCAACAAACTCATGCTTTGCACTCGTTGCAGAAAAACTCGTGCCCGGTAGCGCTAATTTTTTGGACCAAGTAGTAAGTTTTTCATGCTGTCATTGAGGAGCTGCAGGTTGCACGATTCACTACATGTGTAGTACAGAGGGAAGAAGTTGGTGAGGGAGAAGATGAGCATAGGCAGCAAAGCGAATGCTACCCTAAGTGAGAAAGTTGAGGCAGCAGAGTCTGACTTTAGACTTGGACGAAGTGTATTTTCGGAGGGGCAATTCACTCATGGTCTGCTTATCAACTAGGGAGGTGTGAACAGTCAATGTTAGCCACATTCCAGGTATTGCCAGGTCAGACTTCCTCCTCTGTCTCCTTTTATACGGTAGAACTCTTCTCTGTACTTAATTCTTGCTACGTGTATGGTATGTACGTGTATGAACTTTACACAGGTCAATTTTTGTAAGTAGTTACTTCGCTTACGGCTTTACACACACGTGCGTCTGTTGAAAGGTAGTCATGATCGATTCATCGATTCTGAACTCACAAGATGTACCTACATAAGGGTGTAACAGCAAAAAATCTCACTGAGTCTCAATCTACACTTGTTGATGAGTCTCTTGAGCTCGGCCCAAGATTCAAAGTGTTCAAGGAAGAAAGTGAGTTGAACAATCACATAGATGGTTGACTCTTGGTCTGAGCTCAAAAGACTCATCACCTAGGTGTGGCGAGAGATTGTGACTCTGTAACATTTCTGCTGTTACACCCTTTATGTACCGTCTGTTTTATGACACACAGCTGACTGTAATACAGTACAAAAGTACGTACAAACCATTCCGAGAAAAACACTTGGCTTGTCTGTGGCAGTGTACTGCTACTGCGACAGTCTACTGCTAGAAGTGACAGTCTACTGCTAGAAGTGACAGTCTACTGCTAGAAGTGACAGTCTACTGCTACATGACAATGTCGTGAGGCTAAGGAAACGAACATGATACGTTTCATACGCAAGTTGCTTTATTCTCACGCCCAAGATGCTGTGTTGGCCGTCGTCGTCGTCCTGATCTTCGTTCAGATAGGCATCTATTTATCCATGAAGTCCTGGTGGGATGCTATTGAAGAGGAAGGAGAATCTGGCCTCCTAGACTTCCCATTACCCTCCGGTGGAAACCAAAACCCGTTTGGTCAAAAAGTGAAAGCAGACGAAAGCATGGAACCCGTCTCCAAACGATACACTCAGGTTTTATGAAGTTCTGATCGATCTAATAGAAGCTCCAGCACGGTAGGTGCTTCAGTCTTAGCGTGAAGACTTATTATTTCTCAATGTTCACAAATTTGAGCTCTTGACCTCAATGACGTTGTGAAACTTGCCTCTGAAGCGCTTCCATGTCTTGTTGATCATGACCTCATTCAAGGGGACATAGCGTGAATGACATTAGCTTTAAGTTGGTCATTAGATGAGCACTGAACCCTAAGAGTTTTACTTTCCATACTTCGCAGGCGGGTCTGGAGAGTGGTACCGGTTATGTTCACGCTAGCAACCCAGTGCCTCTTTCCAGCCATGTCGATTTCTCCTCAGAGATGCCACGGATTGCCTTACGTAGCAGTCATCATCACTCGTCTCCCAATGTGTGCGGGGTCCCCCACGAGAACACGTTCTATTGATAAACCTTAGGTAGAGACAGGCCTTGACGGTGTCAGTCAGTGTGGAGCCTCTCCTTGTACTCCAGGAACACCTGGGGCATTTTCTTGTTATGGGAAGCAATCTCTGCAAAAGACTGAATGCAACCATAACGCCTAATTTTCCTCAGAAACTTGAAGTCTTCGTCTGCAATACAACGAGCTCCTGCTTGAGCCTTGGGGCCGTTGGCGGCCTCAATCTCACGGAGGAAAGATGGGGTCTCTTCAGAAAACAGGATGATGACATCCCTGGGGTTCCTTTTCGGCTTCTTCACCAAATCTTGGCTCTCTTCACATGCTAATGTCTTCTCTTCTGCTTTGTCGAGGGTCATTCTTGAAGTGCGCTTGAAGCACTTCAGGCCGAGACCCTCTTTCACCGATCTCTGCATTGAAGTCACTCGCAAAGCCATTCATTGTCAAGAGACTGTGCACTTCGTCGATCCTCCTGGAACTCCTGGACGACGTCTGTCGACCATAGACTTTGGTCCCTGCCCAGGTTTCTTCATGAAGGCACGTCGCTTTACTCATTGCCCAGCCCCGCAACTGCAGCCAGTTTTACTTGCACTCATTATCTTTCCACACGATTTTGTAAAATTTATCGACTCATATTGTAGGTATTTTGTTTGTTTATACGGGGTTCCGCACCCTCGCTAGCCAATTCACGCGAGAGAGACAGGAGTAGCCTCGGGAGGCCTTTTTCCTTCCTCTAATGATGGGATATACAGTACGACCCGTTTGTTTTACCACTTTTGTTAAAGAAATATTCACTGGTCAGCAACGTCATCTTCCTCATCAAACACTCCCTCAGAGGTCGCTGGTTGGAACCAGCACGAGCACACCTTGGTCTGCAGATTTGACCACATTCCTACATAGAAGGACCACGGAGCTAGTCATTCAATGCAAGAAAATTCTAGTCACTTTCCAATTTAGGCAATCTCTACAAATTTCTAGTCAAATTATTTGAGGAAATAGAATTTTAAAAGGCTTTTGACCTCTTCCATTGACCATTCGAAATCTTCTTTCACTTGTCCACCTACGCCTGTCGTTTGTGTGCAGCAAACAGTCGAGGAACTTTTCCCTATCAAAGTGAACAAAAGCCAACTGAGTTGAGTCTATCTTCAGCCGTAACATTGACTCTGCCCAGGACCTCCTTAAGTATGCTCAGGTATTTACCTTCTTTTGGTCTCAGGTTCTCGACCCTGGCACTTTCAGGGAAATGGGTATCAAAAACTTATGCGCCTCTCGGTAAATCCAGTCCTCGTCGGTGAATAGCTTCCATAAGGCTTGTCGCACCCTCCTTTGAGGGGTTTTCTATTTTAGTTTGTGCCTGCCACGTTAATTCATCTTTGGTGCCATTGAATTCCTCTCGGGCCCTCTTAGCATTTTGAAAAAGTTCCTCTACATCATTTTTCCAGCAGAAGGTTTTTTGAGGTTTGTCTTGCCACGCATTGATGGGCAAATTTTTGAGAGAGCTTCATCTATACTCCTCTAATTACAACGCAACGTATCTGACCAGTGAGCAGTGATGGACTTTGGCTGATTAAACTTCTCCCCCTTAAGTTCATCCTTGAAGATGTCCCAGTTTTCCTCTTTTATGCTTCGGGACCATTTCCTTTTGGTCTTTCTCCTCAGGATCACTTCAAGAACAATCTGCCCATGATCAGAATGCTTCCTCCTTGAAAATTTCATAGCTCTGTTAGATGGGTGGCTTTAAGTTTAGTCGCAGCGTGATGTTGACGCATGTCAGAGTTCCCCTAATCACCAAGGTCCACACCTTGCTATTGTTCCCCACCGTCATTCTGTGAGATAGCATGAAATCCTCCTGGGCCTCACCTATTGCATTGGCTTCGCCTCCACATGGCAAGCTATGGAAGTGAATCCAGTCATGAAGGAAATATTAGACTTGGTTCACTCTGCTACCACGTCTTTCTAGCTTTTTAAGAGGATATTCCCCATTTGGGCATCATACCCAGATTCGTCGATCTGATTAAGACCTTAGGGTTAGATCTCGTGTCTGTCAGCCACAGTGCTGCACAGATATACCCATTCGAGTTGTCCCAGCAGAACCACAAGTTCAGATCAGTAGAGCTTAGAATTGCTCCACGCAGGTTAGAGCCTCTTGAATGAAGAGGCTTTGCGTCATTGATACCGGTGATCCTCCCTCGTTATCCTTTCCTGCCAGAAATGCCCTAATGAGTCACTGAAGGTTCACTAACACTATTTGATATTGAGAATGATTTGTCGAGCTGATGGATCCTTAAGATTTTAAAGATCAGGTTGATTTTAATGAAGCTCTCTTTGACACTTCTTGCTGATTTTTCACCTGATATTTTAAAGTAAAGATTAGAAGCCCCTCCAGTCATGGCAGAGACAGCTGAGCACCTAAGGGTCCTGCTCCTCATCAACATAGCTGGTGATGATGCTGAGAATGAAGACCACAAACACAGGCTCATGCAGGCAATGAGGGAGAAGCAGATCCTATGGACTCAAGAATAGTTTAAAGCTCATGACACAAGCCTGACAGTCCCCCTGTCCTCTTCTATGAACTAGAGACAATTGGTCAATATAGGTTCTGCTACTCATTCAGAATGAACCCATGATGCCTTCAGCATTCAACTTGAAAAGGTTCGCCTTTTCAATGAAATGTAAGACACACATTCCTGCCAAGCTATTCCAACCAAGTCTCTTAGCTACCCTCAGATACCTCTCATCAGGAGCCCATTTTCAAGTTCTTGAAGACATATTCCGCATAAGTAATTCAACATTGTCCAAAATGATTCCAGAGATATACAATGCCATCTTGAATTGCCTCGCACGGGACTACCACAGTGCCTCAAGTCAGCAAAGAAGTGGAAAAAAAGCTGATGGCTTCATTGAGAGGTGGAACTACCCCAGGGGTTTGGGAGCCATTGATGGCAAACATATTCAAGTGCTTTGGGAATTCTGGTTCAACCTTCTGGAACTTCCAACATATCTTTTCCATTGTCCTACTGGCCATGGCTGATGCAGATTAGCACCTTTTGTTAGTTGATATCAGAATAGAGGGAGCCTCCAATGATGCTGGGTTATATGACCAGTCTTCTTTCTAGACAGCATTATCCTCTGGAGAGTTACAATGTCCTATAGTTCTCCCAAATGATCCTCTTGAGGTGCCGTACCCTCTTCTTGGAGAAAATGCTATTCCCTGACTGAATCCATGAAGAAGCCCTTCCTTCAAAAGTCCTTGGAACCAAAGGAATGGATCTTCAATTAGATTCTCCCAGGCTCGACAACTTTGTCCTCTCGCAGCAGCCTCCAACTGACTTGGAGGTGGAGAAGGCCAGAAAAGACTTGAATGCAAATTCTGGAAGACTGGTGACAACTGACTGGGACATGGCACGGCAGTTGGAAGACTCTACTGGGATCATCTAGAGGGGTACTTCTTTACAGTTGGACAGGTGGCTCCAAGTGGAGACAAGCAATTGAAGCTGAATGACTTTCCCAAAATAATTATTCATTGGGCTACCTTCAACAAGGAATAATTACATTCTTCTGCATAAAATACTAGCAGGAGTACCTCGCATTGCTCGGGTTATTATAAGACTCACTGCAATCCCACCCACCAGCGCAGACCTGACCCTTGCTGAATGTGCACTTTGTACTCAACACATGCTTTGTGTTCACTATGCACTTCGCAATCAACATGTGCTTCATGCTCAACATGTGCTTCGCGCTCAACACAATGCTGGTTTTGCCCTGACTCGAAGCTGGTCTTGCCTCGACTCAAAGTTGGTCTTGCCTTGACTTGAAGCTGATCTTGCCTCAACTCGAGGCTGGTTCTCGACTCAAAGCTGGCAGACTTGACTCACTTTGCTGGGTCATGTGCTTTGTGCTGACCAGTGACCATGCACTTGACGCTGTCAAATTTGGTTGCTTCTTTGGTCCCTAAATTGCTGTGGGGTGAGGCACCCTTAGAAATGTCGAGGAACAGTTAGTTGTGCTTGCTTTTTTGTGATGAAAACATCCTTGACCCTTCAGTTGACAAACTGGTTCCTGTGCCCAACCCTAGACCCTAACCCTGACAGAAAGTGACCAAAAACATTCCCCCTGTCATGCTGATTCAGAATATACATGGTCTTTGGGGTCAACAGCCCATTGTTATCGCATGAAAACAGGACAAAAAGATCAACTTTTCCTCTCTATATAGGTATTAGTTATATACGTGCGTCTGGGCAAGAAGCACTCAAGGGGCACATTGACGACCCGAGGGCGGGGGGTTGGGGGGGGAGGGTTGCACGTATATGCCTTGCCCAGATGCACGTTTGTAGTTTAATGTCACTTGTCACGGATATTTCACCCTTTTTTTCATGAAAAAGTCACTCTTTTTGAACTGTCGATTTGTATATTTCTTCCATTTAGGAATTTGACTAGCTGAGGACACACTAAGAGATAAGACTAGTTAAAAGTGATGGTGCAATTGCTTGCACCTCTTAAATCCACATGATACACTTTGCCATCATCTGTATCATTTTCCCCCGTTTTTGGTATGCTCTTCCCATGCGACTTTTTCTCTTCATTTTCCTCCACGTCCATGAGCAATTTTGCCATTTTCTTTGCCCGGTCGCGTGTTTCTTCTGTATATCTTAGTGCTGTTCCTTCTTGTCTCCACCCAAAGTGTCTTTTCATTTGCATGGTATTGGCACCAGCATTGGCAGCCGCTGTTGCTGATGTTCTTCGGAAGCAATGGCCAGTGTAAGACTCTGGCTCAGTCAATCCAAGTGCTGCAGCTACGAGCTTGCCGGTCTGTGCTAGGAAGTTCTTCCCCACAGCTGCCTTGCTGTAGCCCCCCTTGTGGGGCCTGTGAAACAGGGCATCGCCGGGCTGCAGGTCTGTGATGGTGTTCTTCAGAAGGAATAGATATTCTCTCACTCTGGAGGTGAAGCAGGCAGCTGGTTGGTCGCGGTTGAAAGGCACAAGGAACGTGTTCCTCTTCTCCTCTGCCTTTTGCTTGGCATGGGTGTAGGATACCCACACCCTGTCATCTTCGTCCGACATGTCCCCTACCTTCAGGGTCCATAACTCATAGCAGCGCAGACCTCCGCAGTACAAAAGGGCAATGACGCATTTCTGCAAGATCCATTCAGGTGTCATCTGCGGCAGCTGCATGGCAAGCAAGATTTGCTCAGGGGTGAAGATGCACGCGGTCTTTCTGACATATCCAACCTCATAGTGTTTGAGGACCAGCTGGATGCGCAGCCATTTCTGCAGACGTTCACCGAAGATCCTTTGGTGATTGTTGTTTAGGTGACTTTGCATTGACCACAGGCTTGACGACTTGAACCCCTTGCTCTTGTGGAGATGGTGGAAGTAACAGATGTAATCGTCCTCCGTAGGGCAGTAGTTCTCCTTGTCCTCGGTCTTCAGGAATGCTAAGAAGGCTTCCCACACCTGGTCGTATCTGGCTTTGCTCTAAGCTGGAGCAAGCTCTCCCAGAATCTGTTCTGCTGTTGGTGTTGTCTCAGCCATTGCTCTGCTAATGTAGCTGCCGTCACAGGTGGCTGAGGTTTGTCGCCTTGCTGTTTGTCGCCGGCGTCCACCGCCTCGCTGTTAAAGTTCATCACCTTGGTGTCGGCCACCACCAGGCTGTCGCAGCTGAAGTTCTCGCCCTTCGCCCTCGCAGTCATCCTGTGGCGCGGACGATTGCAGTTCGTAATTGTGGTTCGGAAGCTGGTAGAGATGTTGATTTGCCTTTGCCACTGGAAACCGGCTTTGTCTTTGGTGTTTGGCTTGATTATTCTTGAAATGTACGTTGATAGATGGGACTGCTGGCATTTGCCAGCTTTGCTCTGAAGAGAGTGGCTGGGCTTGAACCCCAGACCACTAGAGTGTGAGTCACACACTCTTCCCCTAGGCTATCCTGTCGCGGGGATGAAGGGCACTTTCATGGCAGAGACAGCCTTTTTCTGT
>JAAUXU010168556.1_pt1 | contig 25781 bp, 17 predicted proteins | sample 7278151 | NCBI WGS metagenome assembly JAAUXU01 (sample SAMN14350113, study PRJNA611818) | marine sediment metagenome | isolation source: surface marine sediment (1.8m) | place: French Polynesia: Moorea | collected 2018-08 | reverse complement strand
GGTTCCTGCTGAAACGGCTAAGATCTTCTTTGCGTCCTCCCGGAGAACGCTCCAAACCTATATCATGGAACAGGTAAGAAGCATCCAAAACCAGCCCAAAACATTTTTTCCAGTTTTTCTTGAACTGAATAAATTGCTTTGCTTCGCTTAGCATATTTTGCATATTTTATTATATACTTTATCGCTTAGTATATCAATGTTCAGGGTCGCAAAAAATAATTTTTCCGGGCCAACTTCAGTCCGCAGAGAAAAGGTCAAACAATTGAAATTCTCTAAAAAAGTTAGGTAGTAGTATCAAAATGTCATGAAACTTGTGCGCCTTTCCTACGGCGGCAAAAGCCAGTTGGACTTGGTTCTAGAGCAGCTTCTGCTCGATCATGGTACTTATGCCAGAAGTGCCCCATCATCAGCTCAGAAGTCAAAGGCTTACAAAATTTGCGACTAACATTTTTAATGCTGATGTTTATTTGGTCTTCTTTTGCTTGAAGTTACATCTTCTGAATATCATGTAGTAGTGATCAGAGGTTTCACTTTTTTTGAGTTGGCCACTTTTTTGGGGGGGGGGGAAATTGCTCTTCTTAATGTAAGAGCCATCGTACATAACATAATTATATCATTCTTTTACACAAAAAGCACGCTAATCGCAAAAAATGCATAAATTTGTCGCAAGAGCTACACAAGTTGCTTAAATTCATTATATTTTCACGTGAAGAGTTTAATATTATAAAAGAGGCACTACTTGTAATTGCTACACAGCTACTTTTGGGTATAAAATAGCGGTGATGACTTGTTATTGCCTGCTGTGCTCTCTGATGTCTTTCCATGCTAAACATGACACAATTATTGTCTTCTCATTCTTAGCTTTACATGCTGAAAGATTTTAAACGCTCCTACCAGGTTTGCTGTAGCTGCTTTAGATGCATTCCTCAGTTGAACTCAAGGGTGAGATGAGACTTGACCCGTCTTTGCAGCTACCATGGTGGAGTGCGGAAGCATTTTGGTCCTTTCTACTGTAGTACTTCATTTTTTTGTCACGGTCAGCGATCAGCGAGAGAGACGAGCCAACGCTTGTCTTAATGGACCCAAGGCAGGCAGTCTATCCCTTGTATCCGAATGAACGTTTTCACAGTTTTCCTCCTAAGGAAAGACGTGTAACTTAAACGATGTTTGTATTAGTTAGGAGTCCGTTTCCCAAGGGGACGAATGTGGTGTTCCTTCTAACCCGACTCCCTTATAAGCGGCGTACACTGTACTAGGACCTTGTATAAGACCTTATTTAGCACCAAGAGAGTTCATTCCTCTCCGTCAATGTTGTTGATATAAGGTTTAAAGGGTAGTTTAGTTTAGGAGTTGGGAGGGAGCCAAATTTCTGGTGGTATAAAGAGGCCGTATGTTGTGCACGGCGCCAAATTTTCGTCACTTTTAAAGCCAGTGGCAGCTAATTCTCCTATAGGCAGGGACTGCACGTTGTTAAGTATGACCACTGTCATTGTACCCTCGTCAGCTGCAAATATGAAGCTCCTCACGTAGCAGGAGGAGCCAAGTTAAGGTTAGTTGGAACGGGCGTTGTAGGAGTCAAGAATCATGTCGGTTGAAGCCAGTCGACACATTGTGCTTGATGGCCACTGAGCTGCTATACGGTGTACCCTTCTGCACGTGACACACTTAATTTGGTAAGAAATTGGTTTTTTCCAGACAACTGTTTTTGCAAACAAAAATGTGCCTGGAATATGTGGCATGCGTATATTGCATAGTTGACGAAGATGCGAAGGCGTAGCGTATTCCAGTGTGATGTCGATTCCCTAGGCTCCCTAGGATGGTCCAAGGGGAGGTTCCCGACCCATACTTGCGCCATGGCCTCGAGGGACTCACTAAGTTATTAAATTTCGGTGCCAAACAAGCTTGCAGACGCTAAGTATCTTAAGTTCGTGTAAATTCTGAGTTCATGACCTTAACAATTTAAAATGTCGCTCTCAAGCGCTCAAAAGTATTTATTTCACATTAGCAACCGGACGTCTACGTGGGAGGGACGCCGCTTGTGGAAGCTGCTTCAGACAATGAGAGTCAACACCCGGGCAATGATCCCTTGCCCGAAGCTCCAAGCAACCGCAATAGTCTCACTTCCTCCTCGATTGCGACCTCAGTTCCCGTTCCTAGCGCCTCGGGGAACGCTGAACCACTCGCTGATCCTCCCGTTCAGCTTCACCCTCAAGACCTGGCCGTTGGCGATGCTGTGAAGAAGGCCGAATGCTCGAGCCCACTAAGGTTGAGACCTGAGCCTGTCAAAGTGGTGAAGCTGCTGTTTCATGAGCTGCAAACTGACGAAGACTTGTGGCTTCCCCAAGCCATCTTCTGCCAGGAGCTGAATGTGACCGAGGACGTGCTGGATGCAGGGCTGGAGATGCTCACCAAGGCGTCGGAGAGCATCCCTCAAGAGTCGAGCTACAAAGGATTTCGAATGTCCGTGCTTCACTTGGATTATGCGACCAACCTGTAGTATTTATTGTTTCTACAGCAGCAGGAGAATTTTATTTTGTAGGCTTGGTGCTGCGAACCTGCCTTCTGAAGATTGTGCAAACTTTTTCATTTTGCTGCAATTGCCGACGAAACAATAACGCGCAATATCAGCCACTAAAAAGCTGAGGGATATGAGGAATGATGGCATCAAAGAAGTCTGGCTGGAAAGAAAAATCCCTTTTGAGATTAGGAGCTTTCTGGAGAGCCCTTTCAATCGTTTACTACACTGCTCTGCGTACGTACGTGTCATACCAAAACCGTCCCTCACGTCCTAAACATAACATACGTGTGTGCATCTCTCGTCGCTCTCTTCTCTCTCTCAAGCAGTATTGGAAAGCCTTGGACAATCATTTTTCTCTTTCCTTTGTCGAAATTGGGCTCTTCCTCGAAAATTTCATTCCCGGCTTACGAAGGAAGCTTCTCCTTCCCCGGGAGATACGACAGGACCAGTTCCAGTCTCTTATGCTCTGCGGCGATTGTGTTGAGGTGTGCAGCCTATCGTGCGCGGGCAACATACACTTGGGTGAGAATGACAGTGAAGATTGCTTCATTCGTATGAAGCTCATAAGGTACATTACCGCAAGGTGGTGCAGAGCAATGCACGTACAGCAGTTACTTGAGATTATACGGTATTACGGATTATACGGTATACGTTGTTTCGGAAAGGAGCACAGTGCGCATAATTTTGGACTTTCGACATGGCAAGCCCGAGGGCGGTGAGGGTGAACGGAAGGTCATGCCCTGAGAGCTTTCAAATCCCAAATCATGCATCTTTGCAAAAGTGATGCTGCTGGTTTAACAAGGCTTATTTTGTTCCCAGCCTGTTTTATCGACGTCGTAGGTGGTGCTGTCGTCCTAGCTGGCGCAGTCGTTGCAGCCGTCATCGTAGATGAGCCCGTCTTCAATTTTTCGACATTCACTTCTCGCAGTTTGAGGCCGCCCCGTGCATTTAGTTCGGTACGGGTCTAAACAAAGCCAGTTACGTAGCATGTGGTAAAGTACTTTCCGCGTACGAGTAAAGGAAAAATGGGATGTACGAACTAGAAAAAACGATTTTTTTCTGTCTTACACATGTGTTTTGTCGTACAGAGATTTTTGCTCGCCCGCTCTCAGTGAATAACTGTCTTAGACTGAAAAGTGGCGTCAAGGTACAGACTGTGCGTGTACGTGCGGTGTGACAGGAATTTAACAGTTAGCTGCCCTCGGTAAATATCAGAAATTTATCAAGATTTGGCTACGTCGATAGACAGCAAGTTTTGTTTGCTATCAATATATCCAGGCAGTTTTTGAGTGAAGGTACCGCCGTCAGCATTGCTCCATGAACTGTAGGATTACTGGAAAGAAGGCGACTTCGTCTCGCTCTTATTTTTTTCACGGCCTAAGTGAGAGATTGATTGCCAAAGAAATGAATTTTAAACAAAAATTGCAAAACATTCGTGCAAAGACGGTCGTGCGAATGAAGTTTTAAGTCTCTGATTTCTCTCACGCACGCCTACAAATTCAGGCATTTGATGAGCACAAACAGTGTCCCAATTCCGCTGAAGTGACTGGGTTTTTGAAGAGTTCAGAACTACCGATAAAAGTCGTATATTTGCACAACCTTTCTGTGAAGTGAGTCTACCTGTACCTCCTGTGCACTTTTCTTCATTCCAACAGAGAGCATTGTTTTACCCAAGCATCGAGTACTGTCAATGAAGCTTAATTCCAGTCACACGGTATATAGCACATCTGCGTAGAAAAAGACACTTCACGGCTGCTCCTCTATTTGACTACTGCTTCATTTTCCGTGAGTGAAGGAATGAGGCTTTTCTTCCCTTTCATTGGGAAAGTTCTTTGAGATTCGGCCTGCGTCTCTTTCTCATCTGGCGAGGCTCAGAGTCTTGTAAAGCCACCAGATGATTTATATAGTGCTCCACTTCCCTTCCCGAGTTGTAGAACAGCCGGGACGGGGTTCATATGGTATATGATATTCTATATAAAGTATATGTGCTGCCATAACGTTATGCATTACATGGGGAGCCTGCAAAATGCTCGACCTTGCTGTGACGATGGACTTGCAATCCTTTGAAACTATGATAAATGTCAACTTGGCAAGTGCGGTCACTCAAACAGATGAGAAAAATGTGAGGCATTGGTTCAAATCCCCGGGGATGAGATCCTAGGGATGGGAGTAGTGGAATAGTCGGACTCTACATTTGGGAGAGTTGGGTTTGCTGCTACAATACTCAACGTCGAAGGCCAAAAGTAACTCACTGATGGGGGCACAATCATCGACACTAACAATGCCCTGGGCCATTAGTCAATGTCAATAAGTCGAGGAAGCACGTCACACCTCGTCACCCAAGCCATGGGGAGCCCTTGTCGAGCAGACGGCAACCTTTTTCGCAAGGAACGAAATGATGGAAAACCTACACAGACAAATGTGGGGTGCATGAGAAACCAATCTCAACTCACTATTGGCTTTCAGAACTTCATGCACAACACGGATCCCAATACCCAATGCTGTCTCTCAAAGAAGTTAATACCGACCCAGTCGGTTTGATGAGATCAAAGGGATGATAATAGCATGAGGCATTGATTGACTCTGACCAGATATGTGGTGGTCGATAACAAAGTCGTCATTCTTCACCTCTCAATATGAATTGGAGTTTCCCATTCACTTGTCACAACTGCAATGGAGACCAGTCAACTGCTGAACAGATCTCGCAGATTCTGACATCAAATATCACAAGTTATTTTGCTCCACCAAAGCAACCACAGTACCGAATTGACTGAAGAACAAAGTTGGCTTGACTGTCAAACACCTGATGCAATGTTCCAGAAAGACCAGTTCAGGGAGTCACAAACAAATGGGTTGTGATCCACCAACAGCAGTTCCTCTTTACTGTCACAATTTTAGCCATGAAGACAGAAGGACCAAGCTGCAGTTCAAGTGGTCTATAGAGCCCCTTGACTCTGCTGCGTGGGCAGATCTCTGGACCCACCTCTATTGAAGCCAATTTTGTCTCTGTGAAAATCTTAGAAGAGAAGTGTGAGCAATTGGTTCTACGGAAGAACTGGCAGTGGCTAAGAGTGAAATTCAAAAGTGTCTCCTTCAAGTTGAAGCACCTCAAGTCCTTTCATTAGTAACCATTTTCGGTCGCAGATTTTAAGCAGAGTGGTTCTCAAAGTGGAGGCCTTAATACACATCTCAGTTTGCAGTGTACTTCTCGCATTATGGCGTTCCATTTGTACCTTATCTGCTTGTTATAACACTTGAGGATTCCTCGCGCTTGACACCACTGGTACGACGGGAGTGCACAGGCTTTGTAAAATCTATACTTACCTATGATATAACTGTACCCTTGCTGTAAAGGTTGTTTAAGTGAGAGAGAAAAAAAGGAGAGAAGTCACGCATCAATCTCTCAAAAGTCTCTGGTGAGCCCGCAGGATATTAATTCACCACTGAGTCACTTGGGATGAGTAGTCACTCAAAAGAACTGACGTAACCTGGACGTAAGACTATTGGGATTCCTGGCAAATCATCGTAACAATGTGCATATGACTAAGGTGTTACCTCACAATTATTTCTGTTTTATGCGATGTCTGATGCCAAGGTTGATGATATGAAGTCGGTCATACAACATCTTATGAAAATGGAGCCTTATTTTCATAAACCATACGAAGTCTTGGAATTCCCGTTGCCCTTATGTTCTTGTTGCTGTGGATAAAGATCACAGATCAATTTCCACCTCCTTGACCATAGTGCAGGCATCAACTCTTGCCAAATTGATGACAAAACCTGGTACTTGTTGAGCACCGCATGCGCACTTGACCCCAGGCGTGCTCCAGGAGAAGGATCCAAGTTTAGCACCACAGTGCCCACAGTTCAGGCTGTCAGAGATTGCACTGAACACGCGGGGCATCCAGCCTGCAGGCTCCACAAATACACCATGCCGGCATTCATCAAAGTCAATCTGTTTCTCCAGCATTGAGATCCAGGTGACAGACTTGCCTGGTGGGTGTGGTAGGACCCCAGCAGCACGTGTGAACAACACCGAGCGACACCTCTTGCAACGAAAAACTCGGCCACCAGCCCGAACCAGAGCCTCCCGGCGAGCAGTTGTTGACCCACCCTGCAAAAAAAAAATTCTTAGCTCTATCACCTATAGAGTTATAAACATTGGCTGCCACCGCCATGACCCTGTCAGCTTGGTGCACCTGTATCTGGTTAGAGAGATCGCTTTCATCTGGCCCATTGTGTCTCTTGACTGAAGCATCCCTGAACGCTCTCACTTCACTGGGGAGGATCTTGGTCCTTCTGATTTGTTGGTGGATGCATTGGAGGCGATAAAGCTTGAAGGTGATATCGGCCTGGTCAATCCTGCAGCCCATGTGTTCATAGAGACGCAGCTGACGGTAAAAACCCTCATTGGGAGCAGCAGAAGGCCGGTGGGAGCGTACTAATGTGAGTGCTTCGTCGCACCCAAGACCTCTTAAAAAAAGAAGCAGAATCAAGCAAGATTGTGCAATATGTTGTTTGTAGCGCGTAGTGTTGAAGGATAGTTCGTACAGCTTCTGACGTATCCCCAATGAAAGCCCTGAGTGTCATGTGGATTTAATTTAAGTTATACAAGGTACAGCTCAAAGGGTTGCACAGTTGCAGTTTAAAAGAGAAAAGATATTAGTTCAGAGAAGTGTACTCTACGTGCTGATATATTGTGATAACCACATATCTACATAACTACGGTAATTATGTTCCGACGAAGAACTTAATTTTGAGCATGCTAAAAATTTATTCCATGGTCGTCACTGTGACTGTCGGACAAGACTTACAAACTCATGATGGTCTCAACCATGTAGAAAAAAGCCAGCAAAATTTTTTATTGGCAGTGTCCACAGAGATTGTGGCTGTTCTGTGTGACCAGACTTATCACGGGCGTAGTTAAAGTTGGACGAATGTGTTCTTTTTGAGCGACTTTCTATGCCAGTCATTTTGTACCTTCTGTACCTTGACTTCATGATGTAAGCTGTGATGATGGCTGCACTGCGGGAGATGCCGTGGTAGCAGTGGACGAGGACAGAACCTCCGCCCTTCTCAGCCTGCGTGGCCACCGTGGAATTAGGAGAAGACAAAGAAGGGGCAGCCTTGAGGTCATTGCGTGTTGAGTGAACAAATTCCTCCTCACCTCCTGCACAGGATGAGGCTCCACTCACAGTGCTGAGATAAAAGGTTCTAGTTGGATCTTTTCCATGCAGCGTTAAAGACAAACCTGATCTTTCTGCCTGAAGTCTCTAGGCCCTCCCGGATGAAGCGTGATGTATTCTCCAAATGACTGAGCAGGTCAGAGTCGGGTAGGTCCGCTATCTATGACAATAAGGCAATAAGGGACACATTCCTCCAAAGATATTGTTTGACATGTTCAGATAATCACCGTTCTCTTGCGTCAGATTTTTGCTCCAGATAAAATGGGCCAAACAATACTTCGCAGTTTTAGGCGGCCAAGTATGAGTTATTCCTATTTGTCTGGACCTTACTGCAGATGCCCTACGTGTAACTCAAGTTTTGGCATTGGCCTTGAAGTCACGGCATGAAGGAACTACAAAATAGCGTCAATAAAAATTTTGTGTTGTTGAAAATTGCTTTTTTCATAGTAGTTATATCAAGCTTATATGAAATAACGTTTCTTGAAATTTCCCTTTACCTGTACATTCATGACAGCCATGTTTGGAAAGGTGGACGTGACAAGGTGTGGTAATGGGATGAGCTCTGCAGTGAGGACGTGCGTGACCTTGAGCTTGGCCAATAGCTGCAGGTCGCACGCGGCATTCTTGTCACCCAGGTAGAGGCCGTCCAGCACCTGATCGCAGGAGTTCATGACAGTGCTGTTATGAAGATGGGGATATGGCAGGCCTCCTCATCTTTGTCTTCGTCGTCATTATCGGCTTCATCGCCATCGTCCACTTCTTGGAGGTCGTCATCGTCTGCTTCTCTCACGTCGTCTCATGTCGCTCCCCCCCGGGCCCAGCTCCAGGCACTTTTTAAACTAAACTTTCTAGAAAACAATTATTTGTTCGAAAAAAAATCTCCCGAGTAAGACTTTTTTACGGCCTAATCCTATCGAACATGAAATTTTCTTTTTGCGCGTCCTTTTTTAAACAACAAAAAATTGTATCTAATCTCAGTGGACTTTTTTCAAAAGCATTGTCCATACGAGACAATGCGTGAAGAAATTGATATACTCAGGCATTTTTCGGAGTCAAAGAGTGATTGCGGAAGCGAGAAGTGTTGTTTTGATTTTCACCTGTTTGTCGCCCAAATAACTTGTTGCCACCACCAACCCTCGTCCTCAACTAAAGTTAAGAGAGAGAGGAAAGAGAGAAGAGGAGGTGAGAGAGAATGTGCCGATTTTTTGGGAAGAGAGAATGATTTATTTAGGCCTAAGATAGGTACAAAGGGAGAGAAACCGCTATGACTCCACCTCGTGACATGATGCCAAACACCTTTCCTATGACTACTTTGTAGCACGGACACGACACTTAGACATGGGGAAAGCTACATAAGACTTGGCCGTGGTGGTCCTAAGGTTTAAGTTCATCAGCTTATTTCTCAATGAACCCCCCACGTTCAGGAGGAAGAAAAACTTGCCTGCAACCAAGGTATATAAGAGAGGAGTGAAGCTTCCATGGATTTGCTGACTTCTTTGCTCAGATATGTCAGGTGTAGGTTTTGGAATGCAATGTTAGGGCTTATGGTTTTTGTGTTCTGTTTAAATAAGAAAAAAGCAAAATGTTCTGTCATCAGGTGATTTATAAAAGCACTGCTTCTTCATAAAGAGTGCATGTGTCTGGCGGCGTTGCTTCTGTATACCGGGTTTTTAAAAGTTCTGGAATGCTTTTTAATTCCCAATTTTAAAGGTTCCCGATGACTCAATCGCAACTTTCCCGGCACTACTAGCATAAACATGACCTGCAGGTTTCAATGAGATCACTTGCAGCTGAATTGCACACACAGGCACAGAGATGGAGGGAAAAAGACTGGAAGTTGCTACACTCATCCGTGCGGGCCACTTACGCACATCACGCACATTTCCACCACGAAACACACAGCATCTGTCATGATGTTGGGGGTGGTGGCTTCAACAGGGACAAGATGTCTCCAATCTGGTCCCCTACTGGCTACAGGCTGAACGCCAACACCTACTTGGGGATCTTGAAGAACCAGGTCCTCCTGTAGATCCTCAAGACCAGCAAGGCGGCCAAGAAGTCATCATATGTCTTCCAGCAGGATGGCGCCCCTGCACACACGGCTAAGAAAGTTCAAGACTGGATGGAGGGGAACATAGAATATTGGCCAAAATCAATGTGGGGCCGTCAGTCCCCTGATCTCAGTCCCCTGATCTCATGATAAAAACATCTTCATCGCAGGTTTTTGTTGTTAGACCACATGTGGTAGCTATGTTATATACTCCCTCAGTCACGAAACAAATGTCTGAATTGACGTATTGGTTAGATCATTGTGCCACGCTGAAGTACACTTGCCTCCTAAGGTATTTGAACACCTGTCAGAGGGACAAAAATACTGAATGTAGTGCGTTTTTGAAAGCATTTTCAAATTTTTTTGACTGCTCGAGGGGAGCACCCCCTTCCAACCCTCACCCCCCCCCCCCGTGGCTCCGCCACCACCCACCTGCTGCCACCATGGCAGCAAGTCCCTTTTTGGGGTGTGCAGAAGTATTTAAACACTTTTTCCTGCTGCTGTAACTTCCTTAATATTGCAGCTACATGAACTGTATTTACATCATTGGAAAGCTTGAAGTCCCAGCAGTTGAACTTATTAGATTCATTTTCAGAGAAATTGCATATAAAAGGTAGTACTGGCCATTTTTTCAATACAGTTGACTTGTCAACTGTGCTACATAGAATCATGCAAAGCTCCATTAATATTGAAGCTACACAAACCGTACTTACTTCATTGCAAAGCTTGAAGACTTAGCAGTTGAACTTTTCACTTTCCTTTGGATAAAATTGCATATTAAAGGCAGCACTGGCAAAAAAATACTACATACACTCACTTATCCACTACAGAGCTGGTGTTCAGATACTTTTGCAGGCAAGTATAAATAAAATCTGAACGGCTAGAAGTAAAAAACTGGTGGATCTTTTCCCCTGTGTTTTTTAACTCATGTCAATGCCTCCTACTGGAAAAAACACACAAAGCGAATTGACATTTCTGACTGCTGGAAGGAATTGCCTGCTGTGATCAAAAGACCGGGTTGTGGAACCTGAAATTTCACCAGGGCATGCATCCAATAATAACATGGAGCCAAATCTCACAGACTATTTTCTTGCTGATAATAGCAAGCCAAAGTTATGCAATGCAAGCCAACTACCCAAATGTTGCCCTTGCAGGGAAGAAGCACTGACAATGGCAAGAAATAAACTGGAAAAAATGACTACAACACTGATAAAGGGTCATTTCGATGTAGCTACCATAACAGACACTTACTTACTTTGGAACTTGAAAAATGATTAGTGTCTGACGCTTACTCCAGAGTATTTTTTAACGGAAGGAGTATCCTGAATTGTCGATTGTTGCACAGTTATCTACGACAAGTGTGTAACGTCTATGAATGTTCTTACAAAATGCCAAAGGAGAGTTGATTTCTCTTTGTGTAATTGGAACTTCCTCAGCCTGTTTCTTGGGGGAAAAAGTTTCCTCATTGAGTTCACCCATAACGGGGGGGAGGGAAAAAATTGGAACTCCCGAGACCCTCTCCCTGGATACCCTTGACACCACTCCAAGTTCAGTTTTTATGACTTCCGTTTGTGGTGTTCACCACGTTCAAACTTTATGTAGTGAATTCATTTTTCCTGGTACGTATATGTGATGCTTTTTTGTCAAACTGTGCATATAAAGATCATTGCTGGAAAGTCAAGCTTTGCCCATAGTTAATCACTTCATTTTTAGGTTAGGAAGAAGAGTCAATTTTGTGGAAGAAAGCATCGTTTCAGGTGAAAAAGAATTGTTTCCCAGGTGATAATATTCTCGGTCGTTCGAGGTCCAACACATCATGCACTTCAGAATATGCATCACTCGTCATGCAAGTTATGCAAGGAGTAAAGTGCTGTGATGCATTAGCTTTCTCTCGCTTTGACACATTCTGGTCTGTTAAAGTTGTATTCGCTGTGACAGAACCACTGCTCAAAAACCCTCCGAACGCTGCTTTATCTGGCCTGCAAAATTTATGAGCCACACCCGCAGGCACTTTTTCCTCACTCCTTAATGTCTGACGAAATTTAGCTTTCAACTCATTTTCCTATGCACATGTATACTTCTCAACTGCTGCCGCTGCTGTTTTGGAAAGTTTCGACTTCGCGAGACTCTTTCTTTTCTCTCGCTCTCGCTCTTTCTATAAAGTTTCTTACTCTGTTGACTATGTATAGCCGAAATGATAACCAAGAACTTTTCTGTCCGGTGTCAACTTGGATTAACAACTGTGTTTTTGCTGGCACCGAGGTACGTCGTTGGTCGGCCTTCACTTTTTCGTGTTCGCCAGTTCCTACGATATTATTGCCGGGTCTCAATAGGGCAGACGCCACCGGTATTGTGCCGGTCTGTGAAGATTTCTTCCTTTCACCTTCTTTTTCCAGCCTGGTTGGCCTTTTCTACGACCGCGTCCTGCCAGTGACTGGCGGAGCTGCCGTTTGTGTTTGTTTAGACCGGAAAGTGGGCCGTCAGCTTGTACATGGAAAGGGACTCTGCGCAATATTAGAGAGAGAAGTTCACAAACATTTTCTTTTTTTTTTTTCAACTTGATTTTGTACAAGGCTCTCACTGCTACTGACAGGACTACAATGAGACTGACGATTCTCTCGCTTCCCATGGACTAAGGGGTCCGAGCGATATCGTCGTCGTCGTCGCCGCCGTCGTACTCGCGAGTAACGAGGAGAGAAAGCACCTTTTCGGGTGTCTTGAATACACATATGTGGATTAGAGAAAATGGTGGGGGCGAATGGAGCTGAGCCCGACCCCGAAAGTCCCGTTGGACTTTTTGAGAGCCCGCTTAGCTTCGGCGTCCGACATCTATTAGAGACTTTCCATAACCAGCCGAAATGAGCTTGCCCTGGTCCTGGCAGGCGGTGATTTGCACCAGCCGAGGACGCAAAAGCTGCCATCCAGAGTGTTGACTCTGATGACACTTGTAAGAAAAAGATTTCACTTCATCGCCAGTCAGAAAGGTCGGGTGTTGTCAAGGAGTCAACAATATCAATGGTGGGTGCTTGAAAACCTCCTGGGGCCATAAAGAAAACTTACATTGTGCTGCTCACGCGTGCTCCGGAGCAAATCCTCTTACTGCCATAACAAACTCTTTGCTGGCCTTTTCAACAAGTTTGGCCCCGACGTCGTCTCCACGATGCTTTCTTTGTAGCACGAGCAGCCGTGACAGCACGCGGAGGCCGCGGTCATGGCGGGCTTTGCCAACCTATGCATCGATGAAACTCACTTCCTCACGCACGCACAAGTGGTGCTGTTCCTCGTAGACCGATACATCTGGGTTATTGATCGTGCAAGAAGAAAGGATTCATCTCCCCGAGTCTTCTCTCCAGTAGTTGATCCTTCAGACATGACACTGCCTCCTACAGGGTGTCCCCGGAAGACACTTCATCAGGTACCCTCAACACTGAAAGTAACCTCAGACTTATGGGACACCAAGTACAGTCTCAATGATGGAGAGCCTCACAATCACCGGAGGGTATTGACTATCACATATGGAGCATAATTACATTGCTGAAAAGTTCTTAAAATTACCATCATTTTCACAAAAAATCACGTTACCACCACTTTTACGGGCTAGTAATGCCACCACATTACTCGTCACTTCACCGAAAACTGTACACTGCTTTATTTCCACTCATTGTTCACATTGTAACTAGAACAAGAAGTAACGAGAAGTAACTAGCTGCGTCACGATCTTTAAACTACTGAAAATTCTTCCCAAATATAAATTCCCCACGCCAGAAAAGCCTCTCACAGCTTGCACGTGACGGCAGGATAGTTCTTGTGCTCGGAAAACACCTGCAGCACCAAAGAGTACTGCTCCAGACAGTCCCTTTTCACTAAGGGGTCGCAAGTGACTACTGGATCAGACCAGCACCCGTTTTGACGGAACTGGCAGAATGGCGTGAGACTTTCTTCGCGAACTTTACAGCACACTGGCAGCCCTAGCAGAATTTACATTGTGTGATGATCTCGCATTTCTATCATCAATATTGAAATGTAATATCTTTACAGAAGTGTATCACGTCAATACCGAGCAATCATCATAAAGACGAAAACGACGTCTCCCTCTTCGATATCACCTTTCTTCTCCTCGTCCTCTTATCGCCATTGGAGGCCCTCGTTGTTGCTGCTCAAGTTCAATGTTGAGTGTTGGTACTTGATGATCACCGTCACGAGTCTATGGTTTTTCAGTTCGTTGGATGACATCGGTACCTGGTTTAAAGAGAAGACAAATCAAAGCCATCAGTCGCACCAGAGTGCGAGGTTACGTTAAGCGGGCGTGGGTGCAGCTACCGGCAAAGGGCCCGGAGGGACCCAGACACTTCGGTCCCTCCGCTGGTACCTGGGCGCCTCACCTAACCTGACCTTTGCATGTGTCGCAAATGCAAGACTGGAGTGATAGCAGCGTAGGTGCGCAGTCGCGGTCGAGTGCCGTTCTTTATTCTCACGTATATACTAATAGGCATTTCCAAATGCACGTCTAGCTTAAAATTCACATTACCAATGAACAAAATATTACTTATAGTAAAACATAACCCTCTCATTTTGTCCCATTTGCTTCTTTGAGAAAGTCGCGCAACATTTCACTCCAGAATACCTTCTTCGAAACTGAAGCATGCTGTAACTCCAGAAGATGTCAAGAAAGAGAAAGTAGTTATTCAGTTCTTTGGTGTCTTGACTTTCCATGCCTGGGCTAAACTCATATTGGCGTTGTTTGACAACAACAACTCATATTGGCGTTGTTTGACAACAACAAACAATTTTTCCAGTTTTTCATTTTAGGAGTCTCTTGCTCGACTTTTGGCGCAGCAAAACCACCAGCTAAAAGCTTTGACATGTCAGGTTGCTGTGTCCAAAAATGTTAATTTAAAGTAGTCGCAACTTTGATTTAGTCAAGTTTTCGCTGCAAAACAAATCAAAGGTCGTCTGTCTGTACTTATAGTCAAGTGGTCGAGTGAGGAGTGGAATTTGTACTTCTCATCTACGTGCTAAAGAGGGATTTCTGCAACGCTGTGTTATTTCCGTGAAGGACGTTCAGTTCAGCTCACGTTGACGCCAGCTAATAGATCACGTACGAGTTGCTCGCCCGCTTTTTTTTCTCTTCGACACGGAGAACAAGTGCGACAACTCTTTGCTCACGGCCAAGTCGAAAAAGAAAAAGTTGGTGCCAGCGCCGCACTGTTCGAACCGCAGCTTTCAGGCATCCGCCCTAATGAAACCATCGCCGGGGGTGGGTGGGTTAATAGGGTCAGACCCGAAGGCGAATATTTGTCCCTTTTGTTTAAAAGTTAATGTGATTTCCCGCAACCAAGTTTTTCCTGCTGCTCGCCAGAGCATCCCTATGCGTTTGGCAGGGACCACGAAGAACAAACACGGAGGCATGGAGACAAGAGGAACCTCCACCTATTGCTGCACACGAGAAGTTCGATCATTGATTTACCTCATGTTCCAGAGTTCTTCGCTCGCTCTCTCTCTCACACACACACAGACACACACCCGCACGGACATTTGTAGCTCAGCATCTTTTTGTCTTTTCTTTTTCGTTCCCTGCCCCAAGAGAGAGAAGAGCCCTGAAAGAACTTGAAGGGAGCTGCTTTTTGGTCGATATGAATGGACTTGGACGGTGTCTGCAGCAGATTTTTCCGACGATATTTCTCTCTCTCTCTCTCTCTCTCTCTCTCTCGCACGCACGCACGCACGCACATACACTCACACACCCACACACAGACTAGAGTTGGGGAGCGAGTTGGCCGGTCATGGTGACAACGTGACGGCTTCTCATGGATTTTTTTTATATCACCTTCATATTGTCCCCGGCGCTGCCCGGCTTGAAGACGAAACTACAATATTACCCGCCGTAAATGTTCTAATAACCAGGTAGGCTCAAATAATTCAGCTGGTTGTATTAATCCCGCAGTCCTGGATAAGGGTTAAAGAATAATCCAGCAGGGCCTATGGATGAGATTCCCTCATCATCAGAACTCACGGCAGCTGTAGAAGTGCGGACTGTTGTGGCACCTTGATGGCCCACTCGGACATTCTGTTGTGCAGGGAATTGCTCAAACTCATTTTGAGTCATACCACAATATTCCATCTAATCGACCGTCTGTTCGAAGTGATCAATTTGCAGTTTGATGCAAGATTTTTGGAGTATCCTGCACCAGGAACCTCACTCTTCACTTTCCAAATGAGCAGTCACACTCAAATGTTTGACTAGCAACATCTAATATGGTGTCAATAAATGTGCCGATGTCATTCATCAGAATCATTCAGAATGGTGAAGATGAATCATTTATCAGCATTTCCACGATTGGAGACTTTTAACATTATAATATCTGTTGCCAGCGGATTTTAACGTGGGTACTGCAAATCCGCGAACTATAGGAAAAGTGGACAATGGTCAAGAAATGCTGCATCGCAATTTAGTGCTGTTATAAAGGCCCGTAAAACAGGCCCCAAAGCCCCATTCGTGCATGTTGGGCATTAGATGAGGATGGGGTTGCTTGCGAGGATCTGTGTGCCCCATAGGGCTGGCAAATTGTAGATGGATTCAAAGGTCTGGTGAAGGTTTCGCACGTAGTAGAATCGGACGACTTGCCTATTACGCGAATCTTAGTCACTTGTGGGGCAAACACATCATCGAGCCCTTTCGGAACCAATATGGGTGGGAATTTGGAGCCTTCTTCATGGTGCCAGACTGATTTGGAGTCACCAAAGTTGGCCTCGCGTCAGTTGTTTCTGAACTTTTGGGATGCAAGGACTCTTAACAGTTAAGAGGAATGGATGGTAAAGTTGGTTGAGTGCTAGAGAATATCCTTCATTTCTCAAGAATAAAGAGTTGTTATTTATTACACATGACATGAGCAAACGTGACGACGAAGACTACGATGAGATTTTTCAGTTTGCTGCCCCACTGTAGCTATTTTTAGTGAACATATCTGTGTTTGCGATGATGACGGTTAGTCCAGTGGGTTTGCCACCAACTCTGCTATAGACCATACCCCCGTTCAAGCCCTCTTCGTCACCTTAAGTGAGGGTCATGTCATGCCCCCTCACTTCTTCAGTGGAGGGACCATGAAGATGTATTTGGAGGTTGTCCAGAGCGAAGGGAAGCTCTGGATGGAGGAGGCAGGGGGGAGCCCTACTACGACTTGCAGGAAGATGGCGGCCCTGACCATACTTCACATATTGTCCAAAACTGTCGGGAGACAATGTCCAGACGTTCCGCTCCAAGTAAATTTGGCCTTTAAGTTCTAGAAGTCTAAATACCTCACGCACTGCTACGCCCAGGGCGTGTTGGTGATGGATAAAACAAGTCCAGCCGTGCCCACATGGAGTCTCTCACGGCTACCACATATGAGGCAGTGAACAATTTGGACCCCAAGCATGTGATGGCAGCTTGCTTAGGCTGCAGTTACACGTAGCTTGGAGGTGGGGTAGAAACTGGGAAAAAACCCCTGTGCGTTTTTTTACCCCAAGTCACAAAACATCTTAGGGTTGTACCCAGTGGGGTGAAAAGTAGAGAGGACTTCTAATTTCAGGGGTAAAACTGACCAGTTTTACCCCGAGGGGTAGCAGTCAAGGAATCTGTCTACAGCTTCATTGAGTAGCAGCAGACAGCAAAACAAAGCTGATGCACAAGAGCAAGACAGGGTTTTTGCTTGGTTTTATGCTCTGCTCATGAGACCCGACAAGGGGAAAATGCACCTTGGAGGTATTGTGACTTGGGGGAAAAAACCGCACAGGGGTTTTACCCCGTTTTTACCCCGTCTCCAAGCTACGTGTGACCGGAGCTTTAAAGGCAACATGAGTTTTTCGGAAACCAATTTTGTTGCGAGAGTTTAAAACGGACATCATGCACGTACTTGCCCCACGTAGTAAACCTTAACCATCTTTGGAGCAGCGTTGAAATCGACTTTTTTGAAAAAGTATTTGGCTGCATATTTATTACTTGGCCTTGGGTAGCAGACCTCTAATGCACTCAGGCAAATTCCAAAATTGATCCGCACTGTTCTGGATCAGTTAACTGGGTATGATATCCTGGTTCAATCGGAAGGCTCGTTAGACTTGACGGCAGGATTGTGCGAGCCGTCACAGGGTTCAAGTACCTAAACTACCGCAGTGCCAAACTGATGCAAATTTCTGAGCAGAGTTGTTGGTCCGCTGGGGAAGAACCTGAGGAGTTCATTCACATTGTTTTGGAATACAATTATACAATGCACTAGCCAAGGAATGACTGTAATAGTTCCAATGTCTCACGATTTTACTTGATCCCCTGGACCTCAAGGGCCTCATCAGGTTCACTTAGACGGACTGCATTGATAAGGTGATGAGTCCAACAAGTGAAAACAAAATGTTTGATTGCTCTGTGTGCCATCAGCGAAGGGCAGGGAAACTACCCTTTTAGGGTTACTCCCATCCTGCATTCTTGATGATTGGAACTGCAAGAACCCTTTACGTACAAACAAAGAATAGTTTCCCCCTCTCTAATTATCCCTCTACTAGAGGGAGTTGAGAAATAATCCCCCGGGGGAGTTAGCACAGCATTTTCTGTAATGAGACTACAATTTAAAAATTCTTGAAAAAGACACAAGGTGTGGATGTGACGTTGCAGCGTATGAAGCTAGTTAATGTTTAGTTAGTTTTTGAGTGGACAATATCTTTGTATTCCTGTTTAAACCAACATTTCTAATGGTACAAATAAAGGTCAATAGCACCTCTAATGAGACGAAGAGGTTCCTGGCCAAGGTGGAAGTAGTGTAACAGCAAATGGACAAGGAATGGATTAGAAAATGTTAATTGCAGTTTCTTGTAGTTATGTACTCTTTTTGTTCTTGCATTAGTTCGGTTTCAATCCCGTTTTTATGCTAAACAGTCTTTTTGGACCTACCCAGGGCAGCAACAGCAGCAGAAAGGGGAGCCAAAAAAGTAATGAATCTTTGGCCTGGAAAGAAGCACCCCACAAACGCGGTTGCTGCGCTGTTTAAGGTCCTATGCCTACACTGCACGCAATAACTCTGTATGTCAATTCTGGTAGGACCTACGATATTTATTGCGAGCATTGGAGTATTGACAGCTGGAACTACACTAGGCAAACAGAACTTGACTTAGCAAGAACAGTCTCAATGAGGCAATCGGGAACACCTGTACCATCACAGTACTTGAGAGCATAACGACGAGCCTCAGTGACTGATAAGCTGTCATGGCGAGCAGACCAGATGCATGAGTGGCAACTAGCCTGTCCAAATAGATGTTCTGCAACACTGTATATTAGGCTAGACCAACATCTTCAAGCTGTTGCAGCGAGTTGTATTTGGTGGAAGAGTTGATTGGACGACTTCAGTCATATGAACTGAAGAAATGATGAGTTTCTGGGTCCCCTCTTTACCTTCAAGGTTTTGAAGACAGAGTGCATAATGATGTTAGGTAGACATTTCAAGTTGGACCTGCTTAGTCACTTTCTAGATGCTAAGCTGTAGTCAAATGAAACTGAAATCAAACCGTCTGCAGGTTGACCCTGTGGCCTTCCAAATAAGAACGCCTTGTGGCGTACTAAACTCATATAGTGAAACTTAATTGCGAGAGAGGAACCCAAAAAGAGTTTTTGAAAACCATTTGGCTTCATCTTCACCATTTGGCAATAGGTAACAAGCCTCAGATGCACTTGACAAAATTCAAGAATTTTCGTTTTTTGGTCCGGTGTCAATCTGCGTAATCCTAAGTAAAATCCAGGGTTTCCTGTCCATCGACACCAGTTTCCACAGCTCTGCGGCATTGATGTTGTGTGCATAGTATGCGTCCAGGTGTGCCCAATTTGTGTGTACATGTGCACCCAGATTCAATGGGTTTCTAGGCAAATTTTTGGGAGGTGAAACGTATATTCAAATTTCCCGCCAAAACATGTTCCGGTCTTGTAGAGAAGCAGCCAGACCAGGAAGTCGTGGCTTGAGTCCATTTTCGTAAGGGCGCTGAAGGAGGCCATTAAGCGAGTATATGTAAACTCGTTCTTCATTAACAGGCGTGATATTCTTAGATTTGTGGGTCTGCTGTATTGACATTTGAGTCACCAAAGCATTTCTTCACTAGACGTTGATCCCATCTCTTTTCTTTTCATAATGACTGTTGTTCGTCGCTGACATGAACGGGTTCTATCGCAGATGCAAGGTTGACTTAGCTTGAACCACGTCCATTCAACCGTCCATGCCGTTGGACATTCCCAATTGTCCCCCAAAGGGAATTCCCCCGGGAAAAAGTAAGAGGAAAGTTTTGGGTCCTCCTATGGGGGATGCCACATATGAGTTTGGGGAATATTTATTAATTGCAATTGTTATATTTTTTGTGGAAGGGACGTGACTTAGGTATTCGTTGGGTGAGGCTTCTGTCTATCCTCTGCGAGGGTCAGTCGAGCAGCAGAGACTGAAACAAATGTACAACACCACTCGCAGATTCGACGAGGACGTCAGCACGAGTGTCATCAGGTAAGTTTGTCTTCGAAACAGCTGTGGAAAATTTCGATGCCACTCAATTGGGATAAACCCCTGAAGAACGTGAGCTTTCGGTACCGATTCGGCAATGATTTCGGTTAGGTAATTTTTTTAGTTAGCCAGGGTCAGTCGGAATCATTGTCCTGCAAGATCAGTGCGCTTCAACTCATTTATAGTTTGACACTTAAAGTCTAAATAATTCAAGGAACTCTGTCAAAGTCAATGTATTCGTATGGGGAGACAATTTTATGAGGGTTCTCTGGCAAGACGAGATATCTATGAAGTGGATGTCTTCTACTTAACCGTACCAGGACTTTTCTATTTTGTGATAGTTCCGTCTGTCAGGACATCTACATCAGACGGACCAGGCAGCAACGTCGCCGGTCTCTCACTGTCGGCTGTCACTCAAGTACTGTCTCTTACCACGATGCAAGCAAATACAAGCTCGAGAGCTGTCTGTGTCGTTTGCATATCACTCAAGACCCTTCATATTTCGAGTAAACTCTTTATACTGTATGTCACTCAATTGTATATGTAATACGAAGTTTTCGAATTCCTCACATCCAGTACATAATTGAGACCTCGTATTTGGTTTGCCTCGTGGTAATGCACTGAGTTGTGCTGTGCGGTATTGCACAGCGGCGTGATCTGATTTTTGGCGAATTTGCATCACGTTCCTGCGACAGTGATATCTTTTTTGAGCTGGATGAAAACTGCAACCCCAGGAAAATACTTTTTTGACTTCATCTCCCAAATAAGGGCTACGACCTCGCAAAGGCAGACCAGAGAAGATGGCTTCTGGATCATTGGGTGCTCATCAAAGGAGTCTCAAGTTAAAATTTAATTCACAAAAGAAGATGTGCTGAAGAGAACACTTGAAAATAAATTTTCTTGATCTAATTGGGGCTTAATGAAGTGAAAGTTCTCCAAATTTACCACAATTATGTGTGTTTCAGCCGCATGAACCAATGGCTTATATTGATTAGAAGAGTGTTGGAAACCTGACAACTTTTGAAACGTTTTTTCCACCTATACGAAAAAGCAACCCCAAAAATCTCCAGAATTTTTTTGCAAAATTTAATTACGCCCTTAGGTGTGTGCAACATCCGCTCATTGTTCCAGCTTGTGTTGCGGATGACGGAGCAGAAAGCGGAAATGAAATACAGTGGAACATGCTTATACGATGATCGGACATAAGAGTCATTCGGATATTCCTGTCCCCATGTTTTTACCCCAATATTGCTGCAATATGGTTAGAGTGGTCACATGGATAAAACGATCAAAGTCTTAGATCCCAACATGATCATTCTAGGCGTGTTTCACTGTAATATCTTCTGTATCTGAAAAGTTATGACTATTTCTTTAGTTAACTGTGCGTCTACTCCTCTACGTCTGTTATTCTGTCGTACGTTGGTTCATGTCCATCCAGTGCACAAGCTGAACACGCGCACACCTAGATACGGCCCCTGTGCTTTATATATTAGACTAGCGCTTTCTCGCTCCTCACTACGTTCGGTAGCAAGAATGGCAAAAGTATAGAGTGCTGTGAGTGTGTCTGTCTGTCTGCGTCTCACACCACGCGCTTGGCGCTCACCATGAGACTCGTACTCACCACGCCCAAACAGTGGTAACGGCCAAAGCTTGAAATTGGCCGCGCGAAGCTGGAAACCGACCGCCAAAATCAGCCCCGTAAAAGCTGGTCAAGGTGGAAATCGGCCTAGGAAGGCACTCCCAGTGACAGACAGACAGACACAACTACATACGGAATACAGACACAAAACTTTACTTAGTTATTTACTAGAATTAGAATAATAGTACTAATAGTATCACCAAAGCTTCCCTCTTACTTTAAGCCCCACATCGATATCAATGTTGAACGTACAGTTTCCAAAAGTTCCAAAAATAAGATTCTCCTACTTTGCTGCCCAGCACGTAGGAACAGCACAGATTAGTCTTTAACACCCGGTGTCACCGATTTACCAAAAACCGGTTGCTAATAAAGTAGGTGTTTGAAAAGTTAGGTTTCAACTGCCATATTTACCGGGGGGTTGATAGTTTTGGACGTAGTTGAAACAAATGCAGAGAGGCAATGAAGGAGCTTAATGATAGCAGACTGCAAATGTCCTATTGGAGGCCGAAAGGGCCCCATTTCTTCCACAGTACCTTTTGTAGGAGACACCTTTGCCCCTCTGTTCATTTTTGAGAAAAGCTTTGGTGCAGAGAAAGAGCAAGCAGCATGAGTAGTTGCAATATTGCGTGAATGCATTCAACTGGAGCGAAACAATGCAATAAACTTTGATGGCAGAAAAGGATGCATCGATTGGTGTCAGAATAACCACCCCTGCCAAATACATGTCTCAATGAAATAGCACTTACGAACTGAACTTGGAACGTGCATTCCTGGTTCAGCCAACGCCTGCTTAAAAAAATTTCATGTAACAGACTGTTGAGTGCCTGCAGGGTTCTGCTATGCCAGCAGATGGCCTCAGCCAACTTGAGGAATTGGAGACTACTCATGTAAGGACTATACCCCCAGCAGTGACTTTGGACCAGGTCCACTATATGCAAATGGGAGACAAACTTATCAAGGCTCTGGCTTGCTTTGTTAAATTCAGGTTATGTCCATGAGACCCACAATTATGACAATTTGTAGACTGCTTAGCCAACATCTCCATCATAAAACGAGGTATCATTTATGTCCTCAAAGGAAAAAGGATCTTGGCCCTCGTTCCTCAGGCCCTGAAAGCCAGCCTGCTTTACCATAGCCATGATTCCCCTCAAGCTGGTCACCGTTCCTCCTCTGAGACACTAGAGAAGTTACTCTGAAGCATGGGGCCTTCATCATAATGTAGATTGTGACTACAGACACATGGACGCCACAGTGCAGTATAGGGTACCGATGTATTGTTAGGACAATACCCGCTACTAGGCATGTGCGTAGCTTGTACTCAGTAGTACCTTATAGGTTAGTCTGTGTAAGTTAGGGCTGTGGCCACCAGAGGGCGCTACCGTAGGAGTGCACTCCTCCCCTAGGACAGAGGAGTGGCTGACTGGGTACAGCAGCAGCGGAGCTGGCCGGCCCAAGGGAGGAGGATTGGAGAGGCAGTCTCTCCTGGGAGTTTGAAGAGAACACATCTTATCTACATTGTGTGAACAAGAATAAACTCATGGCTCCTGTCCGGCGTGGTGGTGTCTTGATTAAGGGTACTGGTCCTGACTCCGGAGAGAGGCGGGTAGGGAGACGCGCCCATAGTGCCCCAGGGCGAGACGCTACAACTCCACTTTTGGTATTGGCCAGATATGGAAAAGGAAGTAGAATTCCACTGCAGAGGATGCCAAGTATGTCTGGCCACAAACCCTGCCCCCATCATAAACCAGCCCCACTAGGAAAACTGCAACAGGTCACAGATTTCAATCAGAGAGTACACATTGACCTCCTCGGAAAATGGCCTGAAGATAATGGCAATACACATCTGCTAGTCATCCAGGATGCATTCTCAAAATGGGTCGAGCTTCATCCCCTACCTGATAAAACTGCTGAAGCCACAGCCACTGGCCTCCTGAAGGAATGGATCCATCAATATGGCATCATGCACACCCTTGTCAGTGATCAGGGCAAAGAGTTCATCAACACCATCATCTCCACCATCTGTAGGCAGCTGGGTATTGCCCATCAAACCACCAGGGCCCTGCACCTGCAGTCAAATGGGCTGGTGAAAAGGACCAACTGCACTATCATCAATACACAAATACTTAGACTGTGGGAATAACTGGGTGTCCCTGGTGCCATTCATCCATTTCTCTTTTGACACGGCCCAGCATGCAGCTACAGGCTGTTCCCCTTTCTTTATACTATGTGAACGAATCCCCAATCTCCCATTAAATCTGCAGGCATCAGACCTGCCTTCTTCCCCACCAAATAAACTATCTGGGCTCATCACACATTTATGCCGCATCATGCTAGTGCACCAGAAGGTGCAACAGCAACTGGAAAACTCATGGAAAACTCAAAAGCTGGCCTTTGATAAACGAAGCTGGACCAAAGCAGTGGAAGTAGGGTACATCATCTACTATACCCAACCTCACTCAGGCCCCCAGTTCCAAAAGTTCCAACCACTTTTCCAAGGCCTGACCACTGTACTTGAGGTTTACCCAAACAATGTGATCAAAGTCCTTAAGGAAAGTGGCCAATCCATCACCTTACATGTAGATCGTGTCAAGTTGGCAACCTTTGGTGAACAACTTCAAATGGAACCAGCACTGCCCTGCCCCTCACCCCCCCTCTGGAATCCCCTCTGCCAACTCCAAGCATACCTCCAGAGGAACCCAATACCTTATCTCCTTCTCACCCACCTAGACTGCCTTCCCCCCCATGTCACCTTTAACCCCTGGGTCACTGTGGTTCGCCCCTGTTGAGACCAGACACCTGAGCCACCAGTTCATACCTGGAGTCAAGTTCGGTGAGCAGGAATTGTCCTGCAGTCCCTTTTCCCTTTTGGCTGCCGAGCACAGTCCCAAACCTCATCTTCAGATACAGATCTGCCTACACCCACTTCACCTCCTCTATCCCCTGACAATGTAGAAAGGACTGACTCCAGTTGTAGCGTTGTGCCCTGGCACGCTATGGGCACATCTACCAGTGTGCCCCTCTCCGGAGTTGAGACCGGGTCTATTTATTAAGAGACCGTTACGCCATACAGGAGCCATCAGTTTATTCACGAAGTCACACACTAAATAGTCAAGAGATGTGTTCTCTCCCAACTCTCAAGAGAGACTGCCTGTCTCTCCCTTCTCTCCCTTGAGCTGGCCAGCTCCACTGCTGCCATGCCCAGTCAGCAGCTCCTCTGTCCAAGAGGGAGGAAGGTGCGTGCTCCTAAGGGAAGCGCCCTCTGGCAGCCACAGCCCTAGCTATTACAGACTACACCTATAAGGTACTACTGCATACAAGCTACGCTCATGCCTAGTGGCAGTGATGTCCTAGAAGTGTATCGGTATCCTATACTGTGCTGTGGCATCCATGTATGCCTACGATCACAATCTACATTAATACAAAGGCCGCATGCTTCACAGTGACTCAGAGTCACCTCAAGTCATCAGTTTAATTCACTGACTCTAATGTAAATCTTCGCCAGCACAAATTGTAAACAACCTCCCCTTCTTTTCCTTCTCTTCCTATTGTCTTTTGCAACTCTGTCCTTGATGGCCCCATTTACCCGCGCCCATGTTTCTGTCTTCCAGTAAAGAACCATAACTATTATCTCTCTGAAGCACTACCAGTTGTAACATCTTGTAATCCAGTATGTGCAAGTACACTTATATGTACAGTACTTGCGGTCACCTGGTACATATCGATGTCCTATGCTAAGGGGGGTCATTGTAAGATCAAATTTAAGGTTGGAATGTGTGAAGGAGAGTGTTACACACGAGATCATGCAGCTTTGTCAAGTTTCAAGCACTCGTTGTGACAATAGATCGCTTTAAGTGTGATGAGTTGAGTAGACCCCTGTGCCAGATGC
>JAAUXU010018135.1_pt1 | contig 25784 bp, 22 predicted proteins | sample 7278151 | NCBI WGS metagenome assembly JAAUXU01 (sample SAMN14350113, study PRJNA611818) | marine sediment metagenome | isolation source: surface marine sediment (1.8m) | place: French Polynesia: Moorea | collected 2018-08 | reverse complement strand
GTTCAGTGCTCCATGGGCACCAATTTTCCTAAACCTCAGCTGGGGATTTTGATGACAGTTCAGCTGGGGCATCCGCCATCCATGAATATTTACGTCCGTGGTTGGGGGGGGGGGGGGGGGGAAGGGAGTGTGTATGGGACCCGAGCCTTTTTGTTCATGAAAAGTTCTGTTGCTCACGGACACTCGAGCTGTACGGATGCCATTGACCCTACCTCATGTATGCGACTTCGTCAACATCTACGACTTCGTCTATGACCTCGTCTACGACTTCGTCTACGACTTCGTCTACGACTTCGTCTACGACTTCGTCTACGACCTCATCTACGACTACGTGATCTTCCCACCTCTACAGACCAACACTAAGTGATGGTCTGAGTGTCATGAAGGTCGGAAGTGTAAAGACGGGTGTCGCACGAGCAGTCGCTGCAACGTACCTCTTATCTATATTTATGTCTGTGTCAGTTTCACTGTTCTAAGCATTCATACGTTGATCTTGGGTAGAATTACCAATACAATAAGCGACACTTTAAGCCCTCTTTCAGCTCTAGCTCCTTTGGACCCTGGTCTATAGACGATAGTACTTAAGCCATAGTTCATAAGCTACAGTTATAGCTAACACTTTTTCTTCCAGATACTGGTCAGGGTCCGCCTCGTCTTCTCTCGAGCCCAGTGGCTGTACTCATTTCTATCTGCTAAGAGAACTAACACTACCATGAGTTTCAGATTGTCTCGCTCGGGTAGTCACGGCCGTATTTCGTAGAGACAGGAACCAATATTTCTTTCATTGACTGTGCATTACAGTTATCGAGACGGAGTTCCCACAATGCAGTGTTAAATGACGTGAATATGCAATGTAACTCTAAAGGCTCTATGTGGGGCAGGCGTCAGAACACTTTAATTTTCATTTGACTTCGAAACATATGGTAATCGTGACGGACCATCATTTCTCATCTAAAAAATTCCCACCTTTTCACTGACTGATCTCAGCATTGAAGTATAAAGTTTTAAAGACTGTTAGACATACCTAAAACACTCTTTCCCATTTGACATACGACTTGTAGTAACAAATTTTACATGCCCACGTGGAATCCAGATTTTAAGCCTAGCCTAATAAAAAATTATGCTTTTCAAGCCTGACCTACTTCACACAAAGCATTCATGACATTTAAGAAAGATGTCAGTGAACGAAATTCTCTTGAAATTGAACTTACGATCGACGAAGGAGGGGTGGGGAGGGTGGAACGAGAAATGCGTTGAACAGCAGCTTCAGCAATGCAGTTCGTTGCTTTTGATGAACCTCGACGATGTGGACGAGGAAGAAACTCGGCACTGGCTGCATGAGCTCGGAGGAGGGGGAGTCACGAACGATGAAGGCAGCAGCATTCAACAACACGTTAAAAAAACCGGGAAAAATTCAGCATGACACATGTCATGACACTCTCACGCAACAACATGAGAGCCAACTTTTCGTAGCTCCCCAGTTAATGCGGGAAAACTCCGCTCCACACAGGTGATGCTGCAAGGAATGAGCTAGAGCGGAGAAATGCATTTAATTTTGCCATGTCACATCTACAAGTTGTACCAGTCACTTCACAGTATGAGTCACAAAAGTGGACCCAAGCACAAAAGTGCTTGCTGCCTTCAGCTACCACTACCGACTTGCACAAGTTGGAATCACTGTGACACTGCCTTGTTGTCGGCGTTGGAATCACAAGGGGTGGGTGGGTGGGTGGGTTCTGAAGGAATTAAAGGTGGTCCTTCATTAGGGCCTTTTTCATTGTTTGTACGGTACTGGTTTAGTGAACTCAATGCAGGGTGGACCAGGTCAAGTGCTTAAGTAATGACGGACACCATGAAAATGCAGTGATCGAGGTTATTCAACTCATTCCTGACTTGTTTTATTCAAGTGTCTGAGTTTCTTAACACCTCATTGAAAGTGGCTGCCTTTGGCTTTATCCGCTGCTTCAACTGGTCAGGGACAGATCTCGAGCACCATCAAAGACTTCAAACGCTCTCTCAGGCTGCGGTCAAGGCCGCTGTCAATGAATTGTTGAGAAACTGATACATTTGAATATAGGTGTTACTTTGATTCTTGACCTGCGTCACTCCGTGTATCACATAGTTTAAGGTGATCCAAAAGAAGGACGTGTTGAAAAATGTATATCATTCTACTGCACTGTATGCATGCCACTTGTGTGCATGATGCAAAAATCCTGCAAATTCAAGCATCGCTTAATCAAAGTACTTCCAGGCAATGTCTGAGTTTGGGCCATGAGATGACTGAACCTGGGTGTTCAAGCATCATCATGTTAAGTTTTTTCTTGATTTTTCTTTGCAGTTTCATTACCATATTTTCAAAACGTCGCTTTCAAGACGTCGCCGTGACCGCTGAACTTTTTTTTTCTTACCCCCTAAGGCTTATTGAAAGTGTAGCCATCACGTCCAATATGCGTCATGCAAGTTGCTGGAACGACCGCTTGCAGCTGTGAGAGCGCTGTTGAGCACAGGTGTGGAAAAAAACAAAAATTGGCCAGTGTGGACGCGCCCTTAACGCGAGGGAGCGAGAGAGACGACAGCGGCCGGCCCTCCGACGGTTTGCTCGCTTTCTTTCTCTCTCTCTCTCTGTGTGTCAGTTCCCTTAAGAACGAACCGGGGAGGAGACGCACAAGGCGCAACCTTGCTGTTCCTTCTCCCTCTTCCTCCTGTTGTTGTCCTTGTTCTTCTTCTTCCTCCTCGTCCACGACTTTTTGCAGTGTTGCTCTTTTGAGCACCTGCCCGAAAAGGTGGGACAACCGACAGATGGTCCAAGGGGGAAAGGCTTTTTTGCGTCGGCCTCGGTCAAGTCCGTGTAGAGGTGAGTGTGAGCAAGCGTGAAAACAGCAGCAGCAGCAACAACAACAATAACAAAAAAGGCAGCAGCAGGAGAGAATAAAAAATCGCAAATTGCATCCTTGGCACGCTCGGGCAGAAGTTATCGAAGGCCTCCTGTGTCAGTGCTAGAGAGAAGGCCCAAAGTTGTGACCTGCACGTGCACATTTGTGTAACTAAGACTTTTAAACATAATTTTCTTTCCTATTCTTCCTCTTCCTCTCTTCTACTGCAGCGACATCGGCGGAGAACAGAGGCGAAACTTTTTTATCACAGTCAAGCGTTAAATTGGCATGAAACGAAACTTTGCATGTCAAATCTCATGTGAGACACTTGTGAGAGGCGCTCGACACATGAGAGATTTGTTTTTCTGTAGACTTTCTCATGCGCAGAGAACACATGGGGAAGATTTCTTCTCTGCATATGCACAAGTGAAGAAGCAACGTGCTTCATACAACAGCTCGCATCAGCAGTGAGAGAAAAAAATCTTACAGAATCCTCTTGCCAGTGGATCTGAAGATACCCAGCAGAGAAGATGTCGTTGTTTTTCTCCTCTAAAAAAAGGAGAACTTCCTATTTTTCTCTCTCCTTCAGACTGCTAAATAACAGAAGTGACGTCCCTGCGAGGTCTCATCTGGGCGACTTCTTTTTAAGGTCAAGTGATGAGATCTGAGGTTCCATCCTGCTTATTGCTTCATTTAACGGTTTGCAACCGCCAGGACCAAGGCTAAAAAGAACCTGCTCGCTTCTGGGTGAGCGAGTGAGTCAGTGAGCGAGCAAGTGACAGAGAGAGAGAGAGAGAGAGAGAGAGAGAGAGAGAGAGAGAGAGAGAGAGTGGAGACAAAGCTCCGGGTGCTTCAATACATGGTGATCTTTCATTGAACTCATGACAATACAACTGAAGACTTCCTCTCCCTTCTTTATCTTTCTTTCACAGCTTTGATGGTTTCTTCTCTCTTCATGAACCTTTATAATGCCCAATGTTAATGCAAGAAGGTGAAGGAAGCATTTGAGTGTAGAGGGGGGGGAGCCTCAACCAGGAGTTGGAACTGAGGTCCTGAGCGAAGTAGACTGGTCGTTTTCCCACTCAATAACTGCTTGGCCAAGAAAAAGAGAAAAAAACTCACAGAAATCAAATGGGATGAAAGTTTTGGAAGACTTCTTGGAAAGGAGATGAAAGCATGTCCATCACACACAGACACGCATATCCAGCCACCGGGACGGTTGGTACTTGGTTTATCTCCAATTCCCATATGTTTACCTTGAACAATTGCATAGCCTCCAGTCATTTTTTCGATGTCCATTGGTCTTGGTGATAGTTTCCACCCCTCAGCGGGCCCAGAAAGACAATGACTTTTCAATAGTCTGAAAAAGGCTATCAGAAATAATCCACAAGTCTTGATTTTCTTTTCGGTGGGAAGTCCACTGCAGGCATGCTTTGCCAGTGTAAACGCGCCCTCGCCGTCTCTATCAATGAGCTGCAGTGGTTGTGTTTGGCGTACGTCTTCTTCTTTCTCTCCGGGTCCAGAACAACGAGCGGATTTTCTCCGTGCACCTCACGTTGTGCACCTGGCAAAACTTTATCAATTTCCGACAAGTCTCTTGTTCTTTCGAGTCTCGTCAAGTAGAAAAAAATCTGAGCTAAGCGAGTTTTCTTCTCGGCGGAGCAAACTTTTTTTTGTCACAGACATTTTACAGAAGGCATAAAACTCCTAATACCCCGATGTTTGGAGAGAGAAAGAAATTTTTCTTTTCATTGCTGCAATCACTTCTAGGTTAGTCCGTTGTGCAGAGGGAGTCGAGTTGCCGTCAATTTCTCTAATTTTATGCCTCGTGCAGGCCTATAAATTGCCTGCCTTGTTTTTGTTGGGGCGAAGTTTTGAGAGGAAGAAATTCCTTCAAGCCGCTTAACTAAAAAAAAAATTAGCAAAGACGCAACAAATTTATGCAAGAAAACGATATTTTTTCCCCCACTTGCAGCTGTCTCGAGGTCGCTGACGTAGTGCCTTTGAGGTACCCAGCCCTTGTGCTGGCAGCGAGGCTGCGAGGCTGCGAGGCTGCAGGAATGCGTCCATCCATACGCATCCAGAAGACGAGTCGTATAACATAACGTCTCGACACATAAGGGGGCCATGAAAACGGAGAAAGCAGTTTAATACTCTCATTCCTATTAGGCGACATTTACGCGATGGGCGGAGGGACATCTTTATTGCATGCTCCAATATGTTTATAAAAGTAAAGTCTGTCCAGCCCGAATGCGAGGAAAAGGTGCTTCCTGCAAGGAGAAGTTTTGGCAGTTTTGTCTTCGATTTTTTGCTTGAACGCGAATTTGCAGCTTGTACTTGGTCATTTCCCCGTACGCCAACCGACATTTTACACGTGCGATTTCTTTCTTAGCCATTTCATTCGTAAAATGTCTCGGACGAAATTGCCAAAAAAATTGCGAGCTCGAATTTCGACAATTGGCGCGCTTTCTCTTCGCTGCGCCTTTTCAGTGTTGTTGCTGTTTTTTCTTCGCTCTTCAGTTGTCCTCCTGCAGAAGCGCCCCGAGATATCGCATTGCGTCTGACAGCATCTAATAGTATCTTCATCAGCTCATTTCCTTCTTCTCAGACCAAAACAGTAAGCTCCAAGAGGCAGAGGAAGTCACATTTTTTCCCCCCAAAATCTGCAAGTTTTGCATCTCTTTTGTGTCAGCGGACAAGACAGAGAAAAGCCAAAAGCGCATCTGTAAGCAGCCGACGACCAAAGAATGTTGTGCGTGAAGTCACGCTGAGTGCCGGACGAGGAGGCCGGCCCGGAGCTCGGGTCAGACCCTACACACTGGCTCTAGACCTAGACATGATTTGGATCGCGTCTAACTAGTGGAAATCAGGTGTCCTTCTTAGTTGCGAAAAAGTATTTCCGACTGCGTATGATGTGTGAAGTATTGTTGAATGAATGAAGTACATGAAGTACACGTCAATGAAGTACATTGACGTCTGTCACCTATGGGCAGCCCGTGCTGGCAGGCAAACTCTTGTGTATTACTTCAACATGGACGACTATGTCAAGATCACAGTGGGGTTCGACGGGTGATAGCAGTGGGGGGTCTTGAGTAGGAACATTCATCACACGGTCGTGGGAAACATGGGCAAGGCCACAAAGCTTGCAGTTGGTAGTCTGGGCAAAAGCGAAGTTAAGTCAGGGCTCTAGCTGTTGCCAGAGTTGATCTTGATGATGTTGAACCTGCCAAATGCTTTCTCTCCTCCATCTGCAACTGGGAAGGCCTAGAAAACCTCGTTCTACTTTTCCTACTCTTCTGTCCCTGTGTTTCTACTTTTTCTACTCGGAAACTGTAACGTCAGAGATCTTTAAATGTGTTTCCCCTCGCGCAATAAAAACCGTAGGGAAAGTTAAAAAAGTGAAAATAGGCTCCAAGTATCCCCCACCCAGTCGGTACTTTCCAGGTACGTAGGTGATAAAATTGATCGCCTTAGATAGTATCTGATGGCGGAACGATCCAGATCTGAACAGAAAAAAATGCAATAATGCTCCTTTGGCGAATGGAAACATACACACACACACACACAGACACACACACACACACACGAACCCAGCACTGACCCAAGGGCCGTCATTGAGAAAAGTTATGCAGTCGTTGAGATAAAAAGTGGACCTCGTTTCGACAAAAAAGAAAGCAGGTGCTGGTGAATCTACCTTGGCTCATATTTAGGCTGGGAAGTAACGCTATTGTGGTCCGCAAGATTCAACACTACCATGGAACATCCCGTCGTGCCAAGTGGCCCAAAAGTTGAGTTTGGTCGACTGAACGAAGACCTTATCACGGCCCATGAACCTGTCCAGAAATCTTAATATAAAAAAAACCAGCTGTGGGCCTAGGAACCGCCAAAAACTTCAGTCACGAGTGGTACAACATAAACATCAATTTTCATTCTTTTTCAGAAGTCCGCCAGAGGTAGTTGTGTCCGCCACTGTAGTTCAATTTTGAGAATCTGCTTGCCTTAGTAAGGTGCAGTTCGTTACGTTCACAAAAGGACTCACCACAGAATGCCTTATTTCTGCAAATAGAAGCCGTCCTTAAACAGTAGCTGCACCTCTTGACCCGCATCATTCAATACACGCCGCCGTTGAATTAAAGCCTGATTAAGTAATGAGAATACCGAAAGCACCGTGAAAAAGCCTTGCCAATTTTAGTACGGTGTTATGTTAACCTTTGCGTTTTGTCTCGGCAAGTTACAACTATTCTAAGTCTGAAGGTAAGTGAAATAGAGGCTCCGTCAAATTAAAGCCACCTTTGAATAGAAGCTGCACCTAAAAGTCACAAATTTCCTACACCTAAAAGTCACAAATTTCCTACAAGCCGCACCTAAAAGTCACAAATTCCCTACAAGCCGCACCTAAAAGTCACAAATTTCCTACAAGCCGCGGCTTGTAATTGCGGAAATACGGTGTTCTTCTAATCATTTAATTGACGTGACCTTTTTTGCATTACTGCAGTATCCTGTTTAGTGCGTTGAAGGAATATGAAAACACAGCCGCTAATTTTGTTTGCTCATGTATGCATATATATGGAAACTTGACTGAGTTGACCTCCAGCAAAGCAAAGAGGTCGCGTCAAACTATACGGTAAATGGCATCTTTGTAATTAGCCTTGAATCAGTTGGGCGTCCTCGGGGCTTCGGATTGCCCCTTGGCTTCGCCCTGGAACAATTCAAAGCCGACTGAGTCGCGACCAATAAAGTCCCTCTTTTGAACGATGCGATGTACAGTTATAAGACTTCAGGTCACGCTGACATGCAGGCGTCTACCTACAACACTGAGGTTCAATGGTTGCTTATTTTAGAACGCAGCTATAAGGGGTGTAAGAGCAAAAATGTGACTGAGTGTCAATCTCTCGCTCCACCTGGGTGGTGAGTCTCTTGAGCTCGGCCCGACAGTCGAACCGTTCAAGGAAGAGAATGACTTGAACAATCTCATAAACGCTTTGTCTCCCTGGCCGAGTTCAAGAGACTCCTCACCAAGGTGTGGCGAGAGATTGACGCTCGGTCACATTTTTGCTCCAACACCCCTTAGCTTAGAAGCTGAGCCAATAAGAGTCAATCAGTTTTAAGGCTAGTCAGAAAAAGTCAAGCGGTCGACTCAAAATTCTCTTGAGCACTTTTGATACAAAATGAGTCTCGCTGCTTCACTCTTGCTTGCTTGAACGATTAGCACCTCTGGCTGCGTCGTGTGAGTGCACGCAGAACTCAACCTCTGTGCATCTTTCAGATCAACCGTCACTGATGCGCCAATATTGACAAACAGACACCTGGAGGCAACAACTGTGTGGCTGCAGGAGCAGAATTGTTGCAATTTTCCCCGCTGCTTGGGGAGAAAGCAGCAAGGCCTCCAGCGAGGCCTCCAGCGAGGCCTCCAGCGAGGCCTCCAGCGAGGCCTCCTCTTCTCCTCAGCCAGACAAAGACTCGCAAGGAGGAAGAGAAGAAGAAAAGTGCATTGAGCAGAGGGCCCAAACACGAGAAATCGTTCTTGTGAAGTGTTTTCTCATTACGAAGCCCGCGCATTGCGCTAATTCACACGATTTTTTCTTCACGCTCTATCGACCAAAAAAGTCAAGTCAACACAAGCTGAGAGAGGCGTGAAAGCCAAAGCAGCCACGTGCAAATTTGATACGCGCCAAAAAAGTCTTCGCCTGCTTTTTTTTCTCGCCACCTTCTACTTCTTTCCCACGGCTTTCGGGTTTGCAGCCACAACTCTGGAAGGCAGGAAGAATTTTTGACGTGTGTGACGAACCAAACTTTTGGGCTAAAATTCCCCAGTGTGAATAAATCCCATCATGGACTTGGAGGAAGTCGACGTCGGGCGAGAAAAGGCGGAGGTTTCCAACGAGGAGGAAGCTTGGAACAGCCAATATGTCGACTACGACGACGACTACGACGAGCAGGTAACGCCCACTCATCGATCTCCGGGTCAAAAAGTCGACTAGAGATGTGTCGGGCCGAGAGCTCGACTCGACATCCCCAAAGACGGCTTGAAATGCCTACCGTCTCGTCGCACCTTTCTCGGGTCAAATTGGCTGTTGCAAAGTTAGTTTGGAGTAAAACGATTAGTGGTCCATGAACCAAAGTGGGCTGTTCTCGGCCGCCACAGTTTGCCGTCCTTCTTCTTAGACGAGCTGAAGATAGACGTGGACTCGGGACCGATGTGGCAAAGCCAGACTTGTCCGAGGCCCGAAAACAAAAGGCTCGATACATCGCTGAATTCAACCGTGAGTGTTGGTGTTTGTATTCTTGGATGAAAGGGGGGGGGGTGTGTACACTGTTGTCCCTCTAACTGGGGTTTTGTTTGTGGACGACTGAGGAAGTCCCCACGGATGCGCGCATTTGCCCACGTGACAAGCCTGAAATTCATGTCATGTTTGAATTTAAAAGCGTCGCCAAGATCGTAGTGTTTGAGCGGGCGCAAACGTGAATAGGGCCATGAAACAGTTAGTAGACGTGCACCTGTTCCTGTGGACGTAATCTATGCTGGATCCACGGAAGAGAAGTCTGTGGCCGCGTATATCATGCAGTTCATTTGCATCGGGGACTCGTAACTTACCAGGGGAGTCATAAAAATGTCCCGTGGAATTAAGGTGAGACGCCACTGAAGGGGAGGGGCCAGGCACAAAGGAGGAGTGTCAGGAGGGGAGGGGTCGACGCGTCTGCAGGGGAAGGGAGGGTCAGGGTCAAGGAATAGGCGAGTCTCCATGAGGGTGATCTTGGTAAGATGACAAGGTCGGGAAGAAAAAGTGAATGTGAATGAGCGAGGTCTTGGTGGAAGGAGAGGGTTGCCGTCATCCTTGCCAATTTTGTCAGATAATCTAGTCCATACACGTAGCAGATGAAGCAGCACTTTGAGGCTTGAAAAGGAGCTGCTCTCAATGTTGATTGAAGTCCCCTCACTATCAATGACAGATTTATCAGTTTCTCGCAAGGAAAACTTCCCATTGAGACTTTGGCTTTCGTCAGCCGAGAAAAGAAAAAAGTATTTATACGCAGCCATAGGAAAATTTCTGTCTCTGAGTTAAAATTTTTCTTTGGACTGGAACTGCCGGTGCACTACTTTGTTGGCCGCTCTAGACGTTGCTTTGGAACTAGAACTTTTTAGAAGTTGGTTGACCACCACGAATGGATGAAGCGCCAGCTCTGGGCTTACACTCTTTATGGAATGTGGACACATTTGTCATTAGGCTGAACAACTGATTTGATCTGTTGCAGCGTGCATTTTAAGGCATTATATTCAAATGGAACGGAGAAATAATCAGCTTTTGGGGTAACAATGGGGTTTCCGTGCTTGCCCTGAAACCATAACAAGTTCTAAAAGTTATTTATGTGCTTGCCTCATGAAGTAAAACATAAACCCTCATGGGGAGGGGTCAAAATTGACTGTTTTGAAAGACAAAAAAAGCATTCTGGTATCGGCTGGCTTGACACAAAGCTACAGAACAACCTGAGACACTGACAATGAGGTACTAAGGTACCTGCAAATGAAAAAAACAATGATTAAATGTCTGGTTGAGAGAGCCTACCTGTTGCCCGAAGAATCGGCCATCGCGTGAAACAATGGGAAAGGAGTCATGTGTTTTGTGCACAACTACATGCTTCATGGCAACTTCATGCTCTGTGCTACTACATTGTTCTGACTTCTATTGTGGCTTTCAAATTTTCTTTGTTTCCCATTTGCTTCCGCACGACTTTCTCCCTAGTCAAGTTGTCTGATCTGGCCACAACAAACTTGTCAAATTACCTGGGCGGCACCTCTGTATCTACCCACTCGTGCTCGAAGTAGGAAAGTGCTGAGACCTTGATTTTTGCCTCAAATGACCTCGTTGGAGGAAATGGAGCTCATCTGCCGAAAGCTTTGGTGAGGTGACTTTTATAACACTTTTTGATTGGCCACCTCAGGGCCTCGATAGCACGACAGAAAACACCAATGCTGGATTCTTCCACACAGCCCGACCATCCTGCGATGTTCATGCGAACACATTGAGAAGGCGAGAAGAATTTAACAACAGCTTTCTGTGGCATTTCCCTTTTTATCTTGCTGAGGGTGCGAGTGCGCGTGGGCCGGGAACTTTTGTGGTTCGGTGCCTGCAATTGGATTATTCCATGGATGAGACCAGACCAATGTCAGGGACACGTTTTGCAAGGCCAAGAAAAGTTTCTCTGAGATCTGACGGCGAGTTTCGGCCGAGCACAAAGACATACATTGCGCTGCATTTCGAGAGATGCATAAAAGGTTAGGTTAACCAATGAAGTTTTGGCCTTTGACTGAGCGAATCTCATTTTTCGGCTTTGTTGCCTGATGCCAAATTGCGAAGTCGCAGCCGAATGGTGCAAGAGCGGTGAAAACCGAACCGAACGAAAGTAATCAATGATGAAAAGTCTCATCTTTTTTCCGAATCAGTAGTCTTTCCTTGAAGCCTGTCTCTTTTTGGGACAGTTGTTTTTTTGGTCCTCGAGTAGAGTAATGCTTGACAACGGCTCCAGTAGTTTTCACCGCTGAAGCCAAACAATCATTATTTCTTCAGCCCATTTGAGTACCATAGATTCAAAGGAAATATTGCAAGAAGTAGAGCACGCTGAAAGAGACTCAAATTTGGAACTAGTGCGATGCTTCCATTTTATACGTCTGTGAGGTCAAGCAGCGCTTTATGCCCAACTTGGAATTTTGTAACTCCAGGGTCTTGATGCCCCAAGGGTTGGGGGCAGCCTCAGGGTTAGCAAGGCCCCAGGAGCTGTAAAATCCAAAAGAGGGAGTGAAGGCCTCGCCCACGCACACTTGTGGCTTGACGCCAGTACTGGAGCTCACTATTTTTTTGAGCAGCCATGTAATTTGATTTTCATAGGCCTCAAAGCCCATCCCCACAGAAGTAAGTAGCTCTGTAGCATGTGGCAAAGTGCCATTTCAGCCAACTGCCTCCCAGCCCAATGTTTTCTACCAGATGTAAAGTCCCACTATAAAACACACCACTCGTATATAAGACAGGCACGAAAATAAAAGAACACGTGTCCAATAAATATACTGCTTAATGGGCATGCGTGCGTGTCTACGTGCTCGAGAGCTTTGTGTGTGCGGAGATCGAGATTGACTTAAATGTTTCAAGGTATTAATCCGAAGCAGGAGAAAAAAATTGAGGAGCTCGGTTTCAGTTGCTGTCTGGAGTTGTTTGCCAAGAAGATGAAAGAAGCTGCTGCTGGAAGTCTCAGCATCTATTCCTTGGGGATCAAGCGGAATACGAATTCTCATTGCCACTGGATGTGTGCCAATCTTATTCAGGGGTGACGCAGTTCATAGCCTAAGAAAGTTGGTCCTGCTAATAGGAAGACCAAAGCCTGTTCCAAGCCCCACAAAAAAGTGGTCGTCCTCAAGGTCCAGCTGGACTTGGCCTCCGATGCCCACCTGCTTCCAAACTGGGCGAGGCTCACTGCAGCCACCAACATGTATGTGGTGAAGAACATGGGCGAGCTGTGGGTCAACAAGTGCTTTAGAGGCAGGATCATTGTAGTCAACTGTCAATTCCTCGACCATTGAGGGTTGCGCAGGAGTGGTTGGCTACAACTTGCCCTTCCTGGCCAAAAGACCTTCTCATCCCCAGATTTAGGGGTGACAGTTAAATTTGGAAAAAAATTCTGTGTGGGTGTTCGTGGAGGCTGAGGCCTACAGCATTTGCTCCCAGAGGGTGAACTCCTTCGAGGCATCGAGCAGCAGCCTCATTCACCTGTTGTTATGACTTTCTCAGTATCTACGTGACGTTGTGTGTTTCTGTGTCTGCATTAGTAGGAATAGTCTGCATTGTCAAGATATAAGACTAATCTAAAAAAAGGTGAAATATCAGTCCATGCGTTTTGCGCTAACATCTCCCACTTCGCCCCCCGTGCAGGGGTGTATTTGATCTAGATCTGAATCCCAAATCTGAAAGACCAGGGTCGGGTGCAGTTTTTCGCCGGATCCGACTCGGGTTCGAATATTTCAGACTTTAGATCTAATCTGCGTTAAAGTTATTCATCGGAAAATGTTTAGATAGTGTTCATCGCATTTGACTTTTCGCTTTTTTTTCCTTCCTTGGCTTTTTACACTCATTGAGGAATTGCAAGTAAAAGCATTTCAAAAATGCCAAGAAACAGCTGGGGTCTTTTTTGCGCATCTGTATTTTGCAATGTTTTTATAAGTGGAAATTCCCCAGCCTGGTTTTTTTTTGGAAAACTTTCTTACTCTGTTGACCCACCCATTAAGGAAAATTTGACCCCATCCCCCCCCCCCCTTTATGACGGTCTTCACGATACCCCCGACACCACCCCAAGTTTGATGCTACAGTCGAGACCGGATGCACCAATGGGATGAACAAAATCTGCCATCATATGAGATATGCCATTATATCAGAAAAAGGTTTACAGCATAAACATAAACTACAAACTTGACTACGCTCTCGGAGCTTTCTTGTGAGCCGTTGGCTTTTTAGAATAACCAAAATCTGGCAACCACTGGTTGGGCTTTGCTGACATTCAGCATAAGGAGGACAAAAACAGAAGATTAAACTGCAGGTCCGACTGAAGAGCAGATAACCCCCGTGTTCTTGTGGTGTGAAATTGTGATGACACAGTTTTTTCTAGCAAAGATAACAGAATAACTCTTCCTTTGGTAGCCACACAAGTGTCTCTTGTTCTGGAGCTTACGTCAGGACATCTGACATTGCCCTGAACACGAGCCAAGTCTGTCTTCCAAAAAGTCATAAAAAGAATCAGGAAAATGCATTAAACTAGAGAAATATCATATTTCAGCTGCCCCCCCCCCCTGCGATTATAAGCGGAGAAGTATGGAACCATGATCGACGCCGACTGTATTCAGTGGCTCAGTAGTTGCGGGAGTCATTGTGTTCAAACATTCTTATTGTGTAGTAAATCCATTTTCCCCTGCTTTAAATAACATTTCTTATGAGGCGGATTTTGTGTCGTAAAAATTTAGAAACGTTTAAAAACACAAAAGTCTCAATTCAACGACTTTCGATTTAGCTACAATTCTGCTACTTACGAACTTCTTCCTGAACTTCTTTCCAGTAGAAGAAGTCTCAATTTAGCGATCGGTCTCGATTGAACGATACGAAAAACTATAGGGAAATCGATTCATTCCTGCTTGATGTAAAGAACATGTCTAAAGTACGTGAAATTCGCATATTCACCAAAGTTGGAACTTTGCTCTCCGCTTTCAGAGCGCATATGCGGCAAAACCCAAGAGGCAAAGCAAGAAATTCAAGTGTATTTCTCAGTTTCTGGACAATTCCTCACAAAAAATGCAAGTAAGGCACTTTGGCTGTAACAGACAGTGTGTAGGACAGATCTGGGACAGGCTTCCATTACACAGAACGCTGCAGTTTTCAGCTCGAAGGATCTTGTGCACAAAGCGACTTCTACTGAGACAACATGGGACAGCACTTAAAAATTTGAAGCCACCTGATGGAGACACGCCAAAAAGCACCTGTTCGCCAGTGTTTTTTGCCATTCAAGGAGGATTTGCAGAACCGCAAATATTCGATTTGTTTTCACGGTCTTCATCAACTTTCCTGAACCGCCTAACTGACCTTTCATTACTGACCTTTAACAGAATCCTGACATCATCCGTGACGCTCAGCCTCAGAGTGTCATCCAGCCAAGCAGTCACTAGCAGATACTCAAATATGGAAGATTTTATATCAGTTTGTGTGAAGTATGGATGCGAGGCCAGAGCATACAGTGCACTGAAATCCACCGCACGCGGCAACTCCGAACGCTGTCAGCAATCATGAATTTTCCGCAATTAGTCTATTTTCAGGTGTGTTCAAAATCTGTTTTCACCGTCACGGTTTTTTAAGACGTTGTCTACATTACGAAGAGAGACGCCACTGTCTTGTGTGCATAAAACAAGTACGCGATTGTGTTCAAACCTCCACTATATAATGTTGAACTCATTATCACGCACTAGAGGCCTTGTACAGGGGTTCGCAAACTCGGATAGACACAAGGTAGGGCGAAATTCATTGAACAATCACGGTTTTCCACCCGGCAAAGCAGGTAGGCAACCCCTGTTTGATAAGTTTGCCCGGCACGCATTGCTGTCTCAGTACTATCTGCTAATGAGAGTGGATCAACTCCCGCGGACAAAATAAGCAGGTGCTCTCGTCGTCGCTCTCTGTGGACTTTCGGCCCCTGATAAATCTTACTTCGGTTAATTCGGTCATTTGCCGACGCTGAGAAGCTCTGCACGAAGCAAATCCTAACGAGTTCTTCCTCTGGCAGGGGCCTCCTGCGATGCGTTTCGACGACCCTTATTACATCGAGGGCTGGGGAATCTGCTGCATCGGCTTGGTGGGCGTCGTCATCAACGGACTGGCGCTCTTCATGCTGCAGAGGCTCAAGCACAAGAGAGCCTTCCATGTGCTGGTAAGAAAGCAAGTTTCTACATAACGACTCACCGAAGAGGGAGGGGGAAGGTTTCAAGTCCTGCACTGTGAGCTCCAACAACCCCAAGCTCAGCCAAGGTGTAATAGCTGCACCGGGTGGTGTAATTAGTCTCAGTGTGATGGATAGTCTTAGTTTGCAAACTAAGTCTTGGTAAGAATATTTCACGAATTTTTCTGATTTTGAGCAGACCGGTGAGTCTTCAGATAATTAAAAGAGAATAAGATGATACTTTTGCTCCAGGCAACACATTTGATGCCTCAAAAATATAGCTGTCTGTCCTGCGCTATGCACAGGAGCAGCAGTGGACACTGTGGCACACGGACAAGGTAGGGGATTGCTCTACGAATTTGTCATGTCGCAAAGTTCAGGTGAATATGTGTAAAACTTAAAGATGTGTAAAACTTAAAGCGAATTTACCATAAGAATTGTTCAACTTTACGTTTCGCGTACACAAGAAAGACTAGTGGGTTCTGGCGTCACTGGCCTTAGCTTTACATATTCAGAATCCCCTCATTTACCACGCCTGTTCTCATGCCGCATGTATTTGGGTAATATCAAGGTCTTAAATATTACTCTGTAGTAACATGAGTTCTGAAATAGTAACATAATTTATGTAAGTTTTTTACCCTCAGTGAGATTTAGTGCTAGCTAGCTTTAATTTATGATAAAAGTGTAAATTTAACAAAAATTCCACCTAAAGATATTAGTCTGATCTATTACGTGATTACATCACCAGGTGTAACGGCCCTTGGCTGTTGCTCTGAGCAATTACAAATTATGGTGATACACTGAAAAGGAAAGGAAAGCCAAAAGTTATGCCAGCATAACACAATTTGAAACAGGAAGTCATGGCAAATATTGCAAACTCACTGAGAATACAACAGAAGGTTTTGTACATGCGCTATATCTCTTTGTAACGCACACATCCAGCGCTTTCGTCCTGTCTTGCACTGGCACTTCCAAGTTAGACTCAAATCGCCTCAATTCTATCATTTTTCTGGAAAACTTGACTCCACCGGTTTTGAAGCATCTATTCAAAATCCATCTCTACTGTGCTATTATTGTGTCAGTTGACCCGAAATTCGGGACTGCTACCCTCTAGTATATCTCAATGCTAGAAACACAACAACTGTCACCTAATAGCGGAGCATTTAAGACTCTGATGAGCTGGTTGACTTCACTATTGCCGTATCACTTGATTGGAGTTGAGGGCGCTTACACGAGCGTCTTCACTACTTCATCTTCTTTTCTATGATGCCGAATAGACTATTCTGCTACCTTGCCTCCTGAACTGTCTGCATGGCTCTCATCCATGGGTTGGTTGAAAACAGGTCTCATCGTCATGCTGGCTAGTTCGTCGTGCTTGTCTGCACGTCCTGTCCACTCCACAACTGTAAGCTCCACATGAAGAACCTCACCTGAGAATTCGTCTGGAACATATCATCGGCCTCGAAGTTGATGGGGATGGAATGCGACACGTAGGGTGGTGTCTCTTGAACAACTGCTAGGTGATGAAGTACTCGACTCAGTACCCAGGTGATCAGGCCTCGTTTTACACAAGATTTTCCAGATGGAAGCAAAGTTAAAAGGTCATAGAGAACGATACAGTACAGTGCACCATGCAAGAAAAGACATGCACTATACTACACGTACATTATTCTGATTCTCACAGTTGTAGTTGATAAGCAAGCTGCACTGAATAAACCAAGTTCTACGGACGACGAGAGAAGCCCTTAAAAAGCTACAAAAAATAGAGTCAATGTGTGAAGCCACCGTGACATACATGACGGTGAACATGTTGTGATAGCACTAGAACTTTCCACGGGCAGCTACTCAGAAAGTTGCTTCGGCCTGAAAGAAAGTCGAAGCCTCGTTCGTACATAGATGTCTGGGGAAGATACATGTGAGGCTAGATTCATCGTATGTACGTGCAATATTCAACATACAATATTCGTTGTACAGCGTGCAAACTGGGAAAATTGCTCCAGAAGCTGTTCCTGTACCTGTTGCAGAAAAAAGCCAATTTATCATGGGCGCCCTGTAAGCAATTTGGCCAGACATCATCTTTCAAGACTAAGCGACAGCTGTGGGCAAATTCTGCCTGTGCCATGAATACAAAATATCTTAGGGAGACTTTACTTTTTACCATAAAAGCCTTGTCTTGGTGTCATTGCAGCTGTTGTCCCTGGCCGTCTACGACCTGCTGCACATCCTGTTGTCCTTGGCCGTGTTCTCGTTGCCCCAGCTGAGCCTCGACTATCGCAATCACGTGCTGCTCTTTGCCATTCCCTACCTGATCCCGCTGGCCCAGATCACGCTCTCCAGCTCAAGCTTCTCGACTGTGGCGCTCACCGTCGAAAGATACATCTCGGTCTGCTGGCCGTACTGGAACTACAGGTGGGTGACGCCATAAAAGACATTGTCGCTATTTCCACCTCAGATTTTGCACTTAGTCTGGCGGCAAGAAGAAAAAAACACTAACTGACTTTTGTACTTCCAATATTATCGGTTAGTATTTTGTTGTCATCTGCTCAAGAGCAGAAGTAGCCGGAAAAAAAACATCCAAGCTGTGTGTGTACGCAGACAGTCTAATATCATCCCCAGGCCTTTCATTTTGGCTTTCATTCGACGTGAAGTAGCTGACTTTCTTTGTCCTTTTTTTCTCCTTTCAGAGTCTTGAGATATTCATTATTGAGTTTACACACTGAATGGCTGGACTGAAGTTGGTGATAAAAAACAGTGGTGCACAGTTTTTAGGTGTTGGACCATCTTTGTTTACAGTGCTTGGCTACGTACGGGATAGATATTGGCAGACTCTCAGTTTTGCAGACAGACCAGGAGGGGGTCTCGAGATCTTTTTCTCTCGAGCTCCTACCGGTATGTGTAGGAGCTACCGCCGACCTTGCCGTAAGTAATATCCGCGGGGCAAACTCTGCTACACACACAATTGCCACAGCATCTGGTGCGGATTGGGCACCTCAGACCGCTTGTTGAGGGAGACGCGACATTCAGCACAGAAGTTCAATGTTGCGGCTGCCCATTTTGAAGATACTACAGTGCTCATAAAGTTAGCGAGGCACGCCGGAGAGGCTGGAATTTTGGCTCCTTGAAGGGTTTTCAGTTGATGAAAATGGGCTGCAATTTTTTGGGGGTGTTTCTGCCCCCTATATCTGGTTTGTAGGGTGCACTAAAAATCCCCGGGGGGTGACCCCTTCCCCCCCGAAACAGATCCCCCCCGGGTGCACAAATGCGCCAAACCCACTCGTTCATGGGGAGAGGTTGCCAAGTTTCCGTGAAGCCCCGAAAAGAACAAAGATTCCTTAGATTCGGCTCTTGGCGCTGTGACAGCTTAAAGAGATGAGCAAGTCTTCATCACTCAAATGCTCGCTGAATGGCAGCGTTCTGCGAAGCCTGGAAGTCCGTCTTGGACAGTATCTTCAAGCGTGGTGTTGCCATGTTAGTGTTGCTGTTGTTGGTATCGATGTAGACGCAGTCTAGGAGACGCTGTTCTGTTCTTTTTTGTGCTTCATGGAACTTTCTCAGCCTCTCCCATGGGTACTCGTGTTTGCTTACCCAGAAGAACAAGGCGGGGTGAGCACCTCAGGAAAATTTAAGTCAATCCATTATCTTTCGTCCCCTCAAAAACCTTTACGTGTCATTCCAGCTTCTCCGGCGTGCCTCCCCCTCGACCTTGCTAACTTTTGGGCATTGTAGTAGCAAAATGGGCTGTCCAAACGTTCAACTTGAGTGCTGAATGTTATGTCTCATTATCTATATTACCCACTTGACGTCCAAATTCAACCTCAGTCCTCGTCAGTACAGCGTGTGTATGTAATGTGGTCATCCCCGCCGAAAGTACTTACGGAAAGGGCTGTATTGTGGTGGAACGCGCTTTTCAGGACTTTGGATGCAAGAGAAACTCGCTGTTAAGAGCAAAAGCTGTGTGCCCCCAACGTTATGGTTGTTTTTATTTAGTGCATGAGCTTTGCGTTGGAGCCCAAAAGCTTGTGCTCTGCACTTTTGAGAGCAATATCAGGAAAGCCCGTGGGTACTTCTTGTTTCTGTCGGGTCACTTTGAGTGCATGAGCGTAGATTTGGGCATTAACAACAAATCGACTGAATTGAGAGCAGCTACTGGTGCTCTTGGGCACTGCAGTCGCTAATGAAGAAACCAATTCGTCAACGATTGAGAACTGATGAGAATCACAAAGGAAACATAAGTAGAAGAAGACACTTAAGTTGCTTAACCTGACTAAAAAGACAACGTTTTTCAGAGAGAATTAAAGAACTGAAAATTCTCGCCTTCTGTAAGCGGGTTCCACTGTCTTGGCTGTATTGGATCGCCAGTCCAGATTCGGGGCTCGTATCCTCAATAGCCTCGACGCTTCGGCGCTTGGATTAGACTGAGCAATTGCGTCATTGCCACTGCAAGTCTTACTTTCGCCGAGTTTTACGTACTTTGCACAAGAATCCTGAACTCATTGCTGGTAGCTAAAAATAACAGTCGTGGCATTCACATCAGCTGCTAAAATTTGCGGTAGCTCCCAAAAGGTGATGGAAGCGTGTCTTAAGAGAGACCACCTTAATCAGTTGACTGAGGTTAGAGCAGAAAGTGCATTTACTTAAGCACTCAATCATCAAGAGGTTTCTACCAAATTAGCGCACGACATTTTTGGCAGTGGCTACTTGCATATCGCATCCCTGTCTCTCACTGGGGCTGCTCCTTCTTGCACAAGATCATCAAGGAGCTGGGATAGGTCCAGGGGAGCTCATGCAGCGGGCTCATTCCGTACAGCGCGCATGTCCAGTTTCAAAGTGATGGCCCTGATAAAAGTTGACCCCTAACAACCCTGTAAGAACGACACGATGGAATATTGAAAAAATAATCACTGCCAAGTTTTCAACTGAGCGGGAGGTGTCTAAATCCACTGACTTAGACAACGTCTACAAAAGCAGAAAGTGAGGAACTTTGGACAACTTGAAACTTTGAGTTAAACTCAGGAATTGGAGAGATTCCTGAATCATGAAATGTTGGCATAAAACCCGACCTTGGGTGCTGATCCAGGATCACCCTACACGAGCGGTAGAAAAACACCACGAACAAGGCCAATGTTTATCTTTTAAGACACATATTTATTATTCAATCGGTCTCATGAATAATGCTGAAACTTTAATTGCACCCATGGAGTTTATTTTACGACCACTTATGGTCCTCCAATAACGCTGTTCTGGATCATGATGTGCAACTAATGAAGTTTGCAATTTTTATACTTCTCTCCTATAGATTCAACATTCGCGCCCGCTTCTACGTGGTCCCGGTGATCGTGTTCTCAGTGTGCTACAACTTGCCGAGGTTCTTCGAGTGGTCGACTGTCACGGAGATGCAAGAGGTTCCTTGTACCATAATCCCTCCCATCATGACACCTTCGCAAATCATCGATCACTCGGCAAAAACTGAGGAAGTCAGGACTGTTTCCCCTACTCCCCCTCCATTTCTGAGAGGTCCGAATAGAATGGAAGAGCTAGAAAAGCTGAAATCTACTGATGCTACTACTACAAAGCCTGGAAGAAGAAGGCAGCTTACACTGGGGCTCTTTGAAAAGCCCTCTGATTTAGCAAAAAGAACTTTTTCGATTCAGAAAGGCATCGGTATGAGAAAGCTCCTAAACCATTCTCAGATAGGAGGAGGCGATGGACCGAGTAAGAATGACCGATTTGCGGCCGAGAGCGAGGAGTCCATGGGCTTCGAGTGCACTCAGATGATCAGGAACATTTCTTTGGTGGCAAACAGCATGCGGAACAACGCAATCTACAAGTTGGTGAGTGATTTCGCTATGGGGTGTGTTTGTCTTTGCCGTCGTTCTTTCCATTATAACTGTGCATAAGGGTCAGGGTCCCATCACACACACACACTCGCCCACACACCGACGCACCGACACAGCGACACACGCACACACGCACACACACTGGACTAAGGCGTTGGTGTCCTCCGGTTGTTTGCATAAACGAGAGAGTTTCTTTGACGCAGAGGACGTCCACCATGGACACGCTCATGCTTGTGTACACAAGAGAGCGGACACGAAACACACACTCCAGTTAAGAAATGCATATCCTGAAAAGTCACTTTTATGGCAGAAACAAGTTCGGTGAGCCCAAGCTGCAAGATATCATCAAGGATTTGCATACACGATCTCCTCCTCATTGCATATTCCGACATTCTCTTATGATTGTAGTTCTGTAAACAGTGCTTCTTCTTTTTCTTCACTCTTGCGCTTGCTACAGTGCCCACACTGCTGAGTCCAAGAAGAAGCTTACAAACCATTAGTTGGACAACCTTTCTGTTTGCTACGCTAATGCACTCATAATAGTACGAGTGAGCAAAAAAGAACCCCATGCATTTTTGCTGTTGTTGTGGCTGCTGCTACTTCGCGCACTCTACTTCTTCAAGCAGTCCTCGTGTGAATAGACATAAATTTGTGCACACCAACAACTAATTTCTTCAGTACTAAAAATTGCCCCCCAAAAAGAGTTGGGCCCCCCAAGAAGTTCTGTGTGTGTGTGTGCCTGAACTTTCCTCTAATTGAAGCCTCCAGCATCGACTTAACAGAAGTCTTTTTTTAGAGCTCCCCCTCCCCCGCTGCAATTGGGAATGGGCAAGCCCCAAAACGACCTCTAAAGCAAGTTCGCATTTCGGCTTTGTCTTCTAGAACCTTTTGACGTGAGAAAGCCCTGCTGGGGTTTGATCGATAGATAATCAAACATGTGAACATTTGCACCTAGGAGCTGTTCTCTGCGAGAAGTCTCTTGTTCTTCTCCTCTTGGTCATCGTCGTCTGCATCATTCTCATCCTCTTTGACGTCGTCATCGTCGTCGTTGCCGTTCTCGCGGTCCCCTGGCAGTTTTTCCGAGCTCGTAATGAAATGCATTGATATCCACACGGGCATTATTCTTCATTATGCAGCGTGTATACGTGGACGATGCCAGAAATAGCTGAATTACCCAACAAAACCCGGAAGGACTGCAGCAGAAAGAGAGAGGGAATGAGAACGTATGCGTGTTATTACCGTCAGACTGACTACGTGAACAATAAACGTATGCATACGCGCAAGACACAGCCGACATTCGGCTTTGAGAGCTCTTTCTAGAGAATTTTCTTTACAGTGGGAAGAGATATTGAATGTTGCAGACAGTCGTTGGGAAGACTCCCCCTATGTCGTCGACTCTTTTCGTAGAAAAACTCTGCTACCTGACGTGCAGGGATGCTTACAACGATCATTCACAAAGGCCAAGCAAGTCAAAATTACCGATTTCCCCTATGCAACCCACGAGCACTGAGTGCTCTGCTGGTGCGTGTTCGCTCCGTCACTTCAAACCTTGCTTTGCCTTGCGTCAGACGATCTTTAACGTTGAAATGCCCCCATTATTCGAGTTGGGGAAACAACTCGAGTGTCGTTTTCTCTACCGCAGACAAGTCGACAAGAACCGAACTTCGGCTGAATTCTTGTACAGTGAGTGGCAGAATTATTCAGACAGTCAGAGAGAGAGATGCTGCTTTCTCATACTGGGTGATCCAGGAAGAGTGCGATAAGGTTTTTTTCTAACGAGTTCTACATTTTCTGCGAGAGACCATTGATGAATAGGTCATATAAGAGATACCGCATAAATTGTAGTGCATATAAATACTGTATGCAGTAATTGTACTGCACATAAATACTGTATGCAGTAATTGTACTGCATATAATTATTATACATTCATGCGCACAACTTCCTCAAATTCATCAAAAAGAGAGCAAGTGATTCTACTACGCAGACTGCACTGTAGCACCAACGTACAAGGCACAAGTGAAATATTCCTCCAAGAGGAAAAAGTAACTGGAGAAATGGAGAGTTAACGTGCTGAAATAAATGTTGTGAAATTAACTGTTTACTTTGGATGCAACTGAGAGAGTTCAGGCAATATCAACATGATTCTGTGAAAATTTTATCGAGACCTTCCGAAATGAATGAGAACAAATTTCTTTTTTTCCTGTTCAAAGGATGCGACTGACTCCTACGAAAAAGAAGCGTTTTTCTCTGACGGATAATTTTGTCACTCACTTCAAGAACATAGGTAGTGCATAAATGTACTATATACAGTAGAATACTTACGTATGCAGCACTGTAGAGCAATGCAATCGATAAAAGCTCGAGTAGTCAAGTGGGAGAGGGGAAAAGAATGTTCTACGAATTCTACTGCCAACTTTTTGTGTAAAATCGTACCTGGTCCCTTCAGCAAAAGTAGAGCTTGAGAATTCGTAGTCCGGAGAATCAAGTGATTTTTTCAAAGACAAAACTCATGCCAGAAGATCAGTGTCAGTGGATTTTATGCAGTGCAGCCACTGTGATAGCATAAGTGGCCTTTGACAGGATGAATTAAGACTGCTCGATAATGCATCATGCAGGGTTTTGCGACAATTCGTTCTCACCCAATGAACAAGGCTCACGATCAAGTTCTCGATGAATTTGCCGATTAATCGACATCAATCATTGTTCATTCATTAAATTAATCAATCAATATAACTGCCGCTCGCGTCGATCACGGCACATAGGCAGTGCCTGAACCCCTTGCAGACATGTCTCACGTAATCGGTCATCATGGAGGCCCAGGCCTTGTTCACGGAGTTGGTCAGGGCATCGATGCTGTCATGCCTAATGGCGCAGGCCTTGGCCTCATGAGCATCATGACCTTGGCCGGGTGCTTGGTCGTCGGCACCGTCAGGTCGTCCAAGTCCGGCTCACTGAAGCTCATGACCCGGTCATTCTGTCGATTAAAAACTGGGTCAACGTCCCAGTTCTTTTCATCGCTGTAAAAAAAGATGATGTCGCGTCACTTTTGGGCAAGTAGGCAAGTCACGCACACGAGGCACTTGTTCTTGGTGGTGTCGGTGAGCATGGGGCGGTTCCTGATGCTGTAGGAAACACCCCCATGGTGTTTAATGCCGCGAGAAACGGCGGCGGTCAAGCAACCAAGTGCTTGCGCGGTGGCCGTCATCGGCGTCCTGGGGTTGGCGAACACATTGCGCAACTCATTGCCGGTCATGGCGGGAGGCCTGTCGGATCTTGGGGCATCGTTGTGGATCCTGCCGTAGTCGCCCTTGCACATCAGGCTCCTCACTTTGGTCACCGTTTGTTGCGCCACCCCTTCCAACTCGCAAATCTGTATTGTTGTCAATGCTCACGATTCCAACAACGATTATCGTTTGTGCGATTTTTCACGATACCATCTCTAGGGAATGACTGGCAATATGTCTTAGTTTTCTGTGAATGCAAGAACTCTGACAATACTTGCTTAAACATTACTCTAATTTTTTGCCTGGTGTCCCTAAGACTAGTCTTGTGATGCAGGAAGACCAGGGCTGAGAGATTTTCTGCATTCAGGGTGATTCGAAATCATCGTCTAGAATCATCGCGATAATGAATTTTGACGGTACGATAAACGATAATGGAAAGTATCGCGATCGATAACGATAGCGATAACGAGTACTCGCGCAGTCTCAGAATGAATCCTCGTAACAGGCTTGTAATTTGCTCGACCTTCAAGTACCGATACCCAGGTATCAGGCAGTGTCACAAAACACCAAATTTTAACGTGCAATTTTCTCACCCTCTGTAGAGGAGAGCAATTCAGGTACCACTGAGTGTTTAGCATCTTTTCGGCCAATCCAGTATCAAGTGTTCAGGTGGAGGAAAAAAGGGTCAACCAAGGAATTGATTCGAATAATACTGGCTTGATCATCACTAGAATGCACCTTGTGTGTGGGCGTGGGCGTGCAATTAGTTGCTCACTATCATCCGTATCAGGGGTGACGAAGGATAGCAGAAAAGTTGCGGAACTTTGTACATTTTGTTGCTGCTGTGAGTGGGCACCAACACTTTGATGCGAGGGGGGAGGGTATTAACATAACCTCATATAGCCCCCTTCCTCATAAATAGCAATGACAAATAGGCCCTTAAAGGCTTTATGACACCGTCGCCGTCTGCAATGATCGCAAAAGCGCCCTGCCAAATGAAAAATGATGTCCTGCGCTGTGTGTGAAGCGTTTCTCTGGCTCCAGAGAAAGTCAAGCTTTTAGCTTTTAGACGGCGGAATTTTAAGTCAATTTGGGTGACGAAGAGGGAATTTTAGGTATTTAATTTCCCATTGCGTCCTTATTACCAAATATTTTCAAAATTCCACCAAAATTTTTTACCTATTGATTTTTTTTACCCAACTTTTGACCTCCCCGAGGGCCATTTTAAACTATTTTCTACCTTTCAACCAAAAATTCCGAGGTCTCGTTATGCTTCTTGCGCGCGTTCAGATCCTGGGGAAAACGAGGCCTTTTTGTCTACTGCTATCCCTTGTTCCCCCTCCTCTCTCTCATAGGCCTTCAATCATTCAGGCTGAGGTTGGCAGGG
>JAAUXU010082582.1_pt1 | contig 25798 bp, 17 predicted proteins | sample 7278151 | NCBI WGS metagenome assembly JAAUXU01 (sample SAMN14350113, study PRJNA611818) | marine sediment metagenome | isolation source: surface marine sediment (1.8m) | place: French Polynesia: Moorea | collected 2018-08 | reverse complement strand
TGGCACTTGCAGCTGCTTGATACAATTTATTTGCCCTTGTCCAATAGGTGCCTTTTGCCCTCTGACGCCCAGTGGCCGGCTGGTGGTGGACAATGCCCTGGTGTCCTGCTATGCCAGCTTCCCCCACCACATTAGCCACTTTCTGGTTACCCCACTCAGGCTGATGTGGATGCTGTGGCACCAACAGCAAGAGAAGGTGGAGTAGACTGAAAACTCGAATGAGAGTCTACCATGTCTCATTTCATAACTGTACTTCATGCTTTTACAGGAAGGCTGCCATCCATACATAGCAGCGATGAAAAGGTTCGGTGATTTCCTTGGGTTGAGGATGAAGCTGAAGCTCCATGACTGACTCGAGTCACATCAGTACCTCCTGGACTTTGGGTCCAGTCCAGGGAAAAAATGATGTATAACTCCTACTTGGTACTAGTAAAAGGCGAACTGTATAAGGTGGTGTTAGGGCACTTAGATCTGACAGCATCAAAACTGCCAAGAGACACTTGACCTAACAGGTGGTTAGTGCAAAATATCAGAAGTTGAAGTACAAAGCTTCTACATGAGCCCTTTGTTCATCCGTTTGAGCAGTGCAGAGGTTGAACTCGAATTTCTCAACAGCTCATTTCTGTTCATTGGTTTAATGAAAGGAAGCTTGTGGCATTACACGACTTCCACAGCTCCTGACGTTACACCTAAACAGGTCTCACTTAGAAGAAGTGTACTTGATCAGTCCTTCGTATTGACAGTGAGAAAGTGCTGTGAACTAGAACGAGATGGTTCCTGAGTGTGGGCAAGGTGGAGTAGTTGCTCTTCAACATAATCATTGAAGTTCAGTCTGTGGTCAACTTGAGCAGCTCCCTAACCAAGATCACTTTTGATTCTGGCACTTTCATAGACTAAATGTGATGGGCGAGACACAGGAGGTGGTCCAGGAGCTGGGGCTTCTGGAACAGAAGCCCCAGGGTGGAAGATGACGTTGCACGCGTCGATGGCGCTGACCCCGGCAGTAGAAGCGTGTCTAAAAGTGACAATCACGCAGATCCTTTACTGCGACGACAAGGTCCGGATCGATCTTTTGGGATGAGACACGGTTGCAGCTGCATCATGTCTGGAGTGAGTGGGCACCGGCAAGCTCGAGAACGGGAACTCGAGGCTCGTGAGCCCGAACTTAAGGTTCTTGAATGAGCTGTCACAGCTCTGGACGACGTCTACGGTGTCCGGCACAGTCGCGCTAGCGATGGGCGACCATGACCGCTTGTGGCTCGACTCTCTGACTCGAGATGAGTCAACAGGCACTAGATACTCCAGAGGGCGCTGGTGAATGTGTAGTCAGTCGCGTAGGTGCACCTCAATCACTTGGCGCAGTTCGAGTAGAAGAGATGGAGAGCTCGAGGTCGCGAGATCATTTTAAGAGGACGATGGCGTCCTCTCAGTCTCATGGGTTCTGGAAGAGACCGGGGATAAGTCCAGTGATTTCTTGTGTAGATCTTCACCAGCCTGCTGGACAGGGCAGAAGACCTCTCGAGGACTGCGGGCTGTAGGGTGAAGTTCGAGAAAGTGAGATTCCGCACGCAATGGGACCGTGAGGTCGCAGTCGACGGCGTGTGCCAGTTTGTCTCAAGGTTCGAGAGTAGCTGAGACTAAGTTGGAAAGTATTTTAAGAAATGCATGAGTGTAGAGACTTAAGTGCGCAGTCATGGTAGTCGACAGAGTGCTCAAAATGGTCCGGCTGAGCGTGAACATGTGCATCGAGGAAAAGTAGCAGCCGGTGGGCGAAAAGTGTTCATACGACTGCTTCCTCCGGGTGCACGCGGTCCACCCGGACCCTGAGTCACGTTATACGATGGAGGTCCTGCCGTTGTTATGGACCTCTAACGCGCGCAGTCTTTGTGCCGACCGTGACAGGACTGCCAAACGTCTGCTTCTTGTCGTCACCGGACCTCGTGAAGTCAAGGTGATGGAATGGGCAGGTGGGAAATGACAGGAGGCATGACTTTCATGACATAACCTTTCTTCTACTTACTTCACTTTACGACGCAGTATGCGAGATAGAAGAAGGTACCTGCTAAAGAATTGCTAATGTTGCTTTCCACTCAACCTTTCCTATTTTTTTGGATGGGTCACAACACAGAGACACTCTTACTATTTCTCTGTGGGTCAGATCACTGAACCAAGGAGAATATGAGGTATACTAAGGGGAACTGGAGGCAGATGCGGATACTCACACCATCACAACCATCAAACCTTGTTGGTCCAGATCAATCTTTCCATATTAGAAAAGCATAGGTTAGAGTAGGCGGTGGATGTTAGGAAGGTCCACATGTGAACACTGAGCTTGGGTCTGAACCTTCGTTACTACACCTTCTGTGCTCCAAGTGCAGGCAAATGAGGAAACGAAAGGAGTTATTGGCGGGTTAAATCTGACCTCAAAGGTCACTTAAGGTCGCACTATGAGATTAAATGGCCATTTTGTGTTTGTGAAATAACTTCAACCCCAATTTATGACCTCGAATGACCTCGGAGGTCCGACCTGACTGTGTCAGGTCCCACATTTCTGGGGTGCCACGCAACTTTGCTGTTATGCACTTTTCCGATTTGAGGCCTCCTTCTGCCTGAAAATGGCAATTTTTTCTCCATTGGTCTAAATCTTCAAACATGCTCTTCAAACATGCTTTTCTCATGGTCAGAGTCTTTACGTCTTTATATATGCAGTCCTGCCAGAGGCCAGGCTGAAAATATTGTGGACGTCTCTTCAGACTCTCCAGAATTGAAATCCTACACGTGTGAGCGCCTTATATCCCTTCAGGCAACACCATATATTACAGCTATGCAGAATAGTTTTCTTTCTCGGGCTACGCCGGGTACATCTACCGGTCTGCGCTAAGTCCTTGGCACCACCCTGACCCAATTGCCGCCCTCGACCCTGTTCCATGACTCCTTGCTCCATGTCGTGGTGTCCACCGTCTTCTTACAAGGTTCCACGATGAAGTTCTTCAGGACCTGGCCAAAAAAGGAGTGGTCGCACTGCAAAGGAGAGTAGAGAGAAGCAATCGGGGTACCTGATACATGATGGCCTTTGCTTGGACTCTGACGATGCTGGGGCCGGTGCAAGCTCTCGGTCCAATCCCAAAGGAAAGGTACGAACCCAACACTTGCTTGGACTTCTTCTTGGGGTCGTAGAACCTCTCGGGGTCGAACTTGTATGGGTCTGGCCAGTAGCGTGAATCAACCTGGGTAGGATGACACTTGATATGGTGAGCTGTTAACACAATCTAGTCGGAAAAGTTGGATTCACTTTTCACCATCCCATATCATTCAAATGGGAAGTGTAAAGTCAAAGTACAAACATTTCACTGAGATCTTTTGCAGATACAATGAACCCTGCTGAATTGGCAAACATCAGGTAAAGGACTTTTTTCACCCAGCACCAGCACCTTCTCAGCAAAGGTGGTTGGCAAGGGCTAAACTGATCAGCTTTTCTCCTTGGACAGCTTGTTTCTGTTAAAAATGACTGCTTTTTGAGCCTCACGAGTGTGAGAGTTACTAGAAAATCTAGTCGGAAAATTTAGAAACATCAACCAAGACCTGCCCATTTTACCAAGGTTCAAGTAAATGGCTTACTTGAATGCCACAAATAGGAAGCATGACCCTCATTCCTTTTGGGACGACGACGCCCTCCATGCCCGGGAGTCTGTATTCCTTGGCGCACCTGCACATACGCGATTTCTATGAGCAAAAATTTAGATACCATACAATATCAGCGTGGGTTCAACGACTGCACAGGTTCGTACTGTCGAACTACGATGAACGATACAGTCAAAAGTTTTTTTGCTTCTTATGCACGCCTTCTAGTACTTGCAGCAGCTCGAGGGAAGTCTCATTTCAGGATTTTAGATTGTGCACGAGACATCGTCATCTACTAAGAACTTCGGTCATCCGAGAAAAATTGACGCTATCGAGGGTTTTTTTTCGACTTTAGTACTGACCAAGAGAATGTTGACTATATCGAAGTTCTGCTGCACCTGCGGAAAGTAAAAGGAAATGGTCCGAGCCTGAGGGATTCACTTAGAACAGCGTCCAGGTATTTGAGGCTGTGCACGGCCTCGCTTGTGAGCAGCTCTCTGTCTTCTCCATCAGCCTGGGCAGCAACTTCTTCAATCTCTTGGTATGCGCGCTGCTGCACATCCGGGTTCAGGGCCAGGTAGTAGAAGCACAGGGATACCTGATTCGCAATTGCTTCCTGCCCGTCGAGTATCACCTAGACCAAAGAGTCACATGAGATCCTTGACACATGCGTGTGATCGTTATAAGCGTGTTCCACTGTACTTGCCACAAGACTTCAGCTCACCTGCAGCAAAATCCTGGCAATTTCAAACTCGGTCAGCGGGTACGACTTCTTGGGACGACCGCCAGCCCAGTCCCTTGTTGCCTCGTGTCCTGCTTCATCATCATTGACGGCATCAGTGATCTCCAGCAAAAGTTCCAGCATGTCATGGAGCTTCTCCTTGGGCGGATTCTGCCTACGCTGTTTGATCATGTTGCGGGTGAAGTTGACGAAAAATTCCGTCCTGTCTCTGAACAATGGTGAACATGTAACTTTTATGTTGTCGCAATGACACAAACGTTCAGGGTGGACTGAGAAGATTCGCCGTTCATCTGTCTTGTTGTCCACCTGGATGAGTGGCGAACCCATTCAGCCCACCTTGAGTATACTTGTAGGACAGCTCAATCTTAAGCAATCCTGCCAACCGAGGCGCCAGCGTCATCCAGGCGAATGACTCAGGATTGAGTAGTCCTCGGCTGAGCTTGGAGAAGTCGTTTTCAGGGTTCTTGAGGGCGCCCACGTTGACGCTGTAGACGGTGCGGCTGAGGCAGTCCGTGACGAAGAGATTCATCACATTGTCTATGAGCAGGGGCTCGCCAGACGCTGCATTTGGGCGCATGACTTCCACAGCTTCAAGGGCAGCCTGGAGCAAAACAGCGAATCTCCTACTTCTGCTGTACAAGGCCTATGTGGCTCCATTGTTTGAGCCATGCACGATATGATGTTAATATCGACAGAAAGCTCATCTAGTCACAACCAAGGTCTATAACGAGATTCTGGGCAAACAACTATTTACACTTATGACAATAACAACAGCAAAGTCAACACTCACTGCCAAGCAACGTTGCTGACAAGCTTATTTGTTCTCGTTGATCAAGATTTTGTGCTGTGTCTACTGTATTATACCCTTAACTGTGTTATGTAGTATTTCGTAACACCCCTTGTGGTCTACCTTGAGTTAAAGTCAGCTGACAGAAGTAAACAGCGATCACTTGGAATTACTTGGTTGATGTGGTCTCTCATGAACTTCAGCTTGCTGGGGGAGAACGCTGATCCCGTGGTGGCCCTCATGCTCCTCCACTTGTCCCCGTCGCGGTTGATGAGGCCAAAGTCATTTTGAGGCAAGTGTTTGAGTCCCTCAGGAATGAAGTCCTGGCCAAAGTGGACGAGTCAAACTGCGGCTGCGTCGTCAGGATGAAACACATCTTGCCTTACACTCTCGAAGTGGTCAGCGTCAGTGGTGGTGATGCGCTTGATGAGGTCCGCGTCGCGTGGAAGCAGCACTGGATGTCGGCCCTCGTAAAAGACTGCGCATCTGGCAGAGAAGACGTTGAATGACATCTACGTTGCTACTGAGGGTTGCTCAATCCAGACCTTTCTCCTTCGAACTTGAAGTAGAGATCCCTGTAAAAGTCCAGAAGGGTGACTTCGCCGTTGAGGACTGCCTTGACATTGCCGAAGAAGAACTGGGGCTTGAGCGACTTCAAGCCCATGACCTCGAACCGTCCATAGTCCTTGGTGAAGAACCAATAGACGCTGAGGACGCCCACTAGCAGCACGGCCAGCACCTGGTAGACGGGAACGATCAAGTACTCCTCGAACATGTCGCAGCACTCACAATGCGATGAACGCAGTTCGTTCAGGTCAGCTTCTGTCGCCGCCAAGGGCGTTTCTACACCGCAACAGATATTCGTATTGTGTCACCCTAGCATAGAAACTTTACAGCTCCAAGCAAAAAAGATAATAGTGAATGGGCAGCAATACAAGCTAAACGCGAAATCAAGTTTTGTCCACATGCGGCGAGTGCGTCCTTTTGCACAGTTTTTGCTGGCCAGGAAATGGCAGCGGAGATGTTGTTCTCGTCGAAGTTGGACTTGGGGTTATTAAGCATCCATTGACCCTTGATTAATGTTCTAATTAAGCTAGCGGAAAGTGAGTGGAAAGAGTGGCAGAAAGCTTTAAAGCGCTGCTTTAGACCTGCTCTGGCCCGATGGTGTCCCAGCCGACGTAGTTGTCGCTCACGTCACGCTTCGCGCTCACCTTGTACTCTATGGCATCCCTGACAAGCTGATCTCGCTTAGGGACGTCGTTCCAAGGAGCTGAGGGAGAGTTCAAGGCAAAGCTTGGCTCTCTGGCCCAGTTAGAGGGCTAAAGCGCATGAGCCATGTGCGGCTTGATCCTGATCGGAGTGCACGAGATGGACGTCTCAGTCGGTGAAGAGGCCCAAGACATGCTTGCTGCCTTGGACAAGAAGTGCGCTGCTCAAAGGACTGTCGTCTGTGCACTAGCTTTGAGAGGCAGTGCAACAGCTGACCAAACTCGCACCATGCCCAACACATTCAGGATTGTGTTCCGCTGTATATTGTTGACATCACACGTTCTAAACATATAAGCATTTTTTTCCACTCGCTTTCACTCGACCGCCAGGTCAGCACTTTCTCTCACATGTGCAGTTAGTTTTGTTATGTTAACTATGTGTACATTCTAAGTCAAAAATGGTACATTGCTACTGAGTTTTAAAGCTTTTTCCCGTCAAGTTGAGCAGTTCTTTCCATTGTATGGTGATGAATGTGAATTTCGTATAAAGTACAACAAGGTTAATATAATTACTGCAATACTATATGGTTGTGAGAAGGCGAAGGGAACGTCGTGACTAAGTTAAGTCTCAAAGAGTCCCAAAGTAGAACTGAACAGGGCTGGCTGAGTTCTTTGGGGACTTGCTCAATGATGTGAGAGTAACACAGAGGGTTAGTGAAAGACAGGGTCTTAGACAACACATTTTTTTTGGTACTGCAACACAATACCCAATACTTTTTGCCAAAAGTGTGGCAGTACAATATTCAATACTTTCTCAAACAAGTATTCAATGCAATTTCAACACTTTCTGCCCAAAGCACTGCAGAATAGGTACAATATACAGCGAGAAAACCTAACTGAGTCTAACTTCAGTGGAAAAATCAGAGGCCATTGAAAAGTGGCAGCTCAATTTCTTTGCGTGCTACAACTGATTGTAGTGCAGCCAATGAATTTGCCCGCATTCCTCCCCTAATCCATTTTGTTTTGCATTGCTATGGAATGTTTCTTTTTGGCGAGAAACTTAAAAAAGCATTGAAAATGTATTGAAATTTTTTCCAATGCCATACAATATTTTGAGCCTCTTTTCAGTACAACAGCCAACAGTGCAGTATTGCAATACTTGCATTTCAATACTCCAAGACCCTGGTGAAAGATATACTTTGTTCTTCTGGTGGAGGCGACGCACACAAATGATCCCACGAGGATTAGAACAGTTGGATCAATCGAGGAGTGGCTGACCAATCTGCCCTGGATGGGAGCGGATTCCCCCCAACTCAACCAAACAATGCAGGAAGAAGAGTGTTGAGATAGGAAAATGTAATGCCAGGAGGAGCTTGGCCAGCTCCAGATGACCCCTATATCTACACTACAGCAGCGCACGGAATGCATCTCAATGCCCGTGGACCTCGTGAACGCTTTCGTCTGCCTGTTGCGATGGGGACGCGCATGATCTTGGTGGAGAAGTCATCCGGGCTCAATGTCGTGCGGCCTCTTCCGTGCCAAGTTGCTCAGAAAGATCCTCAGCACTGATAACGATGTGCAGTACGCTGAGTTCACCATGGACTGGTGAGGTAAGCAAGCAGTGTTGGTATCTGAGGCCCTTTAAGTCAAAGAAGGCAACCAAAACTTTGTTGGTAGAGATGGTGACTCTGGCCTGGACAGGTGCACTGTTGCCACGTCTGGTCCACTGCATGGACTGTTCGCTTGGACTGGGGTGTGCCATACTCTAGACTCATCCACAGTCACAATGGACTTCAGGAACGACCCATCGTCACAGAAGTGGCGCCTGCTGATCTGTCCCAGGGCAGCGGACAGAGACATTGGTGTAGCCGAAGTCGTCATGTAGAATCATAAGGAATGGAGAAGCCAAAGGTCAGGAGCCAGGTGTTGTACAGCGATCCTTCTTCACCTTGGAGTCCACAAGAACTACATTGTCTGGTGTCCGTAAGGTGGACTTTCCACACTTGTCTTCAACGCTCTCCTTGAAGTGCTCCTTCAAGAGGTTGAAGACGAATGCGGGCGAGAAGACAAGGCCGACGACATGAGGTTGAAGGCCCTGCTTTCCCTGCCAAAGCAGATGTTCTTGATGGTTGCACGCGCTGGTTGCTCAAGAACAAAGAAACCCAAAAACTTAACTAGCAAGGCATGGAATTTGTAGCAGTTGTGAACTTTTATCAACACTTCTGTGGACCTAAATTGGTCGCAAGATTCGCATCTATTCCTCCACAACCTTTTTTTTACATACCCCGGTGCATAACCCGGTGCACACTAAAGTTTGAAACCCCTCGTAAGAGCAGTCAAACGTCGTATAGATGACAATGTCCTGTAGCAAGTGTGTAATCAGCGAATGACTTGTGATAAGAGTGCGTTGCCAAGTGTGGCCATGTTATGATTACCCCGCTTTGGACATGTGCATATATTTGCAACAAAGACCAAAATCCTAGACAAAGACTGCGTCTCAAGCAGTCTTTGTTCAGGAGTTTGTCGTGCTTCTTTGAATGTAAGATATCTTCAAATTTGCATGCATATTTCCGACTTCTTTCATGAAAGCTTTCATTGGCAGAACAACCCTGTAAGGATTCCCGTGAGGATGGACTTAACATGCAAGCGTTTAAAAAGGAGTCACCCAAAATTTCGCATCAACTTTTTGCCGCTCATGGACAAGGCAGGAAATAGAAAAAATGTCAGCGGCAGAACTGTCATAAGTCCGAATAACCCGCACATGCCTGATTTGGCTGTCGGCGCAAGTTGTCGACATCGGTTTCACTGCGTAATCAGCACACGATGCAAGTTGAACGTTGACTTCCTGACGACGACGCAGCCTTCAGCAAAGTCCATCTCGGTCCTGTGTGCGATGAGACCCGACGTTATGAACAGCACCCAGACCCGCAGGACCGCCAATTGGGACTCGCTGCACGTCCGCACCACACGTAAAAAAAAGGCCGGCGCGTGGAAAGGGACAGGACGGGCAGTTTTGTGCGACTTTCGTCCTGTTGTATCATGATGCTGAGGGAATAAAAAACACATGAGCTTGCAGATGAGGCGCGCAGAAAAAGTGATTGCCCTACTCAAGTCTTTAGATCTTGTCTGTCATCCTTTTTTTTTTAGGAGCGTCTGGCGGTTCGACGCCGCCAGGCAGAGCTCGCCCTCCTCCACCACCAGCTCCGACTGCCAGGAGGGCGGGGTCGCACACTGGCTCATCGGCGCTCACGGCCAGATTACCTCCGCCATGCAGACGCTGGAGCAATCAAAATGCTAAGTAAGCAAAGTTGAGGCATTCACGTCGAGTGCGTGCTCAGCAAGTACAATGAAGCTACATCGACGATAACGACGGGGTTAAAAGAGTGTGGCTAAGTTATTGTAGACCGTAAAAAGAGTAGAATGGACGGATCAGACTGCGGTGAGGATTATTCCTTCCATGTTTTCTCTGTGCAGCACTGAACTTACCTGAAGTGGATGATTGCACATTCACTTTCATCATCGGAGAGGCTGGGACAGTGATGTTCACTGGGGTAGGTGAACGCCATTTCAAGGGTTTCAACGGAATTGGATGTGCAATCATCCATTTTGGTCGGACAAAGAGTCGTTATTAGTGCGGTCGTAGTAATGTAGGAGTCGCTCATAAGAGCACCATTCGTTCTGAGTTCTGACGTTGCTCTTAAGAAGTAACTACGCAAGAAGCATTTATGCTCTTATATGAGGATTATTCTTGAATCTGATGTGCCTGTAAGCGGCTTTTGCTATGCCGAGAGCTATTCTTACATCGAGTATTCTCATATGAAGAACGTCGAGTATTCTTATGTCGAGGATCGACTTTACTTCATGCAACGTGAAGGCAGTCAGCACGTACACGTTGGCCACGACCGTCGGCTGATGACTCCTGTTTCTCTGCCCGGGCGAAGATTTTCACTTTGCATAATCCGCCGGCCACGACGCAGGTGTCCATGGGCGTGACTGAGGCCGACGCGGGCAGGTGACGCGATCAGACCCCATTGTCCGGAGGGGGAAAATTATTTCAAGCCTACTTTACGGGTGGGCTTTTTTTGAGCTGCAATCAAAACTCTTTGGAGATGCGGAGGCCGACCAAGCCTAATCCAGCCATTCACGCATCAGGCGGAGATGTTTTTCTTATCTGCCCAGGAACGACTCTTGAGGAAGGAGGAGAAGAGGCATTCCGACGTCTTCCGGCCAAGGCACGGGGGCGTCGTCGGTCTCCGGGGCCTCGGACTGACTCGACGGACTCCTCCAATGTAGTAGGGAAAAGAGTTGTTTCTGCGCCACATACGATGTGTCCGGGAAAAGTAATTACGTCCTATGTTCGGAGATGAATATGTCTCATCCGTCATCAGCTCGTCCTTTTCACCAGAAAAGACTCTTATCCAATCTCTCCGGCGTAGGATTCACATTGTCACTAACCGGGGATTAGAACAGGCTGGATCTCCGACTTGGCTGAACACCACTGTACACGTGCGTGCACTGTACATGCAAGCAATCCATCGGAGAAGCCGTACAAGCCATGTGTGTGTGTGTGTGTATGAGAGCTGCACGACAGCGTCTGAGGAGCGAAAAAGAGGGCTCGTGTGTCCACAATTTCTGGATCGATCAATGTCGACGCCCTGCGAGTATATTTGAGTAGTTCCGCTTGGTGATGTCCGACCAAACCCTGACCGGCGCTACTTTACAGAGTAAATGTGAGTTTCGCTTTAAGGCATGCAATGTATGCGAGAAGTATGAGGGGCAAAAAAAAAAAACTCGAAAGAGTGATGGACTCGAAACTGTTGTGCTGCTTGTCAAAATTCGACAGGCACTTCTGGTAGCCCCAGCAGCCCGAGGAATTCGGTATTTGCATCACATTGCATCAAGAGGTGATTGAATGGAGTTTGTAGACTTCCTGGAGGAGAAACTTCCATCAGGGTGGAGCAACCCAGAATCGTAGCAGAGGCGATGGAATCGATCGATGCCTTCATGCTAATCTTATAAGTTGACAAGTGCTTCCGTCACAGACTGCACATACCTGTGTACTGGCCAGACTCAATGAAATCAGTTCAACTGAATGGAGGAGTCTGAGACAGTGGACGGAATAAAGTGCACATGCACACTTGCATTGTGACCACCACAGCTGACATTTGGCACTCAGACCGTTCTCATTTGTCTGATTTCCGTGTTTGCTCGCTATTTTCAATTTCAAAGTCACTTTGTTAGGCCTCTTTATTGATGGGCACAAACGCCACGACTGATTTGGGGTCGCTCTGGAAATCTTAATTGTGGTTTAAGAGTGCCTCCATCGGGCCATAAAAAGGCTGCCAACACTGTTTGCTGTAGGTAAGATTACATTTTCACAGCTGGTGCTCCATTATACTGGTTGTCATGAAGAACGCGTACGAGAAGGGAGTCAATCAGGCCCATTCAACAGTCATCCCTCTCCCAGTTGACAGTAGAAAAGCCTGGAAAGGCCTCTCTCCGCATCAGCTGTGATATAAAGCACTTTTGAAAATCACTGACAGCAAACTTCAGCGGGCAAAAGCTCTGCGGCCTCAGCCTTGACTGGCCGTCAAGTCAAAGCACTCTTCTTGGCTTCCGTGTATGGGTCCTTAATAAGAAGTGGCACTAATGAAAAGGACGACGTCTCATCTTGTGCCAGGCAAGTCCCAACCCAGCTTCTGGTGTACTTTCGGAGCAATGGCGGAGGCCATCAGCTCGATGTTGACGTTCTCCTTGGGGCTGAAGTGGATGCGGAGCAAGGACATGTCCGACATGGGCGTGGTCATTGACTCTCGTGTGCTGTCAGCTCGTGCTCAGCAACACTGGGAAGTTGTCACCCCAAAGCAAATAGTGCTGAAATGACTGAGCGACGCCATTTGCATCTGAGGAAGTATATCGAGCAATATTGCTTGAATGACCCGAGCAATGGGACAATACATAGAAGGTCAGGCCACTTTTCGTCAAAATTTGAGTTGGAATCCAAGAAGTGCCTAAGAATGCTCCTTTTTTTGTCTAACTCTCACAAAAATCATTGACTCATTGCATCTGAGGAAGTAGATAGACTCCTCTGAGTTTCTCCCCCACTGCAGCCTTAATCATAGCATAGTCGAACGTCACAGTGGCCTGCACGGTTCAATCACCCTCGTGTGCGTACGTATGGACGTTGATTTACAGTGGACCCCGCGAATGCACCGATTCCCTGACGCCAGTGTTGAAGCGTTTGCACAGAGCAGCGTTAACTCAAGTCTATTTACCCAGCATTGATTCGCATTCCGCCGCAAAAACCGGGTTGCCGATGTAGCCGAGGCCGATATAAGCGGCCTCCACTACTTGCCTTCTTTACTCTCTGCGTGCACGCACAGGGTGTCCCCGAATTGGCCGCCCACAGAGAACGTGAAGCTCCATGACTTGACGTTGATGGAGAGAAAGTTTTGCCACTCCTTGGAGCATTTTTGTGAGAATGACTAATTCAGTGAGATTCTTGCCAGATGAGAAGGCGAATCAGAATCGTGTCCTCATCAACTTAAAGGCCTGTGGGCCTCACCAATGAGAGGACGACAGTTCTGTAAAAGTAAAGTAGTTGCTCTGCCATTTTAGAAGTCACAACAATTTTCAAAGTTCGCACCAGTCAAGTTTTAAGTCTCTACATTTCATTTGTCATCTAGAAGTGCGAGCAGACACACCCGCCAGAAAGGTGACTGCGAGGCCAGGCAGGCAAAAATTGGCTGTCAGGGCCGAAAAGGCGAAGACATTTCTAACGAAAAAATGAACAATCCAATCTTACCGTGTCTTCTCCAAGAACCTTTCTTCTCCGGGCCATCTAGACAATCATCGATGCAAGTTAGAGTTTGATCGACCGATTCATTCCCGACTTCCACCTGTGACGACTAAACATAACCTTACAAGATCAAAAACAGCACATATGAGCAACTTAAAAGTGAGTCTGAGGCCGTCCTGCCCATGATGCTCTTGGTGAAGTCGTACCTGCTGCCAACTCGCGAAGGCCGTGCTTGCCCACCCTGTACTCCGATATGCGGCCCTCGTGCGGCCAGCCAGCCCGGTCCTGCGGACTTCCTACCGAGTCACGAGATAAAAGGATTGTCTCATGGGGTCCTTCATGTGAAAGCAAAGGTCACGATCAAACAAAATTTGCATGAAAAGGAGTCCTTTGTTGATTTCATTCCAGAAGAGAACATAGTAGAGGAAAAAGGAGGCTTGTAACCAAGCAACGTCTTTCTTATATGTAGAACACGCATAAAATGACTTAACACATGATGCCGTTCTGCTTCTGGCTGACGGAGCTAACGTTATTTAATTAACGTTAACGAACTAACATTGAGAAAAGTTCAGCTCGACTCGTTTGCTCAGCACGACCAAGGTTCTCGGTAGGAGTTGCATAGTTATGACAAAGAACAAGTGAGAGTTTAAAGACAATTGTTGGAGAACTTTGACCGCGCAATCCGTACACCAAGGACTCTGCGCCGAACATGCTCTCCAGAGACATGGTGGAGTGGTTCGGGTGTCCCCAGAGGACCGTCTACTTCGTCGCGAGGGAGTTGGCGGAGGTGCGGACATCCGGAAGTCCGTCACGAGGGCCAAGTTGCAGCACCGGCAGAGGATCACCACATTTTTTGATAGACGAAGACGTTCTCGAAGGAGGTGTACCTGAAAGGGATGGAGACGACCTTGAGGCCGTGGATGGAACAATGCAAAGTCGGACGTCTTCCAACTGGTACTCGGCGCCAGCTCGGACGGCCCCAGATCGCCCATGATGGAGCTGGCGAGTTTCGGGCAGAAACAGCTCCGGCGATCTTAATCCTTGCAATTGTTACTCCAGGATAGAAGCAATGCCCAAATCCGTGATGACCTCACAGACCTTCGCTCTGCCATGTTTGACCCTTTTGATGAAACGCCGACTCTTTAAGCTCTTCTCAGTCTTGCTTGAGATATTCCAGCGGCAAAGAAAAGTATGCTTTTGATAGTACTACATAATAAATACGTATAGGAGGGCAAAGTTGGTCAGGAAAAAGGTGTACAGAAGTGCTGTAATCCACGTGTCTGGCAAGAAGTGCGACGACCTGAAGCACCTCAGCTGCCAAGTCAATGACCTCGACGTTGCTGGTAATGAAGGCCACCCTAAGGCAGTGTTGAAGGCACGCTCAGTATTGATTGGCGGAACCGCTGAATAATTGAGCTACGTACGACCAGCATGACATATTATTCCGGTTCCTTTCTCAAAGACCTATCAGGAGGCTGAGATGAGGATTCTTCGAAGGAAGTGCTGAATTATGGAGTCTCCTGCCCCTCCAGCTGGGCGGACGCCTCACAGGTCATGACCACCTGAGCCAGTCCAGTGGCATCACTGACAGGAGTGAACAGGGGGGCTCCTTCAGCCAGCGTTCTTTTCCGCCCTCTCTGCGGTGACCACGCAACAGTGGCGGCGGAGGCGACTCCTCTTCTCCGTCCACTACTCGCTCTCATTCAGTTTGTCGACGCCACCCGAGGAGGAAAGTGCCAGGTTTCCTCTGTCCAGGATTCAGAGCAAAGAAGTGAGGTGATCGGTGAGGATTTGTGAGGTATGACTTGCACCACGCTCTGTGGGTCTGGCTCCAAGGACTATGTCTACAACGTCTGACAGAGGAAGACTCCAACAAGATCAGCGGCGAGGAATGCGTCGTCAGTCATTGTCAGGAGCGTCTTGTGCATGAACAGGCGCGTCACCATACATAGAAGTGCGAATGCCCGAGACCGGAACAGCTGGCCGGACCTGTTTGTAGCAAGCTTCAACTTTACGACAATTGGCACGTGCAGGAATGCTAGCGAGAGCAGGCAGCTTGAAGGGCCCCACCGACGACGACGCGGCGAGCGTGCGCGGCGTGCAAGACGGAAGCAGGCAGTAGTTGGCGTGCACCGTGAGAACAGAAAGCAGTTGCATTCACCCTGAGCGAGCAATGACTAAGGCACTTGGCCATTTATTGACTGGCTGCATCGTGCTCCCAAGTGGACGCGATCGAGGTCCGTCAGGTGCACGACCGTGGACAGCCACACGGTGGCAGCCACGAAATGCCAGGAACGCTGCTTGACCTTTGCGAGAAATATCTAGCATTCTTTTTATCGCATTTCCGAGGTCCGAGGGAAAAACGCTTTCCACCCCTTGGCGACTCAATTAAGTGCCCGTATTAGGGCAGTTGCACTCCGTGTTTGACGGCTCACCTCTCCGTGAGGTTCGTGCCGTTATGCGTGACATTTGCTCGAGTCGTGGACATCGCGTCCCTCACCGTGTGAGCCGTACGTATTGTGCTGCGCGGTACATACGATGGTTGGCAGCTGGTGCAACCAACCTGTCGATAGCGACAGGTTACGAGGACTGATGTGATGCGATAACTCGGGCATCGAGGCAGGCACGGTGCTGATCGCTGACTGCACTTCATTCTCTGTTGGGAAACATGTTGCGGAGGAATTCTCATGTCGACTGGGTAGATGTGATCCTGGAGTACCGAGGTTCAATGTCAAGGCCGCACATTTGGGGGCTGGAATGCTCAATAGGAAGCCAACTCGAAAGGGAGGCCCAATGAAAAGGCTTGATACTTGGCTTTGTCAAGGGGTTCGAGTTGATGAAATTGTCTGAGAATTTCTTGTGCGAATCTGTCCCTTGGGCCCCTCCGGCGCCGTGCGCCCCCACGCAAACCCCTTGTCCGGGTTGAGAAGCTGCCGGGTCATGTGACCTCGACAGAGCTTTGTTCACCACGCAGGCAACAGACTTGATGGCTGTGACTGAGGATGCCAAGTGAGCAATGCCTCTCCGGATGAGGACGACGACGCTCGCGACTCCTGTGCAGGACTGAGAACCACACGCATGAGCAGTGGAGGCCAATCTTCACTCAAGAGCGCTGGGCGTCAGCGTCGATGCAGTCGTCGTCTGCGTGCACCACACGCTCGACGGGACCTCGAAAATACTGGCACGCCTGCACCCTACACTCGTAGCCCGTCCGGACTGTCGAGACCCGCACCAACTCCTTCGACAGCGTCGAGGAACGCCGCCATTGAGAAGACGCCAGCGAAGTTGCTGTCCAGCTTGGCTTTCAAGTATAGACTGGCACTGAAGTCCACATTGACATTGAAGTTCAGATTGGCATTGAAGTCCAGGTCGTCGGTGTCGTGGCCAATAGAGAGACTCCGCTGGCCGTAGTCGACGTCGATGTGTTTTGTCTCGTCCGTGTAGTGTTCAATTTCAAGGCTCTTCACCATCTCCCTCTCGAGTTGGCTTCCTTTTGAGCATTCCAGCACCAAAATGGGCAGCCTTGCATTGAACCTCTGCACTCGACATTGTGACCAAATATCACATCTACACACTTCACATCCAAATTTCACTTCAACTTGCTTCAGAACAATGCATGAAGTGAAATCAGCGATGACTTTCGACCAGCACAGCACGCAACGCGCACGAAAATTTTAAGAGTAAAACATAGTAATGCTTGAAGCACTTTTAACGTTATCACTAGAACTTATTCTAAAAGTGTGCGGTTCAGGAGTTTATGGTGAAAATGCACAAATGTCGAGGTGCTATAAATACTGTTGAATCTGACGGAATAGCACGCAGGCTTAGGTACCAAACTACTTCTTAACGGACCAATAGCAAAGAACTTCGTGTTACATACATATTGCATGAGTCATTCCAAAAGAGGATGAATGCGTCAAGGAGTGAATCACCTTTTACTGAGCCCGAACTTAGGATCCTTGACATTCAGTTCAGGGTTGTTGAATATACTGTACAGCAGTTATGCTGACAAAACTGTTCAAGCACTGCAAAGATACTTGTGTTCCTGTCTCGGTCATTAGCACAATCCTGTTCACCCAAAGGAGAGACATGAGCAACACTAGCCTGACTTTGGATTGGTGCATCTCACAGGCTGCAATGGCGTTGGACTCCTGCGTCACCGATGTCGTTAGCTTGTCTGTCTGCAGTGTGTTCATATCTACAGCAACAGCAACACACCTCTATTTACGATTTCGGAAACATTCATCATCATCCTCACACAGCCATAGGGAACTAGCGCCAAGCTATCAACCTTTGTACCCACTGCACAGCCTCCTCTGGGTGCTTATGATGGTTCAGGCGATGGTGGCCATGACAAACTTTGGTGAGGTGATGCTGTGGCCGTCACCAGTGCCGTTGTCAGTAGCAGAGAAATTGATCCAACTTCTGACCTGGTTGGTGGTCGCTCCCCTCTATTTGGGCACAGCTGAGAGGAGAGCCAAGGCCTCTGCCATGGTGCCATTGCTGGTACTGGTAACTGCACAATGCTTCATCGCTGCATTCAGACTTGTCCAAGAGAATGAGAGCTGGAAACATCTTCGACAACACATTGCCTTGACACAGACTGTGGTTTGCATTATCCTCACCCTGCTGCTGGTGATTGGCTTGGCCAAGCGCCACATATTTCTGACCAGGGACTATGTGAAACGCCGAAAGAGCAGTGCATCAACATTGTTTGAAGAGTGTGTGTATTGCTATAATGATTCTGCATTGCCTTCCAAACTGACATTTGCGTGGCTGCTGCCACTCCTGCGGCGAGGGTACAAAGCACCACTGGAGCTGGATGATTTAGGCCGGTTGCCTGGAGAAGAACGTGCACGTGTTCACCACCAGAGACTGAAGCAGTACCTAAAGCAGCTGGGAGCTGGAGGTGGCATCTTGCGAGCTTGTCTGGTTTCCAACTGGCACCTGGTTGCAGCAGGAGGGATTTTTAGACTGCTGGCAGACGGCTTTGGTCTTGCAGGGGCACTCAGCATCAAGTATGTCGTGGAATCCATCACAGCAGAAGTGAATGAAACAACCATCGCAAACTACACAGATGAGGCCAACTTTGACAATGATCCATTGACTGCTGAAAAATTCTTCTCCAATGGCCTGGTCATTGCTGTGCTGATCTTCTTGGCTCAGCTGTTCCAAGGATCCTTCTCACAGACATCAAATCACCTCCTAGGAGTGGCTGGAGTGCGGTCCAAGAATGCTTTGCATGTCATGCTCTATGAGAAAGCCTTGAAGTTGCCTGTCGGTGTCATGCAGCAACAACAGAATCAGATAATGATGCAACAAGACACATTCTGTGCATGCAGTGGCACTGATGAGGACAACAATGAGGGTCACATAGACCTGGGACTTATCCTGAACCTTGCATCTGAGGATGTGCTCAACATTCGTGAGTTCATGTGGAATGTGCACTACCTCTGGTCACTGCCTCTCAAAGTAACTGTCATTGTGGGGCTGCTCTATGCCAAGATGGGTGTGAGTGGAGCAGTTGCAGTTGCACTGGGCTCTGCCATCATACTTCCTCTGCAGTTTGTCACAGGAAAGCTCATGTCTGACAACAATCGCCACATCTTCAGTGCACAAGATGCACGCATGACCAAATCCACAGAGACCATGCAAGGGATGAAGACAGTAAAGCTGGGCTGTCTGGAGCATGTATCCTTGAACAAGATTGAATCAGCACGCAGGCGAGAGTTGTACTATCTTCGCAGGGATTCATTTTTTTGGTCAGTCATGTCATTTTTGGCAAGTGTTTCCACCATTATTGTGACAACAGCTGCTGTTGGGCTCTACGTGGTATTGGAGGACACCAACTTTAGCCCTGCTGACCTGTTTTCAGCCCTGGCACTCTTAGGACAGTTAACAGTCTGTCTCTCAGTGTTTCCTGTCACTGTGCCCATCTTCATCAAGGGTCTGGTGAGCAGAGAGAGACTTGTAGAGTTCTTTTTACGACCAGAAATCTCTCAATACAAAATAGTGCCCAATGGAAGTAGAAGGTTTTCTCCTCACAGCACCAGTAACACTCACTCACCAGAAGAGAAAGTCAAGCTACCAGCAGTGGCCTTCACTGTTGAGAAAGGATTCTTTGCCTGGCCCAAGACAAATGCAAGTGCTTTGCGTAGGATAACCTTGTCAGTGAAGACAGGTTCTCTGACTGCTGTGATTGGCCCATCGGGCAGTGGTAAGAGTGCACTGATCCTGGCACTTCTGGAGGAGCTAGAGCGGCTCTCAGGAGAATTAAGGTGGAACCTACCAGCCTCGGTGTCATTCACTGGCCAGAAGCCTTGGTTGCTAAATGCTTCAGTGAGAGATAACATATTGTTAGGGAGGCCATTCAAGGAGAAGCGATACCATAAGGTTCTTGCTGCTTGTGACCTGAATGCTGACATCAACCTGCTGCCTGATGGTGATGAGACCGAAGTGGGTGAACGTGGTGTTCTGCTCAGTGGTGGCCAGAGGCAGAGATTATCTTTGGCAAGATGCCTCTACTCCAAGGCTGCTTGTTCCTTCTTTGATGCACCATTCAGCTCTTTGGATGCCAACATCACATCACACATCTTCAAGCAGGGTATTCAAGATCTACTTTTAAAACGCAGGCGTACAGTGATTATGGCAACTGACAGGCTAGATTTCTTGGAGAAGGCAGACAATGTTATCTACATGCAGGATGGCTGTGTGTGTGCTAGTGGGCTGGTTCCTGAGGTACTGCGTGCACACCCAGAAATTAAAGTGAACATGAAGGCAGTGTTGACAAGGTCTGTGGTAGGCAGTGCTGTTGGGAATAGCAGCAATACTGAAGGCTTGGTGGAGGGTCCCACTGCTCAAGAGCGATGGAGGCTGCTCAGAAATGTGACCAGGTGGAGTATGTTCATGAGCAAGAACATGCAGCAAAGGGACCGACAGCCTTTGTCCAACACCCACTCAACACCCATAACAACATTAACAGCAACGAAGTCATTGTCACAAAATCATGCTAATGCACTCCTTTTATCCAAACGAGTGTCCTCTCTCAAGCTTCACATGATGAGAATGGACAGCTCATCCAAACGCAGCTTGTGCCATGACATCATGCTGCCATCAGATGAGTGTCAAGAAGCAGCTGGCAGTGAAGGTAGTGGTGGCTCCTTCAATTGGACAGCCACTGCTGGTGGATCATCAGGACCAAGCACACTCTTTCACCGAAGGCAGCAGAGCAAGCGATCTCTCTTTTCAAGGGCCTCTTCTTGGACCACATCTCCTAATAACAGCAGTAGCAGCTCAAGACTGTCAAGTGTTGGCAGCTCCTCCTCAATGCTCATCAGGCAAATGGCAGTGACAGGAGCTCCTCCAACGACACCTTCAACAACTCCACAAAGTGCATCCAAATTGAACCGGAGTGTCGATGGCAATAAGCAGCCCAAACCAAACTTCCATCGCATGCGTTCATTCCACCACATGCTGGCCTTCAAGTACAATCAGCACCTCCGAGGAAGTAACACCAGTTTGCAAAAGCATAGCAATTCAGAGCCAGATGGATTCTCCTTGGATCTGGCTCACCCACCAAATTCCCAGATGAGTAAGGACACCTTGTCAGCAGTGTCACATAAGCGCATTGCTCGAATGACATCAAATAGTTCAGCCATATCTCATGTTTCTGGCTTTAGTGATGACTTCCATGAAGATGAAAATGATGAAGCTGAGGGTCTCATCCTCTCCAAGGAGGCCTCCAGCCAAGAGAAGCGTGAATATGGCCAGATTGGTGCCTTTGTCTACATGGAGTACTTCAGAGCTGGTGGACTATCCTTGGCTGTATTGTTTTTGCTAGTCTCATTTACCATGCAAGCACTTAAAGTGTACATGGACTTTTTGCTAAGAGACTGGTCTGCTGAATCGAGTGACACCCTTTCTATGAACTACTTCTCTTGGTACAGCTCGTGCTCTCTAGCAGTCTTGGTGCTCTCCTGTTTTGCCAATTTGCTGGGACAAGTAATGGGTGCTCGAGCACGCCGAAGACTGCATGAGCAAATGCTTCGCAATCTAATCCGTGCTCCTCTCGAGCTGTTTGAGTCATGGCCAATTGGTAGAATCATCAACCGCTTCTCCTATGATCTGTTTGTGGTTGACCAGAAACTGCCTTCTGCTGTGCAGCGCCTCACCCTGGTGTCACTGATTTGCATGTCTGCACTGGTGGTAAATGCTGTCCAGTCTCCATTGTTCTTGCTCATTGCCCTGCCCATGACTGGAGTCTACTTCTGGCTTCAACATTTCTACAGGACATCTTCTCGGGAACTGCAACGATTGGACTCTCTTAGTCGGGCACCAGTCCTCTCGCACTTCTCAGACACATTGGGAGGTCTTGTCACCATCCGTGCATTTGGGGAGCAGACGAGGTTCATTAATCAACTATGTGAGAAGGTGGACACCAACACAACTGCATTCATGTTGCTGCAAAGTGGATGTCGTTGGCTGGGATTATGGCTGGACTTTACAGGTGCAGCTATGGTCTTTGCCTCGGTGGTGATGAGCTTGACAGTGGGTCATAGATCATCAGCCTCTGTGGGCCTGGCAATGAACTATAGCTTGCTAGTACCCATCTACCTCGCATGGGTGGTCAAATTCTTGGCTGACATTGAGAATCACATGAATGCTGTGGAACGTATATTGGAGTACACAGAACTGGAGAGTGAGGAGAGTGCATTTGTTGCCAATGACTCTACAGCCATTGCAGCAATGGATGAGCTGTGGAAAAGACGTGAATGTGTCATCAAGTTTGACTCAGTGGGTTTGGCTCACAGTCCAAGTACAAGAGCTGTCATCCCTGGCCTGACCCTGACAATTCCACCCAGACAGAAGCTTGGGATCTGCGGCCGCAGTGGCAGTGGCAAATCGACTCTTCTGATGGGCTTGGCACGTGTTACGAAGATTTTATATGGACGAGTGACTCTGGATGGGCGTGATGTGGCACAGCTACCACTTGCTGAACTTCGCAGATTTGTCTGGACAGTGCCTCAAGATGTCACTCTCTTCAGCGGCACTGTGCGCGACAACCTTGATCCAGAGGACAAGTTCACTGACAACCAAATCTGGAGTGCACTAGACCTGTTGGATCTGCGCTCTTTGCTTTCCCCCAGAGATGGGCTCGAGATGGAAGTGACTGAAAATGGTGAGAACTTCTCACTTGGTCAGAAGCAGCAGCTGAGTCTTGCACGTGCAGTTTTATTACATCCCCCTGTGGTTCTATTGGATGAAGCCACCAGTGCACTTGATGCTGCAGCAGAAGTGAAGCTTCACCAGCGTCTCCTCACTGCCTTTGCTGATTCCACAATGGTGTCAGTTACTCACCGCATAGCCAACATCATCAACTATGATGAGGTGATCGTCATGGGTGATGGCAGGATCCTCGAGGAAGGAAGACCAAGGCAGCTGCTCAAAAAGCCTATGGGATTCTTCTCAGCACTGTGGCGGGCAGCGGGGGAAAAGCCACTCTGACCTGCGAATGAGCATATATAGTACGTGTACTGAATTATCTGTACCTTCTAGCACTATAACAAGATCCGACTTGTTGTCTCCACCTCCGTAACACCTTTCATATGCTCTCCATGCTAACTTCACCTAAGCAACGCACTGGTATTGTAGGTGCCCTTAACATTGTGTTTGTGCTCTGTGTTTAAGTCCAATACAAATACAATGCACACGTACGCTCGTGTACTGGTGTACACAACCAGTGTGGCTTGGCTTTGTACATTCGGTCGAGATTCAGTCTCCACCTGCTCTCGAACTCAATGCTCCCTCACACTTTACGTCGACTCCTTCATCAGATAACAGAAGTTGGAGGACAACATCTGCCCATGCGCTTGTGACAAATGCCTCCACTTGGTAATGAAATACGGAAGGACACCAATGATCCTCTGGAGCATTGCTCCAGAGACAAGAGCTTGAGCAGACTGGATCTCTTCCGGCATGCAACAGCATGTGTCACATCTGACAGACTCTTTTTATTTGTCTCTGTTGCAGCTTATGCTCGAATTTTACCGTTAAATTCACTCGTTTCAGGGCCTGGTTTGTCAGCGTGGTGCCACCGGTCGCCCCCACTTCCACCGGATCCGTGTATTCCATCGGTCACCGGTCGGAATCAGTCATTCCTTGCTCAGACCCCAGGTTGTGTAAGTCGTCATGACACATTCAGTCCTCATCTTTGTGCTTGATGAACTGCGCAAGGAACATCGAGACGCTGGGACGGTTGTGGAACTCGTGCCTCGCCACCTCGTCGAGTTGCTGCACTGACTGGAGGTCAGAGCGCTGGTCTCGGGATGCCGCGAAGGTGCGCATTTCGACCCCATTCGCGTGGTCGACGTTCAACATCTCTTCATGCGACACCGAAACAGCTCTGACTACTCCAATCTAGAAGTGAGCACCTGCGACAGCACCGGATCCTGGCTGGCGATCATCGGGGTGGTGGCCACTGATTATTGCCGCAATCCCACCAAGAAGGACGTCGCCAAGCGCTGGTTCAGTCACACGTCGACTCAGTTACAGGAGCGGTCTTCCAGCTCCTTGACCTGGAGCCTAGCGAAAGCGACGGTCGAGGTCCAATGAGAGAATTCCTAGAACGTTTGGTCGAGCATCCGTCTTCTGGCTGGACTTTTCGGTGTCTGTGCCAAAACGAAAGCGCTGTAAGCAGCGATGGCCCCAAACAAAATGCAAAAACAAGTCTTACTCTGCATTCGAAGGCTTAAAACTTCAATAGTTCCTACTATTTTGTGCTCGGCAGACTGCACTTTTAGAGATGATTGATTGGAGTGACGCCATTAGACCAGCATATATAGCCAGTTCTGGATACTGTATTCACTTTCGAAATAGAACGCATGTTCGCATATCGACGTTCACACATAGAGCGATTGGACTGCGACCAAGAGCTGGAACATTTAGTGTACTAAAGTGCCAGCATCAAAGTGCTGAGGCTTTCTGACCTTGATGTAGTTTGAAGTCAAACTACATCAAGGTCAAGGTCCAACTTTCTGCCCACAGCCGCGTATTGACGCAGATCAGTATCATTGTACTTGAACTGGACGAATTTGTCCCAAGAACAGCAAACTTCAGAGAAGCCCGAGTGCAGCTTCCAGCGTGAGCGACAGGAAGAGTAAGGCCAGCCAGAACGTGATCCTCTGATGGAGCAGCCTCGAAAGTTAATGGTCGGCCTCGTGCCATCCCTGTGGGATAGGGAAGTCCGGCCAAGGAACTTGACTCCGATCTTTCCGAGTGGAGGCAACGCTGTCGGTCTTGCGCGAAGATGAAGCCTTCGGTGAGGGAACTGTTGCTTGTCCTGATGACGAGGCCGATGGCAAGATCTCGTGCAAGGCCAGCATATGTCAATACTCCAGATGCCTGATTAGACACACGCACATGTTATGGACAGTTAGTCGAACGCTCCTCGCTATATGTTGAACTTGCGGCCCAAGGAGACATTCTAGCAACTGCTAGGTGACCTCATAATAGCTGTAGGTGGCATTGACAGACTTTGAGGCCTTTGCTCACTTGGGCTTCTTCACCTCTACGCGCTTCGATGGTCCAGGGTGAGGTTTCTATACAAAAAGAACGACTAAGCTCGATCTTGAGCTTGTACCAGACTGCCAGGACCTCTTGCAGATGTGCCCGTTGGAGGTCTATGAAGGGACAAGCATTAGACAATGGCACTTGTGGAGCAGAGGTTGCAAAACTGAATCTGCTCTTTCTGTCTGAGAGCGCAAATAGAGCTGGATCTTGGCCACTGTGATCTTGAAGATATCGTCTTGATTTGTAGTTGAATCATTGCACGAGCATGCGCAGATTGCGCGTGAGTTTGCATTGGCAACAACAGTCTACCCAAAGTTTACAGTCAACGTCACCAGGCTTTTCTTCGCCACCTACGTAAGAGTCTATGAATATTCCTTGCATAGGTCAATATCAAAATAAAAACACGATGGGTAGGAGAAGATTGTTTCATACAACGGCACTTTGGCATCGCCGGTGTATGTGCACAAGCATAAAGCACTAGAGTAACTATGATAATCGTGAAAGCCGACAACTGTAAGTGACAACATTGTAAGCACGAGCATTTCTATCTGCTGATGAGGACTCATGAGCAATTAGAGTCAAGTACCTGGCAGCACTTTTGATGCTCAAAGAACTTTGTGCCTTAACACCAGCTTTTAGGGCTCACTTTTTAGAACTATACTTTTTCCCCCTGGAATGGAGGCAAAGTTTTGGCCTCAATTTTGTACTGATGTGAACTGAGTCAGCCATGGAGCTTCAGCTTCATCCTTATCCCAAGGAAATCACCCAACCTTTTGATAGCTGCTATGTATGGATGGCAGCCTTCCTGAAAAAGCATGAAGTACAGTTATGAAATGAGAAGTGGTAGACTTTCATTTGAGTTTGTCATCCACTCCACCTTCTCCTGCTGTTGGTGCCTCAGCATCCATGTCAGCCTGAGTGGGGTAACCACAAAGTGGCTAATGTGGTGGGGGAAGCTGGCGTAGCAGGACACCAGGGCATTGTCCACCACCAGCCGGCCACTGGGCGTCAGAGGGCAAAAGGCACCTATTGGACAAGGGCAAATAAATTGTATCAAGCAGCTGCAAGTGCCA
>JAAUXU010027271.1_pt1 | contig 25799 bp, 18 predicted proteins | sample 7278151 | NCBI WGS metagenome assembly JAAUXU01 (sample SAMN14350113, study PRJNA611818) | marine sediment metagenome | isolation source: surface marine sediment (1.8m) | place: French Polynesia: Moorea | collected 2018-08 | reverse complement strand
CGTTTTTCGGCGGGTACGCGGGGAATCGGCGTAAACGCCGCTTTGCCGGAGCGTCTTCTTGAAAATCATTAGCTACTCTTTTTGACTTCAGACTTCAACCTTTTTTTCCCTTCCCCGCCCCATGGAGCCGACCGTCAAACGTTTGATAATCCAAAGCTTTCGATGCCGGCCGCCGGTTCGTCCCGTCTGCGGGCGTTACGCCCGCAGCGCCAGGCGCCATCAAATCGGTACGATTTCCACATCGCCCCAGGCCCCCAGCTGATCGCGACAGATAGCGAGCACCCCGATGAGACCCTCGATGGCGCGGCCGGATTCGATGGCGGTTTCTAAATCATCGGGACAGGTGATGCGATTGGCCAGGGCGGTGGCGGCCGCATCGGCCAAGGCCCCTTGAGGCGCCACTACGCAGACGGCGTCGGCCCGGCCATAGCTGAGGGAGTGCCCGACCGTTCCGGATGAGGTGCAGATGGCCAGGGGCCCGTCTCCCGTGGCCACGCGTATGCCGATCTTGCGACTCAACGGCGAATGTCCGGCGTCGATGCCCACGGTAACCGCGCGGCGCAGCGCCATAAAGACGTCCCCGCCGTTTTCAACCACCACCTCGTCGGCAACCGTCAGCAGCTCGCGGCCGACACGATCGGCCAGGGCGCCGGCCACGGACGCCATGGGCCCGACGCCGGCCTGCCGGCTGGCGTGGATCATCGCCGCCACCAGTGCGGGTGCCGGGGTTTCCGCCCACCATGGCGTCATGGTGGTCAAGAACCTCGGGTGCGTCTGGATGAAGGTCTCCAGGTAGGCCCGTTCCTGAATCACCGCCTCGCGGCATTGGCGCGACAAGTCCCGTGGCGCCTGAACATGAAGGTCCGTTTCCTTGACCACGACCTCAAAAGCCGCAAGATGCCCGATGCCGCCGATCCGGCGATAACTCCGGTCGTCGGGCGGAACCGGGTGCTGAATGGTCATCAGCGGTTCTCCACCGCGGGCCGCAGCGAGGCCGGACATTGTTGCAGAAAATAGCGATCGGTCATCCCGGCGATGAAATCCCTGACGATTTCCGCGGGACGGTGCTCATCCAGGTAGCGCTGATCCATATCTTTTAGATAATTTTTAAATATGACGGAATCACGATTGGTTAGATGTAAATCTTTCATGTAGCGATTGAATAAAAGGACAAAGAGCTGCTCGATTTTCAGGGTGTGACGCTTGATATCGGGATTCATGTAAATCCGTTCCAGGTTGAACGCCTTGAGCGTTTTGAGCGCCTCGGAGACATCCGTTGAAAACGTGAGAAAGGGCTGTCGATAGCTGTGACGGATGACATCGGTCACCAGGTTATAGACGATGGTTCCGTTGGTGCTGCCCAGCGCCCTGACCGCCTTGTCCGGCAGTTCCGAGCGCGCCACAAGCCCCAGGCGGATGGCGTCTTCGATGTCCCTTCCGATATAGGAAATCGTGTCGGCCATGCGGACGACGCAGCCTTCGAGAGACATGGGCATCAGCGCCAGGCGGGCATTTTGACGTTTGGCGGCCAAATCCCGATCGAGTCGGTCGAAATCCTTGTTCCACTTCGGCTGAAGACGCTGGTCGTGGACTTCCCCGTCGTGGCAGAGAATACCGTCCAGGGTTTGCAGGCAAAGGTTCCATCCGCGCCCTTTGCGTTCGACCCGCTCGAGGAACTGCACGCTCTGGAGGTTGTGCTGAAAACCGCCGATATCGTGTTTTTCGCAGAGTCGACTCAGAAACCGTTCGCCGTCGTGGCCAAAGGGGGTATGCCCGATGTCGTGTCCCAGCGCGATGGCCTCGATCAGGTCTTCGTTCAGTCCCAGGAACCGGCCAATAGTACGGGCGATCTTGGAAACCAGCTGGACGTGAAGGACCCGGTGGGTGATGTGGTCGTTCTTGATGAGGTAAAAAACCTGGGTCTTGTCGATGTAGCGCGTGTAGGCCAGCGAATGCAGGATTCGATCGACATCCAGCGAAAAATCCTGGCGGTAGGCGCCGCTGCGCTCGTCTTCGGGATGACGCCGAACAGCGCGCGAGCTGATGGTGGCCACGGGTGAAAGCATTTCCTCTTCACGCCGGTTGAGGGCCGCGCGCAGCATGTCCAGGGTGTCGTTTTCAAATCTCTCCATTCGCGATCATATCCTCCATGAGACGGTCGAAGTCGATGCCGGCCTTCCGGAAGCCTTCCTTGCCGTATTTCATGTTGGCTTCGAAGACCCCGAAACGGCCTTCGTGCTGATATACATCCATGCCGACATCCGTCCATCCGCAGCGCCGGGCGGTGCGGGTGGCCAGCGCTACGGCAGCCTCCGGCACGGGATCCAGCCGGATGCGTCCGCCGGCGGCCAGATTGCTGCGGAACTCGCCCGGGGAATTCACCCGCCAGTAGGCATGCACGGCGCGGCGGCCGATGACCACCACCCGGATATCGCGGTCAAGCGGAAGGTATTCCTGAATATAGGCGGCGCGGGTCTGTCGGCAATAGGCCGCCAATTCATCCGGGGAGCGGATCAGAAAAACACCCTTGCCCAGGGCCGATCCGCGCGCGACTTTGGCCACCATCGGAAAGCTGAAATCGGAGGGGATGCGCGCCATCTGGCGCTTGCCGTAGTAGACCCGGGTCCGTGGATGGGGGATGTCCAGCAAATCGAACAAAGCAGTTTGCTTGATCTTGTCCTGGACGCATTTGTAGGTGTGGTAGCTGGGGAAAAGGGCCTTGCCCATGGCATCCAGCAAGTCGGCGTAGAAAACCGAAGGATAATAGATCTTGGTGGCCGCCAGGATAACCTGCCGTTCTTCGTCACTGTAATCGTGGAAGTTTGACCGCACGCCGAGGGTGCGGACATTGCGGCAGCGGCGCAACCGTTTTTCCAGAGCAATCGCTAGGGGCACACTTTCCTTCCTGCCGTTGGTATCGGATTCGCGTCGGCTGCCGCCCGGCCCCCCTGCCCCGCATGCGTGCCCAAAGATGCCAGCCCGGTCAACATGACCTTGGCGACCGTCCGCGCTTGGCACGATAGATCCGCGACGCCGTTATTCCATACGCCGGGGGTCGTTCGGCGGAGGGATCCGAAACAGGGACGCCGTCACCGGTCGGTTCGGGTAGAGGCGCACCGCCTCCAGGACCAGTTGCCCGTCGGCGCCCTCGAGTTCGAGCCGGCGCGGCAGGCTGAAACCATCCACCATTCGGTGCTCTGCCAGCCAAACCTGATACGGCCGGTTTCCGTGGACGTTCAGACGCTCGTCACCCGTCAAACGACCGCTTTGCGCATCCACCTGCTATCTGGCCACGGTCCCTTTGAAACGCCGCCGCAGCCGGCTCGTGTATACGCCCTCGGTCGTCGTCTCGACCTGGGCGGAATGGTATTCGATGCCCGGTGGACGGCCGACCATCAGGTCGTAGAGGTCACGGCAGGAAATATCCACCGGAAAAATCCGGCCGAGACCGTTTGCGCCCACATGCTTGCGGTAGTACTCACCCTGGCTGTGCAGGATGGCGGTCAAATAGGCCTCGTCACACGCCAGCGAAAGCACCGGCAGACCGAAAGGGGTGCGGGCGTCGAAACGCACACGCCCGGGCTGGGCGCCGGCCCAGACGGCCCGGTCGAAAACGCGGCGACGCCCCTCGACCGTCATCGATGCCTTGCCGATCCATTGGGCCGCGGTCAGATCTGTATTGGCACCGTACAACGCCGTCATCAGCTCCCGGGTGGCCTCGCTGTCATACTGCGGCTCCGGGGGAACCCTCAGCCCCGCGCAGGCGCTCAGCCCCAGCAGGAGCAGGATCGCAAACAAGGAATACCCGGCAGCCATCGGTGTCAGGTACCAGCTGCGCGCGCGGGCCAGGAAACGCGGTCGGCCGCAGCCGGTAAAGGCCATGGCATGGTCGATGGCCCGCAAGACCTAAATATCCTCGCGTTTGAGAGCGTCGATTTTGGGTTGGATTTTTTGGCGTTCGCTATCCTCTTCGCGCAGGGACAGCGATTTCAGATAGTAGCGCAGCGCGTTGGCCTTATCATCCAATTTCAGGTAGGCATCGCCCACATGCTCGATGATGATTGGATCTTCCGGCGCCAGCTCGGAGGCCTTTAGAAGCCACTTCAGGGCCTCTGTGTAGTTACCTTGCTTATAGAAGACCCAGCCAAGGCTGTCCGTGATGTATCCGTCGTCCGGACGCAGTTCGAGGGCCCGGCGTATCAGATCTTCCGCCTCGTCGAGGTTGATGCCCAAATCGGCGTAGGTGTATCCCAAATAATTGAGCGCGTTGGCGTGCTTGTCATTGATCTCGATCACCCGCTTCATGGCGGCGATGGATTCGTCCTTGCGCTTCATTTTGTCGTATACGACCCCCAGCCGGAAATGGGCTTGTTCGCTGTCGGGCGCCGCATCGATGACGCGCAGAAGATAACGCTCGGCCGCCTCGTATTGCCCGGCCTCCTCGCAATAGTACCCTAAATACAGAAGAAATTCGGTATTCGCCGGCTGTTTGGCCAGGGCGCCTTCGAGGTGCGCGATCGCCTGTTCGTAGCGTTCGGCCTCGGCGTAGCGTGAGGCGACCTGGAGTGCGGCCTCGCTGTAAAAACGGCTCGACGGGCTGACGGACTGAAACGCCTCCAGGGCCTTGGCGTCGTCGTTCAGGCCGTTGAAGGCCACCCCGATCAAGTAGTTCAGGTCGATATAGTCGGGGTGCAGGGTGATCAGCGCCTTCAAGAGGAAGACGGCATCGCGGTAGCGCTCCGGTTCGATGTAGTAACGATAAATGCCGCGGATCAGATCATTCTGACTGCTGTCAGCGGCGTACATCCGCAGGATTTCCTCGGCCTCCCGCTCCCGGCCGCTGTCGCGGAGAAAAAGGGCATAGCCGAAAACGGCCCGATTGTTCTGGGGGTTTTCCTTGAGCAGTTCCTCGTAGAGTTGAACCGCTTTTTTCTGATGGTCGCGGGTTTTCAGTACCGTGGTGTAAAGCTCGATCAGCTCGAACCGGGCCCCCTCCAACTCCGGCTCGATGGCCAGGGAGCGGCGGAAGGCCTTCTCGGCCGCCAGGGGCTGATCGCGCTGGCGATAGACTTTCCCCAGAAAGAAATGGCCGGCGTAGGCATTGGGAAACCGTTGAACGAAGCGGCTGAAAAGGTCGTAGGCTTCGTCCCATTGGGAATCCTCCATATAGAGGTTGCCCAATAGCAGGTAAATATCCTGGTTGTCCGGATCCTGCTCCAGAATCCGTGCATAGATGGCCTTGGCGCGTTCGTGCTGCTTGCGGCTTTGAAGCAGGCGCCCCACCAGATTTAAGGCTTCGACGTCATCGGGCTGGTCGGCGAGCAGCTCCTCCAGCAGCGCCAGAGCAGCGTCATCGTCTTTGAGCTGCAGGTACAGGACCGCCGTCTCCCTTTTCAACAGTCGTGATTCGGGATCCAGCGCCATGGCTTTCTGCATGTACTCCAGCGCAGCATGCCCCTCCCCCTGCTCGCGCAGAAGCTGCGCTTCGGTGTAGTAGTAGTAGGCATTGGGCTGCAGCGACCGTTTAACGGTCCCCGTGGATGACGTCGTGGCGTTGGGTGTGGCGCACCCCGCCAGCAGCGCAATGGTCAGCAGTAGATTCGCGCCCCTTCGGTACCAGCAGTTTTTCATTCTTTCGCTTTCTATCGATGCGCCGGCAGGCCCGGACGGGCGCTTCACCGGCGGCCGACTTGAGATGCGCTATTCGGCTTCCTGTCCTTCGGTGTAAGCCGAGAAATCCGGGATTTCGCGTTTGAAGAATTCCCGCATCTTTTTGATGATGTTCTTCTCCACCTGCCGCACGCGTTCACGGCTGATACCGTAACGGTCACCGATTTCCTGCAAGGTGACCGGCGTGTCTGAAAAAATACGCAGGTCGAAGATCTCTTTTTCGCGATCCGTCATGTTTTTGCGAAACTCATCAATTTTATTGTGCAGCAGCACCTCGATTTCTTTTTTGGCGACCTGGTCTTCGGCCGAAACGCTTTCCGTGCTCAGAAATTCGATGCGCTCGGTGTCCGAATCATCCTTCAGGGGGGCGTCAAGCGAGACGTCCCAGCCGTCCAGGCGCTGGTCCATGTCGACGATTTCTTTTTCCGACACCCCCAGGCGTTCCGAAAGGAGCTTGGGCTTGGGATCGAAGCCCTGCTCGATGAGCTTCTGCTTTTCCTTTTTGAGTTTGAAAAAAAGCTTGCGCTGTCCCTGGGTCGTGCCGATTTTCACCAAACGCCAGTTGTCCATGATGAATTTGAGGATATAGGCCTTAATCCAGAAGGAGGCGTAGTAGGAAAATTTCACGTTCTTGTACGGGTCGAATTTGCGCACCGCCTGCATCAGACCGATGTTGCCCTCCTGGATCAAATCGAGCAGGTTCTGCATCCACACCCGCTGAAACTCCAGGGCGATCTTAACCACCAGGCGCAGGTTGGAGGTCACCAGCGAATAAGCCGCCTCCTTGTCGCCGTACTCCCGCACGCGGATACCGAGCTCGCGCTCTTCTTCCCGGGTCAATAGGCGGTAGTTGCTGATCTCGGCAAGATAGCGCTGAAGGGGATCGAATTTGACCAGCGCTTTGTCGCTGCCCGCCGCGGCTTTCGCTTTGGGTTTGGCTTTTTTCGCCGCAACCGGTTCGAGCCCTTCGGTTTTCAGGCTCGTGCGGCGGGCACGCTTGGCGCGAGGGGTCTTCTTGGCCCGGGTCTTGGTGGCGGCTGCGGTTTTCTTATTTTTGGCGGCCTTCTTTTTGGCGACCGTTGCGGATGCCGTCCCTGGGTTTTCAGGTTCGACGCCGGGGGTCTTTGATGGCATCACCGGACGCTGGATGGGCTTTTTGCGGGCCTTGCCCCCCTTGGTCTTGGCCGCCAATCGCTTCTTGGTTACGGGCGTCTTGGCGGCGGTGCGTTTCACGGTTTTTTTCTTTGCTTTTGGAGTCATGGCGCCTTTGATTTGATTGCTACCCGAAGATTTCTGGCCGTATTCAAACGGCGGCGGTTGTCAAGAAATGCAGGGCGGGAATACATGCGCTTGGGCTGGTTTCATCGATTAACGCAGTTGGGTCAGGCTCAAACTTGTCCCGGTTCGTTTTCGGTGGACAATAAAATAGGCTTATGCTAACGAGCGGTTTCACTCAGGCGGCCGAAGAGATCCCGCCCCCCAATCCCGGCTGCCCGGGGGCGGAGGGCATCGACGACCTTGAAGCCATGCGCCTGTAGCTCAGCTGGATAGAGCAACGGCCTTCTAAGCCGTAGGTCGCAGGTTCGAATCCTGCCAGGCGTACCAACTTTTTCCTAATCCTTTGCAATCCACAGAAGTGAGCGCCGGACCCGCCGACGCTCGCATTCACCATGCGTTGGGCACCGTCCCGGACCCTTCGGCACCCGGCCTGAACCGCCCTACCTTTGTTGGTTCAAGCCAATGGAACGCGAAACATACCATGTTCAATTCCGATAAGTCAAAGGCATTTCGTCACGACGAACTTCACGGGGGCCGACACGGTAATAAACTGTATTTACAATAAAGATTTGACTTGATACAACATCGCAGACAAAGCCGTTCGTCCGTCAATGGCCGAAGGCGGGCGGCCAGCCGCCGGTTTGTAAGCCAACGCGACGATGCGACGTCAGTCGACAACTCCAGCAAAGCATTGGGTGATGAGTAAAAACCGCGATAACCGAGACGACAACTCCGACTTTCGCAGCCTTTCCTTCGATGTCTGCACGGTCAAGGCCCTGATGGCTTCGACCAACCGTTACAAGACTCTTTTCGAAAGCGCCGGTGATGCCATTTTCGTCATGGATTTCAAAGGCCAGATCATCGACGGCAATCGGGTCGCCTGCGAAAAGCTGAAGTTATCGCGACACGACATGCTCAACAAGACGACGATGGATATCATCTCGCCCGAGCATGCGCCCTTCTGGCCTGAACGCATGGATGAACTCCGGCGGCTGCGGCACATCATATTCGAGACGGCCCTCCAGGCCGAAGACGACACGATCGTACCGGTGGAAGCCAGCTGCCGGGCGATCGAGTACGACAACCAACCGGCGGTGCTGACCATCGCCCGTGACATCACCGAACGTATCGAGGCCGAAAAAGAGAAGGCCAAACTCCGCTCGCAGCTGCGCCAGGCGCAGAAAATGGAGGCCATCGGCACACTGGCCGGCGGCATCGCCCACGACTTCAACAATATCCTCCAATCGATTTTCGGCTATACCGAGATCGCCGGCATTCATGCCAGCCAGGGCAAAAACCCCAGCGAGGCACTGGACAATATCCTTACGGCCAGCCAGCGCGCCAAGGGCCTGATCAATCAGATTCTCTCCTTCAGCCGCCAGAGCGAGCAGGAAAAACAGGCCGTCCAGATCAACCTGATCGTCAAGGAGGTGCTTAAACTGATCCGGGCCTCCCTGCCCGCCACCATCGAGATCAAAGGACGCAACCTCAACAACAACGCCGTGGTGGAGGCTGACCCCATTCAAATCCACCAGGTCATGATGAACCTCTGCTCCAACGCCCATCACGCCATGCGCAAGGCCGGCGGTGTTCTGGAAGTCAACCTGGGCGACATCGATATCGACCATGACAAGGCGGCGCAGTTGGGGGGGATTCCGGAAGGCCCTTACATCGAGCTGACCATCAAGGATACCGGCCACGGCATCCCGAATGAATACATGGAGCGCATTTTCGACCCTTATTTTACGTCGAAGGAAAAGGGGGAAGGCACCGGTTTAGGGCTGGCCGTGGTTCACGGGATCATCAGCTCCCATGGAGGGGCCATCACGGTGGAGAGTGAAATCGGGAAAGGCACCACGTTTCACGTGATCTTCCCCCAAAAGAATCAAATCGACGCCAAAGACAAACCGGCCGTGCCCGGCACCCCCGAGCGCCAGGAGGGCACCGAGCGCATTCTCTTCATCGACGACGAACCCGCCCTGATCGACATCGGCAAAGAGATCCTGTCCTCGCTGGGTTACCAGGTGACGCCCTGCACGGCCAGCGACGAAGCCTTGAGCCTCTTCGGGGAAAACCCGGAGCGTTTCGACCTGGTCATCACCGACCTGACCATGCCCAAGATGACAGGCGATCTGCTGGCGCAGGAAATCATGCGGATTCGCCCCGAAGTACCGGTCATCCTTTTTACGGGTTACAGCGATCTCGTGTCACGGGAGCGTTTCAACAAACTGGGTATCCGGGACTGCCTGATGAAACCCCTGACGCGCAAAGATCTGGCCGAATCGATCCGCCGCGTGCTCGACCGGCCTCCCGAAGCGCCCGAGGTCCCGGCCGACGAAACGTGAATCCCGCCAACCGCTCCTCGCAGGCATTGATTATCCCATGGACACACTGATCCAACTGATAAAAATGGCCGCGGTGCTGATCGCGGCCATCATGCTCGGCAACTGGTTTCTGAGTGAAGTCAAATCCGCCCGGGCCCGGCGCAAACCCTGGTACACCCCCTACCTCACCCCTCCCGGCGTGGCGATCCTGCTGATTGCCATCGGGCTGCCGCTGATCATCTGGTACTGGCGCCGCGGCTAGCCCCGGTCAGCGCTTCGCCACGCGTCGTCGGGCACATTGATCGCGCCCCCGGCGGTCAGTCGGCATCGGCGGTCGCGGCCGTGTCGTCCTTGGCTTCGGCGGATTCCCCCCGGGCCCAAAGATAGCGGCCGTACTTGTAATAGCCCAGCACGTTGGACATGCGCGGATCGTTGTTGGCCGACGGGGTGCGGATATTGCCGGTGATAAGCGGCTGGAGATGCGCGAAAAGCTCTGTGCTTCCCCCACCGGTCATAAGGATGGTTTCGATGTCCCAGTCCCCCGACCAGATCCGGTCCAGATCGCCGGCAACGGTCGAAGCCAGTTGGGTGTAGATCTGATCCCGAATTTTGGAAAAATTGAAACCCTGGCCGCGCATCTTGATGGTGCCGTTCTGAACGGCGCGGTAGAGGCGGTAGAGTTCCACGTTGACCCCGCTGTTTTCGCGCAGCTTGTTGGCGATAACCGCATAGGCCTTGGAAATACCGGTATCCATCGTGCGGCTGCTGCGCTCGACGTAACGCAGGCGGTCAACCACGGTGTAATCCGAGGTGCGAAAACCGATGTCGACGATGCCGATCTTCTGCTGGGCGAGATCGTTGTCTACGATCGCCCCCGCGTCGTTCATGATCAGATTGAGCAGGCTGCCCATGGGCTGGGGCAGCAGCTGCACACGCTCAATCTGGATCTTTTTGGTGATGCGGTCGCCGTCCGGGCTGTGATAGGTGATCGTATGGCGCCCCTTGAGGGCATCGCGAAAACGGTCGTGATACTGTTTGTAGAAACCGACCGGCAGTCCGGAGACGAGGCTTATCGGCGCCTCGGTAACCTGCTCGTTTTTGAGAAACAGCCCCGTCACCGTCAGCGTCAGAAGCCGGGCAAAATCAGCCACCATGCGTTCCTGGTCAAGGGTGAAGGCCACTGCGTCCGACTGCTGCTCGGCCAGATCGCCGATGAAATAGGACTTGCCGTCGAGCGTGACATGAAAATACTCCGTCAGCGAACGTTCCTGAAAATCGACCCAGAACTGGATATCGGTGGCATCGCCGTAAATGGATTTGAAGACGACCGATTCCTGACCGTCCGTGGCTTTGGTAAATCCGAACCCCACATCGATACCGATGATCTGCATACCGGCCTCCCTGGGTGTTGACTGATGGAAGAAAAGCGTGACCGTCCGGTCAGGATGGGCGGCGTTGGCCTCATGGGCGCCATCTATAACGGATTGTCCCCGGGAAGTCAAAAAGATCGACGGGAGGCAGGGCCGCCGCGAGGCCGGCCTACGGGCGTTTCCCGGCCGTCAGGGTCACGATCCGAAAGGGCAGCTCGACCATAAACTCGAGGATGAACCCGGCCAGAATCAGGACGACGAGGGCTGGCGCCTTGAGGAATTGAAGCCGCTTCCGGATGGTTTGAATGCGGGTTGGCATCGATGTGCTCCGTGGATGTTGGCGGGTATCCCCGTTGTCCAGGTTGGCGGGGCATTCATACCATCTCGTCTTCCCGAACGCAAACGAGGTTCCCCCGGCGCCGGAAGGGCCCGTCCTGCATTTGACAGTCCCCCTGTGGCGTGGTTGAGTGGAGATAATCCCATCCGGCAGGAGGCCCAAGATGCGCACCAATCAGATGAATCTCGTGTTTCTCGAAAACCTGGAGTGGTTCGACGACACCGGCCGGGAACTGGTCCACCGCATTCCCGCTGAAGGTTCCGGTGAAATTAAATTCGGCGCCCAGTTGACCGTCCGGGCGAACCAGGCCGCCGTGTTCTACTACAAGGGCAAAGCCCTGGAGGCTTTCGGCCCGGGGCGGCACACACTCCAAACGGGCAACATTCCCATCCTGACCAAGGTTGCCAGCCTGCCCTGGGGCCTTTCGAGCCCGCTGCGCGCCGAGGTCTACTTCGTCAACATGAAGACGTTCACCAATCTCAAATGGGGCACCCGCGATCCGGTGGCCTTCAAGGATTCGGAGCTGGGGCTCATCCGACTGCGGGCCTTCGGCGTTTTCAATCTGAGGGTGCTGCAGCCCGTCCTGATGATCAATCGCCTGGTGGGGACCCAGGGCATCTACACCACCGAAGCCATCGAGACGTATCTCAACCGGGTGATCGTGTCGCGCTTCAATGACTTCATGGGCGAAAGCCTCGACTCCATCCTCAACCTGCCTTCGAAATACGACGAACTCTCCGCCGATCTGGTCGAGCGGCTCACGGAAGATTTCAGCCATTTCGGTCTGGGGCTGACCCATCTCTACATCAACGCCATCACCCCGCCGCCCGAAGTGCAGCAGGCCATCGACGATCGCAGCCGCATCGGCGTGATCGAGGACATGAACAAGCTTATGCAGATGAAAGCCGCCATGGCTATGGAAAAGGCGGCTGCATCCGGCGGCGAAGCCGGCGCGGGCATGGGGGCCGGCATCGGATTGATGCTGCCGGCCATGTTCGCGCAGCATTTCGGGGGCGCGACCGGTGCCAACGAACCCGCCGCTGACCCGGCCCACTGTGCGGAGTGCCGGGGAGCGATCCCCGCCGACGCACGATTCTGTCCGCACTGTGGCCATCAGCAACTGGTTTTTCGCCAGTGCATCCACTGCGGCAAGAATCTCACGCCCAACGCCCGCTTCTGTTCGCGCTGCGGCCAGGCAGCGGAGGCCCGACCCACCGAACGCGTCTGCGGGAAATGCCGCAACCAGAATTTAACCGATGCGGTCTACTGTGTGGCCTGCGGTGAGCGACTCTAAACTGTGCATCGACTACCAGTGCCCCCAGTGCGGCGCCCCTGCGGAGTTGTCCGAAACCGACCGTCTGTTCCATTGCGCCTTTTGCCGGGTAAAATCCTATTTGCTTGAAAACGGCTATTTCCGCTACCATCTCCCGCACAGGGCGCCTGCGGACCGGGAGCTGATCTATTTCCCCTACTGGCGCTTCCGAGGCATGCTTTTCGCCTACAGCCCCCAGGGGGTGTCCCACCGGTTCGTGGATGTCAGTCATCAGGCGCTCGTGCGCAGCGAGTTTCCCGTATCCGTCGGTCTTCGCAGCCAGGCCCTCAAACTGCAGTTCGTGTCGCCGGATACCCCCGGCCACTTTATCCACCCGCAAATCAATGCCGATGCAGCCGCGGCGCAGGCGGCGAACCGCTTTTCCCCGGAATTCCCCCCGCCGGTTCTCGAACAGGCCCACGTGGGCGAAACGTTCAGCATGATCTATGCGCCGTTTTACCTCGGTGATGGCCTGGTCGACGCGATCCTGAATCGACCCGTCGGCAACCTTGCGGAAACGTTTGACCTTGCGGAAGAACTCCCGGGAGGCTCACCGGACTGGCGTATCCGTTTTCTTGCGACCCTCTGCCCCGCCTGCGGCTGGGACATGCAGGGGGAGCGGGATGCCCACGTGCTGATCTGCCGCAATTGCCAGTCGCTCTGGCGACCGGGCCGCGAGGGCTTCGAACGCGTCGGCTTCGCCCGAATCGCATCCCGCACCCCCGACGCGGTCTATCTGCCTTTCTGGCGGATCAAAGCCGAAGTCGACGGGCTGGCCCTCGAAAACTATGCGCATCTCGTGCGCGCCGCGAACCTGCCGCGTGCCGTGCAGCCCGGATGGGAAGCGCTGCCTTTCCGCTTCTGGGCGCCGGCTTTCAAGGTGCGCCCCGGCGTTCTGCTGCGCCTGGCCCGCGCCCTGACCCTGGCCGAGCCGTTCGCGGCAACGGACCGCACACTTCCCGAGAAGCGGATGCAAACCGTCAACCTGCCTGTCAAGGAGGCGCTGGATATGCTCAAGATCAACCTGGCCGGGTTTCTAAAACCGGCCAGCCGGGTTCTCGAACTGCTGCCCGCCGTCACCATCCGGCCCCGGAAATACCTCCTGGTCTACCTGCCCTTCGAAGCGCGCCGGCACGAGCTCGTCAACGACGATCTCGCGATCGCCGTCAGCCGATCCCACCTGCGGCTGGCCGCCAACCTCTAGCCGGTTGGCAGCGTCGAATTCATTCGGCGTCATGGCTTTATATTGTCTTCGGATCCCAAACGACACCCGGATAAGAAGGCCGTCGCTCACGCCGGTACAGGAGACGATGCCATCCAACAGGCAAGCCGTCCGGCAAGGCCGGTAACGCGGACGTCAAGCGGCCTGTCGGTTCCCGATCCATCGCCCGGGGCATTAGAGAGCATCGCTTCCGGATTCAGCAGGGAATCAGGGCATAGCCGGCATCGCGCAAGGCCTGCTCGACCTCGGCCACGTGCGCTTCGCCGCGGGTTTCGAGTTCGAGTTCGACCACCGTGATGTTGATGGGCAAATCACCACGGCTGCGGTTGTGGTAGATATGCAGGACATTGGCGTTGCGGTCGGCGATCCGCGCCAGCAGACGGGCCAGCGCGCCGGGCACGTCGCGCAGCTCGACCCCCACGCGCATGATACGACCGCTCTGGGTCAATCCCCGACTGATGATTCGCCCCAAAAGGGGGCTGTCCAGGTTGCCGCCGCTGACCATGAGGACGACGCGTTCGCCCGGTTCCAGCTGAACGGCGCCGCTCATCAGTGCCGCCAGCGGCGCCGCCCCCGCCCCTTCGGCCACGACTTTCTTGCGTTCCATCAGGAGCAATATGGCGGCGGCGATGCGATCTTCGTCCACACAGACGATTTCGTCCACCATGGTGCGCATGATCGCGAACGGCGCTTGGCCCACCTGACGGACATTGATCCCGTCGGCGATCGATGACTGGCTTTGGACACAGGTCACTTCCCGCTTGGCCAGGGCCGCGGTGGCCGAGGGGCAGACCGTGGTTTCAACCCCGATGATCCGCACGGCGGGCTTCAGGCTTTTGGCGGCCAGAGCGATACCGGCGAGGAATCCGCCGCCTCCGACCGGCACGATGAGCGTATCGACCGCCGGCAGGTCCGCCAGGATTTCAAGCGCGACCGTCCCCTGGCCGGCGATGATGTCCGGATCATCGAATGGATGGATGAACGTGCGCCCCTCGCGGGCCAGACGGTGGGCCGCGGCAATGCTTTCGGACACGTTGCGGCCTTCGATGATCACGCGGCCGCCGTAATTCCGGGTGGCTTCCTGTTTGGTGATGGAAGCCCCCCGGGGCATGACGATGGTGGCCGGAACACCGGCCTGCCGGGCGGCCAGGGCGACACCCTGGGCGTGGTTGCCCGCCGACCCGGCCACCACGCCCAGCGGTGGCAGGCGGTTGCTCCGGGTCATGATCGTGTTGAGCGCCCCTCTGATTTTGAACGAGCCGGTTTTCTGCAAGTTCTCCATCTTCAGGTATATCTCGCCGGCGAACATCCGGCTCAGGGCGGGTGAATACACCAAAGGCGTCCGCAGGATGCGATCACGAATCCGGCGGTCAGCGTCGCGCACAGCGTCAAGGGTCAGCATGGTCGTCCTCCTGGTGGTTCGGCACGCCTCTAATCTACGATAATACCGCTTCGAGGATCAGAAAGCACAAGCGCGCGTCGCCTGACGGGTCGGAAGGCCGGTGGCGACTGGATCAAGGTCGCTGGCAGGAAGAGGGAACGCGCGGCGGTCATTGCCGCTAGGCCGTGATCAATGGCACGGATTCGGCGTTTCAGGCGGTGCTGCAGGGTGGATCATCAAAAGCGCACCTCAACGCGAATCACGGATGATGCCGCACGAACGGCGCCCGTCCACCTTGATGACGACCGGCCGCTCCAGCCGGATATGAGAGAGAAAACGCGTCACCCGCGTCACCGGGTGAGATGCAAACCAACCGAGTTTGATGAAGTCCTCGCCGCCGGCGGTAATGTTGAGATAGTTCATCCCCAGCGAGGTCAGGTTGTGAAAGAAGTGCGAGCCCTGGGACGGATCGACATTGAAGGCCTCATGGGTGGTTTCGACGATGGCCGCCACCCCGGAAATATGGGCCCAGTTCACCGGGATGCCCAGCCAGGGGTCGGCCGAACCCCAGCGCCCCGGACCGATCAGCAGGTAGCGTCGCCCGCTTTTGCTCAGCTCGGCATTGACGCGGGCGATTTCACGGGCGATCTCGGGCGTTTTGGCCGGGTCGAAATCCGCCGGTTTGACGTAGACGATATCGACCAGATCGGAGAGGATGCCGTTTCCCATGGCGTTTTCCGAATAGCAGAAGGCATGCCGGCGGTCGTCCTCGCGAATGGCGACCGCGTCGGCCTCGGCCCGGCCGGCCATGGGTCGGATCTGTAGGATCGACAACTGCGCCCGTCCGGCCTTCTTCTTGGGGAAATGGATGCAGAACTCGATATCCACGGCGCGCCCCATACCCTTCCTGCCGGCGGCAAGCAGGTCGTCCAGGATCGCCGGCAGCGGCAGGATTTCGTATTTCAGGAGCGGGGCAAAGGTGACGACCGGATAGCCCCCGCTGACGGCCGCATCCTTGATGCGGTGCTCCTCCGGCAGGTAGGTGCTGGTGCTCAGGCGCATCAGATCCGGGGGATCGCCGTCACCGATTTCGCGCTTGTCCAGGGTCGCGTCGGCATCGGGGCCGAGAACCAGGGGCGACACTTTGGTTTTCAACCCGTAGTAGTGACGCTGTGCGTTGTCGAGAATGTCATCGACGGCGGAAAACTGGGGCAGGTGCTGGGGATAGCGGGGACAGAAGCGCAGCACCCGCTCGCCGTCCACCACCGATTTGCCCAAGCCGACGGCGATGCTGGCGATGCCGTCCTCGGGCTGTACCGGTGCCATGGGGTAGTAGTTGAAGGATTGCGCCACGCCGGAGACCGCCGGCAGATAAAGACCCTCGTGGTGCTGCCCGACGAGGGGCTGGATCACCACGGCCATTTTCTCCTCGTCCGGTTTCTGCTGGGTGCGGGCGGCGAAAGCACGCGGTTCCTCGAAAAAAGTCGAAGCATAGATCAGTTTAACGGCCGTCATGAGTTCTTCCAGGCGCACCCGCCGGTCCTGATGATCGTTGGGCAGCATGTAGGTCTTGTAAATGCCGGCATAGGGGCGTGAGAGCGAATCCTCCAGCAGGCTTGAAGAGCGTACGGCCAGCGGCCGGTCCACCCGCGCCAGGTAGGCGTCCAGGTCGTCGACGACCGATGCCGGCAGCGGGGCCGCCGTGAATCGATCGGCGATCGCCGCATCGGTCATCTGCGTGCGGGCCCGAACCTGCAGATCATTGGCATCGATAAAGTCATCGAAGATGTCGGTGGTCACCACAAGGGCCCGGGGCACGACCATGTCGATCTGCGGGTAATTCTGCGCCCAGGCCGGATCCTTTCCCAGCTGCGAGGCCAGAAAAAGCAGCCCGCGCGCCTTACCGCCCATCGACCCCCGGCCGATACGGTAAAACCCCTGCGCGGGATCGAACGCCTGGCGATCGAATGCGGCAATCGTCTCCTGCAAGCGGTTGATGCGGCGCGCCCTGAAAAGCTTGATCAATATCTCGCGGCATGCGCCGCGCCGGCCGTTCTCCGGTGCGGCCGGATCCAGGGTCTGTAACCGCTCGGCCAGCAGAAGCTCGCCGCGGGCACGCAGCCAGCGGGTGACATCGTGACTCTGAATATGATCGCAGAGCACCGCATCCGGCAGGGAGTTCACCAACGGTTCGAGTTCGGCCAGCGTCTCCGCCTGCGCCGCCACCCGGCCGTCTTCGCCGCGGATCGCCATGGCGCCAAAACCGAGACGCCGCCGCATGAAATCGGCGATCGCGGCCGCGGTGTCATTGCCGCGGACGTGCACATCGACCCCCTCCATCGAAGCAATCCGCTCCAGGTGCCGGGCTTCGACATCCACCCAGAGAACCGGCAATCGGGCATGGTTTTTTCGAATCGCCGCCAGCAGTTCGAGGCCCCCTTCCTCAACGCCGCCGCCGGAGGGATCATCCTGCGGTGACCAGGCGCCGATCACGCCCAGGAGGTATGGGGCGAAGGTCTTCAGGATCGCGTCGGCCGCCGTGGTATTCGCCGCCATGACCACCCGAGGGCGAGCCTTGCGCAGCAACCGCCGCATCTCCGCGTCGCGCCCGTCGCGGGCGCTCAATTCCGTCTGGGTTCTCAACTCCCGAAACACCATCGGCAGCACTGAAGCGATCGCTGCAGCGGAAGCCCCGGCCAGCAGGATAACGGGAACGCGGCAGCGCTGGGTATCCTGACGGACGTTGAGCATGTCTTCCGCGCAATGAATCATGGCCATGACCTGCTCTGTGTCGTGGGACCAGACGAACACCTGATCGACGCCGGCCGGCGTGGTGCGTCCTTGTCGAAGGTGGCGCACCGATTCGGGGGCATGTGCCAGCAACATGACGGGCATGCGCGCCCAGCGGGATTTGATGTCGGTGGCCAGTTCCGACGCCTGGGCGTCGCTGACCTGGAGGGTCGTGACCACCAGATCGAAATCCTTTTCATCCAGGTTGGCCATCGCATCAACCGCCGTGTGCACCCAGGTGACGCGGGGGGGGCGGTGGTGATAGAGCGTCGCAATTCGCTCCTCGAGTCGCTGCTCCTGGTTGATGATGCAGGCGTCGTAAAGGCTGGCCACGACGAGGATATCTTTGACGCGCCGCGACATGAGCATATGGTAGTTCTTGATGCTCTGTTCATAAATTTCCGGTAGATCGTCCAGTTGAATCGTCACCCGTATTCCTCTTGATTTCCAGTTGGGTCCACGCCGGTGTTGGGGATGGGCGTGACTGGCATCGGTTGCAGGTTGGGAAGTGCTGAGCACCGTTTATTTGTCAATTGCCGAACCGTGTCAAGCGAATTAAACCCCTCGCGGCCGTTGCAACGCCATGGAGCCGGCGTCGTCGGAACCCTTGATTTCGACCCGGCCTTTGCCTATAAATCGCGGCATCCGCAGGCATAGGAGGCGCAGAGGATCCCATGACAGACAAAATGCCCTACCCGCAGCGCATCGAACGGTTGCGCGCAACCATGCAGACGCTCAGCCTCGACGTTTTTCTGGTCGCCATCGAGGCCAATCGCCGTTACCTGAGCGGCTACAGCGCCGAAGACGGCCAGTTTGACGAAACCGCCGGTATGCTGATCATCACTGCCCAAGAATTGTTCCTGGCCACCGATTCGCGCTATGACCTTCAGGCCCGGGAAGAGGCCGCCGGTTTCGAGGTCGTCTGCTACCGCAACGGACTCTTGGAGGAGTTGTCCGGCCGCTTTGCCGAGCTTGGCTGCCGCCGGGTGGGGTTCGAAAGCACGCGCCTGTCGGTCCGGCAGCATCTGGAACTGTCGTCTCGGATCAAAAAGTCCGGGAAGGATATTGAACTCGTCCCCCTCGAAGCCGTCGTCGAAGCCCAGAGAGCATGCAAGGACGCACAGGAGATTGCTGCCACGCGACGGGCGATAACCTGCGCGGAACGCGCTTTCAGGGAACTGCGGACCGCCATCGGCCCCGGCATGACCGAGGCCGAAATCGCCAGGATGCTGGAGGATTTGATGCGCGCCTCCGGCGCCGAGGGGCCGTCCTTTCCCATCATCGTCGCATCCGGGCCCAACAGCGCCCTGCCCCACGCCGTCCCCGGCCGGCGCCGTCTGCAGCCGGGAGAACCGCTGCTGCTTGATTGGGGTGCCCGGGTCGACGGCTACTGTTCCGATATCTCCCGCACGCTGTTCTGCGGCACCCCGGATGCGAAGTTCAAGGAATGCTACCGCACGGTCCAACAGGCGCAGACCGCGGCGATCGACGCCATCCGGGCCGAACAGTCCGGTCGCGATGTGGACGCGGTGGCACGCGGGATCATCCGTGATGCCGGATTCGAAGGCCGATTCGGTCACAGCCTCGGCCATGGCACCGGTCTTTTTATCCATGAAGCCCCTCGGTTGAGCCCGCGCAGTGACGATGTGCTCAAGGCGGACATGCTCGTCACCGTCGAGCCGGGCATCTATCTTCCGGGGTGGGGCGGGATCCGCCTGGAAAACCAGGTGTGGGTCAAAGCGGACGGCGCGGAGGTCCTCAACACCCTGGATTTGGAAGACTGCCTTCTGCCGCCGTGAGGCCCGCAACAAGTGTACGCTCCCAGCTTACCGGATGGCTATTTCGGGAAGGAGCCGATGCCAGCACCACCCCCTACGGCGCCTGATCACCTCGACGAATGCATCGAGCGTTATCTGGCCTATCTGACCGTCGAAAAGGGCCTGGCGCCCAACACGCAAGAGGCCTACGGGCGGGATCTCATGCGCTTTGCCGCCTTTTTTCGCGACGCCGGTTTTCGGCACTTCGCCGCTGCCGATCCGGCGGCCGTCCTGAAATACCTCATCGATCTGCGCCGCCAGGGGCTGGAACCCCGCTCGCGGGCCAGGCATCTCGTCTCCCTGCGCGGCTTTTTCCGCTTTCTGCTGAATGAAAAAATCATCCCCGGCGATCCGACTCGCCTGATCGATCTGCCCAAATCCGGGCGGCACCTTCCGGGCGTCATCCCCGTCGAGGAGATTCGCCGGCTACTGGGGGCCCCCGACCGCGAGCAATCCCGGGGCCAACGCGATGCGGCCATGCTCGAGCTGCTCTATGCCGCCGGATTGCGGGTCAGTGAACTCGTCGCGCTCGATCTCAAGCACCTGAATCTGGAGGCCGGGTTCGTACGGGTGCGCGGCAAGGGCTCCAAGGAAAGGATCGTTCCCATCGGCCGCCAGGCCCAGACCGCGCTCCGGTCCTACCTGGAGACCGGCCGGCCGCAGCTGATGAAGCAGCGTGTCGGCTCGCACGTCTTCGTGGCCCGGCAGGGTCGCCCCATGACGCGCCAGGGTTTCTGGAAACTCGTCAAGAAGTACGCGCGCCAGGCCGGCATCCGTGCCGATATCAGTCCACACACCCTGCGGCATTCCTTTGCCAGCCATCTTCTGGAGGGGGGCGCCGATCTGCGGGCCGTCCAGATTATGCTGGGGCACGCCGATATCGCCACCACCCAGATATACACCCACGTCACCACCGAGCGTTTAAAAGCCGTTCACCGCCGCTACCATCCCCGCGGCTGACGACCGGACACGGTTGACAGCCGGATTCATTTTTCATTAAGTTGCGCCACCTCTGGCAACGGAAAACGTGGAGAATGCCAACATGCAGGGGAACGAACCGATTACGACCACAACCATCGGAACCTGGCAGCCAGACGAAGACGAGATCCCGCAGGAAGGTCGCTATGCGCTGGAAGCGGCCCTTTTGCGGGCAGGCGCTCCGCTTTTTCTTGTTCGTCATCAATCGCGGCTGGCCGTGGCGACCAGCGGCCGGGCAATCGTTGACGGCCAATCCATTGGGCGTGGCGACACGCCGGCGCGGCATTGTCCGCTGGTGGCCTGGGTGCCGCCCGTTTCACCGCAGACCCTGGGCAGCGCTGCTTTTCGCCAAGCCTTCGGGCTGCAATACGCCTACGTCATGGGGGCCATGGCCAACGGCATCACCTCGGTCGAGATGGTGGCCGCCGCCGGCAATGCCGGCATGATCGGCTTCTTCGGTGCCGCCGGGCTGACCCCGGACCGGATCGAACCGGCCATCGACCGTCTGGAAACCATGCTGCCCAAGGGCGCGTTTGGGTTCAACCTGATTCACAGCCCCCACGAACCCGAGATGGAAGCCGCGGTGGCGGACCTTTATCTTCGCCGCGGGGTCCGCAACATCAGCGCCGCGGCCTACCTGCGGCTCACTCTGCCCCTGATCCGCTACCGTCTCCACGGCATCCACCGCGATGGCCAGGGGCGCGTCGTCTGCCCTAACCGGGTGGTGGCCAAAGTCTCCCGGGTGGAGGTGGCCCGCCAGTTTTTCGCGCCGCCCCCGGAAAAACTGCTGGCCCACCTGGTTCAGGAGGGCACGCTTTCCGAGGCCGAAGCCGAAATGGCGCAAACGGTCCCGGTGGCCTCCGATCTGACCGCGGAAGCCGATTCCGGCGGCCACACCGACAACCGGCAGGCGCTCACGCTCCTGCCCACCATGATGGGGCTGCGGGATGAAATGGCGGCCCACTACGGCTATGCCGAACCGATCAATGTCGGGCTGGCCGGCGGTATTGCGACACCCCAGGCAGCGGCGGCGGCATTTGCCATGGGGGCCGACTATATTCTCACCGGCACGGTAAACCAGGCCTGTGTCGAGTCGGGCACCTCGGATCGTGTGCGCCAGATGCTGGCGGAAGCGCAGCAGGCGGACGTGGCCATGGCGCCCTCGGCCGACATGTTCGAAATGGGCGTCCGGGTCCAGGTCCTCAAGCGGGGGACGATGTTCGCCTTGCGTGCCCAGAAACTCTATGATTTCTACCGGCAGTACGACGACTGGGATCGCATTCCGGCCAAAGACCGCGCCCTGCTCGAACGCGATTTTTTCCGTTGCACCTTCGATGAGGAGTGGCGCCAGACCCGCGATTTCTTCCATCATCGCGACCCGCGGCAGATCGAACGGGCCGATAAGGATCCCCGCCACAAAATGGCGCTGGTGTTCCGGGCCTACCTGGGAAAATCTTCGAAATGGGCCAACACCGGCGAACCCTCGCGCCAGATGGACTACCAGATCTGGTGCGGTCCCGCGATCGGTGCCTTCAACCAGTGGACCCGGGGTTCCGACCTCGAGCAGCCGCAACAGCGTGAATGCGTCGGCGTGGCCCTCAACTTGATGCTGGGAGCAGCGGTGGAGGCACGCACCGCTGCGCTCCGGCAGCAGGGCGTTCGGCTGCCGGCGGCGATCAGCCGCTTCAAACCCCTGCCGCTTTCAAAAATCCGCTCGCTGCTCTCCGCTGATTCCTGACGGCGAACCGTTGGACTAAGGCTGCCGTCTGGGCACCCGATGCAAACGGATGGCGGGCGCTGGCTATCTCTCAGGGGGCCTTAAGACGGTTGGCGAACCGATCCGCCACATTCGAAATCTCCAAGAGGCGGCGAACAGGTGGGAATCCGCCCTCGAAGCGAACCGCAGAGGGCATGAGGGTTGTTTCGGTGTAGCTTTCCTGCCAGCGGGCCGGGTTTTCGCCGGTCGTTTTCTGCCGGTTCTCGATTTCTCGTATATGGTAGGTCAGACGAACGCTTCCACGCCCCTCCTCCGGCGCAGGCCCCCTATCTAAGATGTGGATTTCATATCGCGGCCCACCGACGGCGCCGCCATTGCCGGCGGTGGGCCTGACAAGGTGCCCGTCCAGTATCCGGCCTTGCATCCATCCGCTGATATCGGCGATCACCTGCCGTGCCTGGGGGATGGACAAGCCCAGTCCGGAAACCATGAATCCTCCCAGATAGACGATAAACGCCTCACGCGGGCTGAACTGGCGGGCGTAACCGGATTGAAGCCCTCCCAGGGGATCGGGCGGCAGGAATTCCCGCGACCAACGTTTCCAGCGATTGAGCGGGATCATCAGCAAGCGGGAGATTTCGCGGCTGGAATAAAAACGAAGCATGGCCACTGCTTATATAGTTGTATAGTCAATATGTCAATCTGCCGACATCAAACAAGTCGTTGCAAACACAGGAATAAAGTATTATATGACCAAGTTCGATCCCAACCAATGACGACGAGAATCGATACCGCCATGACAGCAACAGACAAATCGACCCTACCGGTGGCCGTGATCGGACTGGGGTGTTTCTTCCCGCGGGCCACAGGGGCCCATGCCTACTGGCACCTGCTCTATCACGGCAAAGACGCCATCACCGATGTTCCGACCACCCACTGGTCGCCGGCCGACTACTTCGACGCCGACCCCGGCCGCAAGGACCATGTCTACTGCCGCCGGGGTGGTTTTTTGTCGCCCCTGGCCTTCGACCCGACGGAATTCGGTATACCGCCGTCCAATCTGGAATCGACGGACTCCTCCCAACTCATCGGACTGATGGCCGCTAAAACGGCCCTTGATACGGCAGGCTACGGCAACGATGTCGACTTCGACCGTGATCGCACCAGCGTGATCCTGGGCGTTACCGGCACCCAGGAACTGGTCATCCCCTTGAGCTCGCGCCTGAGCTGGCCCAAATGGAAGAAGGCCCTCGCCGACGCCCAGGTCGATCCGGACAAGGCCCGGCAGGTCATGGAATCGCTGGCGGACGAATATGTCGAGTGGCAGGAGAACTCCTTCCCCGGACTGCTGGGCAACGTCGTGGCCGGCCGCATCTGCAACCGTCTCGACCTGAACGGCACCAACTGCGTGGTCGACGCGGCCTGCGCCAGTTCGATGAGTGCCATCAATCTGGCCCTCCTGGAACTCTATACGGGGCGCAGCAAGATGGTCGTGACCGGCGGGGTGGACACGCTCAACGACATTTTCATGCACATGTGCTTTGCCCGCACGCAGATTCTCTCGCCCACCGGGGACGTACGCCCTTTTTCCCAGGATGCGGATGGTACGGTATTGGGGGAGGGGGTCGGCATTCTGCTTCTCAAGCGCCTGGAAGACGCTCGGAACGACGGCGACCGGGTACTCGCCGTCATCAGGGGCATCGGTGCCAGCAGCGACGGCAAATCCCAGAGCATCTATGCACCGCGGGCGGAAGGGCAGCTCAAGGCCCTGCGCCGGGCCTATGCCGCCGCCGGCGTCGACCCCCGGTCGGTCGATCTGATCGAAGCCCACGGCACCGGCACCCGCGTGGGCGACAAGATCGAGATCGAGGCCCTCAAGATGCTTTTCGATGAAAACGGCGCTCACAAGCATTGTGCCCTGGGGTCGGTCAAATCCATGATCGGCCATACCAAGGCGGCCGCCGGGTCGGCCGGACTGATCAAGGCTGTGTTGGCCCTGCATCACAAGGTGTTGCCGCCGACCCTCAAAATCGAACAGCCCGACCCGGAAATCGGCCTGGCGGACAGCCCGTTTTACCTCAACGCCGCCGCCCGCCCCTGGTTCCGCCGCCAGGCGCAGCCCCGCCGGGCAGGCGTCAGCGCCTTTGGATTCGGCGGCAGCAATTTCCACATGGTACTCGAAGAGGACCAGCCGGAACGCAGCGTGGTGGCCTGGGACGGATCGATCGAAATCATCCCCCTGGGGGCGAACACGCATCCTGAACTCGTTGACGCGCTCGGGCAGTTGCGCCAGCGCCTCCGTCAAGTCGAAACCCCGTCGGATCTGCCCCATGCCGCCCTCGAGACGCGCCAGAACTTCGACCCCGATGCCGCCCACCGGCTCATTATGATCCTGCATCGCGAAGAGGGCGACGACGGACCTGAATGGAACTGGCCGTCCGTCCTGGATGAAGGCCATCAGGGGCTTGAAGCCAACGGCGATCAGCCCTTCTGGTTCGGCCGTTCCTGTTTCTACGGCCAGGGGGCCAAACCCGGACCGGTGGCTTTTCTCTTCCCCGGCCAAGGCAGCCAATACCTCCAGATGGGGCGCGACTGGGTCGCATGGTTTCCGGAAGCGCTGGCGTCGCTGGATACCGCGGCCGCACACTTCGACCAGACGCCTCCCCTGACAGATCGCATCTACCCGCTCGTGGACGAGGCGCAGGAAAAGGCGCTCGAGGAAGCCCTGCGTGACACGGCCGTGGCCCAGCCGGCCATCGGGGCCGTCAGCGTGGCCATGGAAAAAGTCCTGCGTCGTTTCGGCGTCCGGCCCGAATTCACCGGCGGCCACAGTTACGGGGAACTGACCGCTCTCTACAGCGCGGGCTGGATCGATGAAGGGACCCTCTACGACCTTTCCGTGTTGCGGGGGAAGTTGATGGCGGCCGCCGGAGGCCCCGATGGATCGTCCAGCGGCACCATGACGGCGGTCAAGGCGCCACTCGACAAGCTGGACGCTCTGCTGGCTTCCGAAAACCTGGACGTCGTCCTGGCCAATCGCAACAGCCCCAGCCAGGGGGTGCTTTCGGGATCGGTGGCGGCCATCGAACAGGCCGAGGCGGCCTGCAAAAAGCATAAGTTCCGGACCATCCGACTGCCCGTGGCGGCCGCCTTCCACAGCCGCCTGATGCAGGACGCCCAGGCGCCTTTCGCCGCGGCGCTGCAGGAAACCCCTTTCCTCCCCGGAGATATCGCGGTTCTGGCCAATACGACCGGCCGGCCCTACCCGAGCGAACCCGATCAGATCAGAACCATTCTCGGGGATCACCTGCTAAATCCCGTCAATTTCGTCGACGAGATCGAAAACCTTTTCCAGGCGGGCGCCCGGATATTCGTCGAGGTCGGCCCCAAGACCGTTCTTACCGGGCTCGTACGCCAAATCCTCAAGGGACAGGCGGTCCAGGCCATGGCGGCCGACGCCGGTGGCGGTCGCACCTTCGGCATCGATGATCTGGCCACGCTTCTCTCCAAGCTGGCCGCCCTTGGCTGCGCGGTGGATTTTTCCCAATGGGAGGCCCCCAACGGCAAACCCCGACGTCCCCGGATGAAGGTTCCGATTTCGGG
>JAAUXU010113688.1_pt1 | contig 25808 bp, 18 predicted proteins | sample 7278151 | NCBI WGS metagenome assembly JAAUXU01 (sample SAMN14350113, study PRJNA611818) | marine sediment metagenome | isolation source: surface marine sediment (1.8m) | place: French Polynesia: Moorea | collected 2018-08 | reverse complement strand
GACATCAAAACTGTTTGACATCAAAACTGTTTGACATCAAAACTGTTTGACATCAAAACTGTTTGACATCAAAACTGTTTGACATCAAAACTGTTTGACATCAAAAGTACGCCTCAAAGTACGTGTCAGTACAGCGCATGGGGTGATGTCACGCGCACGGAAATCTCTGATGTGACGGACCGTATAGGTAGGGACGAAGGCTCTGGTCGGGTTCGGGCTGACCCGTGGGCTCGGTTGTAGAATGAGACAGAAACAGTGAGAAAACCCTCCCTTAAAGCACTGTTTCTCCCTGCCCTAAAGTGAGATTATCATGGCAAATGTATATTTCTAGATGCAGTCAAGTCTCTAAGTTGTGATGTTGCTTGATCTGCAACAAAGTGCCTCATAACTTCCAGACACATGAGCATGAGCCAAAACTTTTAGGAAGAATGATAGAGCTTGATTGGTCAGCAACAAAACTAGACGTCATATAATAATTCCAATGCTTCTGACTACTTATGCCATAAACATGTAATATTACTTATTTTTTTAAAAAAAGTTCTCCTGCTAACTTGAGCTATGTTCGAGTCCGCGGGTTTGCGAGGTCGGGCCAGGCTCGTCCCTGCCTCTATTGACGGAGATGTTGGGATAAAGTTTAATGCGAAACAAGCCTTTTCCATCATTTAGACACTTGTTATCGATAGCACGATGATTGATTGAGAAGGCCAAGAAAGGCTGGCAAAGGCCAACAAGGGCTGTTAGTCTGGAGCAAGAGCAAAGCCGGAATAATGGCCTTTCCCATCCTCATCTGCTTGCTCTGTCTGGCAGATCTCACTTCGGAGGACTCCAGTGAGGATAGAGTGAGCTTGCTACTTTTCCTACCGTCACATGCTTTACGTGCGCAGTCAACGTCTACCAGCATGCCATCGTCTTGGTCGAGGTCCACGATGGCGACGTCCATGGTCTGGACAGCGTCGCGGTGTGGGGCGAGGGCCCCAACTCGGCTTTCGAGCTGTCCACCAACTCGGACGGGAGGGTGTCCATTCAGACCATCTTTGAGGAGGACGGCAGGCTCGAGATCAGGGCCGGGAAGGCTGGATTCCTGAACTCCGACACCGTCGAGGTGGCCTTGAACGACGAGAGTGGCCGTTGGATGCACGTGAGGATCAAGCTCAAGGTAGACAATGAAGAGCAATTAAGTACAGTCGGCAGGTACGGTAGAAGAGAGGATTAGTTAAGTTTCGTGTACATTTTTCGTGCGATTTTGCAGTCACTCGGTCGAAATTTGCAGTCACGTCTCCCTGTACGATGTCACAGTGTCTTGAAGTGTTACAACATGGGTTTCACTGATCTTGGTCGGATTATATCAACATATCTGCAATCTCAACGTACAATTAAAAGCTTCATAGTTCAGATTTCTTTCCAAAGTTTGATTGTTTGGAAAAGTATTCTTAAAAGTTATGTAGCATCAGTCATAAAGTAAGCTTAGAGAGCGACTAATAGGACTCTTCTTTCATTTAAAGAGCGAAAAACATTGTGACAAGGCCTTAATCTTAATAGGACGCTCATGAACTGTCAATGTTGCATGTGAGACTTTGGTATGATAATCTCGGCAACAGACACTATCACATTTTATAATTACAAAGTCCCTCACACGTGCCAAATGATACTTGCGCTCATGAACATGTCCTTTAAGACAGTTTCACCCTTCTTTGCCTAAAAACCCAGACTGCAACAGAGGCGTTGGCCACTGCGGTGGTGTCCGGCACCAAGAAGTTCATCGTGCACGTCTGCAAGCCCGAGGTCTGCGCCTTCCCCTACGACTTGGCGTCCGGGACGGGTGACGGCCCAGCCAACAGGACCAGCACCGAGACGAAAGTGCAAATATCTTCACTGGTAGTGCATATACGGACATGTACGCTTCGTTTTTACTGTATGCGTCTATAAAGACAGCGATTAGCATCTCCATAACGCTTGCAGGCGTCGTCGTGGACCCTGGGGGGCGGGGAATCCGACGGGCAGGAAGAAAAACATGGTGAGTTCGAAGAGCCTTTCAGGGAGACCAAGGTCTGGAAGCTGCCCAGGTCGTTCGAGGAGGCCTTCAGCTACAGACTCTTTATTTTGTCGATCACTTTGAACAACAACACGATGATGGACGAGGAGGCAGGGGCCAGGGTCAGCGTGAAGCTGGAAGGGTTCGGCGGCCCGGAAGATCCTCTCGAAGTAGGGGACGAACTGGATGGCCTGGAAGGCCTAGAATTTGAGTGAGTTTGTGGACTGTGGTGGCGGACCGAGTGCACGGCGAGATTCGTTATCTTTTCCATCAGCTACTGCCACATTGGCTGTCTGGACGCCAAAAGCTTCACGTTCAAGCCAGTCTTGGAGTTCAGGAACCTCACCGAGTGGGATTACACGACCCCGGAGAACTTCTCAGAAGCCCTGTGTTAAGAAAGCGCGTCTCAGATCGAAAGAAAACGTATCTGTACGGTTATGTCTCGTCGCATGTATTGTTTCGGCCTACTGCGAGAACACAAGGCAACAAAAGCACACTTTGGGGTGGGGAGGGGCCTAATTTTCGGCGAAGGCCTTCCTGAGAAGCTCCTCGACAACCGTTTGATCCCTGAAGTCTTTAAGGAGAGCCCGTGGCAGAGTGAGCTTTTTCACGTTCATCTTGTTTTCGCCGCACATGCAGAAGCCTAGGGTGAACAAGTTATTGACAGCAACTTGTGTGACGTTTGTTCCACACCCGGCCTCGACTTACCCGGCTGGCAGTTAAACAGCCCGATGGCAGCGTTATAATCGATCGTTGCCGGTGCCAGGACGTTCACTGGGAGAAAGGTCTTGCTCTTGACGCAGAAGCAGTATTCAGGACTCTGCAACAAGAGAGCTTTTAGAGAGCTGGAACGAGAGAACTGCATCATCAGAGCAGATAACTCCATAAATACGGTCAAAAGGATATTTTTGTCTCAGGGGACGTAAACTTTAAACGACATCGCCCTAAAGGAACTTAACTTTGGAGGAGACGGTGGAAAAAAGCATTTTTTACTGCTCTTAAGACTATTTTGCCCACAATGGTGGAAGTTTTTTGCTTTGATTCTTCATGAATGAAAAAAAAAATGCTTTTGTCAACCAGAAGGTGTTGAAATCCGACCTCCACCGTTGGGCCAAATCTGCATCTAACGCATTTTCCATTATTTCATGTGAGCGCACAACTGATTTTCTCATCCAGACATTTAGTAATGGAAGTAACTTTTAAGAAAAACATCCACTTTAGTCCCTCATTGTCAGAGTCACAGTTTCTTCTGTAACTTGATGTGGAGGCAGCTGATGCCAGAATGCTGGACTTGTCTGGTTATCAGGTCAGATCTTGAACTTGCATGTGAACACCAATCTCAGCACCAATTGTAGACATACCTAAAGCCACAGAAGAGTCTGTTGCTAACCCTGAATTGCAGATACTCGTGAGATGCCAACTGGCAACTCTGCAGCCATGCGAAATGCGTCATTTACAGCCTTTGGCGCAACAGTGTCAGGCTTGTTCAAGTGATAAGACGTGTTTGTCCATTGCGAGGTGAAAAACGACTGCGCATCCAGATTCCACTGTAATTAAACTTACAATAATTCATCATTGTCTTGATTAATTTTAAGTTCTCGACCAATTTAAAGTTCTCGGTTCTAAGTCCGTCATTGTAGTGGCAAAAGATATAATGATGGAAGCAGAAGCTGCTTCTGGTCAACTTCCCTGGTGAATTACAAGTTGATAGAGAAGGATGTGAAGAAATGAAAAGCTGGCAAATTAATGTAAGTTCTTCAAAAAAATAATGATAATGTTAATCTTTTATATCCAAAACCTTCTCAGCAGCAATGGAAATGTCTAGACATCTTTGAATTAATGTTCCATGTGGACAAGTGTAATGATAACTTGCTACTCATTTTGGCCGAAAAAAGGCAAATGTGACTGATAATTTTTCTCTAGTTACTAAAGGCTTGTTTAAGTTTAGCCTTTAGTAACGCATAAATTTTTGTGTGTCACTTTTGCCTGGTGCTTTTTTCTCTTGGAACTGAATCCTAATTTTATCTGCACTTACCAAAAGCTCATTGAAAGCACAAAGTCACTTATAAAGATCAAAATAACTTTGTCTTTACGTGCATAAACTGTGTGTGCGACTTTTAGGCCAAATCTTACCGGTTTCGGTGCTCCACACATGGACCTGAGTGTATCCGGATACGTCTTGAGCAGCCCTCTGAAAGGAGGAAAGTAGCACACATGACGCATCTCTCTACATAAGTAGTTCTTAGTAGTGCAAAGGTTGCAAAAAGCCAGCGAACAAAATGCTCGTATTTATTGCACGAAGGACTTGCGAAACGTTACTTCAAGAATGCGATCTTTTGGGCCTCCTGGGAGAGGAACTGGGTGTTGGCGAAGCCCAACAGGGCGACGAAGACCAGCAGCAACCTCAGGAGCATCGTGTGTGAACAGCGCAGAGAAAAAACAGCGACTGAGACAGGTTTGTTATAAGTGGGTCGAAAGAGGAGGCAGCAGCTGAGAGCTGAGGCACTCGAGCTGCTTTTCTTGGGCAGGTTACTCAAGCCACAATGAGCACTTGGAGAGTACGTACGTGCGTACGTACGTTCGGTCTGTCTGCTGACGAGGAGGTCTGTCGAGAGGTTGCCCAAGCACTGCTCGCTGACCATTTCTCTCACCACGACACTGAGGAACATGAACGAGGCTGGAGACCTCGCCAAGGATCTGGATAGACTCCCTTGCTTGTTGCTCCCTATAAATGACTTCGAGTCTACTCGGAGATTTCAACGCCAGTCGGTCTCAAAAAACTGTTTGGAGACATACATGCAAATCTCTAGCAATGAACATATTGGAGGAAACTTTTGACAGTTACACGCAGCACATACACAACTACAAGGTTAGGAGGACGTCTGGAAACAGTGTCAACATCAGCACCGATGCCATCTTATGGAATCTCATCCTCAGCTTTGTTGCTCCGACACTTTGTAAAGAATTTATTCAACGAAGTTAAAGAAACATGATGTTGAATGCATTAAATTCACCTTATTACAGGAAAATATGATCTCTTCACTGATCGACTGATGAAGTTTCGAAACTTTTGCGGGACCCTGTAGAGGCGAAGACGTCGTGATCATTTTCGAGGGTCCACCCCCGGCAGTCCGCTTGCCTTGGAGCGCAGCACCACAACGCTGAGTTGAGTCCGCGAAGAAAGAACTTGGTCTGAATCTTTGTCAACAGCCTGTATCCCTCTGACTGTTGCGCGCGCGCGCGCTCGCACGTGTGACTGACTCAGTCTGGTGTGGTCAAGACCCGACACCATCTTTTACTCCGCGTGCGTACCAACAACGAACGAGCGAGAGAGAAAGAAAGACACGGACAAAGGAGACCTCGCGGCCACCGGCTCGGCGGCGGCCAAGGTTACGTAACGACGCGACCGAGTGCAGATGCACCCCCAAGGAGTCGAGAGAACAAACTCGACACTTATGAATATAGTTCGAATTCCATTAGCTGCGGTTTTCCCCTTACCTGGGCGCGATTGGTGATGATGCTGACTGGAGCTGCCAAGAATGGTCCAGGGTTCAAGCTTGAGACCACGCATTTGGGGCTTGTTCAACCACCACTATTCATGCGCAGTGAGTAGTGTTATTGATATTTATACGAGCAGCGCTTGTCAGCTATTAAAAAAACAGTTTAAGGCTGACGCGGTCTCCATTTAACGACGGTTTTGCTGCTCCTTCACTGCTGGAAGTCTCATCTTGGGTCTCAGATGTTACGTCTTAGTAGTGATGGAGTGAGTCAGGAAGAGTCAAGTTCGAGTAGAGTCGGGGCAGAAGATGAGTCGGGGTCGTACTTGGTTCGTGATTCCAACCTGTTCGACTCGAACCAGCACTATTATTTACTCATTTTACAGTTCTAACTGCTTCGTAATCAGACCAAGCTCGTGCATATCCATTGGAGGTGGAGGCACTGCTTCAGTTGTACACTGTGGTCGGGTTAGGAAAAGTCCGTCCGGTTCGGTCTTTGGACTTGACCCGGCTGTCGGTCTCGATCTGATGTCGATGCTGTACTTCGTGCGCATGCACCAACAATGCTTTCACCTGTACGTTAAGTGGTCCTAGCTGAGGTACCAGGCATTGGCCAGGATTATTATAAAACTATAAAATATGAATCCACCTGTTTAATCAGTCCATGTGCTTTACGAAGTTCGTGGACTTTATAGAGTCCATGTCATTGGAGGTTAGCCATTGAGGTTATTTCACAAACATAAATCTTCAACCTCGATTTCCCTCCTGAAATGACCTCAGGTCTTATTTGTTCACCATTTGGGGGTGAGGTTGGGTTGTTGACCTTTTTTGACTATACAACTTTCTACATTGGAGGCTCCTTTGTGCCTGGAACGGGAAATATTGAATTTTCGGTGCTCAAACCTATTACGTCACTCCCAAGAAAAAAGGGGTCCCCATTCAAATTTTGAGCTTCATAAGGGTCGCCTCTAACCCTGGAAATACCTAAACAACTGCACGGTGTCCCACGGATACCGAACACTTCAAAATGGCCACATCTCGGATCAAACGAGACCAATTTTGAAAATTTCTTTTACAGGCTGTACCATGATGAACAGGTTTTTGTATGATTATTGGACATGTTATTTTTGACAGCTCATTTTCCACATCTTTGCGATGTTTTCATAGTTGTTGGAAGTCTTCATTCAGGCCCAATTTTGCACACTTTCAAATGTTTCATGCAGAGGATGTTGCGTGAGATCGATTCTGCTGGAGTCTCAACAAGCATCATTACTTTTTCAATGCTCTGAGGTTCCTTCTCGCAAACGTGTGATTCAATGCGTCTCCACAACAATATTCAAGGGGAGCAAGAACATTGTTTCAGAACAATAATCAAGGGGATTAATGCCAGTTTACATGGGAAGAGCGTGAGATGACGCAATTGCCAAATTTGGACTCCAAAAATGGCAGTCTTGGGAATGTGGCAAGTTGCCCCAAGCTTTTTTGTGGAGATGAGCAGGGATTTGGTACACCGGGTTTGAATCAGGTGTAGGAAAGGAATGAGTCAAGCTGATATTTCAAAGTTCACTGTGAATGTCGCATAAGACCCCGTTCATTATGTTGACGAGACCAGTTTAGTTACATTCGTATGACACGAGCTGACGCAGGGTATAAAAGACCTTGCTGTTCAGCTCTGAGATCACTCCCAGATTTGCGTTGCACTAGCTCACATCCATGGAAAATATGCGATTCTTACGTAATGCATACAGTGTCACATAACCTGTAATAGGAGCAATGCCTACTTGACACGATTTGGGTAGAAAATGAGCACTTTTGCTCATTTTTGCTTGGTTAGGTTATTGGTCATGTTGGACACAAGCTTCAGGGATGGATTATTGCTCATCTGAGAGATCATGCAATACGAGGTATACATATCATGTACAGTATTACCTCTATATACCACTGCTGTCGCCAGCACATAAGTTCGGTCTGGACAAACTCTTCAGTCTTGCTGAGCTTTCATCTCGGGTTCAGTCCGGCCCGAAAACCGACTACATCACTACAATGCATGATTGCGAATCAGGTCCTGCTCAAACTTTTGGTGCATACTTTTGGGGTATCCTGATTGAAACTGCATCCACCCCCTCCCATTTTTGCAACTAGTGCACTTTTTGGGGCAACCTCATGAATGACTCACAAGAGAGAGCTGGAGCCGAGACGCACGCGACAGCGACCACGCGTGCATCGCAATGCGCATTTGGGCCCCCTTTCTCCTCTGTGCGCGCGTGCGTGCGTGCGTGAGTCAGAACGTGCACGACTTGGAATCACGGCCTGAAACATGGAGTTCACGCGCGCACCGGACAGACGCGCCCGGGCGTCTCCTCTTGCTCGTGGGTGACGTCTTCTCCGGACACGTTGGTGGCGGCGTCGACCACTTTGGGCTCCTCAAGGTTGAGAGATGCCCAAAGTTGACTTGGGGAAGCCAGAGGACAAAGGAAAAAAGCAGAAGACGCTTCTGAGTTCACGAGAAGCAACGTAATTCTTTTGTTCGGCGGGGGCTCCACTCTTGTTATACAAGACACTGAATTAATTCCCTGCGTGCACGTGTTGGTTCTGCTTCGGGTCCGTCTTCACTGGGGGAATTTTGGGGGGTCCCAATCAAACATCCCCTGAACAGTTTCCCCTCCCACTTGTCTAGAATATTTCTAGATATTGGGGCCCCCAAATTATGCACTTTGCAACCAAATATTAGAATCGCCACCTACAATGCGAGGCCTTTTGTACGCTCCCAAATTTAGGGCACGGTTGCATAACAGAAGTGATGCAAAGCAGTGGGTTCTTCTATCCTCACTGACTGACACAGACTTTCGGCTTTGTCCCTCAAACATCTTCAATAGCGCGATTGTGATCACCGTCTCCTCATCTCTGACCCACCCGAACTCATCCCAGTCCATTTGCAAGCCTGTTCTTGGCCTGGCCCCCATGACTGAGCTACGTTCATCCACCTCTTGGGGCCAAAGACATTCCATTGGGCCTAAAAAAGAACTGCTTTAAAGGCTTGGATTAGATCGGGGAGTATAACACTCTTGAAAGATGGTCAAACACTCTTAGAAGTAACGCTAAGTATATTTGCCCTCTCCTTAGTTAAAGTGGGCCATTGTCTACACATCTCGAGTGTTGCAGTGATCGCCGATTTTGTTTCTGTGATGTCTTTGGTTCAGCTTTGGGTCAAGCAGGCTTTGTGTTATGAAGAATGGTTTCTCAGGCCTCACCAGGCCCCCATCAGGCCTCTGAGAGGCCCTGAATGAGCGACAAAAACATAGGAGAGTTGGGAAAGGTACAAGAACAAAGACTCCAGATTGAAGGGATGGCATAAGAGGTGGCATCTTCATACGCCGACTACGAGACCCTGCCTTTACTCAATATATTCGGCCGCAGTCAAGTTTTTGAAAAGCAGTTGGTCCCTAAAGGATCCAAAGCCAAAATTAAACAAAAAAAAATCAAATTTGCTGCTGGTGGCAATTTCAAAGCAGCGGCAATAAGTACTGACATTATTCAATGAAGCTTATGGAGCCAACAATGGAGTCCCAGCAATCCTGCTACGCTAAGAAGGCTTCCGTATTAATTTTATATCATTACGCTACATCAACAGGTGACCATCATGACTGAAATGTACTAGTTTGATGGAAATCATGATGTGTAATTGAGCAATGATAAATTTTGTCCCCCGTATTAAGTCACAACACACTTCCTGACACGCCAAAACTGCAACTTTTCTTGCTGTTAAACTAATTGTGGATTTTCAACATCAGAAAAACGTTAGACAAACTCATCGGCGGTCAAAACGAAGAGTTGTTGGCGAGGCTGGACTTGGTCAAGTGAACCCAGTGTCTGCCAGGTCGGCAACTTGGTCAAAAGCGAGGAGTTCTCGAAGGACAATGACAACGTTGACCCATTACGACCAGTTTAGTGCAGTGTTGACCTTATCCTCCAATTCAGCCATCTTCACGCAACCTCATCCCAATGACTGAGAGTCACGTCAGAATTCCTCACCTTATAGTATTACAGCCCTTTGCCAAGTGGTGATTATCATACCCATCAGACCTATATTAGAGCAGCTTTATCCCTGATGTTCAAGCTTTATCAATACGTGATATTAGGTTAACAATCTTTTGTCCCACCTGCGTGACTGCGATCAACCCGGGGACGCTGGAGGAACCTTAGATACCTTGGTCAAAATCTACCTGTTTCTTTTCCTGGGTTTTTTTCGGACCGATTGTACTGCTTGAGACTCAGACGTACCCCAGATTTATCGATATGACGATATTCAACACATCGAGTCCAGATATCGCGTTATTCTATACCGATACGGCATGTTGAAGGGACACGTAATTGTTTGATATTTGGTCAAGACTAAACCTTTGCTGGTATTTTTGAGATGAGAGGTGTCCTTTTTTCTTTCAAAGTTCCGGGCAATAAATTGCAGTTCCTAAAAGTCAGACGGAGTCCGAATTTGGCGGTTGCTACGTAGCAACTTGTACAACTTTCATTGGCCAGAAACGCTCTAAAGTATGCGGCATTTAAAGCCACGTTAACAGGTCCAACCATTGGATTCTGGTCTTTTTTTGTGCAATGTCAGAACTTCAGTAGGGGCATAGAACTTGGGACAAGGAAAAGAGGCTTAGGTGAAGTAAGTAAACACCCTTGAACTAATGACTTTGAAACAATTCTGCAGCTCAAAACATATAAAAATTACAAAAATAGCAACAAGCCAATGGTGCCAAAATCAGCCCCGCACGACATGTTATAGGTGAGATAAAGTCTTTGAAAATTGGCACAGGGGGAGGGGTTCGCAACGTGCTATTTTTATTATGTTCGTTTTAACTTTGCGAAGTTTGATATTGTGCAAATATCGTCGTATTCGGTATTGATGCACTCGATCGCGCTACTGCAACCAATCGAGCAGTTACACCCAGTAAGCGGACATCACTGTATTAAACTCTATAGTTAAAAGAATTTTACTCTTCCATGTGACCGCAGACTTGTGCATGGACTGTTTCAATGCTCACAGAGAGAGTTCTTATCAGACATTACCTAAGTGAACGACAAGGCTGTATAAAATGAACTCCCCGTGATTCCTGAGGTATAGTTTATTAGTAGTGCTCCATTTCTATCATCATGACTTTCCTGCTTCCTGCAGCTCCTTCTGGATCTGTGGGAAGACTTGTCGAAGAAGACCTCGCTGCTCTTCGTCACTGAACATGTTCTTGTAGCGGACCACTTGAGTACGACGAGGAACTGGGACCTCTACGTCGTTCTGACAGGTGCACGTAGCTGAAACATCGCATGTGAAATAAGGACTGAATGAGTCTGGGCAATCTCCTGCTTACTTGGAAAGCATTTCCACAATTTCCAAGCTCCAGCTTCGTCCTTGAAGGCTTTCTCCAAGATGGCATCTAGTTTGGTAACGTTACCATCCTCACAGGTGCAGAACTTGGGCTGCAACGCGAAGAAAACGACCTCGAATTAGTGCCACCTTGTGCTGGAGTCAAGTCATACCTGTTCATTCGGGTCCCTGAACTTGCACAGACTGCCAAGAACCCTTGGGCTGTCACGGACGATCTTCCTGCATCACCAAAAAGAACAAATGCCACATGTCAGCAATGATGCTTCCTGGATACTAACTTTACAGCCTCGAAGATCAACTCCTTGGGGATCTGGTCGGCGTTGGAGAACACCTGGGGGCTGGCACAGATCGGAGCACACAGGGCCAATGCTGAGAGGAGAGCGATCCACATTTTTTTTTTGTTATTGTGATCACGACTGTGGGTGGAAGTGTTGGGGCCACAGCAGAACTTCTCTCAGTTAACGGTACGATGGTCGGAGCAGGAATAACGCATCCAGCGCGTCCTGCCTGAAGTCAACTTTGCTTGGAGCTTTGGTGACGCCAAAGAGGGCGCTCGACAAACATTTCTCACTGAGGAAACGCTGCCATAGGAGAGAAAAAGGAGGAAGCCACCAACCTGTTTGCCAAGACCAAAGAGGAGAACTTTTTTTATATCCTGAGACAAAATTCCCCATGGATTCTGCAGCGCAGGCGCATTCGGAGCCAAATTGTAAGTTTGAGTGTGATGGTGAGACAGTGCACAAGTGCTACTTGTACGGACAGTGTGAGTCACAAAAATGGTCGGAGCAGGTAGAAAACGCTGGTTATGAGGAAGCCTTTTCGTTTGAGTCACGCACTAACGCTCATGCACAGTGACAGCGTACATCTACTGGTCGTCGTCGTCTTTGTGTGCACGCGAGCACGCAGCACACAGAATACGTCTTGATGACGTTGGAGGTAAACACTTTTGTATGGAGGCAGCCGCGACCAAACCGATGGCAGAAGAACATGAATTCTTGAGTTCCTTCCTTACCAGAGATGAGCAAGGCAAGACCTTGGTGACGGCCTCGTCGTTCTGTCGTCGTTCTGTCTCTTGAATTACACCGAATAGTAATAATTCACCGAAAAACTCGAGGTTTCGAGAGTCAAAAGCGTTCTGGGCGGCCCTATGGTACTCCATGGACAGGGCAGCCGCCTCGATCAACTTCCCGGCGTATGGAACGACGGTTCAGCAGTTGTTTGAGTGTAAACAAGATGTTTGCTGTCTCGTGGATTAAGTTACTGCCCCCCTTGAAGTCAGTGCCCAGCATTCTGTTAGTCTTCTTCTCCGACGGCACCTTGACGTTCGTGTCCTTATTTATCTTGGCGTGGCAGTTGGCTACAAAGAGAAATAGGCCATGACGTACCATGACAAAGTAGGCCATGACGTAGGCCACACCCTTGGACTTGAGGTTTTCCTCACCCTAGCCCACTGAGCGACCTAATCAGAGGTGACGCTGAACAAATGCATGCATGCCAAGACAAACTTGAAGTACAGATCGACCTCTGGACGTGTATAGGTGACTGATGTGGTCAATGTGCATGGGGATATCCAGCATCCATTTGTACGCTAGGATGGTCTCGTCCTTAACCTCTTGGGCCAGCATCGGACAGCTGTGGCCGAGGCCATAGCTGTGGAAAGAACACTCTAACCCAAGCACTTGGAACAACTTGAATTGGGGGTAAGCTGCGAATGAATGCAGCGAGGCCTACACCCGAAAACTGGAGAGGACTGGCATCCTTCTCCGGTAGTCCTTCCCAATGCCCAACTCCTCCCTGCAGATGGTCTTCGCCATCCACTCACGAGTAGAGTGTCAGACCTGTCTTGCCATCCTTGATGACTTTGGTGTCGACAAAGGTCTGGTCCTTTACTCTCATGGCAACCATGATCTTTGAATTTAGCTCGAACTTAAGACCTCGCTTGGTCATGAAGCGCCGGAAGGCCTTTGAAATCTCTGCGTCGAGGCCCAGTCCGCCCACGTGACCAAGTAACTCGACTGCCGTCACCTGAATCATGTAGCTTGGGGTCAATGAAACATATTGAGCACGGTCTCAAAAGCTTCCTCTCTTGTCTCTGATCCCAATCTCGACCTGACTGATGCAAGGTCAACTCCATTGACTCCTGACCCATTACGACCATTTTCACACGGACTTCCTTGAGACCTCGAGGCTAGAAGACAAATCAATCCTCATCAATCTAAAGCATCCAGTCCCAACTAAGCCTCTGCATAATAAATATAGCCAGACATATTTGACTCCACGTCCAGCTCCTGGAAGTGGTGTGACCTCTGATCCTGTGGCGATCATGATGTCTTTGGTTTTGACCACCCCAACGACTGAACCGTCGGACCCGAGGACCGACACCTCGTAGCTGCCGGTGATCTTGCCATGACTGTCAAGGCGGGTCGTCTGCAGGTGTCATAGATTTCTTGCTACCATCCTTGGCCAGGACGCTGCCAGTCTTCAACGTCGCCTTGACCATAATGCTGCCGTTGGGGTCAACCCTCACTTAGCAACGCATTTCTGCAAAGAGGATGGCACAGATTGGGACCGCTTCGTGCTGATTTCACTCATTAACACTCTGCTACCCAACCTAATCACCTCATTACTTGATAGAAAATAAGAAAAAATTAGAATTATGTTGGATTTTTTTGAAAGGGACTCCTCGACTCTTGCTTACCTTCTACTGTCAGCGGAGGAGCGGAAAAGGAACAGGCCGGAAGTCGAAGAGCAAACTCAACCAAACCTCGACAAGTTATCCATTCAGCTAGGAAAAATAGACTTTTGAGAGAGAGAGAAAAAAAAACAAGGTTCCTCAGTGATTCCCGAATGTTGTGCCAATGGTGATGGAGAAAAAAGAGTTTCAGATCATGCATAGGAACGAATTTCTTGCTCGATGAAACGCTCATACTTAACATTCGAGAATCACGGAAGAGGCTTGTTCGTTTTCTAGAAAATGAGCAGGTTATCACATGCCCGTCTCGTGCTATCATATATGTGAGTTGGGAGTGATATTTCATATGAGTCATTACCTTTTATTAATGACTTAACGTAACTTTTTGACAGAGTCTTAAACATCAACATTCATCTTCGGATATAAGGGACTCAGATAAAGAGGACTCTCGCATAAGCAAGATTCTGCTCAAAACACAGAGGTCTTATTGAGTAAAAGCCTTGGTTAGTTGAAAGGACAGCTTTTATGGAAACTCGAACGAAGCTGGAAAGTGAGATACAAGAAAGGTCTGATTTTTTTTGCTGAAAACAATTAATATGTTACTCACTTGAGATGAAAAAGTGAGATAATTTTTAGGGTGACTTCCCATGTTCACAAGAATCCTCCTGAGTGCACTCAGGAATCCTCGTCCTAAAGCCTAAGTTCCATTTTTCCCAGCCAATGACCTTCGATAATCCTGACAAAAATTCAAATTTTCATGAGAATCAATCCTGCAGCACAGCTAGAAATGGCTTTACTACATCGAAGGTTCTTGTGCCATAAATGGATCGACTGAAGAAGGCACCCAGTACACAAGACATTGATCTCGAATTGTCATTTTATCAAAGTTTGACTACTCTTCCTCGTCCAGTGGTGGTTCAGAGCAGTCCATGATACCTCCAAGCAGAGACATAGCAGAGCGACCACCAGCGTTCCTGTCATGGTCACCAAGACCAGCGATATCTGGGAAAGCAACATTATATCTTGCTACTCTGGTGATGTCTTCCCCCTCCCCTCTCTGCCCACCTGGCCAATGGAGATGGCTGGGGTGCTGACCGCCATCGACTTGGGCGAGATGGGGCGGCCGAGCCATCTATGGCGGATGAGATCGCCCACACCACTCTCTTGGAGGCGTCGCATGCCCAGCTGAAGCACTGGCAACAGTGGGGAGTTCTTGACGAGGATGATGTTGCCCGACGCAGAGCGACCTCGACCAAAGACCTTAAGATGAACCCCAACGTGTCTGGTTGTGAACGCAAGCTCTCAGTGAGTGTCTTACTCTGATTCCTTTTTGATGCTGTGGATTTTCTCTGAAGAATTCTCGCAGAGGTTCTTCCATCACATGGATGATGACTCGCTGTCCTCTGATATTCTCCAAGCCGTCAGCGATCGACTCGTACATCGTTTCCTCTGGAGTCTCTTGGATCCTCTGCCAGAACCTCACGTAGTCCTGATGTCCTTGCTCAGCCTTGACCGCAAACTCGACCTCGTTACCTGTCGGGACATCGACACGTTTGCACGTCTTCACGTCAGTTTCAGTTGGTTCTCTTACCACGTCTGATCATGACCTTCCAGTCTGGATACCCCCTTAGCGCGTCAATGGCCGAGTTGAAGGGCAGAGGCTGCTCCGTCGAGAAGAACATGGTCAACGCCCCCCCAAAGTAGGCGTTCAGCACGATGAACATGTACCACATGGTTGTGGTGGCGATCTGAAATCCTTGAGTCATCCTAAAGTGTGGGAGGCACAACGGCGGCAAGACCAGCCCGACGAGTGCCACCGAGGTCACGGAGAGCGTGGCTTTCCATAGTTCTGAAGTGAAGGGCCGTAGGAAGACGCCAAAGTCCAGGTCGAGAGGCTGCGGCCTCATCACAAAGAGGCTGACGGCGTGGTTGGCCAAGGGCAGAAAGTCCATGAGGTCTATCCTCTCCAGCAAGGCGACGTACGAGCTCAGACTCATCTGGTGACTGCCGTAGATGATGGCGCCTTGGATCCCGCTCCAGGTGCCGCTGAGATTGTACGGGCCATCCACTGGAACCGTCCCCCAGTTGCCATCCGGCTGTCGGTAATGGACGATGCTGAAGTTCATCATGCGGCCAATCTGTTCGCAGTGGTCGACGAGCATCCCCTCGATGGTCGCGCATTCCAAGTGGTCGTCGTCGCAGTCCTCGAAGGAGACGTAGGGACGCAAAGACTCCGAAATCGACGTCACGTGGAGGCCTTCCAAGTCGTAGCTCTCCTTGATGGTGTACGAGCCTTCCAAGAAGGTGATCTTGTTGATGGAAGCTCCGACTTGGTGCTTGAGTGTGACCACGACGTTAAAGGAGAGCAGGACACCTGTGCCGAGCGCGAGATAAAAGTGTGAATTGCGATTCAAGCCCGCAAGAAGCTGTCTGAGAAGAATCCACTCATCTTCGGTGAAATCCTTGGGGAAGTACAGCAAACTCGACTTGGTCTTTCTGTCGGCAATGAAGTGCAGGGAGGCAACGATGTCGGGAGGGTGCACACTGGCCAGAGACACCACGTGAAAGTCTTCATGGGAGCTCAAGCAATCCTCAGTCTTGGCCAGATACCTTGTCGGGACTAGGTGAACATTTGCCAGGGTGGTGTAGAGGCCCTTGCAGAGTGACAGAGCAGTCGTGCCAGGACAGTTGAGCGTCACTGATTTGGCAGAGTTGCTGCTGACAAACAAGGCCATAGCTTTTGCAACATCCTCCTGGAATCTGGCGGGAACAGAGGCTTGGATAACGACAGTGAGCAGGAGCAAAGACCTCATTGTGTCCCTCAGCTGCAATGGCTGCAAAATGCAAAAGTTCATTTTTGAATGTGCAATCCGTTCAGAACTGTTTGACCCTATTCCAGACAGTACATATAGCTCCATACGAGATTACGTCCGAACGAATCACAGTGCACTCACCACCAATGCCTACAAGGTCAATATACGTACTGGCCAGCATGTGAAAGTTTGACACCAAACTTTGTGTGTACAAAGGTTGATACAAGGGAATATGTCTCATTGAACATAGCCCCTCTGCACTGAGCACTTCCTACACCCTGGCTGAAGCAGCTCGCCATGAGGAAGTCTGGGTCAAGTTCCTCCAGAAACTAATGAAGGCAGCCTTGAATTCCCCACAACTTCTTCAGGGAGCAAAGTATCAACCCTCTGAAATGAGTCACATCATTGTTGACCACTCCAGACACCTTAGCCAGGTAGAAACCCTCCCTTGGATGCCAAGACAAACATCACATCCTTTGTCTGGACCTGACACCCCTGTTCATCCTCCTCCGCTTGTCAGTTAGCGACAGAGACCAGCAGGGAATCTGCTTGAGAGAGATTTCCAGGCCAGATCTTTCTCGGTCAGGTCAAGCAAATTGGAACTTGTCCAAGCATCCTCCATTTCGATCCACTTCCATGCTGTTCCTCATGTCCTCCGCTTTCACATCTGACAGCTCCTTTGCCTGGTCATGACTTCAGAGCCCTGCTATGCATGTTGGGCGTAGCCCTGGATGCTGCTGAAGTCTGCGGACTGCAAAACTGCACTTTTTCTCCATGTTTGGGCTGACTGACAGTAAGTGACTGAACGTTGACACATTGCTGAGCACATTCATCAGGAATGTCCTGCATAAGTTCTAGATTCATTCTGGGAGAGAGTGGAAATGTCCAAGTGTCCTGAGATTCGCATGCTACCTGTATGTTGGACAAGAATGAGCGCAGTTGACGTGACAGTTCTTCGTCCCTCAGTCCAAGGAGTGACTAACTCGACATGTTTACGACCAACCGGTGCCATTTTCAGTCTGCCTCTTCTTGGACGGTGCCAATTTTTTTCCTTCAATAAATATTGCTCGGTCTCGGCATTGTTGGTGATTTGGCACAAAGCCACTAACTGTATATCGGTTTGTGAGAACGAGTATTGGGTCTTGCTCCCACTTTCTAGTTAATTGCTATCTGTACTTGGTGCTGTGCAAGAGCTGACTTAAGGCTGCTTTAGACTGGGCAACAAATGCTTTTCGGAGACTTCGTCTTGGACGCAGTTCTCAAGTGTTGCCAGGAGGCTGAGGAACGAATAGACGAAGATTTGCTGCCTGGCCCACGCTACCCCTTTCGTAACAAAGCTCAATTGCTCGAAACTGAGTGATGGCAACCCTTGTGCAGGCATCAGTCGACCCCCTGCCAAATCAGCCCTATAATCACACCCACCCTTTGTTCTGGATTTGAGAAGTTAGTGTCCCTGATACAGTTCTAAATGTTTACCAGTCAAGAATGTCACAGCTCCGCCACACAAAAACTGTCTTCAGCCGTATTCTACACTCGTCCTCATGTCAAGCAGTTCTCGCCTTGGGTGGGGTGCATTTATACGAATAAGTCATACAGGGTGTGCACACTCGTCCTGTAAAAAGTCCGTCAAAATACGTTGACACCCTGGCCACGACATGGTGCAAAAGACCGCGCAAGCCTGGGGGACGTCGTGCGTGGAACTGATGGAAGTCAGCAGTGAACAAGATCAGGATTTCACGCAGCAGCTGCTATTTGCCCCAAGGCCAAAGGCCGCACATGGTCTTGTTGTGCCCTCACCAACGGTGGCAGCTGGCGCAGCTCAAAGCATCTTTGCCAAGTGCTTCCAAGCGAGCAGACAGCTCAAGTCGAACAGATGCTGCTTGAAGAAAAAAAATGCAAGGTTCATTTTGATGCACCCTATATTTTTTTTAGCTCCCCCCCTCCCCCCATTGATTTCTGGTAGTGACATTGGAAGGGTTGTGGACAAAAGGTAACAGAATGATTACAAATGTTGCTCACGCGGTGCTTCTTCGATTTTCGCCAAAAAATCAAGAACTCTGCAAGATTTTCCGGCCGACTGAGCGATCATGTGCGAAAATGGCAGTTGAGAAACTTTCCAATGAAAGTCGATCCTTGACTCTAATAAATTGAGTCATTAGCAAAACTTTGCAAAAAAAAATCAAGCCTTTTGCACAAATTCAAGTGTCTAAAATTGAATGTTTCCCCGGCCAAATTGATACATATGGTGTTCATACACGTGCAAATGAGCTGGGGTTCAGTTAATTTTGCTGCCAACTTCATATGCACTACTGAACAATGATAGATGCCTTAGTTTTTATCTTAATTCTGTAGCACATAAAAATTAACATCAGCAACCCTTGTTTACATGTTCTGCAGAACTGCAATATCAGAGCTTGGACCCTAATACTACATGAAGTTCATGTCAAAGTCACATGAGTCACAGACCTACGTTAATCGGTCCTAGGACTGATAAATCCCTTACATGAGGTTCATATGAAAGTCATATGGGCTACAATCCTGCTCTGTCAATTCTGGCAGGGCTACCAGAATTGACAGAGCAGACTTAAACAAGGATGATACCCCATGTGACTTTCATATGAAATTCACGTGATGGATGAAACTGTTAGGGTCTATTAACAGAGTTCTGAGGTAGGATAGATATTAAAGTTGTGTGGAACACATGAGCATGGATTGTTGATCTTGATGTCAACTTTTACATACTACAGAATTAATACAAAAATAAGGCATCTATCATTGTTCAGTGGTGCACATGGAGTTGGCAGCAACTTAACGCGGGTTCATTGGCATTTGGTATGAACTCCGTATGTATCAATCCAGCTGGGAGGGTAGTGTACATACAGGGGGTATTGACATTAATCCAGACAGACTTCAAAATATGATTGCAGCGTTGTCTGTCGCTTCGCCTGGCCCTGTCCAACCCTAGCTTCCGACAGCATTGAGGAGCACGTGGACGGCGGAGGGGACAACTGGCACTCTCGCCGGCTGCGCTGTCTCGGCCGCCCAGTATCCCGTGAAGTGCCCTACGTACAAGTGGAGCCAGATCACGTCCTTCTGTAACGTCCACGTCCGGCGCAAGAATCAGTCTGGACGCGTTTTGACAGCCCCGGTACCGGATATGATAGTGCTGTTCCGAGCTGGGGTGTTCTTGTTGTGCTGGAGCTCGTGGCTCGATCCATACGCACTGTAAATCTGTGTGTTTGTGCACCCGACCACTTTTTCCCCCATCAAATGGACGTGACCAAACTGATCAAAACCTGGTAGATGAAGTCTAGCTTGACCACGAGGAGGAAAGGAAAAATATGTTACTTTTTTTTCTTTCTTTTTGTCGGTTCACCCCCCCCCCTTTTGGGCAGGAGGGAGAAAAGGGTCAAAACTCTTTTTGGGCCGAAGCCATGAACTTTGGGTACACGAGGTCGATTGCTGCTCCTACGAGCAATTGTGGACGTTGCTTCAGGCTGAGTCTGCGCTGACCAATCTTGACATTTTTGCGTGACGTGAAGGAAAAAAAAAGGTCTCCCCTGACGCCTTTTGCCTGAAGACGGTGTCTTCTGCCAAGAGAACACGTCCATTTTCGCCGTCGCTCCCCTCCTTCCTCTCAACGGTGGTCTGCGCGTCAAAACACCGTTGGCGGCCAGCCCACGTGCGAGAGACCCAGGGACGGAGCGTCTTCCTCTCCCCCGCCCCCCCTCCCCTCAGTCGCCACAAGGCTGTCGACGTGAACGAGTCTCTCAGGAGCTCCAACACCATGACCTGGACGAGCGAAGAAGACAAGAGCAACAGCCTGATGGCGACGGCGTCCACCAGGAAGCGGAGGTCGCAGCAGGACGAGAATCGGCATAACTCGGCCGCCAAGAAGAGCAGGATGTCTTCCTTGGTCGAAGAGTTCAGAGTGCTCAAGTCCATGATTCCAGGGATCTCCGGCAAGAAGGACATTTCCGAGGTGAAGTCCCTTAAGACTGTTTCATTACATCCTGCCTCTGGTGCTAATTGTGGGCCTCATTTTCAGCTTGAAATCATCGACGCCTGCGTCGGCTACATCGAGAGTCTCCAGGCCCAGCTGCGACCCAGAGACGATGAGGACTTCACGTCCAAGTTGGCGGCCGCAGGAGAAGATCCAGACTTGGTCAGACCTCGCCAAAGCTGCCGTCGACAAGACCTGATCTGGCTGAGGGGTCCACTCAGACAGAGTCAACGGATGCGATGAATTCGCCACTGGCACAACTGGAACACCTCTGAGCTGTGATTGTTTTATGATTAGTTCTCTCCATCCAACCGATAACATTTTTCTCGCGACCGAGGGCGCTGGCGGAGCTCCCGAAGTTGCGGTTCCGACTGAAGACGACGATGGTGCTTAAGCGTGAAATGCATAAGAACATTGCAAGAGTAACTGTGTAGCCCCGCACTAAGATTAGTTGTCAAATACACATACATACGCACGTATCCACATGTGTTGTGCTGCTTCATGGCGATCGTCTCCAGATGCGTTCACGTAAAAAAATGGTCCTGCTCAAAACTTTTGGGCTTTTTATCCTACTTCTCGGGCGTACAAATTCTGACAGATGCTCTGTCGGGGCCAGAGGGAGGAAGGGAGACCAGTTCGAGGCCTCCGACGTTGTAGGCGTGATTTACCCAAAAATGCCCAAATCTGGTCGTTACCCCCCAAAATGGGCGATTCGATGAGCTAATTGTTATGGACGTAGGTATTTTTCCCCCCCTCTTCGATGTCTCACTTCGGAGCAATTTCTCTTTCCTGGCACTCATTGTACTGGTAGAGGAATAAGAAATAGGGCGCGCACTTCATATCCGAGCAGTAGTGAAGACACCCCCGCAAATCCATCCACACACACGCACGCACGCACACACAGAATACGGAAAAGAATGTGTGGGCAGACGACGAAAGAGAGACCGAGGGTTTTCGGTTCGGGGCAGTTGGGCCTTTGCAGCCCCGGTTTGGCCGGGAGGACTCGCCCGGACGAGTCCGGACGGGCACGACCCGGTCTGGTGTGTCGAAATTGGACCGCCGGGCCGTCCTCCCGCGCGCTGGCGCGGCGCGAAGTCGCCCAATCGAGCGTCGGAGGTCGCAGGTGCGTGGCATGGAAGCTGTAGCGCTGCTCTTTGGAGGAGCCCCCCCCTCCCGAAAGAAGAGGAGCCGCTAAGGAAAAAGCTCTTGGGAGAGAGAATTTGACTGCTGCGTTTTGCCGGATTAGTCGAGGTGGGCGTGAGTGAGTGGGGAGAAGGGGGCCAAGGAGGGGGACTTCCCCGTCATGTCCATATAAGCCTTCCTCAACTTGAGAGGAGGCGGCTGCGATGCATGATTTTGATTTCGGAGCCAGAGATGTCCATTTCATCAATGGATCTCGACAGAAAAGGTGCTTTCCACGGGCCAGATCTTCCGCCGGAGCCTCGCGTGGTCCGCCAGCGCCCTCTGTGAGCGACGACGTGACTCTGACCTTGTTTTCAGCTGAAATCAGACGCAATTTCACACCGGTTTTCCCCTCGAACTGCGGGCCTCTTTGAAAGTTGCCGCCTTGAGAGGCGACAATGTGGGCCTATTTGAGGCCCGTCCATCCACTCAGGCCCGTCGAGCCTCAGCCACCCACATGGAAATTCACGTGTGTGGGAAAAGGGCTTCCTTTCAATGGCAAATTGAATCGTGATGGCTGCTGACAAAGAGTCTCCCTCCTCTCATGAAAGAAGTGCGTATGCAGTAGCGAGCAAACCCACTCACAAAGCAGTTGACAGAGTGTAAACGTCTCTCTCACGCACACCACGAGTGACACAGACTGCTGCAGATACGACTGTTTTGTGCTTGCTAACTCAAGCATTTAGTAAATATATATTGGGGGGTCCACATCAGCTTGTAGTCGTCGTTGCGATCCACATCCAGGCTCTGGATGGCTCCACCTGTTGCCCAAATCGTTAACTACCAATCGTTATGACTGTTTCTGTATCCGGTCTCCATGATCAAGTTGATGTACTACAGTGGAGTCTCCATTTAACGATCTGGCCCGAAAAGTGTCGTCAAATTCAGGATATCGTTAAGTCCGAGTGGAAGAAACAAAAGTATCGTTAAATCTTTGAATCGAGAATTGACTCAGGAATCAATCAACCCATGCAGTACAGTGTGTTGAGGAATCGCGTTCCAAAAGCTTCTTGAATCAGTGTAAACTACAACACTCTTTAAATGTAGGAAGGCACCAACGTGTACTTGGTATCCAGATCCTGATCAAGTGCGCTGCACAACATAGGCAAAGGATACTTGAATGCTTAGAAGGAAAGTCAACTTTCTGACAACCTGTGCAGTACTGATTGTCATGATACCACTCAGTTTGTTGTTAGGTTTATGCGGTTATAACAAGATGTTGAATGTTCAAGACTTGCATGAACCCACCATGTTTATGTTCATCTTCAGTTAATTCATTCTGTGCTGACTCGAGGCTTCTCATTGCGCTCATTTGCAGAAGGGTTGCCATCAGCTTCAACCCAATGCCATAGAATGAGGAGTTTCGTTTCAGACCTGGAAGCTTGCATAGGCTGCAACACCACTGAGACGACGCGTACGAAGGAAGCGCGTGACAACCCTGAGCAGTGACCACGATTGTCGCAGTCAACATCATCAGGAAATACAGTGCATACTTAACCAAGTGTGAACCCCGGTCTGCAACGCTGGAGCAAAGAAGGCGTCCGTTGCTTTCTGCTTCACTCGGCCCGGAGCCAAAGGTTGAACTTGCGTTGCAGTGCAGCATTTGCTTGACTGACGGACGCATCAGGGCCAAGATCTTTGCTGCATCACAGATCTTTCTCGGTGATGATGATTCTGGATTATTCTACCAGCGCATCCTGGTTGAATTCAGCTGCAATTTCGTCGTCACTCGTTCCTTTCAGGCTCTTTTTGACAGTCTTTTCATTGAAAATTCCTCTTTTCATGCATTCCCAAGCAGTTGACCCTGAGCAGGTCCGACTGCGACAGCACGCATTGGCGTGATTGCGGTGATAAAAGCAGCACCCTGATGTGTGCAGGTACATTTAGTATGTATTGAAGTAGGACAGCATAATAACATGTCCAGGTACAAGAACCACACTGAGCAAAGCTTTATGACTGCCTTCCAAAGTCCTCTTGATCGGAATTTCTCCACCCAAAAAAAGTTGCGCACAAAACTTTGGGTGCCTCATAAGGGATGAAAGGTTTTTACTTCTGTTCACGCACGCGTGGGTTTTTTGGGCACGCGTACACACGAGAACTACACACAGTGTGTTGTTGTTTTCTCTCTCCCCCCCCCCTACTCTGCTCGACCTGTGCACATCTCCCTCGTTGAGCGACGTCGGCCGAGACCAACGAGTCCCCTGACCCCGACGCCGTCTCGAGTGGCGCACAACGCCGACGTTGGCGCCCTCGCAGATCCGGACGGTGGCCTTCGCGCCGCGCCAAGGCCCGGCGAAGGTCCATGTGAGACGCAGCCGCGGCGCAAAAGTCTTCGCTCTCCACGACGGAGAACGTGGGCGCGGCCGATGGAAGGGGAGCGTAGGAAGGAGAGGTTTGGGAAAAAGAATGATGGCATTTCGGTTACAGGTAGTTTTCCTTATCGGGGGAGGGGACCTAAAAACATCCAGCTTTTTTTTTCCTTCTTTTTTGGTGGGGGGCACCCTGTGAGTCCGTCCCAGCGTTCCACATCCCTCAGCACTTGATATCGGCCGTACCATAAAGCAGTTCAACGATCTGGAAATGACCCTTTTTGCAATCATCATCGTCTATTTGTCTGGCTATCTCCATTTGCCAGCTTGGACTGCGCACTTTGTCGAATCGTCCTCTTCACCCGTGTTTGTCCGTCTGTCCGTCCATTTGACGGACATGTTGGGGCCTCCTGCCAGAGCAAAGAGCAATTAAGCGATGGCGCTAACGATTTGAGCCACAAATGAAGGCAAAAAGAGCAAAGGCGTGTCCTTATTTCTTCTCACGTAGCGTCGAAATCGACTTTCCTTGATGGGCTCATTTAGACATTCCCTATCTGGGAGGCCGTTATGGGGTGGGAATTCCAATAAAAAGAAAAATAAAGTAACCTGGAAGGTTTTGATGAAGGTTCTTCCTACACAGTAGAATCATGAAAGATTAAAAATATGTCAAGTAACGTGAAAAAGGAAAAAAGAATCACCCTGGAAATGTAAACTAAGTACGAAACTTGTGGAATCCATCTTCGAACGGTTGAATGAACTTGACGGGGGCGGCGGCGGCGGCGGCGACGGCGGCGGAGATGAGCACACATGGTCAGAACTGTTTTCTCCCTCGCTCGTTCGCTTCACCGCATGCCCAAAAGTGCCCCAAAAATCATCACACATCTGCCCGTCATTTCTGCTGCTCCTCCTGCCCGCTCGTTGCGCAGAAGAAGATTCCTCCTCTGCAATCTCGACCGAGTTGCCCTCCACCACGATAACATCGGCGTACGTACAATTAGCAGCTGCGGGCCAGGCAGGGCGAGGCGAGGTAGGTGGGAGAGGTCAATCAAGTCAACCAACAGGTGACAGATCAAAGAATACTTGTGCACACGCCCACACTGGAACACGTGTTGTTATGAGGAGGAGAGGAACAAGAAGAAGGAGAAGAAGAACAAGAAGGTGGAGAAAGAAGAAGTGGAAGACGAAGAAGAATTACAAGAAGTAGATGATGATGGAGAGACGGAGGAGGAAAGAAGTACAAGAACAAGTACAAGAAGTACTAGCAATGGAAGAAGAAGTTTCGATTGAAACACCTGCGTTTGACTGAAGGGTGGGTAGAGGTGAAAAACTGTGGATTGAGAAATGTGAGGCAGCTGGACCCTGGTGCGTCTGCGTACAACAGGGCAACAACCCCTTCTTCTTCTTCTTCTACCCTAGTAAAAACACTTCGGGCGACTTCAGAGAATCCTAGAACTGCGAGCGGCGCATCTGTGAAGCCTTTGAAGGCTTCGACCCGAGGTGATGCATTCACGTCGAGGCCAAAGTTGAGGCCGAGGATGGCCTTCGAGGCCACTTTGGGACAGCTGAGTTGAGCAGTCCTACACAGCCAGCCTTGGCACTGCTTATGTACTCAAGTTTGAGTGCTTGAATTACCCTTAAAGCTTTCAGAACTGTCAGCCTTGCCTAGTTAAAACTCTAAACAGGTGGTTCTTCACGGAGGAGTGTAGGAGCATTCCGGGAATTCGGTTTTTTTGGGAGTAGGTGAAAAAGGAAACCAGATGTTTTGGGGTCTGGAGTGGGATGAGGAGGGGGGGGGGGTACGGAGGGAGGGAGGGAGGGGGGAGGTTGGGCCTTGCGCAAAGGCCTACGCAGCGTATACTTCCGCGACGCACGCACACTTGGAAAAAAGCCCTCG
>JAAUXU010086931.1_pt1 | contig 25832 bp, 23 predicted proteins | sample 7278151 | NCBI WGS metagenome assembly JAAUXU01 (sample SAMN14350113, study PRJNA611818) | marine sediment metagenome | isolation source: surface marine sediment (1.8m) | place: French Polynesia: Moorea | collected 2018-08 | reverse complement strand
CACATCGCACCGCCGCTACGATCGCTGCCGCACCGACTTGAGTTACTCTGGGTCATTTTAGACTGAGTTACTCTGGTCGCTCTGAGCTGAGTTACACTCACTCATGTACACGTAGCCCGGCGCGAGCTGTACTACCGTATCGTACTGCAATACGTTACACTCCTCAGCTCCAGCAACACCTTGACCCCTTCCAACCTCGTCATCTCCTGCCCGGGAATGCGATCTGAATGGCCCTGTCCTTCTCCTGGTTCACGTGGCCTTTTTTGTCACCTTGCAGAAAGCTCATCAGTTATCGTTCCACAATTTGCAGTAGATGATGTACCAAAAAGAATGTTCTCTTTCTCTTTGAGGCGAGGCAGGATAAAGAGTACTCCTAAATCTATCAATCTCTCTGTTAATAACGTAAGCTGCAATGGATTTCTGAATATCAGTATTCTGCCACAAATGCCGTTAATAATGCACCTGTGTGGATTCTTGGTACTGTGACATCATTCGTCCTATTGTCACCGTGAGGTATCGTCATACAACCGGATACGCAGTTACAGGGTGCCCTTTTAACTCGTCGCAAGGAGTGCATATGAAAAAATGGTCATAACACCTTCAATTGTGAACAAATTTTGAATATTTTTTTAGCGGGATACTTGTAAAACTACTGATTTTGACCACTCTATCCATGACCCCCCTGCTTCTGCCACAGCCTCCAATATCGGACAAAATCCTGAGCAGGAGCTGATGAAGTGAGCCGTCTACATCTTCTTGACCTCGAACTATATCTGCCTTGAGAGAGTCAACAATGCTGTAACTGACCCAGCCCTGCCAGATTGAAACGTACGAAGGTCATGCCAAGTGCATATGAAGTCAGGTTAAGTTAATGTTGCTGTCATATGCACTACTAAACGAAGATACCTTGTATACCTAAAGTTGTATCTTAATTCTGTAGTGTATAAGAGTTGACATCAATATCAACAAGCCATGTTCATATGTTCTACAGAACTATAATGTCTATTCTAACTCAGAACTTTGTTGATAGGCCCCAACATTGATTCATCCCTCACGTTGAAGTTCACATGAAAGTCGTTCGGGGTACAATCCTCGTTTAAGTCTGCTCTGTAAATTCTGGCATGGAGTTGGAATTGCTCTTCCACGATAGTCCGGAGGATTTAGGTCTTGGGTGTTTGGAGACCGCATATCCTTTGACTGCAACATTCGAGAATTGTCTGAAAGTCCTTGATTGGATGCGAGAGCTTCTGGCAGATCTTCGGCACATTGGTGGAGTGCCTCAGGTGCTCATGAGAGGTCTTCGAGGTCGTGTTACGTGACATGTTCATTCACCATGGCAATGTCCTAATGGAGTTGGCCAGACCAATCTCAATCTGAGCCTGAAGCTCGTCCAGGAACTCCCTGTTCCTCTTCTTGCAGCATGTGCAGTCATGGACCTGTCTCGTGGGAGTTATGTGATCCCCTCAACCTTTTCCAGCCTCGTAAAAGGCCTTCGCTACTATCTAGACAGTTCTTACATAGAGCCTTAAAAAGGTCATAATTTCCCTGGACGCACAGCCAGCAATTAGGGTCACAACTATTGCTCCACTGCAGTCATACTTGGATGACAGGACTGGAAGTTTGACCGGGGGAGAGACTTTTGACATTCGGCTGACTGTGCTGATGGAGTTGGGCATAAACTCAGCATTGAGCTTTTTAGTGATGTTTCTAAAATGAACACCCTGTACGTGTGCGCACAAGTTAAAACTTTGAACGAGACAATACCAAATATGATTCATTTCCACAGATGCAAATTATTTGTTGCGTCTGCGGCATTTTTAGCGTTTTTACAATGATAGGAGAGCCCCAGCAGCTTATCACAGTGTATAAAGGAGCACGAAAACAGGAACCTGAGATTCTCCGGGAAGTCAACTACCCAGTCCTGCATAATGGCTTATCTGCTCTTCATTTTGGGCCTCATCGTAGGTCACACAGGGCTGAGCTCCGCTGACGATTGCGGTAAATCAGGACACAATTTCATATTATTGTTATTTTGAATGTTGTGCTCGAATGCCCAAAACAATTTTGGCATAGAGAAGCTGATGCAAGGCAGTCATAGTTGAACGCTCTCTCGTGACTAGCGTGACCTGGAACTGTTTTGCTGAACTTGAATCTCGTCACCGTCCGACATGACAGAAACCAGAATAGTTGACTGCAACCCTCCTACTTGATTTTTCATCTATCCTGGGTAAAGTCAGGCCAGCACCAAGCACCATCAATGCAATCAAGGAATCATCAAGTCACTCACGCCAACTTTCCTTGTGCTTCAAAGTGCAGAACATTTTAGCACACAACCAAAATTATCTGCCTCTGAGAAACTCATCTCTTATGGATCTTCTGTTGACCTTTGGAGTTGAGCTGGTCCATTTATTGTCCATGAGCATTTCAGAAGCTTGTGATCTGAGAGCTGCAACATATCTCCCCACCTCATGCCAGCTTTTGAACATTTTATGACGGTTCACATCCATCTTTGTGGCCGCATCAAGTTCTGTATTGTCCTTTTTTTTGCTTGGCTTTCCAAGTATGTGTGCTTTAAAGTCACGGTCAGCTTCATCACCCAGCTTGATGATTTCCTCCAGAAGCACCTCCACAAGAACACGATCATGTTGCAGAAAGTTGAAAAGATTTTGGATGAAAGCCCCCACCCCCAAATGATGCAATCATATTGTGGACACAGCAGTGAGGAGGGTCTCCCCCTGAAGGTAGAGGCCAGGGGGGTGGGAGTTGCAGGCGTAGATTAAACAACTGAGCATCAGCATATGAAGGCCATTTTCATCTGCAGAAGTAACCGTTGCTTCGGAATGCACTTCGAATATGCATGGTCCTTCCGTACTCTTTGCTAAGTAATCATTTTCACCTGAGTCCAAAAAGACATGTATTTATAATAGCACTAGTAAGAGCAAGTCAAAAATCCTTCTAAACTACTTTGAGGTGGTATTTGACTTAAATCCGAAGATGCCAAATCTGACAGAAACTCTGTGACTGACATGATTGATGTCAGAAACGCTGCGGCTAAACGAGGCATGACCACTGTCAATGACAAGTAATGTGAGACACGTTGTGACAGACCAAGTCCCTGACGCACTTGACCGCGTCCATGGAGGGCGTGATCGAAGATGGTGTGACTGACAGACTTTGGCCACAATTCCTGCTTAACTAACTTAAGTCAGCAGCTCTAAAAAGTGTCCCCACCAGATATGAAACACGATACACAAGCCTACCTTAAGTGACTCCACAATGTTGTTCTGCGCCTTGCAGGGTGTCCTGATAACTACGAAGAAAGACAAGGGGTTTGCTACAGGCTGTTTCAAAACGATGTTCAATGGATGGACGCCAGGTCACGGTGTCTGAATGACGGAGCCAAGTTGGCAGAACCGCAGACCTGTCAAGACCTCATCTACCTTCTTGGTAACCCCTTCCACACTTGGCAACGGTAAGGACATCACATGTCCCTGTGCTGACCAGATCAAGCATTGTCTCTTTCCAAACAGGATTGCCGTGGGCATAACAGACCGAAAGGAAGAGGGCAAGTAAGTTGGTGTGTGTTAAAGGTGACTTGGAAACATCGAATACCCTGCGGTACAGATGTCAGCACTCATTGTTGTGCTGCACCACAAATGTGGAGAGCATAACATTGCTGACGGTCACAGCCTACGTTGACATTTCTCATTTTTGGGCACTATCGACATCTTCCAAGTGAAGCCCCACGAAGGTGGAGAAAATTAAGTTTTGCTTCAGTGACCTGGGTTTTGTGACCGAAAAGTCAAAACTGGCGGAACACTAATTTCAAGCCTTAAATTTGCTCTTGTCCATAGTTATCACCGTGAACATATTTATGCTCTCTTGATTGATGGTGACTTGCCTGGTCTGACAGGACTTCATCTATTTCACAATTGAATGCATGCTGGTCATTGTAATTACTGTGACATGCACTTGACACAGGTCCGGCAACACTTCAGGGGGTTGCCTGACATTCCAGGTGCATGGAAAGTCCTTATTTTTAATCTTGCTTAACTTGGTCATGGGCAGGAGGCGCAATTATGTCATTCTTTCACCAGAGGGTGCATGAGAGTCTCAGTTTTTTGGCAAGGTTTGACTTGCCTGTCTACCTCATTTTATTGTGGACTTTTTCGACCATTTTGTCAGTGGTAGTGAAAAACATGGAGGAGATGTGAAAGAGAAATCTTCTTAAGACTTGAGGCAGGTGACAAGCCTAAGTATCTAGCTGTGGCCTTCAGTGCCCACATCAATACAGTGGATACAAATGTCAAGAGGTGCTTCAAAGAAAAGGGAGTCTCCTTCAAGGATGCCTTGGGGTTCAGGACACCTGGAACAACCAGGACTCCAGTCAAAGTGAAGGAGGAGCATGAGGCTGTGGGAGCAAATGCCTCTACAACCATTTGCAGGCTTGCCAGGGACCTAGCAGTGCCTGAGACCAGCATGTGCAAGCTAGTGAGGAAGGCCTGGGGCTGAAAAACCTGAAAAAGTGCAAGGCACGGAGGTTGACACCATTGCAGTGTGTCAAAAGGTGCAAAAAGATGAAGGACTTTATTTGATCTGACTTGAACGGCAGGCTGCTTTACTTCAGTGAAGAGAAAGACTTTCATGTGGACAAGTACCATAATGCCCCCCCCCTCAATGACAGGTACTTGGTCGCAAGGTCTGAATACATGTTCATCTCAGTCTTGCCACCCAGCCAAGACCACGATGCTTGGGCATGAGGGAAGTGATGGCACTGCATTCCCCCATCTGGTCCGAGGAGTCTGCCAACAAGAACACATACAAGCAGGTGGTCATGAGGATAGTCAAACCCACCCTGAAGGCTTTGTTTGACAGCAAGATGGCCCCCCTTTCCACACTAGTGTGGAGGCATGCCTTAAGCATAAGTTGGGGAAAAGGGGATTCCGGTTTAAGGACTTGTGGCCACCATCAACCCCCAACCTGAATCTCCTCAACTTCTCCATCTGGAGACACATTGTGAAGGAGGCCTGCACCATCCCCCCTCGCCACAGCAGCATGCATGACCCCAAAGCCTCTGTTGGGGACGTGAGGGGCAAAACGTCGAGGCAGCATATCAGCAATGCCTGCAAAACCTTCAGGGGACATCAAGGCCAGTGGAAGAGTACTTGAGAAATTAGTCAGGAGACTAAATATTCTGAGAATATGCCAAATCGCGCGAAGCTGCGTGACTGAGAACAAGAACAGCAGCCTGGGGAAGTTGGTAGAGTTTTCCACAAAGACTTTCCGCGCAGATAGAGGTCAACTGTAGATAAATGACAGAAGAAGACACCGACATTTTGGGCGATTTGGGTCCCAAATAATTTTCTTTCACTCGATCGACTTTCGTCAACTGTTTCTCATAAAATCGGGGGCCTAAGATGCTCCTATATTCTACTCTCATCAAAAATTTGGAGAAGAAGTACTTCTGTTCATGATCTTTCTTTATTTCACGCATTTTTCACTTTTTACGCATTTTTTTGAAAGCCAGAAACTCGTGAAAACGCTCTTACAGAGACTCAAAACAGACGATGAGAGTAGATCGAGTGAAAGAAGGCCTATAGTACGCCTATAGGCTTACCATGCAGAATTTAAGCTCAATACATCAAAGTACAAGGGCTCCGCGGGTTTAGAGAGAAGATATGACGAACGTGGGTCATTATCAGTATGGCTAAAATATTTAAAACCCATAGAAAAGGATATGATATAAAAAAGCTTTTATTCAATGTACCTCCACACATTTCGCATCTCTTTCCATAGGAGATAAAACCGAAGCCCAACGTTTGTGTTCTTGCCCGAAAACTTGACTGAAGACCTGTGACACGTGTATTGGAAAGTGATGTTGGAAAGCAAAAGGACAGGGATGACACAGGGGCTCAGTTCTTAGCAATGTGCAGCATACTCAGTTGACAGCTCCTTCTTGCTTTGCTGTGCATCATCCCTGACCCTGCAGGACCCTGCGCAGTCACGTCCAGTAATTTGGCGATCCCTATGTATCTTTCAGATATGTCTATGACAGCACTGGAGACGAAGTTGACTTGACTTGGTTTTGGGCCCATAATGAGCCCGCCCACTGGGGTCAAGACTACGACTGTGCTTTCATTGCGAACGATCGCCATTTGAAAATTATGCAGTGCAACACAAGTGGCCACTTCATCTGTGAGAAGCCCTGCAAGGATGACGATGATTCGGATGAAGGCGATTGATAATATATGGATTTGCGCTCTACCACTTCAGTCAAGTAAACGGTTTGTTTAAGAAATATAACTATCATCTTCACGTGCCCATTGATGTCCACGGATATAAAGCGCGAGAGTCCGGATGTACTCTGTGTGTCAGTCATGGGCGCCCCTGCCGATCGTCACCAAACTTGGTCAGCTGACGCTACTCGTAACGTCCTCCATAGTACTTTACATCTGAGGCCGTTTCAAGGCCAAAATTGAGGTCGAAAGTTACGTATGTTGGGTGTGTAACGTACCGAGGGTGAGACTAATTCATTAGGTATGAAATGAACATGGAGAAGGTCAGCTTGAGAGTGATTATTGTCTACTGTAATATGAGCTGAGCAGGTAAGAGAGCTAAGAGAGAAAGAATGTACAGAAGTGCAAGCTAGCATATAGATACTGTATGCCTTATAGATACATGAAATATCATATGTGCGTTAAATACTAAAGTACAATACATTGCAGGTGGCACTTTTATATGGAGACTCAGAGATCACTAAGTTTAACACTTAGGAAAGGTTGTACACAAAAATAGTATTGGAAAAAAAATTCACAGGAACCATTTGATCATGAATGAAAGCTCAAATTCCAATAAAACTTCCCTTGGTCTTACTACAGCTGGAAACCTCTCAACTGCCGAAGCTGTGGCAGCCCCCATCGCCTCTTCTGTGATTTCAGCCCATGCAATTATGGGCCCAGACGGGGCACATCCCTTCCTATCCAGAATGGACTAAATGCAAAAGTTCATAAAGTCCATAAAGGGTGTAACAGCAAAAAATGTCACCGAGTCTCTCAATCTCTGGCCACACCTTGGTGATGGAGTCTCCTAAGCTCGGCCCGAGAGTAAAGCGTTCAAGGAAAAAAATGACTCGAACAATTTGACTCTCGGGTCGAGTCTACTAAAGACTCCATCACCAAGGCGTGGCCAGAGATCGAGAGGCTCAGTGACATTTTTGCTGTTCCAACCCTTCAGGATTCAAATCTGGAGAGCAAGGCGGCCATTGATCCTTATCCATGAACCCTAAAAACATGACTTTGTTAAACTCTTGCACCATCTGGGTGCAAGAGTTGCCGGCCTGTCATCTGGTTGGGACACCAGCGAAGCACCGCGGTACGTCACCTCTTAAAAGCACATCCCCCGCTAGTAGGGTCAGATAGACCGTTTTACCACCTGGGAGCTACGGCCACAGCTACGGCTACAAGAGCAACGTCGACCGCAGCTATGTCTGCAGCTAAGAGAGCTATCTTGGCAACAGCTCCGTCCATGTCTACGTCGGCTACGTCGGCCGCACCTGTGTCTCCTGCAATTAGAGCTACGTCGCCCACAGGCGTCTACGTCACCGCGGCCATCATCATCATCACCTACGCCGTCGTCGACTAAACTGTCGTCACGTTCACAGCGTTCGTGGTTGGCCTCGGCCATGTTTTACTCTTATTTCTCTTACACTTACTCCTCTCTCGCCACCACGAACCCCTTCACGGTGTTGAGAACCCAGACAAGCAAGAGAACATGAACTTGTGTAAAGGTCTCTTCGGAAAGTACAAATGTCTTGGAATGTGGAAGTGCAGCAATGTCAGTCCTGCTTCAGTCCATCTCAGCGAGGTTGCGAGGTAAGAAGATGAATCCTTGACTGCGCACGAGGCTTTTAACTGAACACGGGTCTCTCTGCATGATCCAGTTCAAGTGAATGCTGCATTTACACATACAGAACACAAAAGGGTGAAATGTTGGGCCAGGTAAACTCGACAGACACTAATCAGGAGGTGCTGCACTGAATGAAGTGGGACATGAAAATCTGACATTTATAGAGGAAACAACCTTCAGGGTCAGCCTTCACTTATTCACATTTTGGAATGATCCAATAATTGCATATCTAAGTGCGTAATTTCTGCAGGAAATCTAAAGCTCTACGAATGATTGACATCTTTAAAAATAGGCAATTTCCGAGGGTAGATTAAAGTTGTGTGTTTATCAGGGGAGAAATGAAAGTTGAACCACGGGTGATGCCCAGTTTTGAAAGTGATTTGCTCAAGTTTCAGGTCAGATTTTTTGCAAGTGTTCAGATGTCAAATTGCATCAAGCAACATCAAGTACATAAAAAGGACCCCTTCTTGGTCCACACTGCGTCACTAATAAAAGATCTTCAATAGCATTGAAGCTCAGCTTGGCTGTTTGGGTACAGGAATGTCAGACCAACTGCACTAGACAACTCCTGACACGCAATTCTGCTCTTTTGGCGGCAATTTCAAATCTTACCATTATAACTAATGTAGGAATTAAGGCCTTCCACTGCTGTAGGAAAGAACTCCAGATAACCTGAGTTGTCATACTCAAGATTTGGGGGAAATTGATGTCACTGACAAAGTTCGGTCAGTGACATCACTGACAAAGTTCGGTCAGTGACATCACTGACAAAGATCGGTCAGTGACATCACTGACAAAGTGATGTCACTGACAAAGTCTTCCTGACCTGAGTGTCAGGGCTGGACTTCTGCTGATGGTCAGAATTGCAGGTCAGCTTTGCCGCCAAAAATACAGGATCCCGACGTGGCAGGAATCGCTTCAGTTCTCCTGCATTACTGTATCAATGACAGTCAAGCAGAACTCTCTGTGTTATCAGACGCAACGAAAAGACACGCTACAACTTAGTGGACAACGCAATGTTCAGGTTATGTCCACGTCTCTTATGCGCTGAGGTACTCGCACCATCCCTACCTTATAGCCTGCACAAAGCAGATCATCCTGGAACAGTCGAGGAATCGCATCACGCACTTTCTCGGCAACGCTGCCTCCATTTAGGAAATGAGTCTGATTGCAGTAGCTGTAATTGAAACCGCCGATGACATTCAGCTGGTGACCAGAATTGCTAAGACTGTGTGATTTATCGTATCAAATATGGCGATAGGAATCATAGCATAACTTTTGCAGGGGGTCACACCAGGGTTTGATCTCCCTCCCCCCTTAAAGTTTTTATAACACCTTTGGTCTGCGGGTCGACCGTTCATATTTTGAATAATCCCCAAATCCTCTAATAACTGCAAAAGCACCGTATAGAATGAATATGGAACGGTTTGTAAAGCATTCGACTTGTTGGGTCTGCATCGAAGGACGCAACATTGGGCTCGATGCATTGAACATCGCGATACGTATCAAAATATTTTGGATGTCACACAGCTTATTTAACTGCACACTTACTTACATTTGGGAAAAGATTCCAATGTGGGTTCTCCTCAAGTTCTTGCTGGGGGTGAAATCCAAGCTAGTACGATAGCCCCATCCAGTCAGGGTGACAAGAACCCCCTCATTTTCATCCAGATCAGTCACTGGGGTGGTTGGTAGACATACAGGGATGATGAAGTCACCAAATGCAACTTTCTGAGGCAGCTTGAGCAGACCCACATCAAAGTACGACAAGGGTTTCACAAAATTGGGATGAAGTATGAAGTCTGCAACCTCCATTTCAATGGCACTGTGATCATCAAAGTCTGATGACAGATCTGAGTCACCCAAGCGAACAGAGTAGCTGGAAAAACAAAGGGAAAGGGTGAATGACAAGGTTTTATCTGAATTATTCCTGCATTACATTGTTCCTGTGTAGCAGTGTGCAGCAGTCAAGACAAATTCCTGGGAAATGAGGGATCCCCCACATAGGTGCTCCCAAGAGCCGTCCGATTTCCGATGACCATAGGATGCCATCCAAGGCCAAGACCCCGGAGGATCGACCATATCCCTTGGGATGACAACCTTAGGAGCATTGTTGATTCTGACTCTTCCACAAATCTTATCCACTGAAACACGATTCATTGTGACATAGATTTTCCTGGTTGCAGTGGAGGCTTCCAGGGCAGAGTGTAGAGCATTGGACAGATGTCGTCAGATACTGACCAGGCTCTGCATTGAGGTTAAAGGGCCGTTCCTTCGCGCAGCAGTAGCGCTGCTGCCCGTCAGACTTGGTTGCGCCGCACTTCTTGGACTGCAGGAGCTCCCTAAGGCCAGGATGTACAATCGATGGCGTTGAGGGTGACCTTAAGATAGCGAGAGTGGCCTCAACTTCAGTACAGTTGGAGACACATTCCTCTGTGTCTTGGTGACAAAATGTTTGAGCAGTGGCAGGAGCAAAGAGATCTGAAGTGAGAAACACATGTGACCTTATACGGTGGCCGTGCAAGTTCTAGGGAATTGCATATGTGGGCTAAGTGTTCAGGAACTTGGAAAATCACATTTTTTTTCTACCAATGACTCATGACTGCTGCTGTATCACGCGCTACAGAAGCCCGACGACCTGATCCCCTCCAATGGGATGGTGGCCCACTTCCCGACAAGGGAGGCCGTCAGCCTCCAGATGTTTGTGATATGAGAGCTTGAGCTCAGCCCAGTGTGTTTCACTCTAAAGAAGCAGAAAAATCCACCCTGCGTCACTCTGGGATCCACGCAACGGTGCCAGAGGGGTCGCCATCCTTGGAGCTGGAAGATGCCTCCCGCATGGATAGAACTGATCCTTAGCATTGGACGCCATCGGACCAGATGCTGCCGAGATTGCGACGGCTGCCGGTTTCTGAGCACAGCTCTTCTCTCGTCAGGGATGGCCTGGGTTTTGCTGGCCAAGACTTTGTCACTCTAGACACTCCCAACATTTTCCATCAGCCCAGTTGATTTACAGGGCCTGACGTGCCTGACTAGAGCTGCAGCAGCAAGACCTTACGCGTCACATTCCTCTTGAGCTTGAAGACCTTAAGCAGCACTTGCACTCGGGTCTTTTTCCTTACAGGCTGTACTGTGTAGCGGACTGGTACAGTTCTTGCTTGCGTCCTTGAGGCAATGGCTTCAAATCTGGCTGTTGTGATTGCATAATGGGCATGGTGTCACTGGTACCAGCTGACATATCTTATATTTGATGCGATCCCGATGTAGTTCCTTCACTAGCAGGTGCTGCATGAATAGAGTCATGATTACATACCCAAGCAGAGGAGGAGGATCACTGATTGTGCTGGCCAATGTGATGTTAACATCGCTTCTGAAAAGACTTCTGAGCATAAGGTTGGATCCTCAGCTGAAAAACGGTGTAGGATGAACTCTTTGGGAGTGGAAAAAGGCAAGGTGAGAAAACCAGATTTGCTCCTTCCCTCGCCGATTGAGGAGGATCAGGAGTGGTTACATAAGGTTTTCACCTGCGTATTCAATAGCTTTATCGTAATAACGTATCTGTGAAATGTGCACTCCGGCGTGGACCTCGGGGCGCTAAACTCAACCTTCGGTCAGGATTTGTACGGAGGAAAAAGTTGGACAAAAAGTTCCGTTGAAACCAAACATCACCATAAGAGAGTGTGGTAACCTATGACAAAAAATCCGAGAGCAGGAGAAACGGTGTGGTCGAGGTGGCTCAGAGCGACCACACCGTGACAGACGTGACGGTGCAGTCACTCACCGGCCCGTGGGCCTCATCCTGAAATGGTTCCAGACCCCACACAAGGTCTGGACGAGGCAGGAACGCGTCAATCGTAGCAACGACTGATGAGGAACGGGGAAAGGTCCTCATCCATTGGATCGGTCAGAGTGGAGGGACGAAGGACTCTGCTGACATCGAGTCGAGCTTGCTCTGCAGTCCCCAGTCTAGGAGGCTGACAAGAGAGCCAATGTTGTCAGACTTTCCGAGGAGCCCATCCAGGCCTAGGATCCAACGGGTCGACCTCGTCCGTGGGCTTCACCACCAAGGTCACGCGATCGATGAGTTGATCAGTACTCGCGGGCATAATCTTGTCAAGTAAGAAGGTCACAAAGTGAGAGATGAGTGTGATCTGGGGAAGATCAACACGTGCACCTCCTGGTCTTGGTTCGGGGTTGATGCGCTCCAGCAGATGTGTCTGGGCTGAACGTAGAGAGTCTTCATGACCAAGGAGAACTATCGCAGTTTCATGATTATGGCGCGCACCTAAAATCCTCTAATGTTCTCAAAAATGGCGCCTTATGTATGAAAATAGGATGAGGAAATTATGTGTGGTTCAACCGAACAACTTGAGAGTTGTTTTGACAGAGTTCAATAAAGTCTTATTTTGCTTCATGCTTTGCTCCGGTGTGCCTTTTAATCTGGTGCGTCTTATGTATGAAAATAGACTAGTTCATTGATATTGCGCCTTACAGTCCGGTGCGCCTTACAGTCCGGTGTGCCTTACAGTCCGGTGCGCCTTACAGTCCGGTGCGCCTTACAGTCCGGTGCGCCTCATGGTCTGGAAAATACGGCAAGTGTTCTCTCCCTACGTCTTTCTCGAAAGATTTCGTGGAAGTTCTCTGGAACTGCAGGATGCAACGTCCTTGTTGCAATAGCAGAACCTTTTTCCACCGAGTTGGTGCCTTCAACTCCCTCCTGAGACTGGTGTAGATGGACCTGGGAGTCGAGGTGTGCACCAACTTGGTGAGGTGCACCTTGACTGCGGCCAGCTGCATACAGAAAGGGATCATGCTCTTGGCTAGTCCCAGTGTCCCCTTGGATACTGTCGGTCTCGACCTTGACCCTGAGATCCTAAACAGGAGAATGAGGCCCGGGCTCAACTTCATCAAGAACAACACTGCGCACAAAAAGTAGGAGATCTAAAATATGGCTCTTTGACTTGCAATAAAATATCACTGATAACTGAGTAACTTAGACGAGTTCCTGGAACTCGATGAATGAATTGTACAAGCTCAAGTCGTTGTGCAGTCGTCAAGTAAAAACAAAGAATTTCTACAGATAACGGAAGCCCCCAAAACCTGCTTTTTTTCTCCTGAGAGAGCCTAGTTGTTGTTGTTGTTGTCCACCTTTGGGAGCGCGTTTAAGAGTCCAACGCAGGAAAGCATCCAAGATCATTGCAGCTGTGATTAAAAACTTTGTTCACGTTTCACATACAGACAGACGTACATGAGAGTAATGGTAAAATTAAGATTTCTCACAACCAATATGATTAGGCCACAGACGTCATTATCACAACAGTATGAAAGCTGCGCATTCATATTTTTTTCTCTTTATACAGTAGATAAAAAAATCATTTTTCTTTTCATATTTTTTGACTACCACTCGTCTTCGCCGTCTTCCGCCAGGGAGGCCTTCTCGCTGCTGCTGTTGCTGCTCAAGGTGGAGGCGGAATCTTCTTCGGAATCCGGGCTCGACCTGATCTTCGTCCTCTCGAAGAAGAGCAAGTAGGCCTCGTACGAGATGACGCCGGTGGCGGACGTGCCAGACACAGCCCTGTCGTTGTAGAGGGCCCAGCGGCCGCCGCTGGAATTGGGGTTTCTGCAATAGGCCGTGTAGTGGCCGCCGTACAGTGTGCCGCTATGGTTGGACACTCCGTACAAGTCGTAGAAGGCTGGACCGCTCTTGCTGTAGGGACTGTAATGAGTGACGTTCACGCGTTTGTACAGCTGGCCCGGAAACGGATTTACTCCGGAATCCTTATAACCTGATCCAACCCAACCTAACCATTGGTACGTCCGGTACCCACTGGACTGTACAGTATAGCATAGCCACCAGCTGTGGCCACGTCAAGTCCCATACTCACCTCAGGTTGAGATCGGTCACGGGCACGTCGACGTGGCAGGACAGCTTCGCCCTGAACCTCTCGCCCGGCGAGAACCGCTTCAGGTGGACCACGAGAATATCCGGCCACCGCTCGACCGCGTACCACTTGGTGCAGCGCGTGCGAGTCTTGCAGCGGTCGCAAGTCGGCTTCTCGTCGCCATCAAGCGTCTCTTCTACAATGAAAGTACTGAAGTCTTAGATGATGTTTACTATGCACGATGACAGGAAAAAACCCTCACAGAAGGTGCAGTCTGATTCACTAAGGTGTAGCTGAAAATATATTAATTTCTGGCTCATCAGTGAAACCATCTGATTGAAACTTAAACACCTGTTTCTTGATTGTATAAATAAACTTTTCTGTTACTGACATTTTTGAGGGTGGTCACCAGCAACAGGGCACTGACACAGCATCACCTGGCCCACTATGGTGGATGCCATGTGCTTGGCCGAGAGGGGCCCCACCTGTAACGGCAGGGCGAGCCTCAGGGTGTCAACACTTTGGCTGTGCACCTCGCTCACCCTCCAAATGCAATTTCAAGTCTGGCAGTGAACGTTTCTTGGTGCAGGAACTGTGGAACTGTCTGATCTGTTGGTCCCAAAAGAAAGGACCTTTCACTTGTGCATATGGAACACCCTTGGTCTGTTTGGTGGAATATCACTGCACTGCATTTCGTGTAAGTTAAATGAGTTTCCTTAAGAGTTATTGAAAGCCCTGACCCTCCCGTGAATAGAGATATAACATATTGTGCAAACTATACTGTGCAGAACCTAGTTTGAGTGTAGTTTGACGAGAACGGCAGATGTAGCAATAATAAACCTGTCCAGTGGAGCAACCTACGACACACCTTTGACAAAAAGGTCCATGCAGTCTGTCAGACGAACTTCCTCCATCCGTTTTCTGGGTATGGGCAGCGAGACGACCCAGAATGGCTCGAAGGTGACGGACTCGTAGTCGCACACAGTGCACTTGAGCGTGGACCTGAACTGGCCCAAGAAGAGGTCCGTGACGAGGCTGTCGCCCTCGCGGCGGAGGTAGCGTCTCCAGCAGCGACGGCCACTCTCGGATGGCACCAGCCCGGGAGCCTCAGGGTCGTCGTGATCGTGGTTTGGGACCTAGCAAGTACCACTCACTTAGTTCAGTGCTGGCAAAATTTATTGTCTGATCGACTTTGGAATACCATCTTACATGTGCTTACAACGAGCACGTGCCAAACCGCCTAAAGAGGCACGTGGGGCAGCAGTTCAGCACTGTCAGCTACGACTGATAAAATAATATTATACATTAGACTAGTTCGAAAATGTCAACTTAGGATTTTCATGGTGGAAAATTGGCATGAGACACTGGTGCAGCTGGTACACGTCTCACTTTTTTTAAAAAAAATATTTTTTTTTTCAAGTTTTACTACAGTAGGCATAGAACATAGAGCTGTCTGATCTTGTAACTCTAAAAATGCTATGTTATAAGAGTGTCTCTGATTGATCTGACATTTCTGGAGCAATATAATAGTGGTCAATGTCCAGATCTGGGGAAAAAAATTCAGCTCAATCAGAGACATTTTTACAACATAGCATTTTAGCACAAACAAAATCAACACTTATGTTTAGACAGAACATAGCAAACTCCAAAAAATTATGTGCTGTGAAAGTGTCTCTGATTGAGCTGAAATTTGTTTCGCTAATACCAGACATTCCCCACTATGACCTTCTAAAATGTCAGATCAATCAGAGACACTTTTATAACGTAGTATTTCTAGAGTTACAAATTCAGACAGCTCTATGTACTGTGCTACTGAAGTAAAACTTTAAATTGAAAGTACAGGTAGTAAAATACCTTTTAGGAAAAACGTTTCTAGTAAAATCGTCTTCACATAACCCTAGGCCAAAAACCCAGGATGAAAAAATGTGAACTTCCAGAAAAAGTACCTTTTCGAACTAGCCTATTATGCATATTAAAAAAAACCGTGACCTATCCATCAAAAGTCGTATGGGATTTAGCTTAAAACTACAGGAAGCACAATGTTGATAATCAGCAATTTTCCTCACCCAAGTCATAATAAGACAGGCAAACATGAGGAAACGCACAGCATTTTTGTCAACATCAGTCGATGGCAACAGACGTTCTGGTAGGCACCGAAACTGTGTAGAACTGGGCCATTCTCAATTTTTAGTGCCATTTATTCAAAAGGCTCCTAAGGATGAGACCATCTTAAAGATCATTTTGTCCAGCCCCTAAGTGATCCTCATAGTGTGTTCTTCTGCATGGCGTTTTCTTGAAAAGAAGCCCAATTCATTGAGGGGTTTATCCTGTGAGCAGGTTGATGAGACCTGAGCCATTCAGTTGAAGACTCATTGACTGAAATGATGACTCTTTGAAGCATTCTGCATTGAACAAATGCGTCTAGGAAATCTGTCCTTGGTGACGAAAATGGGTTATATCAAAGGTAGCCACTTTGAATGGAAGTTCCCTGGAAAGGAGATTGCTGGAATATGAGCTAAGAAGATACTGCAGTGAAAATTGCGGAACCAGGGCGAGTACAACAGCGTCAAGATGATCAAGTACCTCCATTCTATGCAAACTGAATAGAGCAAAAAGAGTGCCATTTGTCTAATCAACGTTATGAATATTTGGTAGATCCTCACGCCTTGATGGCGTCGAGCCCGTCTCTATTAAATCAAGTCCAGTTCTATATTAAAGTCAGTCAGACTCTTAACTTTGCCACTGCTGTTCATAGTGCCTACAACACACCTTGACCTAAGTACCTGCAGTGAGATGTTGTGCAATGTGTCTCCAGTGACTGCTGGAGCAAAATAAGTGGGTCAACGTCCAAGCTTGAGAGTAAATGATCGCTTTTCCACAGACAGACAGCGCAGGACATGTTTCGAAAGGGTGTGATTATCACACGCCTGCTGTTGGACCTTTCCCAAGTCGGCCCTGGAAAGTCAGCTCGAGTAGGCCTGACACCGGCCTGGCCGCCTTTCTGGCTACAACTTTCCGATGGAAAAGTTTTTCTTTCAATCCTCCCTCCCTCCTCACTGCCTCTTCTGCATGCGTGGCAACCGCTAGGAACACCCATTGCAGCCTGCACCTAACTTTTGTACTCCTCCACCTACACTCGCACGTGTAGCTGGGTAAACTAAGCAGGTCTGCTACTCACGTAGCATTGCAAATCTCCTCGCCGTGCATGTAAACATACTTGGGAGGTACAGGGTGGATAAAAGGATACTGCCACTCAAGGGCAAGTCCACCCGGTCCGTCGATACAAACACACCCAGGCCACACAAGGTGGCCCAAGATGAGTTTACAACTCACTTTGAAGGTGAGAAACAATATTGCGAGTGTGCTCGGACCACCATTTACAGGGTGGACCAAGATGAGTTGCCAACAACATGGCCGGCCAGTCTTCACCTGCCTCAGTCGTTAGCTCAGTACCCGTCGATGCTCACCAATTGAACAAAGGCTTACCTGGTGGGTTTGGTTCTTGTTGTCGTCTTCGCCGTCCTTCTTCTTACGGTTCAGCTCCCCGTGGATGCCCTCCAAGGCGTACTGCAGGAACTCCTGCGAGTCGTGCTGCTCGAAGCCGAGAAACTTGGACGCGAACGCGCCCATCTCCCGCTTAAAGCGACCCGGGTCTCCTGGCCCGGACGAGAGGTCGTCGCTCCACATGTCCTTGATCAAGTTGATGAAGGCAGACGTGATCTTGCCAACCTGCTGGTGATGGTGATCTTGGAGGCAAAACTCCAGGATACGCGGGGTGTGAGCAAGACACTGGACGATTGAGTTCATGAAGCAAGTGTTGCCGAGGTTCTTCAGGCCCTTGGCGCGGGACGGGAGATTGGACGGAATCCTGCACGACGTCGAGTCAACCAGAGGCTCCTTGATCTCTTCTTCCTTTTCCTCCTCCTCCTCCTCTTCGTCGACGTCGTGGTGGTCATCGTCATCGGAGAATGGACCTTCTTTTTCATGTTTGACATCTTCGACACCATTGCTGATGACGATCGTCACTGGCAATTGACTGTCGTGTCCTTCCTGGACAGCGCCGTTGCCAAAATGATCTTGATCGCGTTCCGTCGCGGCGGCGGCGTCCTCCTCCTCCTCGCCGCCGCCGCCGCCACCGCCGTCTTGTGGAAGATCATCATCATTTCCGTTGAGCACTTCATCACCACATGGGTCATGGTTCGTGTCAACATGGATTGGATCAGGCATCTCATCAGGACACATGTTGGCTTGGAGCGATAAGGAGGCTGAAATCTCACAAACATCTTCCTGGCTACCGCGGTCACCCCCGTTAGTCGTAGCAGTTTCCTGATAGCCACTGATGTCAGCCCGTCCGAGGGTGACCTTTTCTCCTAGGTGACCGTTGCTGGTGTCGTCGCCATTGACCAATGACATCATCTGAGGCGATTCATCCACACAAACTTGTCCACTGTCCTGATCAGGGTCTTGACGAGCTTTGACCGCAGTAGTGACTCCATTTGCAAATGGTTTTTTGTCTTCCTCCACGCTTCCATTGGCAGTCACGCCCGCAACCCTGAGACTTTGCTGGTCCATCTCCATTCCCTCATCCCTGAGACCAGTAAGTAGTTGACCGTTAAGTACCTCGCTCTGGCCATCATAGAGTTTGCCTCTGTTGCTGCTGGTAGTGCTGCCGTTCTCGCAAACTTTCTTCTTGATGACAAAGTTCCTCCTGACCGGCGTCCTGTTCACGTTGTCACCGTCCAGGAACGGTGACTTAATCTCGCTTATCTTCTTCTGGAGCCGCCGCTGCTGCTGCTGCTGGTGCAGCTCGTGCTGCTGTTGTGGCGGCTGGTACAGCCGACCCACAGGCATCACGCTCGCGTCCGTCCTCGTGCCAGCAGAGCCCAAATCTACTCAGCGCATTGTGGACACCCAAAAGCAACCGCAGTGTTGTAATGAACAATGAGCGCTGCTCAAGGTCGCTTGCTCGCTCCTTCGATCTCTTGCTCTTTGCTAAGTGCGCTTGCTCGATCCAGCTTGGACTGTTCTTTTGCAGAGAATCCTGAGCTGAGTCTGCACAAGCAGGGAGCGAAGAGAGTGCTAGATTCGTCCCTGACTCTGAGCTGCACGTTGAGTAAGCTTTCCAAATGTTGGCCTGCGTGTGAATCACAGCCTCATTCAGCAGCACGAGAAGAAGAAATGAGCTCGAGAAAAGAAAAAAATGCCAGGAAAGTAAGTCTGGAAAGGTCTCTGGCAATTTGAGAGGCTGAACTTGACAATGGCTATTATAGGGGAAAAGTGGAGCACGTCTTTTATTCGCATTTCCATAGAAATGCACGGGGCAAAGCTTTTTGACGCACAATGACTCCAATCGGAGGCGTCCGTCTGTGCGTATGTACAGGGGAAACTGTATTAGTTAGTTCAAGATTCCATTCATGTGAGACATCACGATCGGTAACTTGTACTGGCTCAACCTGACCATCTCCGGAAGTATGGACGACGACGGTGGAAGCGTTTCATACCCTTTGTTCTAGCGCTCAAAATGACTCTCGTAGTTCCGTTGGCAACGGTCCAAGATGCAAGTAGTAGTAGTAATTTCACGCCTTCCAGTGTGTTCTCCATGACGTTCGTGGGCGAGGAAAGTCAACGTCACCAAGTGCATGAGGTGCAAGTGTCCTCTTTACTGACGTCACCGCAAAAGTGACAGAGCAATCTAAGTTGTACTGCACTCTGTAAAGGGTGGGCACCCCCAAAGCGATCTTCTAATGGCATCCCATGATTGTTCTTTTTCATGCCGGATTCCACCTAATGGAGATCTCGTGGAGCAGGAGAAGAGATCCTGGGATCTGCCACATGTACCCGGTGCCTCAGTCCAGGAGGATCGGTCAAGAGCAACTGCCAGCATCGAGGCCACGGAAATGATCATTTGCAGCGCTCAACTTCAGGCTCAAGATGTTCACCAATACCACTTTTCTTTCTACAATGGATGTGGAGTGTAAACAACTCAGTTCCCCAGGCCAAGTAGCAGGTGTCAACGCCATCTGGGTGACCATTTTCATGGCTCAACTTCAGACTGAGGAGCTGTGTTGCTGTCAAAAATGCATCAGGTGCAAACCTGTGTCAAACCATGTTGATAACCATGAGTGCGGCTCAGCTTCAGGCTGCCCTTGGTGCTCAACATTGATACCTTCCGCACTCACTAAGTCAGTTCCATGGGTTCGGCACAACCCCAGTGTTAGGGCTATGACGGTGACCAATTCTTGAGGCCTGACTATGGCGCTTCACAATGCTGTTTTACTCTTGTTTGAGGTATCTACTGTTTGTGATGTTCATGTAGTAGTTGAAGATGTGTACGTAATCGGTCAGGGTCCCCATGCCGTAGGTGAGGACGGACGTGCCGAAGAAGACTGTCTGCTTGTCGTGGAAGTCTGACGTGATGTATTTTGCAACAGTGAACACTGTAGAACTACCTGCACGACGTATAGGACATTTTTCCAGCGCTCAGTCAAACAGTAATAAGTAAGCAAGCAAGACTAAATTCGCATATGGGACAGCAGACTATCTTGTGCACATGGATGCCATCACCAACTTGAGCTCAGCTCTGAAGCTCTTGCCGACGCAACAATACACCAGGAAATTGATGGAGGAGTTGACGACCAGCAGCAGGTTGCTGGCGCTCAACATCACGTAGAAGGCCACTGGCACGTGAAACCTGAGAGCAGGAGGATGAAATGAGTCCCGTTGATGTCGGCACAGGTCGACATCTGACTAAACCGACCCCAAGATCTCTCTCACCTTCCCCGCTGCAGACAGAATTCGTAGTGTCCAGACTGGCTGTGGCTCGGGTGCGTGACCTCGTACGCCTGGATGATGAGCCTGAACGTGTGGCAGCAGAGGAAGATGAGAACGATGGAGACCAGGATCATGGCCGACTTCTCCCTTCGCTTCCTGAAGTGCTGAGAGGTGCTGCCACCTCGCGACGGCAGCTGAGACGACAAATGCGGTGGCGGCGGCGACGCAGAACCGTGACGGGAGGGGTGGGACAGGATTGATGATTCCGGGGTGATGATTCCTGGGGAGATCGAGATTCATCTCAAAGATCACGTCTAGAGTCAATATGAGCATTTCCATAAATATAGAACGAATTTTCCCCATTTATCTGTCTTCTCTGTAATTCATCTATTCATCAGCATCGATTCAGCACACAGGAAAATTGTTTATGCGCCGCTGATTCAACATCCTGGGAATATGCTGATTCCAGACAAGTGTTTGCAAAAACTCGAAATTTTTTGAATGTCGAATACCAATACCTACATGATATGGAGTACAATGTCAAGTTTTTTCTATTTAAATGTGATCTCAAAAAGCATAAAACATCAGTCATATTGTCAGAAATTCTAGTTCTTTTCTTGGTCACTACATCCACAGCAGCTGAAACTGACCTCTGCCTCCACACTTGTTGGACATATGTTCATTAATGCAGCGTATACCAAACAAAGTCTTGATGTCAGCGTCCCACATCAATCTCTTTTTTCATGACACGTTTGGTAATGTTCACTGATAACATAAATTCAAGGATGTAAGCAGGTAGAAGGGACTTTGGGACTCTTTGCACAAAAGTCTCGATTCAAGTAGCATTCGATATTCATGTAAAAAAATTTCAAATATCGACTTTGAGTAACAATTTTGAGTACTTGAGTATCGAGGAATACTCGTTCCAAACACCAATCTAGATATTTGTCACATCTTACACAAGCAGACTCTTGATCTGGAAGGACAACTATTGCCTCTGGCCAACAACCAAGAACCAGTGCATTCATTCATGTACCAGTTGACACTAATTCAATTCAATACTGATTTCTGGTCTTCAGTGCGTTTGCGCTTGATGTGCAAATGTATTCTTCAAAGGTCGATCATGACTGAGTTAGTTTGGTGAGCTGAAATTTTGTCGGTCGAGGCAGTTTTGTGCGCCTGATTAACCTATGGTGGTTTCAGACATGGTTTAGGCAACCTCATGCGAGAATTCTTTTTTTGCCCTTTTCATTTTTGATATGTATGCACTGTGTACTGTGCTGTATGTACAGGGAGTTGCGAAAAAAATTGCACTGAGAGGAAAGGCCACGGGCGCGTACGTGTGAACGCATGAAACTGAAGGTGCCAAATCGATTGAAACAAAGTGACCGAGACCTTTTCTAAAGCAATTGCGAAAAGAAGCATTTCTCAATGACAGCGACCTTTGCATGCGTATGTATTGACGCACTTCAACAGCTCTAACGAGCCAAATACTGAAAAAATTGTAACAAAAAATGACATTAGTAAAGGCCTTCGTTTTTAAACGCGAACGCACTGTAGCATGTTTTAGCGAAGAGACCCGGTTAGATGGAAGTTGTACCAAACAAACACAGGGTATAAAAATATTTGCTGTTCAGCTCTGAGGACACTCTTCGATCTGCAGTGGTTTAGTCCACGCCCGTGGAAATAAACGAATCTTACAGAATTCTTTAGAATTAAATCAACCATCCTAACGACAATTGGATCGTTTGAAATTTTGGCCTGAACCATTCACTATTCATGGATGAGATGTGGTGTCTTTGACCACGGAGCAAACAACGAGCCCAAGGAGTGCTTCTGCGACCATGACTGTTGGGCTGATCAGCCTCATTTTGAGTTCTTTTGGACTGGTGGACGCACAATTCTTGACCGGTGCGAATGGTCTCTCTCGGGGTCCCGAGTTTGAACCCCGACGCCCGAGACAGCCTTGACGACGGTGACGTCGAGATCAAATACAAGTCTCCTTGCGTTAATGCTTCGTGTGGGACCAGCATGTGTGGAAGGACGTGTGGTTGACCTCACAAGACCGTGGGTAGTTCCAGGTAGTTGAACGGACTCTGTGAGCCATGAAAGTACAAAAAAATGTTCCTTCTTTCTCTTTTCTGACTGATTTCCTCTGAGCAAGACCGAAGCTTCTGTTGTGGAGAAGAAAGGTCACGAGGGCCAAGACACGGACGCTGTTGCTGCGCCTCCTCTTCCTTCTGCAGTTGCAGAACAGATTCCTTCTGTCCAGGCAGAACAAGAGGTCACAGGTAAGTCGTGATTGCCTCTCGACAGGTGTGACCCAGGCACCGTCTTCAGCTTGTGCACTCCATGACGACGTGCAGTAAGCTTAGCTGAAGAGGCTTGTGATGCAAGCATTTGATGCATCATTTGATGCACTGAGCTCTTCATCTCTACGTAGCTTTTTCTTCTGCCAAAAAGTTGGCACGAATTCCCGCAGACTGAACAGGACGGGGTCATTGTGACTTGTACGCAAACTGCCCCATTCATTTTACTGTGGACGTGCTTAAGAGCAAGAGTTGCATTCTATTCACGGCGCATACGTCACCGCCTGTTCCGACCCATCTCCTCTTATTTACCTACAGTTGCCACCGAAAGTTTGCGTACACCTGCGCTGTGGTGAAAAATCCAGCCTATGTAGTAACTTTCTTTCTTTCAATCGTCAACGCTGCCTCAAATAGTCACGCAAGTGAAGTAAAGAAGTTCCACTACCAATGCTTCAAGCTTTCCAATGATGTGAGTAGCGTTGCTGTGGGAAACGTTTGGATACTTTTTTTTTATGTTAGTCTTGTTTCAGACTTTTTTGCTCATCGAGGACCCATCTTGAAATATATCGAATCATTCCTTCATGCAACTTTTAACCATGATATAGACTTCTGACCCTCGATTTCTGCTGATTTGCTAGTGTTTGCAAACTTTTGGCCGCAACTGTACGTAACACACAGCCCATTACTGCATCAATTTGTTAGACCATGAGGTCTAACAGAGGTCTAGAGCATGGTCATTTCAGATAAAGTGGTGTGAAAAATCTTGGACACCAGAGCGAAGAAGGCGAGGAGGAGTATGTTGAAAAGCCTTGAGGCAGTTGGCGGCGGACGCTGCCACAGCGGACGCAGACGACACCTTGGAGATGAGACGGCAGGATGCGCTGCTGCACTGCAGCAAAAAGCTCCGCTCGGGGTGAGCGGTGTCGTGGGTTGCAAGTTGCAGCAATGTCTTGGCACAGATCACATCTCAATCTGACGATGAAGACTGCGCCGACGACCCCTGTTGCATGCAGAACAACCGACGTGTCCCGCTCACAGAAAAATTCGGCTTAACCGAGGACTCAACTTGGGGAAGGCCACGACTGAGGAAGGCCATTTTTGACATTTTTGACCCTTTTTCCAGAGGCCGGACCAAGGCCCTTTGAAGCCTCAGTGTTGCAGTGTTAACATGTATCAGTTACAATAGAAAGTAACAGACAGCAAGCAGAATGTAACACTGATCATTCTGCCATTTCATTACAATGACCGTTCCTAATCATTTTGGCTGATTTTTTGACATTTCAGACCTCTTTCTGTTGCCAGGTCTGCTTCGCAGGCAACTTGTACCTGGAGGTACCTGGAGTGATTTGACATCCCAATGATTTCCTCCAAGTCTGATTCCACAACTGATTCGACCTTGTTCCCCAATTCTCCTGCTTCTCCTGGTCCAGCTCCTTGGGGCTATGACCAAGATGGGGCAGACCAGCACGATAAGGACCTGCTGCACATGCCAATTGCACCACCAACACCGTCATCTTCGCTGATGTCTCCCATACCTTCAACGTCAGTAATACCAACTTATGACTACGTCAACATCCATAGCAATGTCAACTCCAATGATGATGATGACAGTGATCAGAAGGGGAACAATGAGGAGTCCATGGAGAATGCAACTCCGGTGGTGAAGTTGGCAACTCCCTTTGGAGTGATCTAAGTAGATTCTTTCTTCCACTGTTCCTCACTTAGGTTTCTGATAAAACACTTGCCAAATCAGATAAACAAACTGGACTGAAACGACAAGGCTAATCTGGAGGACCAGACCCCCAAGACTTGGAGGAAGAGTTGACAAGGCGGGCGGACATGCACAGAGCTAAGGTGAAATAAACCTCCATCTCCTGCATCTCCTTCAACGGGGTCATAGAAGTAGCATCGAGTACAGTGAAATACCAGCTGGGGGGATTCTGCATCTGTGCAGAATCTTGTTACAGAGGAGCTGAAGGAATAGGCTGACAAGGCTTGGCCAGAGCAGATCTCCAGCTGCTTGTCAGAAAATCAGTCTATCCTCGTCATCCCCTTCTACATAGGAGCAGGACAGTCATGCGGTTCTTGGACGCCCCCCAATGTTTGTCTGTGTATGTGCAGCTCAGTATTGATCATAGTCTAGATTGCTGTCAACTAAAAGCTGGGGGTGGCCACAGTCATCAATGTGGTTCCAGGATGTCTATGGATCTGTCACCAGGCAAATTGCTGTCAAGGCCTCACAAGAAGATGTCATTATCTCCCCAGAACTGATCCGCAAAAGTGAGGCGATTCATTTCACATCCAGAGAAGAAAGGATTTCTAAGCTCAACCTGCAGGTGGGATCAACTTTATCAGGGTACATCTTGAGCAGTTATTATCGACCTCATTGTCAAAAAAGCCTTAGAACCAAAGCCCAAGACGATCTCCTTTTTCAGAGCACATATGACTTACAAAATTCGACAGGAGGACCCAGGAACACCGCAGGGCAGACTGACCTCATAATGGAAAGGCTTCTCTTTCCCTTAACCGGGATCTCACCAGTGACATTAAGCAGACGTGACTGACGTCATCAACGGGATATATTGTCTTCGATCGTGGATCCAAAAACGCCACTCACACACAAAAAAAAGCATGACGTTCACAAAGTATCGTTGATGTGAGCGATCGTTCCCATTCCCCGGCAACAATATGTCTCAGCTCTCGTCTGAGCCTGGCATCTTCCTGAATTGAAATGTTTATAATATAGGATGAATTTTGTAGTCTGCTTCTGCAGAGCGGACGGAGGCTGTTACTATCAGCGCATGCAGAAACATGCCGCAGCTCTCGTCTTAAGGCAGGTTTAGACTGGGCTACAACTTAGCCAATGTCTCCTGGAGGAGACGCGGTTCCCTTTCAAATGTTCATGTCTCCGGGATGCAATTTCCTGTCGCTACCGGAGAGCACTGGCTGTAGGGATGGATCGAGT
>JAAUXU010102439.1_pt1 | contig 25843 bp, 13 predicted proteins | sample 7278151 | NCBI WGS metagenome assembly JAAUXU01 (sample SAMN14350113, study PRJNA611818) | marine sediment metagenome | isolation source: surface marine sediment (1.8m) | place: French Polynesia: Moorea | collected 2018-08 | reverse complement strand
CTGTCAGGCCCACTTTACCACTCTCCCCTCCTCTTCGTCCTTGCGGGCTAGGCCTGTTTCCATGCTGCTCCTCTTCCGACGTCGTGGCTGTCGCTTTGCAGGCTTTGATCTGAGTGCAAATCGTTGCAGCAAGTGTCTGACTTCACAACAGCAGCAAGTGTCTGACTTCACAACAGCAGCAAATGGCTGCAGCAAAGAGACAACAGCGGCAGCATGCCTACATTGTAGCATTGAGATGCAGGAACCTAAAAGGGTGCGAGAGCGACAAGGATTGAGGCATGTTTCTGGGCGGTTGCTTGGACAAAGGAAAACCTTGGCGGAGTCTTTGAATCCTTGTTGAGTGAGTGACGGGGAGGCCAAGGACTAAAAAAGGGAAAAAAATAAACACGGACTTGAGACAAGAATTCATGTCTCAAGTGCGCGGTGCAGTAGCACTGTTCTGCAGACGCTGTTGGCCTCTGATGGTGTCTGACTCTAGAGAAGACGAGATGGTGCATCCGCGTCGGGGCATTGACGGTGCATTTTTATCCAATCGGCAGAGAAAAGAGATGACTAGACTTTGAGAGCACGATCAGGTTCTCTCCTACTGACGTAGTCCCTCTGACGCCGCAAATTGTTGCTTTCAAGATGTTTATGTTTGTGCGACGAAACTGCGTAGGGATCATATCCGCCCGGAGCCAAGTTACACATCGACATACTCATGTGCAGTTAAAGCTTTAAGGCTTTGGAATCAGCCCACAGACACCGATTACTACGATATTGTGGGAAGGAGCGGACGTGCATGCAAAATTCTGCAGTTGAGACGAGGACTTCGCAATCAAACCTGGGTTGAGACGAACCCTAAGATGAATGAGACCCGCCGACACCATGAAAAAAGATTAGTTCTATCACGCATCCACTTTGTGACCCACTAAATGTGCGAAAAATTTAAAGGCATGAAAAAGTTACTTTTTCACACATCTTTGTTGGCCTTCTAACAGTCATGCCTTCTGTGGCTGAAAATCTAAAAGCAGTGATTACGCTGAAACGTCATCGGTTTTTTTTTGTAAAATCGAGGGCCTAAAAATGCCTGCAGATTCCACGCATCACGGACGGAGTATTTTTTTTTTTACAAATGTAACTTTTTTACACGGTTTTTAAGGGACACGAATCAGACCAATTTCATGAGTGTGCGGGGTCAGATCTGGGAGTGGGGGAGGAGGGGCAACGCACACGACTAGGCACTCAAGACAGATCAACTACACAGATCAAGAGAAGGGAATATCATCCTCTGAGAAAATATGTCACCTTCATTTCACACTCATGAAGGTTGATTCCATACGTGTGAGAAGCAAAAATGCTGAATGAGTAAATCAAGGTTATCTTTCTTAATGCAGTTTCCTTCTTTCTTGCAGCTGCATTTTACTTTTTTCAAGCGTTTTAATTTCACTCTTTTTTCCGAATGACTTTTACTATGGGCCATGAGAGTTCCCCGGCAAAAAGTTGAGGCTTTTTCATGCTTTTTTCTGCCCTGTCTTTTTCTCTCAGTACTAAAAACCTTTAATTCTAAAGTTTTGGACGCCAAGAAGATGCGGAAAGGTGATCTAGTGCATTGAATGCGTATCAAGTCACCCCCAAGATGTACTCATAACTTGCACTAAACGCTTTTAAACGCGATTCTGAAGTTTTGGACAGCACTGTACTATGTTTGGTCCCTTGTTAAACACATGCACTGTCGGCGTGTTGCTCTGGAAGACATCTGTAGCCAAGTAAACAAAAGTTACCGTTCACAAAAGCAGAGAACGTCAATGCGAAATGGAGATAATAATTTTTCAAAAGATCTCACTTGCTTACGTACACAAGAAAAGAGAAACCTCGTTGTATCCTCCCACTTGTGTTGTCAGCACGTCTTTTGTCTGAAGGCCATTAAGGCCCAAATTTGGTCCCATTGTTTTCTACCGGCGGCGCGCACTAAATGTTATGAAACCCTAAAGCCTATGCAAAAAAAAGGAAAGAATAAAAAGATTTTGTCCTTTAGTCTGCCGCGGGACCACGATCACGCCTCGTGGGCTAATGAAGTGGCGGCTGGGCACGACACGTGGGCCACGAAGCACCTGATTTCAATGAAGTTGGACACACGTGATTTGTAAGGTCCTCGTACAAGGACTCGTCGATCTCCTCCAATTCGGCCATGACGAAGCTGTACAGTTGTCTTCTGATCACAGTTTTAGGGGAAATAGAAACAGCCCTCTGTAGCAGTCAAAAGTTACTTACACGATGTCACATTATGCTTTTGTGATTCGCGCTGTCGGACGCTGCCCTTTGATCAGTTACGTGCAACCCTTGACTTCTCATCAGCTTCGCAATGGAAGAACAGTGCACGGTCGTCGAGCCGTTGATGCTTTCCAACCATCCGGAGGAGCCTTATTCCAAATTGCATCTCACTTGTTCTGGGGCATTTGCACGGTTCATATAGTTTAAGGTGGTTAGAGATCACCAAGGACGCTATCAGCATCCAACTAGCCGTGTCAATGCCGTGAGGGAAGCTTAGGGTTATGAAGCTTGGGTCTTCACTTGGAACTACCTATACCATCATACATGAGAACCTAGATCTCTCAAAGAGGTCAGCAAGATGGTCGTTTCCGATAACCATAAAGAGACCAATCTGAGGGTGGCGGGGTATTTCAACGAATGTCACTTCCACCTTGGCACTTTGAGGTCACGGGGATGAAGTGCGAGTGTCACACACATGAGACTAAGCAGCAGTCCAAACAGTGGGTTTCCAAGGGTCCAACTCCCCCCCCCCCCCGACGCCACGCCGTGGGCAAGAACAGATGGGTTTTTTTTGCTCCAAAGGGCTTCATTTACCAGTACTTTGCGCTGATTCAAAAGAAAACTCCATGTACTTCTGCTACTGTGATCGTGGAGAGGATCATCTACTATATTTCTCGCCAAAGATCAGACAGTAACATCGCAGAAAATGGCTCCCTCTTCAGGACAAGCATGCGAGTGCGCAGTTCGCAGTCTGTGCGAAAGATCGCTGAGGATCCTTCCTCCACATGCTTGAGGACTGGACAAGACGGATGGATGCAAGAGAGAAAATGTTAGATAACAGCATTTCGATTGCTTGCCTGTTGTTGCATGATGAAGATAGTGCTGGATAAGGTGTACCAGTCCTCGTAGTACCTCTGCGCGGTGCACTTGTCGACTACGAGGACGGGAGAACGCCCCTCTTACCTCGTCCGCGGAAGGACCCGCTAATGCAGCAAATCTTTCACTGCCAAGTTACGCCTCTTGGTCGAAGATTCCTGCGTTCTTGTCTCACCGTGGGTCGTGGCCCAGAAGTGATGGGTCAATTGAGGGCAAGAAATGACAGCTCTTTCTTAAGCTGCCGTGGCTGCCCAAGAACATGGATCGTCTGCCACCAGGTCCTCGTGCTCCAGTGGGCGTGACGCCTAACGTTGAAGACCTACTTCATACTGCGAGTTTGGTCAACTGTTCCTGCTGACGCGGTTGCTTTTCAATGTCGTTTACAGTGATTTTTACAGCCTGGGCAATGTTTTTCTCTCTCTCATTCTCGTCCTGAGATCAGCCCACGCACCCCACCTACCCTTAACCAGGTTATCTGCTCGTCTGGGCTGACCAAAAAATCATTACGAGTCAAAGATTTGAGAGGCCCGATAAGGGTTTCTCAATCATAACAACTGTCGACGTCGTTGCACAGTTGAACGTTGGGTTCCCAATCACAACACGGCATTTTTTCTCCTTCTCCCTCTTGTCAGGATCATTGTCCAACCCAAGACACGAGCTCGTGTGTGTGCACGTACTCGTACATGTGCTTCTTGTCCAAGCGCACGCACACACTGACGATGGGCGATGTGACGTAAGTATCGTCACGTCACTTCGGACAGAAAGGAGTCGACATTGACGGCACCGACGTGCGCGGACTTACACTCTCTGCTGCATGCGGAAAAAATAGGTGTGACAAAAGAGGGAGGTAAAAAATAGTTGCATTTCAGTACAACAGGCCAAACATTTGCGCAGGAATTATGATTACAGTGGGTGAAACCTAAGAACCGAAGAGAAAATGGACACGTAGAACCTCTTGATTGCAATCGCCGCATTGATGCTGATCCTCCCTTGCAGCAATGAAAATTACTGATATAGCTTTATTCAGTTGAGGCCTTGATCTCTCAATGAGATGAGATAAAAAAAACGTGGTCAAAAAAGTGAGGCTGATGGCCACACTTGGAGCCGGTAGAGGACAAAGAAGTTCTCCGAAACTTTCCCTGACCTTTATTAAGAAGTCAAAGCTGGTACACTCATGCTTAGGGGAAACCTACCTAGTGTTCTTTAGGTGTCTTCTTGTTAAGGCGGTCAGTAAGTAAAAGGTACTCTAGAATATGAGGAGCAGAATCACAATTATTTTCTTGAAAAAGGACTCAGAGCACATCCGATTTTCCAAAAGTCCCCAAATGTGTCCCCATTCTGCACACTGTACCACACTGTTGTGGCAACCTGCAGTGTTACTCATTCCTTATAGTCTGACGCTTTATGACAAGCGATTATCAAAAGTTAAGAAGTGTTACCACGCTTATGCAGTAAATGTAAAGTTGTATGTTAAGTATACATTGCGTCTCTGTATTGTAGGACTGTACTTTCCAAGCTTTTCACCGAGGCGACTTCATGTTTCCAAGGCCTCATTGTTGAAGAGCAAGGACAATATGAGGCCGAGGACACATCAAATCGCCGAGTAAAATTGGGAAAATGCATTGCTCATTAATACATTTTGGGTCACATTTCAGGACGGTAGGACAAGGGCGAAATGGGCAGATGGAAATGTGATACTGGCAGGCGGTGAGAAGAGTGTCCTGGACAGTCAAAACAAGGCAGAGTTGGCAGAGGGATGTATAAAGCTATATATTCCCGTCTACCACACTTTCCGCTCCTTCCCAAAATACCCTGATTTAAGGACGTGTAGTCCAAAAATTATTTCCCTTATGAAGTTGAAGAAATCAAATGTAATCCAAAAAATTTGAGGTGTAATTGCATGCTGGGCAATTAGCACTATATGCTCACCAGAGGGGGGGGGGGGTTACATTGCACTGTGAGCGGGCCGTATAACTTTACCGCCCCTCACTAAGAAATAACAAATGTTAATTTTTCAACGCTACTCGTAAGGTGAAATAGGTTCAGTAATCAACCCGAACCAGTCAGAACCAACGAATTCATGGTGCTTGACTAAACGATCATGCCTATTGGACACAGCTTTTTTCGGCGATTTGGGTGGTCCCACCAAGAAAGGGGCTGACCAAGGAAGAAACATTGAGATTGTCGTTCTGCCTTAACAGAGATATGTAGCGGACATAAATTACCTTCAGCTCCATTTGTCGATCTGAAATTGAGGATATGTGTGTCCCCCAACACATTCAGCACTTGACTGCAGTTACATCTTAGAATTTTCGACTGAGACGGACAACCAGATTACGGAATCACCGGCAGGTTTTTCTCATCTATGTACAATTACCTACTGAGGCCTTGATCTGGGAGTTTCAAGTTTCGAACACGATACTCTGTGTCCTGCTTTTTTTTTTTAAAAAAAAAAATCGATTTAGACGATGTCTCCTCTCCTCAGAAAAGATGGTTTTTTCTCTTCTCATCATGTAATTTGGCGGAGAAGCATGAATGAAAAGCTAAACTGTCAGCAGTTCTTCAGCATCTCGCAATGATCTTCATCACCACGCAAAGCTTTGCTTGAGCGCACACACGTCCAATGATGAATTCTTGGCCGTTACAGCATCAAAAGAGAGTCTTAGCAAGTCACTTGGCCCCCCTGCTCTAAAGTTACTTGCATTGTCCTCCAGCAGACAGCTGGTAATTAAGAGCTGGTGAAGGGGATCATGCACTTTATTGGGTCAAAATGTTATGACTCAGTAGAGATAGGGAAAAAATGTGATTTCGTCACAGACTGCTCATAGAAGTACTGACTGCGACCACTCGTGTTAGGCTGCTTCTTTCAGAACCGAATCTGAGTTCTGAGTGCGATTCGAGTTTCGTAATATTGGAATCTGAATCACGAGTCCATTAAATGCAGTGATTTGAATCGGATTCGAATCCGAATCGAACCAAAGTTCAACTCGATTTTATGCGAATAACATACCTTTTCTAAACTGACATGTCTGTTCTGACGCAGAGATGATAATAATGATGCTGCCTAATGAGAGGAAACGTACTTTTTACTAAAGCATTAACTCTAAGTATTGGCGTCGAATCCAAATCCGAGTTTGCAAACTTGAGTCAATATCCAAACCCGAGCTGAGTTTACCAAAAAAATTGAGTCAAAATTGAATCCGGGTTGTGGTGTTATCCTATTCAGACCCAAGCTCGACCCGAATTCTACCCAACACTATTGAGCAAACTAATGTTTAATGAAATTTACGGAACTCAATGCGTTGTAGTCAGAAGTCTGTGTTAAAGTCCCACTTTCATATTTCCCCGGCCTCTAGCACTGATGAGTCACAAGAGGATGGCGAAAAGATGCAAAAAACTCAGACCGAAATGCGCAGGACGAAAGAGGAAAACATGCAACTTCCGTAACCGCGGAATAGTGCGCTGTACGGAATTTTTTATATTTTGCGCAACAACAGGCGCAATGAGCAAGAATGCAAACCGCGAAAATCCATGTTCTGGGTGAGCGTGGCGAACTCATGGCCGAGTCCCCTTTAGCGAACAGTGTGAGGCATATGTAGAGGTAACGTTCGGTTGGGTTGGGTCAGGTCTATGTTGGATTTGCAAGGCCAGCGGCGCATGAAGGACAGAGGAGTCTCCTTCGAGAAAAATACAACCTATGAAATTGTCCTTTCTGGTCCGAGTGGAAATATTTATTAATTGTGCGAAGAGATCTCTACCTTTGCAGTACGTGCTTTCGTCCGTCTGTTAACATAAATACTCCTTTTGATTGCTTTCAACAGTTTATTGATGTTAATTCGGCAGTTCCTCGTTCAGTTCGGTCATCCTCTGATCCTTTACGTGCTTCGCCTTGAAGAGGAAAGAATATCTCTTAGACAGGAGAAAGAAACGCTCGGCGTCTGCTAAGGTGGTGGAGGCACACAGAAGCCGTTTGATACTACAGTTGCGGAGTTTAGCTCCTTCTTATGACTTGCTTGACGGACACTCCATAGAGGACCCTGACTAAGTTGGTCACGTCTCCAAGGCTAAGGTTCTCCTTCAGGATCTTAGTCATCTTCGCAGTCAATGACTCCGAACTTACGCGTACTTGAACACCCCTGACAGTATGAATGGCCTTGGCCAGAGCAGTGTTGGATCTGGCTAATTTGTAAAAAAAAAAATGCCCTGCTAATTGTCACCTGGTCAGGGATCTCATCATCACAGTGGAGTTCCTTTGCAGAGTCAATACGTGGGCTCTCTTGGCCCTGCTCTTGATGGTGTTGTGATGGTCTGCATACTAAAATGCAACTGCCAGCCACGTCCTCAACCTATTCAGGACTGGTTGGGGATAGGGGAAGAGGGATTTTGTGGTCTGCTGCAAATGCTTCACGTCTTCCTGGTGCCTTGCCTGGATCTTCTTCATCTCAAAGACGAGCTCTTCAACCTTGGCACAGGAATAGCGAATTCTTTCCGCGACACCGTTGAAGCTATGGCAAACTCAAGTGGCGTGTGGATTGCTTGCATGACTTGGAAGCAAGCTCCTTAGACCCATAATAGTTGACAAAAGATCTTCATCTCCCCGCCAAAAAGTTTAAATTTCGGACTCCACGATCTTTTCATTGGAAACTACTTTTTCGTTTGATCCAGCATTTTGCGCGAGGTAAAGAAAGACGTGCAGCAAGACAAAGACGTACGCCCGGGTCAAGACGCGAGGCCTCGAAGACGAGCAGCCTCAGTTGCCAGAAAATTCCCAAATTGTATGCAGAAAAGTTTAAACCTGACGACGTAGGTGAGTCCGCAAAGCCTTCAAAAGGTATGCAAATGTGCAAAAAGAAAATATAGCAAAATGAACCCTGTAATGTTTCTTGAGCGAACACTTTATCAGAGGCACTGATATAGCTTGAAAAACGTCACAAAAGGTAAATGACGTCGTCGTCTGCTCTTCCGTGTCCTGTGGCGGGCTAATTTCTCTCTTTGCCAATGAGACTTTTAAGCCCTCCCGTCTGTTGGTTCTCGCGTTGTACTGACTCAAGAAGATATCGCTCCTTCTCTCATGTCGTCGTATTCCCGACTGACATCAGAGGAAGCCATCAAAAATTTAATCCCTTCCGTCCCTCCGCCATTGGGGTGCTGCGAAGCAGTGTAAATTCGCTTTTACATGACTTTGACGACTCCGGCAACCCTTTGGTCTCGGTGGTCAGAGACAGCTCGCAGTTTTACTTCCTCCACGCAGTTGCCGCCGCAGAACGTGTTGTTTCAGCTGCTGCTACTGTTGCTGCGTCGGCTCCCGTCACTGCCGGCGCACTGCACCCAACCACCAATATCTCACTTGTTTGTGAGCTGGCTGGAATTAGAACAATGTTGGTGATCCAATAAGTATGGGTTGGCACTTACGCGCGAGCGCACCGCAGGGTCTGTTTTAACTTCGGGCTCTGCCACATATCTGTCAAGGACGTGTTTGAGACCGTCTAAGGACCTTCAATTTTTGTTTGTTCACATCTCATCGGAGACTCGCTCGTCAGTCACTTTGTCAGTTTGACTCACTTCATGAGTTTCCCTTTTTCTGTTGTTTCAAGGAAAAGAAAGAGCTCTATAGATTGGAAAATGGCGCGATCCTTCAGTTTCGTGCAAGCAAAAGTGGAACGGTGTTTCCTATAGGAACATGCTAGGTTATTTCTGTCTGTCACCTTCCCCTCCCCCAAGCCCCGCAATTAATTCGTGAGAGTGCAGCTTGTGGAAGCAATGAGGTAACTGTATGCGCTCCTAGTAAGTTATTGTTCCCTTGATTTGTTCATTCTCTGACTGTCGTAATTTCCCTAAATGATTTCGGCTTTAGAGCGCTTTAGGTGCTGCTGCCAGGAGTTGCCTGTGTATAGTTGAGGATAGCTTTGATGAGGCTAGATAATAGTTATCTATAGCAGGCATCGACCCTGATCTGTCTTCTTAAGAGAAGCTGCTGGAGAAAGAAAGGCGCTTCTGCTCCTCTAATATCACGTATTACAGTAGCTATAAAGTGGCAAACAAAATCGGCAATTAAAGAGAGCTCGGAATCATTTGCATGTCTGCAACGGACTTAATGAGTTTCCTGAGAGTTCATTAGGGCTCTTAGAGGGGAGGGGGAAATGTAGGTCATAAAGCTCAGCGGACTTCATACAAGATTAGTCGGCCATGTCAGGCTCCATGTTGAGAGCTGTGCCAGCGTTTGCAAGAGGACTGAGCCACGAGTTTGGCTTGTTCACTTGGGAGGGGGGAGGTAAAATCCAAATTTGAAACACATGGAAAACGTTGTGACTGGAGGCCCACTTCTTGGCATGCACTGAATCCCACCCCTCGACTGAGACCCCGAACTGTGTCAGACAGGCACGAAAGTAATTGCAGTGGAGACAAATTGAGTGCGTACGCTGCACTGAAGCATTTTTGAGTGGAATCTCCGCCGCTTGCTTGCCAAGACGCAGCACCGGGAGCAACTTTAGGCTAGCCCATTGTGGAGCGAGAGCGCAAGTTCTGCACAGTCGATACTGAGTCAACTCCATCATTGTCATTTCTGTCTCACTGCTGCACTTAACTGCAAAAATCCTACAAACAGTAACCTAAGGAGCGGCTCAAGTTTCTTCAACTTCTGTCACTCAGAGAATTTTGCATGTTTACCTTCACGTCGTTAAGAAACTATCAAAGTGCCTAACAGTTTTTGCAATGAGAAACAGGATACCTTTCCTTTCTACCTCAACCATTCTTGCAATATAAGTTTTTGAGGACAAAGCAAAGAAGGAAGAGTAAGATGAGTTGGAAGTCCAAAGGGAAACAAGGCCTTACGGCAGAAAGAAGAGCACACCTGTGCAGAGACTTGCCAGGCCTGGCCACAAACATTGGTGTGCAGCTCCAGACGTGGTGGTTGCCACGGACCTTCTGCCACTTCCCCACTCACAATAGTCGAAACTCCCCGCTGAAGACGCCGGCGCCTGTCATTACTTTCCGCAGCGTGAGCCCTTCTCTGGCTGTGAACGACGATCTGATGAAGAAACTCTGATTTATAAACAAACAAGTGTCGCAAAGAGGGAAAAGGGTGAGAGAGAGAAAAGATAAATGGATTTTCTTCCCGAGCGACGATAACCGGCGGAAGCTCCTCCAAGTTTCCTCATGTCTCTGAGAGAGAGTTTGGCAAAACATCTATCCATCTCTCTTTCCCTAAGCAACAGCAAATGTTTACATCTTGAAAATTCCTTTTCTCCGCGGCGCCGCTCGTGTGAAACGGCCTCGTCTTCTCCACCGGGAGTGGAGTGTTTGCCCATAAGAAGAGGGGAGGAAGAATATTTGTCTCGCCAGAAGTGTTAATGGGTGGTCGGCGGGCGCTGCCCGATAAATATTCAGTCAGCAAAACGGGGTAAGTGCGCTCACATATCATAGTGTAATAAGCTGGTGAAATGTTTCTCACTCGGGACAACCACATAAACAAACAAAGTAGCGCTGAGCCCTTTAAATCAGGCCGAAGTGACTACTTCTCGGTCAGAGGAGAAGAACACATAGAAACATGTATGCATCTGTTTTTATGTAAGGAGCAAGTCACGATGTACGTGCGTACTGACGTACTTACTGCCATGACGTAACTTCAAGCTGGCGACGCAATCACACTTACAAAGTACTCATCTAGTAGTAAATAGCGTGAAAGAGTTCACAGAGAGCGATTATCACGTCAAACCAAAGCGCACACGTTGCAAGTTTTCAAGTGTGGTGGTCTTTTTATTTTCGCTAGCTTCATTCTGATCCTCTTCCTGTCCTTCTTTGTTGGGTGGGGATCATCGAAAATCGAGACGGACAGACGGACAGACGGACGAAGGGAGGCACGAGTTGAAAGGGGAGGTGGCTGACTAAAGTAGTGGGAGTCACATATAAATCAAAGCGTTAATTTTTATGGGCTGCAGTCACGTACCCCCTCCAGTCGTTTGTCAAAATTCGCGCACGTACCTGCCGCAAGAAGTCGGTGGAGCAGAGAACAACTAGGCTGTGTACGCGCAATGATAGCATTCGAAACATAAATAAGTGTCGGCCGTTACCTGTTTCTTGCATGGCGAACGCCAGGGCATCAGCTTCCATCAATGCTCCCTCGCAATATTTTGCACAGGATATCAACTATTGATGCTCATGTGCACGCAGTATTTGCGTGCGGAATAGCTACGGCTTAGGTGTTTTACTTCTCTCCAAGCGTGACATATTCCTTTCAACGACACAACGAACGCTTAAGGGCAGCAGCAATGTGCGAATGGTGTCCTGCAGTCATTCTCTTTCTCTCCAATCGTGGAGTTGCGAGCACAATGCATTGATCACTCGCACCCTCCTCCTTTCTCTCTATTCTGGCCCAAAGTGTTAATGTTTGGGTCTCCCAAGGCGTTCCATTACGCCTGGTCCTGATGACTTTCTTCTCTTAATGACGCATCGAATGCATATTCGACATGCGCGGGCTGCACGCGGCGATCTGCACTCACATCCACCAGCATTATCCTAATGAATGCTAGCTGGTACCACACCGCATGAATACATGCGCACCAGAATGCATTGGTCTTATGTAAGTACATGGAACGTTATGTTGCATCATATCTGTAATGCAGATTTACAGAGTAACGGTAATATCTGCCTGCTTTTCCAAGAATAAATGGCCCATTTGCTACCTCCAGTTACCGTAACGGGCTGAACAGAGTACTTCTCACGTAGTGTAAGTACCCCAGGTACTTACGCAACAGCAGCAACCAGTCCAGTGTCCGGAAGAAGGGGGTACAAGCAGCATCGTGTAAGTACAGAAACATGTCGAATCGAAGGGCAACAACCAATAGGAGAGCAAGCGATAGAAGCCCAGTCTTGGGTGTCTTAGAAAGTTGCTCCAGACAAATCCGCTAGTCCTTCTGCCCCGTACATGCTCGCCTTCCATCCACGTACTCCGAAAATGAGGTCAAACCTGACCCCCTTTTTTTAAATAGTGCCAAGTAGAGCAAGCTGGTACTCTATTTTGAATTGAGGTCCAGTTGGCCAGTTGCCGAGTGCCAAATATAGAGCACGGCTACTGTATTCAGCATACTTCGGTACGCGCATGCGTTGAGGGCCAATCAACGGGCCATCACTTTCGCTACGTAACGTACGCAGACCGTTAGGCAAGTTCTGGAAGAAGCGTTCCTATAAGCCTGCCTCTCTACAACTTTCTGCATGGTTGTGAATAAACATGCGTATGCACAAGTCTCCTGTTCTGTGCTGTGCGAGTGCAACTTCTCACATTGACTGTACTTACGTGTGTGTGTGTGACTCAGCACGGCAACTTTAGGTGTGTAACTTAACACAGCAACTTTAGGTGCGTAACTTAATGCAGTATTCCATCAAATGAATGAGATGGCGAAGAGGGGAAGAGAAGGGGAGTTCATTATCATCTCGTTGTGGCGCACCTCAATCTAGTGAGAATGTCGATAACGCAGCAGTGCATCTCCTCAGCCTTCCTTTTCTATTTAGAGAGCATTATCCGCTTTGTATACGACAATTACCCATGGAAGGGATGGCCCCGGGAGGGAGGCTGGCGAGAAGAAAGGGTGGAGTGGGGTGGGATAAGACATGCGCTGACCAAAAGTAGCTCGCCACACGCTCAAGGGGGGGGGGGGGAAGGACCTGGCAGGGTGCTGGCAGTCCATGGGGCGTCCGTTGTGGTACCTACAGAAGAGGTACAACGATTCCTTGCTTTCTACGAAGAGAGCTCCTGGTCTCAGTTTTGTAGTGAGTGAAGCAGGAGGTCGGGGAGATAAAGTCCCAAGGCAACCGTTACCGCAACAATCAACTAACTGATGGATATGAATGGCCATTCGTCTGACTTTTACGGGACTTTTTATGCCGTCGTCGTAGGGACCTAACTTTAGCGCGTCGCCGCGCTCACGCGCTAATTGACGGTGCGCATGGCTGAGGCCAAGGAGACCAACAACTTCTATCACGTGTAATGTTGACCGACCCAGTGTATGTGTACAGGCGTATGCGTGTCCAAGTTGGTGCGGTGCAGTAAGTACGGAACAATACACAATACAGGTTGTCTCAGTGACGTTGCGACTTCAAGTGTTTCGATGTGTAACCACAGATTCTTAAAAAAAACCTTTTTGTTTACTTGGCATCAAGTTGAAGATTAGGACATGGTAAAAACTTCCTGTGTGGTGGTGGAATTCGCTCAACAACCGAGTTGCAACGTAACTGAGACGACCTGTACGAGCTGACACATCATACAGATGTAGGTAAGACGTACTCACACACTGTTGGAGCTGTTCACACATGTACCCGTGGGTCACTCGAGTAGTCAGTCATCTGAGCATACAGACGACTCGTGTGCGCCGCGCACACCACGTCCATGACTTGACGTATATAGAGCGCTATATACTTAGTAGTAGTTCCACACGTACGAGCAATATGTGTTACGTTAGTTAGTTACGACAGCGGATATCAACAGATGTGGGCGATGTTTGTCAGGTCCCCTCCGCTTGATGATGACTTTGCCCTCTTCCTCTCCAAAACTTTTCCAATGAAAGCTCCCTCCCTTCCTTCCTCCGATCGAAAGTAGCAGCGGTTGTCGGATGAATTTCCCCGCGGAGCCATAAAGTGTCACCGGACGAGTGGGAAAGAGACCGGGAGACTAATGAAATGGGGCACTGCTCAAGATGTTGTTTATGGGCAGGGGGGAAGAGAAAAGCAACTGCAGAAGGCAAAAATCGCCGAGACGAAGCAGTAGTGCCTTTTGTCATTTTGGGCTCCTAATATGAGTGCTCGTAGTGCTACAAACATTCTAATTGAGAGAAATTGCCTCCTATGAAAATCTTCCTTTTGCCCCTTTTTTCATGTTGTCTCCGGGCGTTTCTTTCTCCGGTATTTGCTTCTCCTCTTTGCCGCTGAAGAGGGGAAAAAAGACCTTTTTGTTCTGTCTTTTATTCACCAGGAAAGCAAGAAGAGGCTAAAAGTATAGAAAGCTCTTAAATGAGAGCTAGGGGGAAAAAATCAGTCTTTCTGCTGCAAATCGTACTTCTTTCTACGGGGCTAAACTTTTCTTTTACTCTCTCTGAAACAACATTCAGTTTGGCCTGTAGTGGAGTGAGTGCCACGTGTCGTTGCTGTCATTGGCGCATCCGCTCCGCTCGTACCCTTTAAATTTTGCATATCCCCCCCCCAAAAAAAACCGCATAGCCTGGTTGTTTAATACCTTTTCAATTTTACTGATACTACATAGAAAGAAATTTACGAGAGACTGCATGAAAGATGTGGAAGCTGCAGCCTCGACGCAGTGAACGCGGTGTGCTTGCTGGAGGTGCCTGAAAGTGCGGTCATTTTTTGACCATGAGCACAGCAAAGCTGAGAGGCAACAGAAGGCACTCGTCAAAGAAGTTGGCATGTACGCCGTCAATGAGTCGAAGGCAACTTCCGCGCAAACGTCCAGTTGTCCTCACACGTAAAACAGGGTGTTGGACATTTCAACAACTGAATATCTCGTCAGTTGCCAAGAGCATGACGTACACGGATTCACATCGCGTTTTTCATTAAGTCGCACGTTTCAGTTACTATGAGCGGATGAGCAAAGAGCGCTTTACAGCGCCCCACGACAACGACAGCCGCTGGAGCGGGCGGTAAAGTGTAAAGAAATGTGAATAAAGTTACAAAACATGTGTGCATAACAGTTTTTTGCCAGATGCAATGGCTCTTTGGGCCACTACGAAGTCATATATGCACCGGGAGGCCGGACAACGTGGAAAATGAATGTCGAAAAATTGCACAGACAGCCCGAGGTGAGCAGCCACAGCTACGACGACGGCACCAGCAACAACGACGGTAAAACGGGCTTGTAGCAAAGAAGGGGGCGGAACTAAAAAGGGACATTTTCGCAAAAGGACACCGTAACATTGGATTAAACAGTTCTGGGGGCATCACGTACCCTCGGGCACCCCAACCCCAACCCCGCCCTCCCTCCCTCCCTGGCCGCCAATGGCCCTTGAGCTTCACAATTCCAAATCGTGCGTAAAGCGCAGCTTTGCGGAGAAGACGTACATGATTGGTACTTCCATGTGCAGATGTGCGGTCTAAGTACACTGTCCGTTAATATAGTAAAACAGGGATCATCCTGTCATTTTTGATTTCATCCCTTTAGGCCCTACTCAAATCTCGAATACCTCCAATATTCGTTTCCTGATGGGATAGAGGATCATTCTCTGGCACCGGCAGCCCAATAGTGATGCTAAAGGACAGCCAAATATAGTGTAAACACGCTATTGTTGTGCATTACTGACTGCATTTGGTCGTAGAATTGACGGATAAGCATGCAGGACTAATTTCCAGTAGACGGCATGCGAAGGATGGCAGAGCTGAATGCAGCTCTCGACTAGATTTCGGAGACAATTTTTCAGTTTATTGCAAACACGTTCCTCAAGGTTTCAGCTCCTTCAGCAAGGTTGCACAAAAAGGGAGCCGTTTGCCTTGTACGTGACGCACTGATGCGCTGGTCAGCTTCCATACTTATGTAGCTCTCACGTGAGAGGTTGATGCTTCCAAAATCAAGCAGTGCACTGACATTTTCAAATGTCTCGCAGTTGAGGCACGTCTTAAGCGCCTTACTTTAGAGAGTTGATACGACTGACTCTCTTCGTTCACTGGCAACCTTTGTCATGCCTTGAACTGTGTGTTCTTGCTATCACATGATCGACCCTTCTGGTCCCAGATCAGCCTTAGACAGTCTTTCTGGAAATACTTGAAGATAGCGTATGAATTGATACTTTTCCCCCTTACCCCGCACTTTCTCACATCTAGCTAGGGGCGAATGAATGAGACAAATGCAGTGTACAACCGTACGTCCTCCAGCCACTTGTCAGGTGTTCTGACATGTAAGAGCCCAAACACAAGTGTCCGTCTCTACTGCACACGAACAGATGGAAGGGCCGCCTCATGTCGTCATTGGGCACGAACGTGAAAAAAATATATTACATTGCTTGCGTCACTTCTTTCTCCGGATCCTCTTCTTGTGCATACGCTGTCATGTTTACAACAGAACGATGCTTTCGCCAGTAGAAGGTGCACATGTTCAGGCCGGTAGAATGGATGCCGTCAAGTGTACGTACGGTGACAATCGTGTGAACAATGGCACCAACAAGCGACCTCTCACACAGCCGTGAATGCCGAGGAATTTTTGCCAGCGCTCAAAAGACTAAGTCAGTGACGAGACTTTCCTGCACTCGTACTTTCAATGATAACTGAATGGCGCCTCGCACAATTCCTTCACATTAGCACAACAGCCAGAGAAAGAGAAGGGGGAAGGGAAAAGGTAGTCCCGAATACCCTCTTTCCTTCCGTAGTATTATAGTAAGTAGTTATAGAGCGACGCCACACTGCCCTACTTTCCCCCTTTCCCCTTTGGAAAGTTCTCTCCTCTCGCACGCAACATTCCGATCTGAGCTGCTTTCTATAACAACTTCAAGTTGTAAAGCTGCTGCCGCTGCTGCTACACAAGATTACGTATAAGAGGTAATAGTAGTACAACAAGAGGGTGAGGGAAAGCACTTTGCAACCCGGAGTGAACTCATCCCGAAAAGTTTTTGTCAACTTTGGGGGTGGGTGCGTTACATTGTAGCATACACGTAAATACACGAGCAGGAATGTGAATTTACCGCCACCTCGACGGGGACTGGGGTTTGTCACGTCGCAAAGTATGCGTAAAAAACACGTGCTTCTCCGCTCTGACTCTGGGACAGTGCACAATACAGTTTTTTGTATCAAAAAGCTGCGCGATTACTGATCATCCTTCTCCCATTCTGGTTGTGCTTTCCCAAAATGTTCCCTTTTCGTCTGTCTGCTCATTTATTCACCCCTCCTCTCTCTCCCACATCTTGGTGTCGCGTATGTACTCACACGCACACTCCTTCTCTGGTAGATGAATCAAGTTGCTATCGTGACTGTGGCAACAGCTTTCTGTGGCAAAATTGAGTTTCTCTTTTTTTTTCCTGGGTAAACGGGTATGAAGTGAGACGAAGTGGGACTAATAAAAAAAGCCAGCCAATGCGGGTCAAACGGGAACCAAGGAGAAGAAGGACGTTTGTTTTAATTTTGTTTTGTTTGGTCGCCAGTTGCAGCTGAGCTGCGCAATTGGGGAGGACGATTTACTTTACGTCAGCGTCTCCAGGGAGTCCTGAGGTACTCACGCACCATCTTCATCTACGCACTACAATGGGTATCATGCAAAGCTCTTCTGCTGGAGGGGTGTGGAGAAATATGATTCGTAAAACGAAAAAGCCCACGGAGAAAGCTCACTTATTGAAAAGTGCTGACTGATGAGGTCTTTCACGAGGAGGAACACGTTCAAAAGACTGTGAAAGCTCATTACTCTTTTGCTTTTGTACTATTCGCGCGATGTAAAAGTACGTACTGGCGTACATGCGTCTTCCTTATGCCGTGTGGACGTTGCGTGCGGGTAGAGAGGTCTGCGGCACGCCCAGCCCCTTTTTGCATGGCTGGCAGTGTATTTTTTGACCGCTCCGACCCATCCCATTCAGCAGAACGGCCAATTTTTCTGTCTTCTGTCTTCAGAACCTTTGTTTATCTACTCGCCAGAGTACATTCGGCCCACTCCTCCAGCGTAGCCAAGGTACGTTCTAGTCCTTGCACATGCATGAACACAAGGGTTAGGTGCTCTGTGCTGTTCTGTGCGGTACTTGCGTAACACAGACCTGGCGAAAGCCCGCTCTTAAGACGTCACTACACCAGTTCGGCGATGACGCTTGGCCGAAGAAGAAGAGGAGAGAGACAAAAGCACATACAGCCTGTAGAGCAAGTTGGCGTACGTATGTGCCAAGCAATATGCTGCAGCACAGCCACCAAGTCTCCCTTCGTATCCTGCCAACGCAAACAACTGCGTGCGTGCGTTCGCAAGTGGTGAGAGAGGACGCACATTGGCCGAAAGTACACAAAAGACGCCCTGAAGGAGATATATTAGTTTCTTTTTTTAGAGGAAAAAGAACGGAAAGAAGAGAAGGGTGGGGGTATATCTGGGAAAATTGGAATAGTGGAGCACTTTTTGCATTTTCTCTCCTCGATTTCTTTTAGCTCGACATCAAAAGGAAGTGTTTTTGTACACGTCTTTGCCCCCCCCTTTCCTCCTCCCCTGGGGTCAGAGAACTGCTGGCCTCGGAAAAAGTGGGTCTTGCGCATGCGCGTTGCTGCCTGACGCTCGCACGGCCTCGTTTCTCCTCGTTTTTTCTAACCCCGTTGCTGCTGTTCTTATTCACTGAGAGAAGACAAGTCTGTATTGTAAATAGAGCATCTCATATACTATCTCACGCGTGGTACATGCGTGAGAGAGGGCACGCAGTGCGTTAACTGAGTCAGTAAATCTACACAGTCTGGTACAGTGCGTACACGCAGATTTGCGCGCGTAGCTTTCGCAGTCTTCCTCAGAAGCTGCGTGCCACTTCCTGCGCTGACATTTACTTATGGACTGTCGTCTACCATTACGGGGCCGGCACGACGCGGTTCCAGGCTCATCCCAGGTTAGGCTGGGCTGTGCAACGTGGGACTCCAGTCCCAGGTTAGACTGGGTTTCCATGAGCTTAGATCAGATTGGGCTGGGTCCAGTTAGGACTGGAGAACCTGACCTATCCTAACCCTAAGTCATCTGGGAAGAGCGTGACGCCGGGCCGGGCCGACCGGCAAAAGATTCCCCTCCCCCCCTGTCAATCGTCTCAAGTTCGCTATGAGGGGGGTAAAAACGATGACTTCTTTTCCGCACCCAAAAATGTAGGTCCCTCCTTTTTTGTGGAAGTCGTTGGCCTCGACTTGAGTTAAGTTCTTTCTAGGTCCCTTGGAAACAGCTTTCGAAAGAAGAAAGGGCTCAAGCTAGCAGACGATGCGTCTCTCCCCTGCTCCCTCTGTGTGTGTGGCGTGCGTGTGGGCGTGCGTGTGGGTGTGGATGAGTGCAAGCATGTACGCAGGCTTACAGTACGTAATAACATTTCTCAAGGCGACGATGGTTTTTTTCCCTGTCCGACGGAGCTGGGTCAGGCAAAAACGGTCCTGTTTTTTTTTTGTCTCTATTTGGGCTAGAAAACAGCAAGTAAAGTTGGAGAAGGAGGATAAGGGAGGTGCATTACCGCTAAAATGCCTCCCCCAAACATGGTTCTCGGCACTTTTTGCCCCGTTTGTGCGGCCCGCTGACCCAATTCCTGATGTTTTTATAGCAACACAGCAAGGAGACGCCCGTTTTTTGCCCCTGCGTCTCGGCCATATTACTTTATTACTTGCGCAGGTACCTTGAAAAAGTAGTTCGAGGAGAAGCAACTCCAAGCTTTTTGGGATGTCTCTCTAAATCCACTTAAGTATGATTGTTAGCAGACATGAATATGCATGCAGTGTGTCTTCAACGTGGCAATGCCTCGTTAGATAGAACAAACCCTTCCGAATGTGCTAACTACTACTGCCCCTAATACGAATGGATTATACACACACATGTTCTAGACGAGACTTAACTTCTAGACTAGACTAAGACTAAAGAATGAACGTGAAAGGTGGACAGCAGTTGGGATTGTTTTTGTTCTGTTATCCACTGGCCAGAAGAGAGAGGAGAGGCTTCATATCAATGATGCTTGTTACATCTAACTCTAATAACGCTTTATTGTCGTCATAGGCACACCCTGTTTGTTCACTGTCTGTGAACTCTCGATCCCCATATATGTAGTTATGAATCCATGAGTTATCGTAGTTAACGCTGTGTAATTTTGTTTGCACATGATCAGTTCCTTCACTACTACCGTAAGTACATATATGTAAGAGCTGCGAGACATAAAGCACTTTTTTGTGCATGCGTGGCCGTCGGGACCACTTGCGAATAAAAAATGCTTCACTACATTTATCTCTGCGCTTGGGAACCGCTAACTCGGCCAATGGCAACGGGGAGGCGCCACAGCTCTCTACCTCCCTCCTTACGAAGTTTCATAACCTCTTCCACGCATGAAAGCAACTGAGGCAACCAAACTAGCCCCTTCCAATGTCCCAGAGCACACAACTTTTCCCTCAAGAAACAATTGGACTGCCAAGTGCAAGACGTCAATGTACAAGGAAACAGTGAATCTGGCTTTGAATGAAAGAGCAGGAAGTCCTTGATTGCTCTTACTATTATTTCAAGCCTTATGCAGCACTTCAGAACAGCTGTGCTCGTACGCACATTCTTACATACGCACATTAAGAAAGTGACTGCTCTTCATTCTTCGGCTCGTACGTTTAAGAAATGTGTGATAAGGCGCTAACGCATTTAGCGGGTTAGCGATAGTTTTTAAGTGCAGCCGATACACTGAATGCATATGGGACAAGGAAAGGACAGGGGTTTTTTCCCCTACGTAACTTATGAACGTTGATTGGCCCTAACACTTGTCTTTCTATTGTGTGGACGATATTTTGTGCAGCAGCTTGTGGCCCCGCAAAATGTATCATGCAGTGGATGACTGATAACATTAGGATTAACACTGTTGAGCCTTTTTGACTGTTTTTTTTTTCGTTTATGCGGCCTTTTCAAGTGTGGCAAAGTTGCGGGATGACCAAGATCACCTTTGACCAGGAGTGATATGAGCTTCAGCCTCGAAATCAGGTATGCTGACCCTCGAGGCCACCAAGAGACAAAGCTTACGACCTGCAAAACTTTCTCGCAGTGGGCTCAACTCCGATTAGATGCGGTGTGACCGCAGCAATAATGTGTTGAGTCTCGTAGCTGTTGAAGGGCTTGAACGTGAATCCCATGTCCATGAATTTTTTTTTCACTAACAAAATGTCAGCTTGCTCTGGGGCCTGCTATGATAAGTCACAAACCTGACATGGCCTTATGTCAGTCGCCCACTGTACTGTAAAGGGACATTCACTACGACCAATGTACTTCAGACACCTCCTCAAACATGAAGACAAGGGCGGGGTGGGTGGGTGTCCCTCTACGTAGCTGTAATTGAAGTTCTTGAGAGTTGCACAAATATGGAGTGGAGACGCTTAAACGGCATCAAGACACCAATACTGCCGGCTGCACGCCATTACTGACACATACGACAGACTTAGATTGTGTACGCGGGGGAACACAAATCTAGTGTGCCTCTGCCATTCCCTTTTGCTGTGTCTTGTTTTACACCTACATATGCATGAATGTATGCGCTACGTGTGAAAGTACGGCGCACATTCAGTTTTCCTCACTGCATTTTAGTAAACACAATATGTGACTATAAATTGTGCAGATTGTATAGTGCGGGTAGCGTGCCCACTCGCACGTATATTTATGTCCCCGCGCTGTGTTCCACTGCAGGGAAGGGGCTTGTCGCAATCTGTGTTTGCGCAACAACTATGTAAGGTAGAGAGTTGATATGACCAACACATAACCTCTCGCTCAACTTATAGCGTCTATTCATGCACATACTTCGTCGCGATAACTCTCGTCGTGACGGATAAGTGGGCACACATACGTGAAATTTCATATTTGCCACCGCTGTTAATGAATCAGTCTTCATAATTTCTTACACAGCGATTTCTTATCTCAATGGGGAATCAAGCTCTTCGTGTCGTCAGTAGTAAAATCTTAACATTCCTCGTCGTCTCTGATGAGGGAGTAAAAAGCGATAGCGCCTGCTCATACGATCCCTCACCCAATTATGCTACTACACAAAGTCGCCGTGAATGAAGGCAGAAGCAGCCGACTTTGTATCGAGTCCGCATGGAAAAATATGTGAGAAAAGCAACCGTTGATTCGATGGCGTCGCCGCATTCATTGTCGAAGCGACGGGAAATGCCTGCGCGGCGCCCGGCGTCTTCATTGGGCGATTGGCGAAGCATTTCCTGCCGTCTCTCTCGTTCGTACTCTCGTGGTATTTGTCGACTTTGGGCAAATCGCAAGGACGACTCAAGGGTGCAGCAGATGGAACTCCTTGGTTCCTCAGTCCGAGGGCAGCAGCGCCATGTGTGGCGGGTCGTGCGGTGATTGGGCGCTCAAGGAGGGACCCTGGAACAACGTTGGGACTCCTCGTTGCAAGCCGCGTTCGCTCTGTCTGTCTCGGGTCTGTGGGATATAACTGAGAAAAATGAAGATGCAGCTTTGGCAGGAATGCCCTCGGCCAAGCTTGTGATTAGCAGTCAAAGTGGGATTCCCGCACTCAGCCCGCAGCTCTGGTAACAGTGGAAGGGCGAAGGCGTCTCCTCTCTGGCTTCTTCGTCGTAGGTAGAAATGGGCTCGGGCCAATTAATCATCCGCTATTATTATTTACTTGGCTTCTCTCTCAACCTTCTTGTTCTGAGCTGGTAACCGACTTTTCCACGGCCACGGAGGCCCTTGGCCGAAGCGGCGCAGATTCGCGAGACCGGAAAGGCCGAGAAACGGATGTATGCTGACGACAGGTTGACGTTGCGTAACTTGTCGTTGGGGGCAGCGTAAATTGCCTGCTTGTGGTGAACTTTGAACGTTAAGGAAGGTGTTTGCATGAGATAATGGAGGAGAATACGTACCTTCTCCGTTGGCCAGTCCTGGCCGTGGTTGGAATGTCAAAGGGTACTTCTCAGGCAGGGTCAATGAAGCACTGCGTGCTCGTACATTTGGGTGGGCAGCGCGGCAACTCGGTGGCGTCGCTCTACTCCTTCTTGCTGTCGTCCGCAAAAACGCAAAAAGCCAGAGCAACGAACGAGTGACCCTGAAAAACAAGGGAAAGGGAAAGCGAGATTTCTCGCATCGAAGGCTGCAGTAGTCGTGTTATTGCAAACAAAGATGCGTACCAAAAATGGACAGGCCCTAAGATACTTGCAGTGAGTTTGCATCGTAGATGAGCATTAGCTGATATAAGTTATGTTGAGATGAAGCCGACTTGCTGCAGTGTCGCTGCAGCGCCACATGTCGGTGGTAAAGTGTCCACTGCCGTTCTCACCCAGCAATTAACCCCTTAGTTTCTCCCTATCATGAGGAAGATTTATGACATTTATGACTGTAAGTGACAGATGGGTCGCGATTGTCCTAAAGAAACCGTAAATCACATAACCAGTTACCAGTAGCGCTAGAGAACAGAAGTCCGTCCTGTCACAAGTGCCGATCATACCGCGACAGTATGACCTGCACTTGCTACTGCAGCTCGCCTTGACTAAATTTTTATGGTGGTTTGGTTTATGACGGTTTCTCTACAAGTACTCGAAAGATCTGTATAGTTCACCTGAATGTTCAGCGTACGAACGCCCTTCGACTAGTTTTGGTGAAAAATACGAAGTTTACACTTTTCGCTCGGCACCCTGATACCCCAACCCTACTGTCCATATGTTGCTACAGTACTATTAATTCCAACGAACACAAGATTCATCGGTCGCTGTTTACTTTATGAGGTATGTGCGATATTCCAAAACAACGGCGCCATCAGAATACTCCCCCAACTCATCTGGTCTCTTTCCATTTTCCCGCCAATTTGCACTCCTATCTTATACTCCCGGGCTGGTGACCGCCTTTGTACCAGTAGGTCCATCAGGACACGGCAGAGTAGCTGAATGAACGAGCTGACCGTCAACAAACGACGCCATTCTGCTTCTGTCTGGTCATTGCTGTCTTGGCGTGCCACTGTCTCTTTCTTAGCTGCTGGAGGAGGAGTAGCAGTCTCAGTTGGCGCTCGACAGCGACATCATGTCTTCTTGGACTTCACCTCGGTCGACTTCAGCTCGGTGTAGCAGTCGGTCCCCTTCCGAGCCTTGTTGGCCGGGGCGAAGGTTGCCGCGAATCGGAAAGCTCTCCCTGGTCATCACTCGTTCGGCTTGCGGGGCCTCTGGAAAGGATCCTTATGGGCAGGTGGAGAACGTGCCTGGCTTGCAAAAGGACAACGGTGAGTGCGATGGTGTTGTTTCAGAGTGGCGAATTTATCAACTGACTAGAACGTTGCAATCTTGCTCAAGTAGCTTTTTTCTGCTTCTTCTTCCTCTCCTCCTCCTCGAAGTATCGTACGTTGCGCATCTCCTTACGCGTGCAAGCGTCTGCTACGCACATCTACTGGAATTTGCAGCTAATGTCTACTTGTCTGCTTTCTTTCTCCTCGGATCTGTTTTGCTTTGTTACTCCTTGTGCATTTCCCGATCTCGCCCATCTTCGGCACGTGTTTGCGTGACGTGTTCAGGCACGACTCAAACGTTGGCCGGTTTCCTACGTACTATGGAGGGGATTGCACAAGGCTTGTTTTCCCCACCTCCCTTGGCTTCTCCCACTGCGCCGGTTGCGAAATCATTTTTATCTCCTATTCTCGCTGTCTTACGCCACGGCCCTTCTCTCCTGGCTTTCTCTGCGGACGTGCACGTGATCGTTGTTGGGAACCTTTCCGAGCTCTAACGCACGGTCGGGGTATTGGTCCTAGCCGACGTCAGCCGCGTCCGCGTTATTTGCCAATCAACGCGTCCCTTTGATATTGCACTGATGCCGTTAGCAAAGGTGCACAGTATGTGCACTGTAGTGGTGGTTATCTCGAACTGCATTAAATTTCTCACGATGGAATGACATTTGCGACAAAAAAAGAGGAGGAAGTCCCGAAAATGCATCGGGTCCTTGGTCGGGGATCAAAGCCGTCGATGTTGGCTATGAATTATTGGTGCTCCGAAATGGAGATATTGGAAGGCTTCATCCTGGCAAACAAGACGTGCTAAAGTACGTTCAATTACATCCAGACTGTTTGTATGATTTAAATAACGACTTCACTGTGAGTAGAGGACACATTCAGATCCAGATTTAAAAACGACGAAGGAAGAGTTCAGAGGTGTCGTTTACGCTGACCGTGCGTTGCGGTCAAGGGGAGACTTTACATTGTATCGAGGTGCCTGAGTCAGGGATTGCTACAAGTTACGTACACAGTGATATTGATAAGTGTCCCTCGTTCCTCCCCCACCCCCTTCTACGTTGGCCCCTTTTTGTGGCTTTGTGCAAAACATTTGGCTGCACGAGCCAAGAAATCTCCCATTCTGTCTGGCCAGGGCAGTCCCAATGATGCATGAACTTGGATTGCGGTTTTTTGTGCAAAGAGTGAATTCAGACGTCAAAAATTTCAATCACTTCCCCTCACCAGCACTATTGATAAAGTGACCATGAAACATGTCATTTCAGGTCCTGACTATACAATAAGTTTTCCCTAGTCGCATTGTCGAATAAGGTCAGGTCAGGCGGTGGCGGCGGAAATGCACGTACGAGCGGACATATGGGAATGAATGCGGACGCCGAGGATGAACATTCCAGGGCTCTTGCACTGGATGGCGTCATTGTTCTCCTCCGTGCTCTTCCTAGAATCCCACCAGTCCATGGTCGCTTCTCATCCTCCCAGTGCGGACGTACCGAATAGTACGTTGATGTCCTGCTCGAGTGTGTGCGTGTAAAAGGGGCTCGATTCTGACATCCCTCTTTCTTTTCCCCTTTTTGGCGGGAAGTCCCCACGAGCGGGAACGGAACGGTGGCCGACAGCGTGCGCGAGAAGGCCAGCGGCAGCAGCTGCAGCAGCTGCAGCAGCGCGGCCGCCCGTCTCTCATTGGCGGACGCGGCCGGCCAATTCGCACAGTAGTAAATTCCCGCCGCCGCCGCCGGGGGCCCCCCCCCCCCCCCCCCGCCCCCGGGGGCGGGGCGGGGGGGGAGGGGGGCGGGGGGGGGGGGGGGGGGGGGGGGGGGGGGGGGGGGGGGGGGGGGGGGGGGGGGGGG
>JAAUXU010072198.1_pt1 | contig 25847 bp, 20 predicted proteins | sample 7278151 | NCBI WGS metagenome assembly JAAUXU01 (sample SAMN14350113, study PRJNA611818) | marine sediment metagenome | isolation source: surface marine sediment (1.8m) | place: French Polynesia: Moorea | collected 2018-08 | reverse complement strand
TTCATTTCACTGGCCTTATCCATGCGTGGGTCATGTGGAGGTCTTTGCCTTTCTTTTTACAGAAGTGAACTACTTGTCTTTGTACATAACTGCACACTTGAAATGGCAAAAAGGGATCCCGTAGTACTGTGCGACATGCATGAGAACTTCCCTGCAGAAGTTTGCTATGATAGCTTTAGACGCCTCTAATGTACATGTGCTTACTATCATCAATAACATTTTGAAGAGGAGTGAGTCTAACATTTATGCTGATGTCGACTTATCTTCTCGTCTGATACCTAAAACATAACTGTTAGAGATCTCTGGAGGGGTTGTCACGAAAAATTTATTTCCAGTCGTGCTGATTTCGCTTGGGGAGTGCGTCAGCAGAGAAGCTTCATGGGTTGATGCGAGTGTGTGAGGTGAAGAGTGTAGGTCGCAAGATGAATTAGTATAGGAAAGTGTGGCTTGTGTAACTGTGATCTTACATGCTGTGTCAATGTTCATTGTACGTGTATCACAGTAATATGTATGTATACCCCAAAGGAACTTACACAATAAAGTTTGTTTCTAATCATTGTCTCCGTTGATTATACGCGGGTCTCGGATCGCCCACGCCGATTCCTCTTCGACTTCTTCATCCAGAAGCGAAAAAAGTGGGACATCATTGATGCTGCGACCATCGCGACGACGACGGAGAGCTCGAATAAACGGAGCTTCACCTGGCCGGCATTCATGAAGCCTGGCCGGCACTCGCCGTAATCCTGTGCGCAATCCTCCCAAAACTCCCCGACGTCGCCCATGGACTCTCCCATGAATGTCTCAGCATCTCCGTCGTATCGACGACGACCCCTAACGGCTGTGAGAAGGGAGCCCCTATGGTGAAGGAAGTGCTGCTTGTCATGGGTTCGCAGCGGCTTCCTGGTCCTGCCGCATTCGTTTTATTCTTGGTAGACTGTTGAATGGACCTCATCTGTTCCAACTTGGCCTTGTCTGGGTCAATAAACTTCGAGGCAGCGAGTTCTTGGAGCTTTCAAGGCATCCTCATTGAACTGAAACTTCCCTAATTGTCCATCGATGATAGGAACAAGGCGTGGATCGGCATCCTCTCGAGACGCAGCGAAGCCGAAGTGAACAATGATGGAGCATAGGACCGTCAAGCCATTTCAACGCTACAGCATTTCACAAAAATTTCCTCACCGAGGCAACCAGCTGTACTTTTTTGAGAACCGTGCTTTCTGGCTTTGGCCAGAAAGCGCTACTGCGCTTACCCATTTCTTTGTCAATTTCAAGTTATACGAAGTTTTTCATGTCAATCTCGAGTTATACAAAGGTTTTTCCTACTACACACATCATCGTTCCCCCTTGAGATGTGATAATACAATTGACGAAGTTCGTGTGAAACTGACTGAATCGATTACCTCGCACTTGGCCACCGGGAGGAAGAAAAGCTAGAGTCACGTCGTCCTTCCTCTGGGACGGGGTGTCACAAGATAAAGTCATCGTACACTCGCTCCCAGTCTCCAGACATTTGATCCACCCTGTACCCAGGCAGGTACGCATCAACCATACTTCACTTTGTACAGTATGTCAAGGAATTGATGTCGGGTTCCAAAAGCTCCCCCAACTCTGTTATTATCCTAGCACTGTTTGTGTAAAGAGTCAGAGCGGAGAAAGGAGGACGGCACCAACTAGGACTGCGTAAGAGATCCTGCTGGAAGAGCGGTCAGACGTCCTGTACAGCATAGATACTTGAAGAGGAAGCATCAAATTGTCTACATACTGTACGCACGTGTAGGAAACCTGGATAAATTCGCTTTCTGCCGCAATTGTGATTTTATTCCTTCTAAGAAGTGTACGTAAAAGATGCCATGCTGAACATCTCACTGCGGTGAAATTGAAGGGGATGCGTTATTAATGTGGCCTTATATACATGGATGCATGCGTCATGCAAGAGTGTTCGGAGAAGTTACGGGCGGGGCAGGACTTATAAAATGATGATAACAACAGACACTGCAGCATTTTATGTACAACATTACATGCGCTGTTTCCTCTTCTTGAACCAGCCTGCCAGCCTGGTGTCCTTGGGCATGGACACGGAGCGAGACACCTTGGACGGTTTCTTCTGCACCAGGATTCTCCTGCCGCGTTCCTCACTCGTCATCGGGTCCGAGGACGAGTCGTCACGCAGCAGATTGGTGGAGGAGGCAGACTTCTTGTCTCTTTGCATCGTAGCAGGCGAGGGCCCGCCTCGTCTGACTGGCGGTGGACGCGGCGGCTTACCAGCTGTGCCGCCGCCCATCCCATAGATGTTTCCGTTGTCGTAGTGGATCTCGGAGAACTGCTTCTGCACAGGCTTGGGCTTCCAGGGAGTGAGGAGTGAAATCGAGCGGGATATCTTCTTAGACTTTTGCAAGCTGGACGCTCCAACTCCATCGGCTACGTTGTCTCTACTCTCCGTCGAGAGTGCTCGTTGCTGCTGCTGCTGCGGCGGCGGCTGAGTCGCCGTGCGTTTGACGGCGGCCACTGCGGCGGCTGTGGCCTCCACAGTGTTGGGAGGGATGTCGGCCACGCAGGCCGCGTGCAAGAAGACCGACCGATTACCCGCCGATGCTGCCGCCGCGGCGTTGGCGGCGGCCCCCTGATCGCTCTCTGAGCTGTTGACGGACGAGGTCACGCTGCCGGGAAGTTTCTTCCTATTTAGCAGCTCTCTCCTCACTCCTCCAGCTGTGGTGGAGTTCACCCTGCTGCTGGCATTCGTTGCATTGCTGGTGCTGCGCTTGATCCTGGCCAACTTGTTGGGGTCAAAGCGACCCCCTCCTCCTGGACCTGCCCCCGACGGCTCCCTTCGCACAGCGCTAGAGCTGGAGTGGCCTGAGTATTGCGAATCGTTGTCGGCTTTCACTATCCTGGGTCCCACCCTGCTGGTGGACCTCCCAATCCCGACGCCTCCACCAGCCCGACGTAGCTGCTGCACCTCGCGTTCCCTCCTGAGTCGTTCCTCCTCGATCTCTAGCACTTTCCTGCGCTCTTCTTCTCTGGCAGAGCCGCTGGAGCGAGCCGTCGGCACCGGAGAAGAGTCGCTAGCCACTTCTGCAGCCACCGGCGCGCGATGTCGTCTGAAGACGGCACCATCGCGGCCGCGAGCCTCCTGGTGGAATCCGCCGCTGGTCGCAAGTTCCCGGCGGTAGTCAGAGTCAATATCAGTCGAGTGGTGCGTGGAGGACGCCCAGCGCCGCTCGTGCTCGCCGAGGGGCTTGTCCTGCAAGGTCAATACTGTGTTAGGCATTGTTGGACACAGTGCAAGGATGAACATGACGTGTGATTGGAATGTAGGTAGTGAGACTGCAGTTGCAACACCTACACAAGAAAGAGCGAGCAATTTTGATTATGTTTCCTATCCTTTTCCAATGGCAAGACCCACCCGCGAAGAACTTTTTTGCACGCCCGACCTCGTCGTGATTTATGAAGCTAGCAGCTTTTCTTGCGAAATTTTAGCATCCCATAACATCAGCATACTTATGTACATCCAGTGGGCCCTTCATTGGCCGAATACCCACCCCATTTTCTGTAACAGCCTGCCTAAAGAACACTTTTATCCACCCCATTTGAGAATAGTTTGCTTCATGGTACCCGCAGTCATCTCACAAGGGTTCAAGAACACAAATTTTCTTTCGAGGAACACTTTTTCCAACCTTATTACGCAAGTTGCTTTACAAGTGCCGCGTCCAATTGAGCATGCCGGACGTGGCAGAGCAAGCAAAAGTACAGCAGCTTCTTCATTAAGTTGGATCTCAAGTTAGGATGTAATCGCCTAAAAAACGAAAATAGCTATTACAGTTCTTGTGTGTATTTGTGCTCGCTCCCTCATAAGAATGCCTCAGCGGTAGAAGACCTTTTTGGTCATTCCAAGTGAGCTCTGCCAATGAAGGGCTACTGGAAAGGTATCATCGATCGCCCATTTGGCCCAGAAAAGCCAAGCTGGCCGTGCTTCACAGCTCGCCCATTCTTTGCTTTCTTGGTCAATGAGTGATCCTGGAGCTATTTGCGCGGAATGACCGAATTCGCGTAGTCCAGGATGAGAAAGGAAGCCTTTAGGGGTGTCACGAGCACCTTAATATGACGGCGTGAGCAACAAGAAGCCACTTGAAAGATGCTCAATCCTTATGTCAAGCCCCTGCCCGGTTAATGTATTCCACGGAAAGGTAAGAGGACATCCCTTCCATGATACATAAAGAAGTAGCAACATCATCATTGCCTGGAAACAACCTTTTAGACATGCATTCGCGAGCGCGCTCGAGGGCAAATGGGTCTCTTTAGCTGAGTGAGCGTTTTTCTTGCAAAATTCTGCGTGCGTGCGCTCAGAGTCTGATGATAAGGATGCCGTTAAATCCGCGGGTGAGCACGGGTGGCGGCTTTTCTCCGCAGAAAATAGAGAAGGAAAGACAAATGAAGATTCGTGAGTGGTTTGTGGCGTTGCCACGGTGTTACCTTAACGACACTGTACGAGGCCGTGGGAGTTTTATCGTACAAAATGACATTGCCTCTGCGCTCCCTGGGCTGGTGCAAGTGCACGATGGTGGTGGTAGCGACGCTGCCGGTCATCGGTCTGAGACGGGACGAGGCCGCGCTCACGTGGCTGACGCTGGGAGCGTAACCTACCGTGGTTGTGTCGGCTTCGTCGTCGTCGACCACGTCATCTTCGTCATAGGCAACCAGCAGCTTTTCCTCCTCGGATACCGACGACCATGGGCGCTAGAGCGTTAGGATTATTTCGAGGCGGTTAATGAATATTAAATAACACTTCATCATCGTTGCCTATGAGTTGTATTAGGTTACGAGTTGTTGGTAATCAATTACAGTTATTTGTTTGCAGAAAGTTTTCAGAAGGCCATATCGATCCTGATAAATATCAGTTTTTATGGTGTTGTTCGTAAAGTGTTAGAATGCGTTTTGTGAGTTAGTGCATGCCAGCTCACCTGCTCAAGGTCAGCATTAAATCCTTCGCTCTCCGAAAAACTGGAGTCTAATGCATCGCCCATGCTCGTCTTCCGGACCAATGGTCTCCTCTGCGGTGGGTGCTGCAAGCCCCGCTCACTGCTCACTACCCTCCGTTCGCTAGCAGCTCGTCCGTTGGCCAGGAGTCGCCGATGTTCGACTTCTCGATCACTGGAGACAACCCTCCGCACTGGCAGCTTCTGAGGTTGTGGACGGCGTCCCGGCGGACTTGGTGCCTGTCGCTTGGTCGAAGGCCTGCGTGCGGGTGGTTGAGGCCTCACGTTGGGTCTGCGCACTCCGCCAGCTTCATCAGTAACCTCTCCTTCAGAAATCGATATCCTTGCTGGTCGGACGATACTTCGAGGACGTTCGATGCTGACGCCACCGGTCCTCCGCAATGTTGAGGCCGATGGCGCTCGCTCAAGTACCGGTGCTGGGCGCGAGGGGCTAGGTGGTAGTGTGTACATTGACTTGAACTGAGCAGACTTGTAGAAGTCCCTCATAGAGTCAATGTGAGCTCCAGGTGGCAGACTCTGGCCTCTTTCGCGAGGGTACCCGCCGTCTTCTCCTCCGCTAGGGCTATCTTCTCGTGGATGATAGCGGCGACTATCAAAAGCTCGATGAAGTTGGTGATGTTGGTGCTCGTCGCCGCCTCCTCCGCCTCCATCGCCTCGGTACTCCGTAAATCGTGCAAGCCTTTCTTCACTATCATCGTAGTTTCTTTGCTGATGTTGGGGTTGTCCTGGTCTGGGTCCACTTCGCACATGGCTATGCACGCGCTGAATGTCCCTAAAAGGGCTGCGGCCGCTGGGTCGCCGTTCTATGCTGCCGCCGCCGCCTGCTCTGCTAGTCACCCGTCTCACCACACTAGCTATCAAGTCTCTCCCAGGACTCGACCTGGCCCGCGGCGGCCTCGTTGGCGAAGTACTGGGCGAACGATAAAGGTTGGAATGAGACCTTGTTGTTGGTCTTGGGCGGCTGTAGCCACGGTGATCTGGACTTCCCTCTCGGTCAGGGCTGGTACTTGCTCCCGAGTAAGTCCTTCCCCTTTCCCGACGAATGGTGCGTCCCTCACGGTCCAATTCTCTGGCGGACGCCTCGTGTCGTGCTCGACTGTCTGCACTTTTGACCAGCCGTGATGAGTTGAATCTACCAGCACCGTTGTGGTAGTAGATGGACGAGCTCTGGTCTGAGTCTGTCGCTGGCACCGACGGGCGGACGATTGCGCCATTGCGAAGAAATTCTACAGGTGCCTTGTTTTTTGGAACCTTGTAGTGCTCTGATTCTGGCCGCCTGTACAGTTTGTTTTTCTGATACAGCTTTTGCTGTCTGGCAGCGTGGCGGGCTTGCGGCGGCTCGTGCTCCCCTCTGTATTGGATATTATCAGTCGCTGTGTTGATTGTGGTCTTGTAGGGCTTCCTGTTCATTGTGGACGTGGAGCCACGATCAGGTGAAGTTACTAGAATACGCGCCTTAAATTCATTCTCTTTGTCGTCGTCGATGTAGCGGTCAAGAGAGCGACTGTAGGAGGCCGGCGCATGATGCTGGTGTCTGGCGCTTGATGCTTGTTGGTGCATTACAGGTCTGTGAGGCTGCCTGTGATCATAAGTAGTGTGAGGCGTCGTCTGACTGGCCGAGTGAGCTATGCGCTCGTTGTTACCATGGCGGTACTTGTCCGACACCGCGTACAGTACTTCAGTGGGTGAGCGCAGCAGCTCTGTATCAGTCATGCATGTGCGAGAAGGGGATAGCCTGGAAGGAGACACACGTCTGTTTGTGTCGACCTCGTCATCACCGCTCGTCTCTCCCGAGAGGATTCCGGTCGGAGGCCCGCTACGCCGGTTGCGAAACCGCGCATCTTGACTTAGTTGCTCCATCACCGAGCTCACCATCTTGGAGGACCTGTCGGGCTGCGCATAATGCGCCATGGCAGCGGCCGAGCGCCGCATACTGGGCGGACTAGCACTTGGAGCTTTTCGTGGAGGTTTGGGTGGATGATGCGAGGAGGGAGCACGCTTACTACTTGCCGGCGAGTATTCACCCGAGTTGCCGGAGCTATCGAGCGTCTGCCTGATCTCGTGATAGCTGGGCATGGCGTTGACCGTGCGGCCGTTCACTGCCATGTCCAGGTTGTTCAATGCGTGTAGACCGAACAGGTGGTTGCTGTTTTGCACTTCTTCTGTCCCAGTCCCTCGCATGGGACTCTCGGCGGCGCCGTTGTTGCTGGGACTGCTGCTGCTCCCGCAGCACACTTGCAGTCCGCTGTCGGCCTCCTCGCTGCCGCTGTGGTAGTTTTTTGTGAGTAAAGCCGGAGAAGCAGTCTGATGCAGGAGTTGAGATGTCGATGGCGGGGGCAGATGCGTAGGCGGCGCTTGACTCGTCCCCGTTGCCGTCGTTCTTTGTTGTGTAGGGCGCGCGAGGGAGGAGTTGTTGTTAGTGTGTTGTTGCGTTGGCGTTGGTGTGGGCGACACGTTGCACTCTACGCCGCGCAGCTGGCGCAAGATGCGTGCAGCCTCGCTAGCGATTGCGGTGGCGTCGGTTGGGGGCGCCTCCTTGCGCACCTCGGCGAAGCCGTCGTCGAAATTGGACTTTCGCTGCTGCTGGAACTTGGGTATCTTCTTCACTCGCACGTCACTGTTGAAGCTGACCCGGCGATTATCGGAAGAGAGTTCGTCTGCAGATTGCTCAGTGGCGGTAGAGAGCGAGCTGACTCGAGTAAGGTGATGTGGGACAATCGAAGAGGTAGTTTGATCTTCTTGAACAACTTCAGAAGACATTGCTTGTCTACCACCGCCACCACCGTCTCCCCTCTTGTCGGCGGTTAGTCATGGCGGCGTCTCAGCAGCCTCCACAGCCGCCTCTTCGTCGCTCAAGCTCTCGATGAAGAGGTCTTGCTCGAAGGTTTCGTACGCACCCTCGTCATCCGCCTTGTTTTGGTCTAACCTGCGTAGTTAAGAAGTGAAGCGTTATTAGCGCTGCCATCATCCCTGTCTCATTCCTTCCTGACAGCCTCAGTTTGGTAAAAACTTGCTGAGGGCAACGACTAATGCTACTGCTGGCTTCAAGTCCTACTCAAGTCAAGTTTGCTGTCTCAATCCGGCAGTGGTTTTTATGTCTCGGAGAAGACGTCGCCTAGGACAGAGGGGAGGACTGAGTCACGACGTGCGTACCTCCGTCTGTAACGTCCCTACGTACACGTACGTACGTATAGTACAGGTCCAAGGGCTGACCAAGGTCGGCCCCGAAAAAACCCGCTGGGTGTGTTGGCGAGGAGTGCGCGCGTTCACGTTGGCGCGCGGGTGAGAAAAGAGAGCAAATTTTGGGGCACACCTGGGGCCCATTTCTGGAATCGTGGCTGCTTGCTGACCTTGTCTTCAATTCGGGAGTAAATGCCCACATGTGTGAGCAGAAACGTTGGCCAATGGCAAATGAGGCAGAAAAAGACCGAATCCTTGAGACGGAAACCGATCCGAATGGTCGCAAATGTCATTGATCGAATAAATGAATCATTGGTGATCACTCTATTCCCTATTGATCAACTTAGCCAGCCAGTGACCGTTGTTATTGGTACCCGCACTGGCGTCATACACTCTGTCCATGACTATTGTGTACGTCTGTGAGTATACAGGGCGTTACCTTATTATTTAAGTGTCCACATGGCGGCTTGATCATGTGACACACATCACCTGTACGCAAGTTGGCTAATGCGAATGTGCTTGGCTCTCGTCACGGAATGAAAAGGGACGCAGTATGCATAAGCCGCTTTTGTGACGGCTGATTAAACGTCAGCGCCGGAAATTGCATACCTTTTGTCTACTCCTGCTGTGTGACCGCCCACATTCACAGCTGAAGCTGCAGCAGCGGGCCGTCCGTTGTCGCGACCAGCGGCATAGGGGATTTCGTCAAACTCGTAATCCTTTTGGTGGCAGCAGACCAGCCTGTAAGAGAGAGAAAGTCAAATTAGGTTTTGCACCATATTGCACAATACGCGATTTACGATGCGTTCCATTCCGCTGCACTAATGATAGGCTACATCTGTGAAATTTCCTATTGAGCAGTATTTTCATCTGCCAGTGGTGCGTAACATTAGGGCGGGCTTAACTTTTGTTCAGCGCCAAGTAAAAGTCCGATCGATCCTTTCGTCCATTGTGCTGTACTACAGTGGGGTGACCCTGGGCAATCGCAAACACTCGTCACATGGTTGTTTGATAGGCGTCCACAGGGAATAATCTTTATGCAATCAACAACTTTGCACTGCGCTCAAAAGCAACAAGCAGCGCCTTGGACAAACCGTGAAGCAAAGTCCCGGTTAGGTCATAGCTTTTTTGGAGAGGAACAATTCGCGTCTTTTGTTGGGGGCTCACCATACTAATGGGTAGTTTGCTGCCTGTGCGCAATCGCTGCACCTGTGTGTGTGTGTGTGTGTGTGTGTGTGTGTGTGTGTGTGTGTGTGTGTGCAGACATTTTTGAGCAGCACCCAACGAGCCAAACTGCGTTGTATGGAATTTCCTCCCCTCCTATGATAGCAATCTTGCGAGCTGCAAAACTGCCGTAATTGTTGGAGAGAAGCGTAGCTCACATCGCAACCACCCCTGATTTCGAGCTGCGATTTTCTCGCAAAGACTTATCATAAAAGATGGTAAGAGACTCACGCAATGCAACAGATCAAGGAACTAAGAAGGTGAGAATTGTAGCGCATAAAAGTCTCACTTCGCGTGCAATGCAAAAGTCAAGTCGAGCTTGATGGATTCAACCATGGCTTTAGGGCATTTTAACGTTTGTGTAGCTCTTCGCGATATGTTGCGTGGGCACACAAAGAAATGGGCCCTTCACGCTATGCTGCGAGTGCTATCTACCAATAACATTATCACGAGGTCCGACAGTGTGCAAAGATATCGGCCAAGAAGCTGCTGGTTCGTGGAAACAAATGGGTCGTGCATGCGATCATAGCATCGTGCACACTGAGAACGAATCGACCGAAGCTTTTCCTGAAGAAGTGGGCAAACGGATGCCGTTCATCCCAGCTACTCGAAGTTCCCTGGCAGCGCTTGCTCGAATAATTCGGTGAAAAAAACCAGGTGCAGATTATGGATTTACACTCGATGCAACCGAATCGTGGCCTTCTACAAGTATCACGTGCGTACAGGGCTGAGTTAAGTTGGCGGGAGGTAAACGCTGAACGACCGTAGTTACTGTCCAGATAACCGGAGAGCGTCTTGTTGCCTTACTTGAGTGAGAAGTGCATGTTGACGAGAATTATGCCTTTGACACTAGGAAACTTTCAGTCTTCTACCGCACGGCTGCAAAGGTTTCGCACAACTGCCACGTATGGATCTGTATCTGTTTGGATTACTCCGTCAGGATCCTTCCTCCTCCTTGTGGTCGTCGTCGTCGTCGCCAAGGTGAAGGAGACTGACAAGAGTGAAGCCTGCAAATCTGACAGTTTTGAGCCTACCCACTTGAACGCGCAGTCACACAAACAAGAGTGGTGTCTCCTGCTTTATGTACGCACGTATATGTGTACAACTTCATACAAGGGGCATGAGCGTGTCCTCGTCATCGTCGCGTCAGACGAGGTGACGAAACGAGCTTGAGCAGCAGCACCTCGTCTTTGTGGAAGTCATTAGGACACTTGGGGAAGAAGTCTCTCAACGAAAACCCTCTCCCTCTGTACCCCGACCAGTGCCTCATTCTGCTCCCAGGGCCGTCGGATTGCCGAGACAATCTCATCCCTTGAGTGCCTCGTCAACGTGTCCATGGACGTGGCGATGGTAGTGGTAGAAAGCATGCTCATGACGTAGCCATGCACTGCACGGAACGCAGCGCAGCACCGGACTACACATCGCCTTAACTTCTCCCAGAATGACCGAGCAACAATATCCTTCTCTCCAGGCGCTGGTATGTGTGTCGTGCGTGCGTGCGTGCGTGCGTGTACTTAGAAACGAGACTGTTCGCCGAATGTGTGTCGATTGCCAAACAGTTAGGAACACACGGTTTTTTCTCACCACCTTGACTCTCTTGAAAATGTGCGTGCGAAAAAAGGGTGTGCGCGCGTGAGAGAGAAGTTGTAGCATGTATACCTACGTGGAAGAAGAACAAAGCAGTGGCACACTGATTAATTTTTCCACCACAGCTTTTATTTAAGCAGTCACCGAGAGTTGTGTCACCCAGTAGAAAATGAGCGTGACGACCCCAGATTGGGGCACGTGCGCTGTTCTGGTGATTGACCATGTAGTAGCCACCGTGCAGGTTGAGTCCAAAGCACGTGACGTCAAAAAAGTAGAGTTGACTCTAACTCGGGTTGCGCTGGTCAAATCAATGTGCTTCAGTTGGTCTCGAGGAAAGAAAAATTACAAAAGTTTTATTTGGCACCAACCATGGACACACATGATCTGAGTAGAGTAATGAATGATGAGCTTATGTATATTTTGGCGCAAACATTTGCTATTGTTTGTAAGACAGAAATTTTTATGGATTAAGCATATGGAGAAGTGTTGCCTACAAACTGCAAGAGTCACGTCACAGTATGTTCTTGGTATCAACTTCATCAACTACTTAAATTAAGTTTTTTGTAAACAGTGTACGTACGGAGTGCGACATAACTCACCTTCTGGCTATTTACAAGATATAGTGCAGCCATTGGCGTAACTTTCGCGTGAAAGTAAAAAGATGCAGCGTATGTCCTGAGTACCGCACACTGCAACATCAGCAGGCATATTGCAGCACCAAAAGAAAAACACTTTGTGTGCAAGAAGTTGAAACATTATGGCTCTGTGGAATTGTGGTGAGGCTTATAGCTGGGTTCGAACGAGGCAGAAGTCAAAATTGCTTTCCTTTCCAGGTCTTTGCGTCACGGATTGTAATTAAGGCCAAAAAAGGGAGCGAGAAAGAAAAAGTGTGAACCGGAAAAATGACTCGAACAGTTAGGGTTCAGGGGCAGGGAAGAGGCCTTGCCTGCGTACCATTTGGCTAAGAACACGGGGAAGGTTGGTACAACAACAAGAAAACTTAACGACATTTCTCTTCCTGCGTTTACCTGTACGTAGGCATGTTCTTAGGTGGGTGCGCCAGCCAAAAGGGGAATTAATGGCTTCCATCATAACGATACTTCCTGTCAGGTTAATTAATGCAGCGCGAAACTGGCGACGAAAAAGAAGCGGAAGAAGAAGAAGTTGAAGGAGAAGAAGAAGCTGAAGGAGAAGAAGAAGCTGAAGGAGAAGAAGAAGCTGAAGGAGAAGAAGAAGAAGCTAAAGAAGAAACTGAAAGAGAAGAAAAAGGAGAGGAACCAGAAGAAGAGGAAGAAAATGGTAGAAGAAATGCTGGCAGAAAGATTCCCTGAAAATGGACTCTTTTTGGAATTAGATAGCTGAGACACCCACAAGTTTAGCTGTTAAGGAAGTGGAAATATCCCCCTGGCGACCTAGTCAGCCTTATGTAGGCCTGAGTTTTCTATGTCTCATTCTCACGAAGGAGGCGGTGTCAATGTGAATGAAGAGGAGAAGGAAAAGACAGTGAAAAACTTCCCTTGCTCACCAGAAATACTGAGCCTTCTTTAGTCGAAGATAGTCAACAGGGTTCCATCTCCAGAAAGTTTTTCTCCTCACTTGCCTTTCCCTAGCCTGCATTATAAAGCCCAGAGAAGAAAAGATGCATGGAAAGAGAATGGCTAGAAAGGTTTTGGGCCTCCCATACAACGAGCTTGCTGGCACATTTACATAACGTATAATGATGCTCTGACAGACAGAGACAGAGAGGGGGGGAAGGAGAGAAAGACCACCAACACTATCATCATCGTCGTCGAGTGGAGGGGCCTGCGTGACATCTGGCTGGCCAATCATTGTGGTGAAGAACAGTTGAAGAAAAAACACATCTTCCACCCAAGTGCAAACGTAATCTCGGGGTTTCTTTGCGGTGCTGGCTATATAGGATCCACTCCTATGAAGAGGAAACAGTGTCGGGATGACACCCACGCTTTCAGAGAAACAAAGCCGATATTTCGAGCGCGTGTCTGGAGTCGCTGGCATGTGTTTCCTATACCGCCAATGATTGAGATTCAGGTATTGGGCTCGACTCAGATTGCTGGGAAGGTGGGGGAACAAAGCTTTTTTCCCCCTCTGTTGGCACTAAACTTGCACGATCCGTATGCACGTCCGTCCGTCGGTTCTGCCGTTGCGGCGTCCGTACGTAGATTGAGTGCTCAGCGCAGATTCAAATCCCTCCAAAAACGTAGCAACTAGCAAGAACATAAATTAAGGGGTTGCCTGACGGCGCCGCCCGTTTTTTCGGGCTTGCATGCAAGATTCCTTAATGCGATTTGATCCTCCCTGGCTACGAGAAGAAAGAATTGGCATGCAAAAAGCTCTGTTCTTGACGGCGCGCACTCGTAGCATAACGTGATTTACGCCCAACTTGGTGCGTTCATCTTTTGTCCTCAGACAAAATGCTTCTTTGTAATCAGATGGCAGCCAGGGCAATACGAGAGCATCTTCACGCCCGGCGTACACGACAGCTGGAGTCACTCATGTCTCCGCGGATGACACATGCAGCGCGTACGAGCTCCAGAAAAGCGGGCTCCGCAGTAGAACGTACGTATACCAAGGACCCACTGTACCTATAGTACTTGAATGACTCCTATTCTCCTTCACGCCTCGCCAAATGTTGAACGTAATGGCAGACTTGATGCCTCCTACACGTGCTTGGCTCCTCCCTATTCCCCCTTGACGCTGGTGCTGCATAGTATTTTCCCGCAATGTGTCATTTCGGGCTGGTGCTGTACGTTCATGATTGACTGTCTAAATGCTGGCTGCACTGCAAGAGAGGCACTGTCTTTTATTTATGTCCAGGCCCTAAGTAGTCAATAAATCGTCGTGCCCCTGGCGTTTTCTTCTTCTTACCCTTTTTGTGGTTACTTCAACCCTTACTCAGGAGGATAATGGGACGCCCTTCGGCCAAGGTCAGTGCTCTGGATCATGGGGATGGTCAACACGCTGCGGTTGTGCTGTCAGGTAAGGGCTGCTTCTAAAGTTCCGAGTCAAGAAATCCATAATCCTTCTTGCTTCTCTCTTGCACTGCATAAGCTGTTATTAATGTAAAAGCCATGGACATTTCACCAGATAAGGAATCCTACACCCGCTGAGAACTCCTTGTTCATAGGTATAAAGTACTTTTTTCTGCTGGTGTGCTGATGGGAGGGTAATAACATCGGATGGGTTGGTAAGGTAACGGTCCATGTCTCCTCTACAAGGAGGTCTAAGGAGGCATTCAAGGTGTAAAGACTGTGTATTCAAGGACGGAATTGTCTCTTTCTCACCCTTTTTGGTCATTTCTACTTTCAATTAGAGATTCTTCTTGCTCCTACCATTGCTCCTGATAGCAGTTTACAACAACCCAGACCCAAAGTTACCATTAACAGGCATCAAAAGGGAAGAAGCCCATCTTTTTCATAAAAGGTTGCACAATGGGCCTCACAATAGTTTCTTACGCTCATTGATTTGGTACATCCTGATGAAAAAAAATCAGCCAGTGCCGAGGAAAAAAAAAGATGGCATTGTATCTGTGCAGGGAGATGGAGGAAGAGAGGGAAAAAGTGTAGACTTAAAAAGTACAGCAATTACATCAAAGAAGTCGAGGCACATTTACGTGCACTATAGAATGATCCTACTCACCAGAACTGTCCAAAACTAAGTTACTCTAACCAATGCAAGGTTGCAAGTCTGACCAGTTGAGGTGCTTTTGTTCTTTCTGGCATAGTGGCCAACTCTCATAGACCCGCATCTTTGGCCTCCACTCCCTTATCAGCACCACCATTAAGGACCATGCAAATGTTACCAGTCCCTTTTTCTACAGGGATGTATGAGGACTTACAGAATGGGTTTTATTCTACCTTACGGCCCAAAGTTCCGTCTCACTTCCCTCCGACCCTTTTACTTAATCCCATTAGTGGAGTCCTCCACTTCCATCTCCCCAATTTTGAGGCTCCAAAGGCCAGCTCTTGAATCCAGTATCCGGCAGCTTGTGGCGAGCTTGGCATTAATTAAAAAAGCGAGGTGACAGCTTGGGTTTTACTCTATTCATCATGCTCTGGTTGGTCTCAAATGGATGAGGAAACTCCAAAGTCAAAGAAAGTGTAAATATATTTAGGCACTGAATTTAGCCGCTGGAATATTATGTAGAGGAAAGGGAAGAAAGGTGCCCGAGTCACAACTTGAGGTAGTTGCTTTGGAAGTTTATTTATTGTGTGAAGGAAATCATTTTTGTCAGAATAAAAGCACGCTTGCTGAAGCTGGCCTTTGAGGTAATTGAGTTCCATGCTGAGGTCACATATAACTGGATATGGTAGGGCTATCCAGCACTGATTGTCGGCAGATCAGATGCAGCTCATCTGTTCCATCCATTTGGACTCAGTATTGTCTATGGTGAGAGTGCAAACGACTTTGAATTTTTACTTCAATCTCTGAAGCAGGGGGCTGAAGGAGGAAAGGAGCATAATATTCCGGCAACTGGCGAATGAATTTCCTCAGCAAGGCATTTATTTTTCCTATTTCCTTGGGCCAATTATCCCAATATTCCACCCACTTTCCTGCACTAATAGTTTGTTGCCATAGATTTAAGTAACCAGAGCTGGAAGTAAATGGAGATCAAGTCAAAGCCAGTATGCGTCCTGTCTGTGACATTCTCTAGCCTGCACATGTCAGAATTGTAGATTGCATTACACACAAAAGCTGAACAAAGACAGCTAGAATTTTCTGCGTTCTTTTGGGCTCACATAGTATTCTCTTTACTTCGCCCACTGCATCCAAACTAAGGCAAGATTCAGATGGAGACTGGATTGGGAACGTACGACAGTGTGAGTCGTAAACCATTCCTGACGTGGACAAAATAAGAGGAGGAGGGAGGGTGCTGGGGAAGGGGGGGGGGTTGACGGTCAGGGGCTTGGAAGGCAAGACCAATAACAGGAGGAAGGTTGAAGGAGCGCCACGAAAGTAAGAAGTGGACGGGACATCTTTTTGATTCACATTGCATTCCTTCAATAAAGCTGTAAGGCACTCAAAGAAGATGCCAGAGTCCGGTATTATTCTTGTAGTTGAGTCTACCAATACTACAAAAATGCTCTGACATATCTAAAACCTATATTTGAGGCAGGCAAAATTGATACACAGACTTACTTGGATAAATCGCTGACCCTCATGATTTTCCACTTAAATTGCTTCTCCTTTGGAAACAGCTAGTTCCTGGAGAGACAGATGTGGACCTAGTGATGTGTTTTATTGAATGCAACTCCCATTGTCACCCAAAACCATCTCCAGCCTTGACCAGAGTCAGTTCTACGAGCTGCAGATGAAGAATGAACAATTCAAAACATCACTTTTTCACCACTGTATTACAATGACTCAGCGCAGGGCTGCCTTCCCTAGCTCAGGGGACAACTGACGTCAACCCCTTCAACTGGCCGAACATACCAGGGAAGTCAGGGGATTTCGGGGGGGGGACACTTCTTTTGAAAGAAAGCCTTGTGTCTCCTGAGCTGTGCACACAGCATCATTTTTCCAACACTTTCATTGTGTCAGGCATTTCAAAATCGGTTCCAAATGGCAGAAATCTTAAAAACTTCAAGTGTTTCCACTTCAAATCACATGTGCTCGTTTCCAGCTTTGAATTTCTGCAAAAAGTTGTTCCTTTATGTCCTGCAACTTGAGTCATTGCACAACGACGGGGACGGCGATTTCTCCGCACACGCCTGTACAGTGAATACATGCATGTACGATGTGGATGCATTGGGCGTTCGTCCGAATGAATGATCACACAGGCAAAAAGGCCATCATCAGGGCTAACGTAAGGGCCAGGCCGTAACATTTGTAGCTGTTGCTGCTGCTGCTGTATCTGTGCATGTTGTTAAAGCTGTCAATGATGTTGATCTTCCATTCCATGCAGGGTGTGGTGTAGCTGTCGCCATGGACTACATCAGGGAGGTTATATCAGACATAACTTCAAGGATGACAGCCTCACCCTTGCTTTGACACTATGAATGAAAACTGTTGTGGCAGTGAAGAGATGAGTCACAGTTGTCGTCAAGCCTTCACTCGCCAGATTCGTCGTCCACAGCTACGGTTGTCTGAGCGACTGCAAGACTGGTGAATTCGACCGAGTCAAGCAACCAAAAAGGTTTTTTAACTTCAACCGTACGAGTAAAGAAGTGTCCTTTAACTTGCAACTCCCGTTTTCCACGGGCACCTCATTTATCCATCCACTCCACCTTGTCCTCACCCTCTTTCCTCACCTGATTCCTCCCCTCCCCCTGCAGTTGACATCCTTGTCCTCTCCAATCCAGTATTACATTGTTCCCATTGAAAACTCTTTGTCACTTGTACCCTAGGAATGAGCAGCAAATCCTCTCCATCACTGTTCAAAACAAGTTTCAGACAGCCGACCAAAAATTACAGTAGGAATGAAAATTGCAAAATTTTGCACTTGATAAAATTTGGGTTGCCATGTGATATCCCATTTAATATTTGACTCTTTTACAGCAGACTTTCTGTCGTTCTTCAACGATGCAGCTCGAGTGCCTGAGATGATACGAACAAGCAGGATACAGCCGCCCTCGAGCAAAGACTACTTTGCTGGATTCTGGAGACATTATAACGTTATGTCTGTAAACTAAAGTTGCCCACAGACTCGTGAGATTGTGACTGCACGCAGCTACTCTATGTGCCAATAAGAAGCCGGGCCAGCAAAAGTCCCATTCTCTCTCATTACCCCTAATGGCTTCCTCCACAGTAATGTAGGCGCTCATTTGCATATCATTTACTGCGCTGTACGTATACTGTTTGCTGGCATTATTGTGAGAGTCCTACAAACGTAACAGAGTCAAATCTCCTCACCCATCTGAACACTCCCCCCAAGGTGGGTCCTGATTGGAAGTTAGGCGGAATCAAACATCTGGACTGCGGGAGTCTGAGACCGAGGCCGAATGACAATATTCACCCCGTTTGCCGGAAGCCCACGAGTAGCTGAGATGGCAGAGGTCTTATCTCACTCACGGACACGAACTCAAAGGCTTGGTTTCGGTTGCGTGTTCATTCACTGTATAAATATTACTATCTATGCACGTAGCAGTTCGCATAGGTTATATCGGGAAGATCGCATCAGGCGGAAGTGAGTGATTGTGGTGACGGGAGGGCAGGGAGGCAGAGCGCGTAATCGCACCAGTATCAAAGGCACTCGCTATCACAACAGGAGGAGGAAGGGGCAGGTCCTGAGAAAGACAAACCACGACGTCGTGCGTCTGTACGTGCGACCTCTCCGGGTCTTCTTTGACAAAAGTTCTTGGAGGGACTTTAGGCCGCTTTTGCTCTGGCGTTGATGTGAATGTTACGTCAAGGCAGCATATCTGACATGCCCCGCTTGAGTCCACTTGGTGAGATTCTGGCATCAACCAAGACTCGGGGAGGACGAAATCTGGAAGACGTGCGGACGTGCCGTGCAAGACGTGGTGAATGGCACCCTTGCCAGATAAGCTTTGCACAAGTGTGCCTTGTGAGGGAGTGAGAAATTATCTGGAGCAAGATACGTTTGCCAGTGCGCAGCCCAGTTAGCACGGAGGTAGTAGCCGGCAAACCACGCGTCAATTGCGTTACTGCACTCTGCACCAAACACCTGCTAGAGCGGTTTATTGCAGATATAGAGGAAGCGCCTTATGAAGTGCTTGTTTGATCTCTGCTTTAGCAATCTTGTTCCCCTCTGGTACCCTTTTGGTTCCGGCTTGCCGGGGATTTGGTGCTGTAAAAATTTGTTGTACCTGCAGTTAGTTGTAGGGGCTTTAAAGTGCCAATGATGAAGAGGAGAGTCCGTTCAGCGCCTGGGTAAAAGGCTGACGAAGCCGCTCAATCGAGCCGAGACGAACATTAGTGCATACAGTCAGTGTGCTTATGTTCGCTTCTTCTGTAATCAACGGTAGAGGCAAACTATTGTGGAAGGACCATGCTCACTAAAATCCACAGGCAAAAATTGCCTAGTCCGTTCAGTGAATTTTGCGTGAAATTTGTGGAGACCAAGCTGCGTGAAGAGAATGTACTTTCTTTCTCTGGATGGATGTGTGTTTCATAAAGCTTAATCGCCGCAGTCGTACCAGTGGCACGTAGTGGAAGGGTAGAATGGATAAGTGACGATTTCTCTTTCTGCCTTTTCAATCTCTTTTTTTCATCCACGCTCTCTTTGCGCCTAAGTGAGGGCGCTCAGTGGTAGTCAAGTAACCAAGTGTCAAGATTGAGGTTTATTACTGGCCAATGATGGAGCGATTTTTGAGGCAAAAAGAGTTTATCGCCGGCTTCAATCAGGTGTGACTAGACAAGTTCAGCTTTTTTTTTGTTCAGTCCAGTGCTGCATCCATAATATGTAACTTCTCCCTTAATGCATCGTGAGGCTCCTACGCAAGTCAAGCATACGCACGCACGTGCACTGCACTGCGCTGCGTTCCGTGCCCATGGGCACTGCACATTTGTGGCGCGTGCACTCGCTTGCGCGATCAAGAAAGATATGGGGCTCATGAGCAGCGGCAGCAGCTAAGAGGAAGCGGACGAAGGTCGGAATGCAAGAAATATGACTGGCGTCTGGATTGCGTCAACCGGGAAAATGCTCAAAATTCATCTGCGGAAGCGCGTGCTAGCACGAATTCTGCGCTGGGGCATAACGGAGACGCCGAAGATATCATGTTAGTTATGCTGCCCAAGAATAGCATTGGCACATCACCAATATCGTACGTGCAAAACGTGCACGTTCGCTCAGCCGCGCTCGCTTCATTATTCGCAATCTTTGAAATAGCGGAGGTGAGAGCTACTGGCAATAGAGGATTGAATGCCGATCGCATTTCGGACGAGCTGCGAGCGTGCACTCAATCTGTCGAGAAGGAGCTGTTGGATTCAAATTATGCACACGCATGCGTGTATTCGGCTATAGGCCTACCAATATATCGAAGTACTACTCGTCATGTATACTGTGCAGTACATATATGGATGTGCGTTCCGATACGCTACGCACAGTACTTTCCAAGGGAGCTTGGCAAGCTCTCGGAGTACATTGATCCTGAAAGTACCGTAGCTGGCTGGAATCCCCGCACACACGCGGGTGTTACGGTTGCTCCAAAAGCTACTTACGTTTTGAGCAGACTCACCTGACGATCGGGCTTCACATCCATAGCAAGGGGGAAATGAAAGGGGAAATATCATCATCATGGCCCCCCTTCCCTCTCAGCATGATACACTTACTTTTCCCCCTCTTCTCTCCCAACTTATAAATTGGTTCAAGGTTCTCAGAGCGACGGAAATTGAGGAATACTCGTACGTGGCCGGCGGGGCGAAGAGCAGAACAGCTGCTTTGACACGAGCGGCTTCGTGTCGAAGTTGTTTTCTGCAGGCGCGAGAGCATAAAAACAAAGCTCATTTGGCATGGATACATGCGAGGCTGGGTACTTAAGAGGCAGAGGTGCTCTTATTCAACTTGCCCAATAGCCATGAGGAGAAGAATAGCATCTTCGCTGCCATTTGTCTCTCGCGTTAAAAGATCGCTGAAGTCTCCAGGGATAATAGGAGTACTCAGTAATAACTCAAGTCCAGTAAAAAGATTCATTCATTGGTGCCGAACAAAAGATCGAGCAGTTGTGTTGGAAAATCTCTCTACCTGCGAGGCTGTGTGGGACGAAAGAGAATTATTTAAATTGACTCATTCCGTCGCAAATCCATCATCCGCGAAGCAGCAACTCATGCGTCTTAAAGCTTGCAAACTCCCGTGTTGGTTGCCTCTTTGTGGAGAGATGAGCCGCTTCTAATGCCATTCGACAGGTTCAATGCTCACCTGATTGCTGGAAACGTTATCTCCGCATCAAAGAATTGAGTTCTTGCTCATTGTTAGCCACGTACGTATCGTATATGAACTGTAGTCTGATATGCACGGTTCTGCTATGCAGTGGCAGTAGCAGTACTTTGTAATTTGCATGTACGTGCGTACGTACGTATGGTGGTGCAAAAACCAAAGCTCCTTTCATTGGGGATGAATAAGTCATTCTGCAGTGGTAATGCGACTTTTACTGTGCAATTATGAAGAGAAATGTGAAGGAAGAAAGAGATTGGCTACTCTCATGAAAGCCAGCGCCAGTGACTGGGGCCTATTCCAAGTATTCATGCAGGTACGGTGCACAGTTCACCATCCGGCCTAATGACCACAAGTCCAAAAAATCATACTCATATATAGGCATAATATCAAACCTATGGAGAGGAAGAGGTTGGAACTCTCCTTTCGTAGCACAGCGCCACTACGTACAAGGGATGGCATGATGAGTCGCTATAAATGGCCGGGGAATAATTATGGCCTCTAAATTTGACCCTAATGCAAATTCCCCCAGACGCCCCTTCTCTGAGTGGCCGTTCTAGATGAGAAGGGCATGATGTACCCTCGGACTGAGCCCATGAAGCTGCGGTCACGCTTGATTGCACTAATCGGAAGAACAACGTTGGCTACATCAAGCTGACAGGGCCGACGTCGGCTGGTGCGGTGTCATGATGGGCATTTGGCATTTGCCAAGTGTCGTCTATTGACGCAGACTGTGCCTCGGCCTGATATTTCAGAGTACATACCAGCAGCCGCGCACTGGCACTGTACCAACAACGGAAAGTGGTGAATTTATGTACATATTCATTGGCGATTTTTTGTTCTTGCATATCACAAGTCCTGGCATAGACACAAACATATGACAATGAGGGATGAGTCAGAACAGTCAAGTTCGAATGCTTCATCCCTCGCCTTGAGGGTCACTCATACGGTATGCACTCGACCCAACAACTTCATTTGTCACCTGCAGGCTGACACCCGTGACACGAAGAAAAATGTAAATACAAAAGACTTTGGTGACGAGCGTCTTTGTTTGCAGAGGAATGTTGGTGAAAGCAATTTCCAGTATGTCCTTCCTCTCGAGACAAGGATGGCCGTAAAGTTCCTTCCTCCGGGCGAAGAAGTATCGTAAAAAGTGTGCGCACTTCATGCATAACCTCCTTGAGCAAGTCAGAAGGACCCTGAGTCCATTGAAGCATTTTCGGATAGGCTCCTTCGGGTGCCTCACATGAACACCGATCGATTGGCTTTGGCCCCAGTGATTGTGTCTTAAATCTAATGGCCAAAAGTGAGCTGCGCTGTGAAAAGACCTTGATTAGCCTCGCCGCTGCCAGTAATCCCCATTTCTCCTTGAGGATTCATTGTTACTTAGTTCAATGGGCCCGAAGCACACCCACCATGTCCACGAAGCAATTTGGGATTGTCAAAAATGCACCAGCCCCAAATGCGTGGCAAGTTTCGGGCGAGCTCCCTTGGTCAGAGGAATTTCTAATGGTCTTCAGGAGAATAATGAGTCGTACGCAGGTAGTACGATGATGCCCTTCTCAAGTTCAGAGGGAGGGAGTGCGAGGAAGTACTTCGGCCAGCACACGAGCGTGGACCACGCGACTGACTGAGGGAGGCTCCGGGTGCTTTTTTGCCTCCTTCTGTCGCATTTTTTGCCACAAATCATCATGGAGTCCCTGAGAGAGCTCTCACCGCCCTGGAAATGCGATTTCGCCCGGGGCCATTGGGGTCCGGCGCTTCCAATCCAACCCCCTCGTACACAGGGGAGGGAGGGCTGAATGGGGCTTTGCTGCTCAGGCTGCCGCCGGTGCTGCTTAGACCGCCCGATGGAGTAAAATGACCTTTCACACAGGAACCTACGTACTACTCTGCTGGCGCTGCTGCCCAAGGAGAATAATACGCTGGCGCAGCCACCGCCTCTGCTGGTGCCTCTGCTGCTTTCAGGCCTAGCGGCAATGGCTCAAGTAGGGGAGAAATGACCTCCAAGACACTCCAGAGGAGGCTGAAGGAACAAAACGTCCCAGCGCTGGCAGAACGTTTCCTCTGGTGGAAAAGAAGAATTCTTAGGATGTTGGAAGAGATGTGGTCGAGATGCGTGAGGAATTCTTCTCCGGCTGTGATGACGCAGGCATGCACGCATCGATATCTGTTGGCATTCGCCGGCGCTGACGCTCGCACGCACGCACGCACGCACGCACGCACGAACACACGTGCGGTTTCTAAGGTGTCGCCCGCTGTGAAAGGCTTCAGCAGCGCCAGCAAGTGCTTGAATGGGCAGAAAGGAAAATGCGAATTCATTCTCTAATGAATTTTTGCCTCCGCTCTTGCACTTCTGATCGTTTGTGCTGCCACCCGCAGAATTCTATCTTTCCTTTGGGGAAAAGAGCTGCCAAATGAAAGAAGCAAACACATCATCTTTCGTTCCGTAAGAGTTTTCGAGGAGCAGGAAGAATTCCTTAAGCACTCGCGGCCGAAAGCGACAAGGTCGTCGTGGAGACGTCGTCGCCATTGTGTGATTTGCGACTTTCGCTCCTCGGTGTGACGGAGGCAGAAAAACATATGATGAAGAAGGCTCCTGCAAGAGGAGGCAAAGTCATATTTCACGGCGGCGGCAGCGACGCCAGCTACGCCAGTGACGCCAGCGACGCCAGCGACGGCAGCGGCGCCATTGCCGTCTGTCACTCACTGCGGCAGTGAGGCCCACCTTTGCCTCCCCCTCCCCCTTCCTTTGATACTGTCACTGTGCCGTGACCTTTGATGGGAGAAAACACGATAAGAGAATTTATCCTACAATGGCGGAGGCACACAGATGGAGGAGAATCGTGACTGTGGCTTGAGACTGCTCCTCGCTCTCCTCTGGCTTGGGTACCGAGAAGCAGCAATCACTTTTGGCTTATAATAATATCCACCAAACGATGAAGACAACGACGAGGATCTTACACAATCCAGTCCGCGGTCATCCCACGTGACGTCGACAAGGGGGGAACCGTCCTTAGACCCCGGGGATGCACGCATCTTTCGGCGTAGGCACGCACAGTCAGTGTGTCAGTAAGCACAGTAATGATCCCCTTCTCCTTCCTTCCCCCTATGCGAATGAAATTAATCAAAGCTTCCCCTGAACAAAAACGCTCGAGCTTCACCTGGGCAACCTTCTGCAGGGCCTGGCCCAACGCGTACCCGGCCGCGTGCACGTATGATCCAAGAAAAATGCTTGAGAAAGGGCCGCGCTGTCAAATTACGCTCCTAAATCAAGAAAGCTGTCTGTGTACGGTACCGAAATTGGAGAAGCCGAGAGGGGCTTGACTGCATAGACTGTTCGTCATTGAGCTCAATTATGATACGCATTCCCCCCCCCCCCCCCCGAGGGTCATGGGCGGCTTCACCGAGGAAGGAGAAGTCGGGGCAGGCGGGCCTGAGGGAGAAGAGGATGATCTCCTCCTCTCTCCTTCCCCCCTCTCCGCTGATGAGGACCAAATTGCCTCTTTTGCCTGCCATCGCAAGGCCTTACTGAGTTACGTCTGCCTACACGAGTCAGTGCATTACTGTATTTGCTCGAGAGTTTCGCAAGATAGGGAGATCCTTGCGAATTTTCTGCATTTTGCGCCCTAAACCGTAAAAAGAAGTTCGTGAAAAACCCTGACGGTGCGCGGTGACACGATAAACAATACGGTTTCTTTGCCCTCTTCACGTGCCGGCAGGAAACGTGGCTGCGATTGAGTTGGGCTTCTGTTATAGACTAAGCGGATTCTCCTAATGGGGGGCAAGTTCGTTCTCCTGTGTCTCCAATTGTCACAAGACGTGCTCGCTCCATGACAAGACCATTTCCGCCACCAACCAGTACGTTGACGCTGGCGGAATTTAGCGACTGTCACAGTCGCCCATCGTTCTTATTAGGCCTGCAATCAGTTAGCGCACGTATGTCAGTGCAGTTCACGCCCGCAACAGGAGTGCACTGTACGTCGTAGAGTCTTGACTGTGTCTTTGGGCGCGAAGATTCCTCGTTGCGTCACGAAGCCGTCATAAAATCACTTCCACTTCCAACTTCCACTTCAGATGTGCCGCACGGTAAATCTATCGCTGTCGTCGTTAGGATGAGGAGCGCCGATTGCATGCACGCGGAAGAGAAGCGATGGAGTTGGCAGTCAAAGTCAGTCCTTGCAAGTTTTCTGGGAAACTGCATCAGTGACTCGACACCGTCGATGGACGCCAGAGCGGCGTGCCAGACGTGTGAAAGCACGGCCACGGCGCTCCACACACACCACGCTCTTCTGGGGTTGTAGACGAGTCGTTGGCATCCTTTGTTGCATGTAGATCTCACCAGAGCCTGGACCGGCAGACTTTTTAATCTCTAGCAGCGCACACTGAGAAGAGAGAAGAGATCCGCCCGCCTCCTCTTCTTTACTTTGCTGCGAAACTTTTCTGCAGCCATTAATCATCTCGTCGTAAATTTGCTATGCAGCGATCATGGCACGTTCTTCTCAGAGGGCTGGAGGTGGAGGCACACAGACATACATAGTGGAGATAGGTTGCGCCGTCGACTCATCATCATACTTTTCATTGTCTTTGCCACACGTGCTTGATCTGAGAAACAGATAGATGCGAGCAGACGGCAATAAAATCTCATACAAAAAGTCCTTATCTCTTCCTCTCCTCCTCTTCCTAATTCTCTTCTTCCTCCTCAGAGGTGCTCGACTAATGTTTTGCCAAGTCGAAGGTCTTCGCGTACTTACAGATGTCATACGTACGCACGAAGCCGTGCATATGTTCAGCATGGGACGTTCAGCGAGTCATTACATGGAGTGGTGACTTTGATACCTGCAGCAGGCGGAGCAGACGCTCACGTCCCTGGCACATGTGTCAACGACGCCGTCAGCTTTCCTGGGGGGGGGGGGGGGGGGGGGGGGGGGGGGGGGGGGGGGGGGGGGGGGGGGGCGGGGGGGGGGGGGGGGGGGGGGGGGGGGGGGGGGTGGGGGGGGGGGGGGGGG
>JAAUXU010063425.1_pt1 | contig 25866 bp, 19 predicted proteins | sample 7278151 | NCBI WGS metagenome assembly JAAUXU01 (sample SAMN14350113, study PRJNA611818) | marine sediment metagenome | isolation source: surface marine sediment (1.8m) | place: French Polynesia: Moorea | collected 2018-08 | reverse complement strand
GCTCATTCACAGACCCCTGCTGTGTCATTTAGGAATCTTGAGGCTACCAGATTTTTTGTTCAAATTTCCCGCCATTGCAGAGGTAAGCGCTTTGCTCGGCGACCCTGTAACTACACAGAACAGCTAAAGACGTTTGTCCCTACAAGTACGACACCAGCGCCACTGCGGGCCAACGAAGCATTTTGGGGGTGGAAACCACACGACTGACAAGTCAGCTTATAAATAAACTATAAGGATATAAGAATAAGGATGAATTGTTCTTCATCGTGTGCACATGGGCATTTTTGTCTCCTAGATGTCGTTTCTCTCAGGATGTGCTCTGCTCTAGAAAAAGTTGATAGGGGTCGTGATGATGACAGTGGCCATGAGGGCGACAATGGTGATGAAGATGACAGTCAACGACTTTCGCTGACTGAGAGTAGAATTCTGTTGTGCTTTATTGTTCTTGTTTACATCGTTGAGTGAAAGGCTAAAGCTATATATATGTTTCTGCTCAGTGGTCGCGCCTTCATGTCCAGCGCTGCCAGCAGCGGCTCCGTCCCAGGTGCCACCATCGAGCTCTCGTGTGGCGTCACTCCAAAGCTCAGCAGCATTGTTTGTAAAAGTAACTTACTCCAGTACCATTTTCGTCGTATTTTTGTTGTCTCGAATAATATATTCATAATATGTTTTTTACATTTGGATAACTCTTGCCTTTACTGTCTTCCTTATTATGGCAACTCTGTCAATGTTAAGCTGTTTGTTGGGCCATTTTGGCCTGGGCGTAGACCTATTCGGTCTACGGCCTGGGTTGGCTTTTGTTGATTTTCTTCTCGCTTCTTCCTTTTCCGCTTTGGTTCCCGTCCCTTGAAGAAGGTAAGTTCACCTGCTCCGACAATTTGTCCGACTTCTTGCGGTCCGACAGCGTCGCCGTCGTCGCCGTTGGTCTCGCGATCAAGCAGGGTCTCTTGCTACACGACGTTATTCTCGTTGTTGCAGCCTCCGACTCCTTCACCGCCGCCATGGGTCGCATGCATGCTCCCGGCAAGGGCATCTCCCAGTCCGCCTTGCCTTATCGCCGCTCGGTGCCCAACTGGCTGAAGCTGACCTCCGACGATGTCAAGGAGCAGATCTACAAGCTGGCCAAGAAGGGTCTCACCCCCTCTCAGATCGGAGTCATCCTTCGTGACAGCCACGGTGTGGCTCAGGTCAGGTTCGTCACTGGCAACAAGATCTTGAGGATCCTCAAGTCAAAGAATTTGGCTCCCGATCTGCCCGAGGATATTTACTACCTGATCAAGACCGCCGTCAACATCCGCAAGCACTTGGAGCGCAATCGCAAGGACAAGGACGCCAAGTTCAGGCTGATCCTCATCGAGAGCAGGATTCACCGCCTGGGCAGGTACTACAAGACCAAGGGCGTGCTCCCCCCGAACTGGAAGTACGAGTCCAGCACGGCATCGACCTTGGTAGCGTAATGTTCGTGATCGTCGAGCACATGTCTTCAATAAAACCCATGGAATCATACAGGAGAGGTTCGGTTGCTTGCTGATCTCTGCCTAAGTCATTTCTCGTGTTCTGAGAGTTGGCACCAGGTGCCAGCTTGGAAACGCTCCTTATCCTGGGAAAAAGTCATTCTGGTTTCGTCATTTTCGCGCTCGTAAGTAGCTTTACGTACAGCGTATCAAGCTTGGATCATGGGGGGGTGGGACTCGGGGGAAGAGTCCCAAATGTTGCTGCTCTGATCCATCCGGACTACAACTGCAGCAGTTGAACATGTTAGAACACTTATTCCTGCTGTCTGCGCTCTTGCTTGATCATAAATGGGCGCTATTTGCCCTGGGCAACTTGAAAATGATCAGTATGGGTATGGCCGCAAAAAGAGTAGTACTTCTGATGCCGTCGAGGAGGAACCGCGCAAACTCCGCGCCAAAGGCTGGATTTGGGGTCCGACTGAGCAGGTCACAGGCAGGATATTGACTGACGCTGAAGTAGCCGCACCCCGCCCACCAGAGCACACCCGACAGGGTCCAGAAGCTCGCGCGATCGCCCGTGGAGACGCCTTGAATTGGCCCATAACCCGGCCTGCCGACTGACGGAAACTTTATTCGCGTAGCTCAAGTTTTACGCTTACGTTATGGCATGAGCGAATTGACTGGCAACAACCTCGTTCTCGCAGTCGCTTATCTACAGAACATAGTTGAGACATGGTATGAATTCGATGTAAAACTGTGCCTTGGTCCTTCGGAGGTTGAGAATGTTCTGCAACAGTCGCGTCTAGGAGTGTTCCTCATTTTCCTGACCGTCGCTCGCTTCCTTAAGCAACTTCTCCTTGTTGGCCCGCACCTCCTGGGCGTGCTTCTCCTGCTGGGAGAGCTTTTCCAGCTTTTCCGCCTCGTGCTGCTTGCGACGCTCCTCAGCTTGGCGAAGCTTTTCGTTGCAGTCCTCCAGCGTCGTGATCGAGGTCGTCATTGAGCTGCTGAGAGCAAGAAAGATGTACTTGGAGTAGTCGTTCACGTCTAACGATATCCTCTACTTTAGTATAGTGCTATTCCAGCCTTTTGGCCCACACGGTAAAAGTCATATACGAGCTAGGGTATTTCTTTTTAATTTTTGAAATTGTCCCAAAAGGATTTTTCGCTCTCTGTTTTTTCAAACTTAAAAGTGTTTTGGGAAGTTAGTAGGAAATACTTGAAAGTTTTCGGGGGCCACACCCTGGAAAGCGTTGCCTCACTCCATATGGACTACCAATACATGGTGACATGACGTGATGTACCTGCTTGGAGACCAACACGTACTCCTCTAACCCGAATGCCACTGACAGCTCGCGGAACTTGCCTGGTACTTAGAGGTGGGGCTTTCACGCCTTTGTCTTTCACGTCGTCGATGGGCACCTCGAACGACAAGCCGCCCTTGGACTCCTCGATCTTGTCCTCAGACATGTTACTCACCACGATGACGACTTGATTGTCCGTCAAGGTGTGCGTCCTGTACGACAACGCTCCTTCGCTCGCCTACTGAGACAAAGAGCCTGCAGACTGATCCAACTGCATGACGCATACGACGTGCAGGCGCAACGACGACGACGACGGCGTCGACGTCGGCGTCGGCGTCGTGTGATTGCAAAAAGTGCCCTTCTCTCTATTCCACTCTCCTTTCCTTTCTCCCCTCCCCCCCTTTGATCGAAACCCCACCTTTTTTACCGTGGCCAGAGCAACAACGCCAACGTCGAGGGTGTCGGTTTCCTCTTTTACAACGGTGGCCACTGCTTTCCCTTTTATGACGCCACCTCCGAACACACCCATTTGACTTCATCTAACCTATCCCCCACCCGGAGGGTGACCCTAAATGCTGCCAGAAAACCCTCGGGGTCCCACGTTTGTACACCAGTATACGTACGTACGTCTGTCCACTTGTGCAAGAACTCACACGGGGGGTACACGTACCAGCCCATTATGCTATAAAGTATGCATGAGGTCGATCGAAGTGAACAAACACCGATTGGCACGCAAGGCTGCGTCGAGGCAAATCCGCCAACCACAGAACTTCAGCCAGATCCTTTAGCTACCGATATAGAGAAAGTTGTTGTTCTTATTGTTGACCATTAACAGAACAATCTGAGCTCTAAGCTTGTCTTACTCGTTGCCATCAGGTTTCCTCTCGCTGTCCTCGTTAAGGATCTCGATGAAGTTCTCTACATGTACATACCTCGACGACTCTGTACGCTGTACTACAAGAAGCCACACACCCGGCATTTGCGGCATCTTCCTCCATCCAACCGAGTGTGGCAGGATATTGCTCTATACATACGTGCGCACGTCCTTGCGGTTGGACACGCAGCCATCCGCGGACACGTTATGCGCGGTGCAGGCGGCAATGAAGTAATGACGATCTTCGCCTGGCAAAACGAGACCAACTCGCGTGAAATTGTCACAATCATCCCCGCACTTTCGCTCAAGTGCATGCAGGATGACGACGACAACGATGACGACGACGGCGGCAGCGACGACCATGAGTGTGTACAGAATGTTGGATGCATTTTTGCACAAACAGGTATACATTCATTACTTCGCAGGGTGAATCATCGTTGCCGTGACAATGGCCGAGCTCAAGCGAGTCCCGGCTGCTACACGACCTCCTCCGCATGCGATGAATCTTGCTTACTGACATGAACTTCATCTGCTAAGCCGACAGTCACTTCTTCTTCCCAGATGATCACAGGTTGAAGCTCTCCATCAATGATCACTGGTTGAAGCTCTCCATCAATGATCACTGGTTGAAGCTCTCCATCAACAATCACTGGTTCCGTCTCGACAACAACGACCACTGGTTCAGTCTCGTCTACAATAACATCCCCTGTATCTGCGTCATCTTGATTTCCGTCGTCGACGTTATCGTCATTGTCGTCGTCGTCGTTATCGCCATTTTCGTCTTCGACGTTGTCGTCATTTTCGTCTTCGACGTTGTCGTCACTTTCGTCTTCGACGTTGTCGTCATATTCGTCTTCGACGTTGTCGTCATTTTCGTCTTCGACGTTGTCGTCATTTTCGTCGTCAACGTTGTCGTCATCGTCTTCGTCATCGTCGTTGTTGCAGTTGTTATCACAATCATTCGTGCAATCATCATCATCATCGTCGTCGTCGTCGTCATCTTCATCATCATCCGGCTTTGCGTGGTGTCGGATCCAGGGAAGGAAGAACGCAACCTCCGTGTAGACGCCCGGATAATCCCTGAGAGCGCATCCTTTGCCCCACGAGACGACGCCGCAGAGGACGGACTCCTCCTCGGGATCCTTGCAAACCAGGGGGCCTCCAGAGTCGCCCTAGTAAAATTGACAATCGCGCCATTCTAGCAGCCCTTTTTACACAGTGTTTGGTATCACCTGGCAGGAGTCGATCCCCTGCGCCCCGGCGCAGAGCATGGACGGGGCGTGGATCGACGGCTCTCCGTAGGCCAACTGACAGACTTTAAAGAAGACGATAAGGGTGAAGAAGACAACGATGGCACCGTGAGAGGATCACCATCTGGACAACTTACACGCATCGCTCTTGATCGGCACCGTGACGGCCCTCAATGTGAACGGCAGGTTGGGATCTCCGGAAGCGAGCGCACCCCAGCCAGAAACAAGAGCGGAGCCGCTTGGAAAAAGTGAGTCCTTCTCAGGTAAATCAATCTTGTCCACGTACCTGCGGTGATTGCAAGGTAATCATCATGATAATCATCGCTCATTACCGCTTTTACTCTTACTTTCCAAATTTGAGCGGCGAGCTCAGCTGCAGGAGTGCTATGTCATTCTTCAGAGTCGCGGGGTTGTAGAACTTGTGCGGGATGATTCTAATCACGCGACGAAGCTGTGGAGAGAAGCGTTGATCAACATGGATCCACGCACAGTGAACTCTTTCTCGTACCTGTTCAGTTCCCTCACTTTTGTAGAACTCATGCTCTCCAGCTACAATCTGTAAGCCCGACGGAAGCTGCCTGTGCACGCAGTGAGCCGCCGTCAACACGAAGACCTTGGTGATGATGGAGCCGCCACAGAAGTGGGCGCCGCGCGAGAATCTCCGCCTTCTCTGCAGCGACACCTATTTCCACGGAGTTGTGAAGACTTGAGCAATCCCTAAGACTTCCACTGGACCATACCTGATACGGCAGCTGTCCCGGTATGACCTCCGATCCACCCACGATCTTTACGTCGTCGATGAGGACGCCGAAGCCCAGTTCCGACCTACGGGAGGAGGACAGCGGCAAAGACTAGTATACCGACGTCAACAACGCCAACCTGCCCACCACTTACTGGAGAACTTCCGGCAGAAGATCGTGTCTACCGTATCCCTGGACCCCGCAGAAGTAGGACAGACACAACGCCGTTGCAATCCAGGACATCATGGCGCTAGAGACCAAACTGACCGAGAGAGCTCCACTGCTTCACCTCCCGATGGAAACTGACGCCTTGACCGTTTTCGTGAGCTCAATGACCACAGGACAGGACAGGAAGAGGGCTGACATCACCTGTCCAGTACTGGTGGTGCTGGGCGGTGGAGCTATTTTTAACCTAAGCTATTTTTGAGCTCCTGGCGGAGTTACATTGGTAGATGAAGACAAAGACTTCTACGTTGCTCTTTTAACACGACAACTTTCATCAATAAAACTGATTTAGGCATAGTACAGGGTGCGTTAAATTTGTATTAACAGCTTCAAGGTGCTATAGCTCGCACGCCCAAGCTCTAATTTCTGGCGTTCTAGCATCGATAGAACAAATAGTCAGTTCTAAACTGACTGGGTTTTAGCAACAAGTTTGTCACTTCATTATAATTATATTATATCATTGTAATGTATTGTATAATTATAACATTATCATTATAATTTATGCGTTGGGTTGAGGTGCCAAATGTCGCTACTGCAGCGAGATTCTAACACAAAGGGGGAATCAGCTGTTTTACATCTACGAGTTCAATGGCCAGAGCCTCTACTTGCTGGCCATATCGTTCTTGATCAAGTTGAACAAGTTGCATTGCTGTGAGCGACTCTCCAAGGCGTGTATCAAAATGTTAAGCTAAATAAATAACTCTTTGTTCGCGTATAGGCTGTTTAGTCGTTAACTAATGTTGAGGCAAGATGGTAACATTATCAGTGATTGCATACTTATCGCGTGAACAAGTGGAAGCTCTTTTAGGCCAGGTACAATTTGTCTTCGTTAAGGCACACTTTAACAGTGTTGTCCACATGGTCCACCTTTCCGTCGTCGACCGCCAGCTTGACGGTGAAGTTCTTGGTGACGCAGACACCCGCACGGTTGTTGCAAAAGTAAGCACACAACTCCAGAATGATGTCTTCGCCCTCAGCCCAGCTGCCGCCGACTTCTGTCTTCTCAAACCTCAGCTCGGCCGCCGCCGACTCTGAGAACTCGCCCTGGTCGCCGCTGCGACACTCTGTTCCAGATGGATGGCGCAAAATCTTCCACGAATTCGGTGCAAACGTGTTAACTTCGAACGGCTCCGTGGCAGTCAAGAGTATGGAGATCGACAACGAGCGCTCTTTGTTCGCTCTCACTCTCGCGGACATGTCTGCCTCGAGGACCCCGCCACCAGCTTTCGACGGAACGCTGTCAGGCTGATCGGTAGAGACGTTGACAGGTACGACATGGCATTCGTCTGTGGCGACGTTGATGGCTCTAATGACGTGGTTGTTAGTGTCCGCCACGTACAAGACCGCCTGGTCATTCTCTCTTTCGCCGAGGAAGAACAATCCTCCGGGTTCACTCAACTTTACGGAGCCCAGATGACTCACTTCGTCGCCCACGTTGCCGCCTACAACAGTCGTCACCTCTTGTGTTGAGATCTTCTTCACCTTGTGATTGTAAGAGTCCGCCACGAAGAGAAGTCCACTCTGATCATCTCCAGTAATGCCAAGGGGATGCTGCAGTCTGGCAGAGATGCCAGAACCGTCAGCGTCCCCGAAGGCGAACAAGTTGGTGGGGTCTCGATCGCCACCGCAGACGTTCTTCACGGCCCCATCGGCAAGGCACAGCTTCCTTATGGAGGAGCTCTCGCTGTCAGCCACGAAAAGAGCTGCTTGAGTTTTTGAGTAGTAGATGCCTGAGGGCTGAGCGAACCCGGCCTTGAGCGGGTAAGAATTGTTCCTGTTCTCCTCCTTGCCGCTCCCGGCCACCCTGAACATCTGACCAGCCTGACGCTTCTGGCCCTTCCACCAGAGACTCTCCTCTAGCGCGAATGCCCAGATCTGGTGGCATCCAGCCATGGCGACAAACACGGTGTCAAACTCTCCGGTCTCTTCCTTGCACCGTTGAGGCGAGTGGCCTAAGCAGACGTCCCAGGGGGACGACAGCTCTTGCTTGTGATCATTTCCTCCGCCCTCCAAGTCTTTGCCCGCCTTTCCCGTGCCGTAGAGAGTCTTCACGTCCCCGGCTATCAAGTCGACGAGGCGAATGGCGTGATTTTCGGTATCGGCCACGACCAAACTGTTACCGTCGGGCAGGAGACAGAGTCCTTGTGGAGAGTCAAACTGTGCTTCTGCTACATCTCCGTCCTTGAATCCTTTTTGACCGTTTCCTGCTATTACAAGAACGGCACCTCCTTCTTTATCTGCAGCCACGACTCGATGGTGTCCGGTGTCAGAGACGAATACTCGATCTTTGGCATGATCGACGAACACTTTTCCTGGATACCTGAGAAAGTTCATCTTGGTCTCTGAGCCCGGATCTGTTGCTGCTGGCAACAGCAAAGGCTCCGGTTTGTCCGCAATCCCGGAGAAGCGTTCTAGGAGCACGTCAACAAACTCTAGAAGTTCAAAGCCATGGCCTTCACCAACAAACATACGGACAGGTGCACCAGAGGGGTCCAGGACGAGCAGGGTGGGCCAGCAGGCGATGCCCAGGCTCTTCCACCACAGAGCTTCGTAATCGTTGACTACAGGATGGGTGATTCCGTACCTCTGGACGGCGGCGCGTACATTTTCGGAGCTCTTCTCGTTGTCGAACTTTGCGCTATGCACTCCGACGACAAGGACCCTTTCGCGATCGTGTCGTGCCTCCAAGGCAGCAAGGTCTGGCAAGATGTGGAGGCAGTTGACGCAACAGTAAGTGAAAAAGTCGAGTACGACTATGCGGCCTCTCAAGTGCTCGTGAGTGAGCGGCTCGCCGACGTTAAACCACGACCACTCGGCCTTCACCGGCGGCAAGGAGAAATCGTTCAGGGAGGAACTTAGGTTGTTGAGGTAGTCGCGCAAACATTCCTTGCGCGCTGCAGCGTCTTTCTTCGGGATTTCGGCCAGTACCTCGTCCAGCTCGAAGCCCTTCTCCTGAAGGAGGATGAGCGTCTCTGCCGCCATCACTGCCACCGTCTACCCCAAGACTTTGGCCCTTCCTCAGGAGGACAAGAACAAGAACCTGGGACGGACAAGCCTCGCACTTCTCGACCTAGTCCAGTGTTGCCAGATCTGTGGTCCTTGAGAAAAGGGGAGAAGTCGCAGGCTGCTTCGAGTCTGCTACTGGCGGCAGTGAACAAGAACGCGTTGTAGTGGCAACCGCGGTATTTGAGCGTGACGAAATGTCGTGAGCAACACTAACCGTTATCACCACTTATGTACAGCTGCAAACATTAATTATGAACTACTAAAATGCTTCTAATATGGAATGTTAAGGTGCTTGAGACTCATCGACCTCGCAGAGGTCACCTGGATTGATCAGTCGATTTATATTTCTCTAACACGCATCAGTCATGTGGACAACAGATCAGTCCGGGTTAACAAAACTAAGCAATATTTTTAAGTACTCATGCTTGGCAAGTCATAAAATACGGTCAAGACCTCCATGGCCTTGAACTTGGTGAATTGATCTACGTCTCTGCACGCCATCCTCATCCTGTCTCTGCTGAGGTCGTCGGCTTCTTCTTCCGATCGAGGTTCCAAGTCAAGGGATCACAGTTGGTTGACTTGGCTTCTGGTTGACTGCTGTTGACGTTTGGTCGTGAACGTAGGCGCGACCTGCCTGTACCATGACTTCGTCGTCATGACGGATATCACGCTATCGGGAACTTGACCCTCTTTCCCGTGTCCACGAATTCCTCCATGGATTCTACGGCCTCTGCGCAGTAATGACTGGCCTGCTGCATTGACAGCACGGCGTCCTGGAAGTACGCCTGTGTCCGGGCGCACCCGTCCAGCAGCTGGCCCAGCTGGTGCGGGATTCGCGCCACCATCTCTGTCGTCAGGGAGTCCGAGCGACGCCTGAGAGTGGAGTTGCTCTCGAAAAGACGTTGGTGGAGGAGACTCTTGGCAGGCAACTCCTCGTTGAGAGAGGCCGCACGCAGTCCGCCCAACTGCTTACCCACCGCCTCCGTCATCGAGCCCAGCGTCAGCCCCAGCTGGGAGGCCAGCTGGCGCGGCCGGATCGTCGGGGCGGAGATCGCGGGTTGCTGCTGAGAAGATCGTCCGTCGCCATCCGGTGTCGCCTCAGAGGCGAGCTCCGGCAAACCCGAGGAGTCCTCGTCAGACTCTGACGCCTCGCCTGGCACGATCATTGCAGCTGCAGCATCAATATGACGCCGTTTGACAGGAGGTTGACGTGGGACGTCAGGAATGAAGTCACAAGGATTGTTTTGTTTTTCTTCTGCTTCTTGTTCCAGTGTCCCTTTAGCAGTGCAGGGGATCACGAGCACGGTGGTGCCGTGCAGAGCGCTTTTTGCTGCCGTAGCCTCCTCCTCCTCCTTCTTGGCACTGTTCTAAAGGGCCCGACCGGTTCCCCCCACCCACCTGATGGTGAACTACCTCGGGTGTCGTCCATGCCAAGGGGTGCTTGAAGAACCATCCGGCGACTTGACTAACAGCGCAGACGATGAAGACCCGGAGACTGAAATTGTATAGTCGTCGGGGTCACTGGTGAGGTTCGCTTTGAGCTTTCAGGCTTGCTGTGACTGGCCACTCTGAGGAAGGGAGGAGCAACAAGAGTGACGAAGGCGGCCGCGGCGACTGTGGCCAAGGGCGAGGACGGCCGAAAGAAGCCGGGGACGCCGCCCAACGATGGCGTAGATGGCGGCGGCTTTCCCGGCCCAGTTGGCCTAAGCTGGTCACGCCAGGGCACCAGAGCGCCGCCAGCCGCCACTAGCGCGCCACAGAGCTCTCTCGCCCACAGGGACAGCGGCAGCGGCGGCGCATGCCAAGCCTAAGCGGCCCTATAGCAGGTCTGCCGCCATCGCGTCCTCATCGCCTCGCCGCCGCTTCTTTTTTTCAGTTTCTTTGCTGGCTGACTCCGCTCTTCGGTTCAAGATACAAGCCAGCGTCCGGATCTCTCATCCCCGAGACGAGCCTCATCCGGTCGAGTGCTCCCCGAGGCGCCTCGAACCCCGACCTTGAGGCCAGCATCCGTCCCCGACCATCGAGTTACCGGCCATGCCCAAAGAGATTCTAAGAACCGAAGGTACGAGCCGATCCAGTGTCGGAGACCGGGTGGTGACGGTCGCGACGGACTTCGTCGCGGAGGCCGCCTTCCTAGCCTCCTTCGTCTTTGTGTTGATGATCGCTTTTGCCCGTTTGGACGTGTTTTGCTCCGGTGATTACGCGGATGCCGACCGATTCGTCTCCTTCCTCCGTGGCGGCCCAAACAATTGGCAGCTTTTTGGTTCTCCAACGACTCAACCTCCTGTCTCCCTCCCGTCTAGGTCAGTCTTGCTGATCCCGAGCGATTGATCAAGGATTCCAGGAGAAACCGCTGCCATCGTTCAAGTCTTCTTGACGTAACACCCTTGCTCCTTCCCCCTCCCCCTCGAAGCTTTTGCGCTCCAGGTTCGCCAGCAGCGGCACCGTCGGCACCATCATGGCCGCCACGAGTGAGGTGAGCGACTGACTTCTCTTTAGTGCAAATGTACTCGATGATGAAAGAGTCAGCGACAACAGTGACGGTGGAGTTGGGAGGAGAGAAAGAGACTAGAGAAACTTGTCAGGAGAGCAAGCTGGCGTCGCGGATCTCCGATATGTTTCTCCATTGCAATTTCTTTCCTTCATTTCCATCCATTTTGTTTTCTATTCTTATGCGCTCGTGATGCCGATATTACTCTACCATCTCTCTCTCCTCTCTCTCCACCAACGCGCGATCCAAACCAGGTGAGGTTCAAGATCGGCGACGCCGTCTGGGCCAAGATGAAGGGCTTTTCAGCATGGCCCGGCCAGATTACGATGCCACCGGATGGCATGAAGAGGCCGGCCATGAAGAAGATGATGCACTGCGTCAACTTCTTCGGCTCGCACGACTTCGCGTGGGTGATGGACTCGAGCCTGAAGCCGTACATCCAGTTCAAGGACACGTTCAACGTGAAAAAGTCGGCAACTTTCAAGAAGGCGATCGACGAGATTGAAGAATATATTGCTACAGGCCAGACATCCTTCACGGTGCCCCAGTCGGTGGCTGGTGACGGTGACGCCAACCCTGACATCGACGCGGAGGAGGAAGAACGCAACGCCGAATTCGACGCACTTCTCTCAGACTCGAAACCGTCGTCAGCTAAGAAGACGCCAGCCAAGAAGCGTCGCGTATCCGCCGACGACGGAAGCACAAATGGCGCCTCCACCAGCAAGAAGTCGCGCAGCGGTCGCACCATCAAGAAGAGCGCGGCCCGCGAGGAGGGCAACGGAGACGTCAGCTCCACGATGGAAAGAGAGGCTTCGCCCCTGCTGTCCAATCACACTTCTGCCAAGAAGAGCACATCGTCAGCGGTATCCAACTTTCTGGACCGGCCCATGCTGCGCCGTCCGGAGTCCCCGAATTTGGACATCTCGACGTCATCGTCTCAAACTCTTCGGGACAAAGCAATTGAGCCGAGCAAGCTTAACTTTGGCTTCCTCGGACTGGGCATCATGGGCAGTGGCATCGTAAAAAACCTGCTCAACTCTGGTCACAAGGTGACCGTGTGGAACCGCACGCAAGAGAAGGCGCAAGAGTTCGCCAAGATCGGAGCGCGAGAGGCTATCACCCCTGGCGACGTCATCGCCGAGAGCGACATCACATTCTCTTGCGTCTCCGACCCTCAGGCGGCAAAGGAGATGGTGTTCGGTAACTGCGGCGTCCTCTCCGAGATCAACACCACCAAGGGCTATGTTGAGATGACCGGTATCGATGCCGACACCTCACAAGATATCCAGGAGGCCCTCTCTCTCAAAGGCGGCCGCTACCTGGAGGCCCAGGTTCAAGGGAGTAAAGACCAAGCCAACGATGGCACACTCGTGGTGCTGGTAGCTGGTGACCGCAGCCTGTTCGACGACTGCCAGTCATGCTTCCAGGCCATGGGAAAGAATTCCTTCTACCTGGGAGAAGTGGGCAACGCTTCCAAGATGAACCTGGTGCTGCAGTTGATGAGCGGCGTGGCGCTGGCCGGACTCGCGGAAGGCATGGCTCTGGCAGACCGCGCCGGCCTGCAGCAGAAAGATGTCCTGGAAGTACTCGAACTGACCACCCTGGCCTCCCCGCTGATGGTGGGCAAGGGCAAGGCCATCATTGAGGGCGGATTCCCCACAAATCACCCGCTGCAGCACATGCAGAAGGACCTGAAACTCGCGCTGAACATGGGAGACCAGCTGGAGCAGCCCCTGCCAGTCACCGCCTCGTCCAATGAAGTCTTTAAGCACGCCAAGAGGCTGGGCTATGGAGAGCACGACACCTCTGCCGTATACATCAGAGCCAGATTCTAACCAAGTACAAGAGGATGGACGTGTCCTGCCTCGCCATGCACGTGGAGAGAGTGACTGAAGAGTGCAAGATCCCTACCACGTGAAGCTCTGGTGGTACTTTTTGTATAAATTGTAGCGTGCGCGCGTGTGAGTGTGGATGAAATAGCAGAAGAGGAAGAAGCTGAACAACAAGGGTTAGTCGAGCAAGAACATGAAGAAAGAAACTTTGTGCCCGATCTCAAACCAGAGATGACATCGAAGAAACACAATCAATAGTTATGTTAATGCAGCGTTTATGCCCAAAAGTGGGCAGCTGTGTTTTTGCTCTTAGTAAGAAAAATATCGTTTGGTTATTTAAAGATAACACGTGTAACACCTACTGAAGTGTATTTGTCCCCGACCTCGACCTCCCCCCCCCCCCTTCTACGATAGCCGCATGTGCCTGTCCTTGCTCTGTATAAGGCTGCCGTAGTTGTCCGCGTGTTTGTATATGGCTGCACTATCCATGATAGTGACTTCTGCGATTTCTTTTCTTTTTTGCATAAGTTGAACGAGCCTTTACCACCAGCACTTAAACAAAAAATCTCCTCCTACTCCTACTTCTTCTTCGTCTACTACTACGTGTCCAAGTGTACAGATGCATATTTTTAAGTAGCCGGATAGTGCTGCTATATAGATGATGAATAAAGAACATTGCAAATGATCGTAATCTCGGGTGCCTTCGAAGAGTAAATTAAGGGGGTACAAAAAGGCGCTTGTTCTACTTCCCTAGGGGCAAGTCATGCAAATCGACAACAAGACCGAGATCGGGCCTACCAACGCGGCAGTGACTGGGGCGGCGGCGGCGGTGGCGACGGCGACGGCAGCGGGGGCGGCGAAGAAGTGGGTCATTCCGAAGAAGTTCGGTGGAATCGGTTTGTGCCAGATGATGTTTCTGCCGATGAAGCTGCTGCCACCTCAGTTTCTTCTTTCTTTCAGAAAAGAGGTCCGGCAAGACTGTCCCTAACTCTGTGCGCAAGAAGCGCGTGAACTTCCGCCTGCGCAAGATGATCATCCCGAAGGCGCCCCTGACGGTCTTGAACGAGATGATAGGAGCTGTCAATTACACTTTCGTGGACAATCCGCCGCAGATGGTGCCGCAGGTTCACTGCCACTTGTTCACGGCCCAGTGCAATGTAAGTGTACAAGTCCGTCTCGAGTTCCTCCATGCTGTTGGTCCCACCATGATCGTTCTACTCGACGCAGGTCGACGGCACTCTGTTTAAAGGCACCGGCCCGTCCAAAGCCATCGCCAAGAACATATGCGCTGAGCATGCGATCCAGCACGTGGTGAGCAAGAGGTGCGTCGACCCGAAGAACAGGATGCAGGTGGACGAAGACGGCGCTCCGCTCAAGCAACACCACAAGACGGACGAGACCCCGTGGGCACAACTGGCCTCGCTAGCCCTCTTCAAGCTGTTCAATGACTGGCAGGCCCAGGGCTACGACATCCCGGCGGAGCTGCTCAAGCCCCCGGACCAATACAACAGCCAGGGAAGCGCCGCCGCCCCTGGCAGCGTCTCTGACGGCGCGGCCGAAGAGAAACAAGAACCCAAGGTCCGTCAACGCTGGCCCTGACAATACTATTTGTTCATGTCCTTGTTGCTTTCAGGAGGTCAAGAAGAAGATACCGGAGAACGCGACTGAGAAGCATCCAGTGCAGGTAGGGTCCGCGCGGTCATCGTCGTTGTTAATCTTGGCCCGAGATAGTTGGAGCGATTGCGAATTGACTCCTGCGCGATTGATAAGGAGTGCATCGCAGTCGAAATTTTATGCTTGCAAAAACATTTTTTGCAACCAGATCTGCCTACAGTGCTGGTCAGCAAAATCTTGCAGCAGCTTCTCCTAAATGCGGTCTATTTCTGCACACATTCACACGTCACTCATTCACAGCTGCTGAACGAGCTCCACGGCCCCATCTCCTTCACCTTGATCGGCGAGAGCGGCTCCCCGCCCAGCGTCGTCTTCACCATGCAGGTGAGTGACTTGTGGACGTCTCCATGAATGATTCTCAGTGGTGGTGTTGCTTCAGGTTGTCCTAGATGGGGAGACCTTCGTCGGCGACGGGAAGAACAAGAAGGAGGCCAAACGGAGGTGCGCCTTGGAGATTCTGGCCAAGAAGTACTCTGTCATCTATCCCGAGGAGTCCAATGTGCAGCAGCAGGAGCAACCCATGAGTGTCGATACGGCGGCGACGACTCCGGCGGCGACGACTCCGACGGCGACGACTCCGACGGCGACAGCGTCCACCTCTTCCTAGTTTGACTACTTTACATCACTTTTGTTGCTGTGCTTGATCTTGTGCATATCTTAGACTTGACAACATTGTACGCAGTACAACCTTGTACATACCTTCCATAGAGTCGTGAAGCAGAATTACACAACTAACAATTCTAAGCAACATCAATTGCGTATTGGGTGATCCAGAAGTAACAATTCCTCCACAAGGAGGTAACAGATACTTCAGGATCACCCTGTAGCCCCTGCTACTCGGGGAATTCGATCTTTGTCGTCGACGGCTACGAAAAGCGATTCACGAAGCACAACTTGATCTTGCACAATTTGTGCAACCGAAGCAGACGGGTCTGACTCGGCTTGTCCCGACTGCATCGCCGCCGAGGGAGACGCCCCCGTGCTCATGTTTTGCCTGAACTGGAGCTTCTGTGCCTGGCGAAGCAAGATAAGATCTCTTAAACTGGCTTTCTTCTTCGTATTACCCTTGTATGGAAAATCCTGCCTTGAAATATGAGTCTTTTTTCGTTGTTTTTTTTTTTCTACTCCTTCAGCCCAATGAGAGGTGTCTTGTACAGAAGCTTCTCACTGCGTCTCCGCCCTCGACAAATTGTAGCCGTACTCCAAGGAGGAGTTCTACTGCAGGGCGTCTTGCCCAGGCGAACATTTCGTCCGATGCGCTATTGCCAACGCACCCTAAGAAAGCTGCAGCAGCAGCCGCGCGAACATGGTGGTGAACGCCGGCGCTTTCTAAGCGTGAGCGCCACGATCAGGACCTCTCGCCCTCCTCCTCCTCCTCCTCCTTAAAAGCTTTCGGTGCCTCCACGAGTTTCTCGTAGTCGCCACCGAGGTGTTGGAGAGCAAAGACCTCCTTGCTGGAAGACTTCGATCAGGCTTCCCCATCCTGTGATGTGAACGTGGGTTATCTATGACACTTGTACAGGTGCCCACATTCACTTCATATCGATTCGGAGCCAGACATCGTCGCGCTGCCGCTGCCACAACTCGGGGACGTTGGACACGGAGTCGTCGTGCTACTACTTGGCTACAGGAACAGATTTGTAGTGGATCTTTTGACTAGCTGTCTACTTTATTGCCTCGAATAGACCATTTTACCTGCAATTTTCTTCGCCATTATCGTACAGGTATGGATAAGCTCAGGGCAGGATCTCTATATATGTAGTAATATATAGTTATATATGCTATTGTATTACTATGCTAAGGTATGATGGTCACCTGTTCATCACACATTCATACAAAGACGTACAGTGCTATAATGCTACCTCTATATACGTATATACTATAAAAATATGTACATGTATGTACTAGGGGTGCCAGGGAGAGAAAGAGAGGAAGGAAGAAGGCAAAGCGGAATGGGAGTAGGGGGCGGGGCGGGGGAGGCGGTGCTTTACATCTCAGAAATCTCCGGATTCGTCGTCCCCCAGGGTGAACCCGGTGGTGCTGTCCAATCTCATCAGCGGCTTCCTCTTGACGCTGCTGTCTGCGGCGAACTCGCTGTCTTCCCAGTCGTCGTGGGCCAGGCGGACCGTGAAGACGTAATCCCAACCGTCTCCAGAGTCGTCATCGTCGACGGGTTCCTCGACGACCTCGCTGTCTTCATCGTCGCCGTCGCTCTTACCTCTCCTTCTTCGTCCTCCGCCCCTTCTTCGCGCTTCCACCTCAATGATCGTGAGCAATTCCAGCACCCTGTGCTCGTAAGCGCGCAATCGTCCTGCGACGTCGTCGTCCACCGACCCGTCGTCCTTTGTGGCTAGGCGCTCGAGGTACTCCATCTCGCGCACGAACATGCACACGGCCTGCAACAGTGCCACGCGCACGCTGGCGGCGAAGTCGCGGCGCACCTCGTCGTAGCTGGGCAGGGCGCAGTCCGGCTCCAGACGAGACAAGAGCGAGCAGAAGGTGTCGTGGTAGCGGTGCAGCACGGCGGGGAGTCCGGCCGCGATGGTGCGCGCGCTGGCAGAGGAGAAGACTAGGAAGGCAAGGTCGAGTGAGGCAGAGGCGAGCTTGGAGTTCTTCCAATCGAGCAATATGCAGCGCTCGTCGGACGACCGGAACAGGAGGTTCTTCTCCCACAGCTCACCGTGTGTGATGGTGGTGAGGGTGGCTGGACCTTGACGGCGCAATCCGTCCAGTAGCGGTTCTCCGCCGTTGGAGCGAAGCCTTCCATACACTTCGCGCACCTCCAGGGCGGACTCCCTGTCCTCGACCGCGTCCAACAAGCGGTCGTACGTCTTCAACAGCTCCTCGACCTCGCGTAAGAAGACTCCGCTGGAGTACATCCCACGAGAGAGGTAGGGATATCTTCCTCGCACCGCCGCCAGGCCGTGCTTATGGATGAGTCCGCGGCCAGCGGCGTGGACACGGGCGGTGGTCGCCGCCGCCAGCAGTAGCTCGTCGAGCGAGAGTCCGTCCGGGTCGGTGGCGTGGTGGAAGCCACGCGCCACATCCGACCTGAAGACGAGGACACCGGCGCCGTCGGTGTTGTGCGAGGCGTAGACGCACTCCGGAATGGCCTCGCCAATCAGCTGTCCGTAGTCCTCGTCGCCTCGGGCGTGTTCGCGCATGTAAGCGCGCAGCGAGGGGAGCACCTCGAAGTACATCTCAATCTCTTTCTCCAATAAGTTGGCTTCGAAGACGTAGATGCGACCAACGTCGTCGGCAGGCAGTAACTTGGCGATGAAGCAGAAGTGCTGCGGACCAGAGCTCTCGGCCGAACTCTCTGCCACGAAGTCGATCTAAGAGCAAAGCAAAGACAACAGCATTAGCACCATGGAGAACAGCACCGACAACGAGAAATGTGCCAGGGAGACCACTACGTGCGTCGCGTCGTCCATGAGTGAGCACACGCATGAATGCAATTGTACCAAGTACTGTGCTTGTGGTACAGACCTTCGCGCATGTGCGTATGGGTGTGTATGATAAACAATACGTGTGCGTACATTACAGATTGTGTGTTCAGTACAGAACATGTGTGTGGGTTCCCTCTCATGTCCTAAAACTGCCCCAAAAGTGCGCTACAGCTCAGGTTCTTGGCAACGTTGACCTGTACGCAATCCGCAATCAACAGCCAGCCGCGTACGACGTGAGCAAGTGCAGTGGACCCCTCTTAAGTCTTGGGCGCCGTGAGCACCAGAGGCGTCAGGTGGAGAATCCATTAGTGGGTTGAATTACACGAATGCGAGCGAAAAAGAAGGAAAAAAAGCCTTAGCATTTTTAGATCGTCTGGCGGGGTCATTTCTGGGTCGCGTCCCGACCGACCTATGCATTCTCACCTTCACTGTGGAGCTGTAGTCGCCGACGCCGGCCTTGCAGTCGGTGATGGAGAGGTCGTGGACGGGGTCCGTCTTCTGCAGCAGGGGTCTGTCGTGCTTCAGTAGGTATTGGTTGGCCACCAAGCGGACGAAGTCCAGGGTGATGTCGCCGACCTCGGTGGGAATCTGCGTGGCCCTGGGACGCGGCCCGGCCAATTCCTGCCGCTGCCTGGCCTCCGACATCTTCCGCACGCGATCCAGCTTCTTCTCGATGTGCGGCGCCGGCTCCAGCGACGTCGCCCCCAAGAACAAGCTGTTCCGCCGGTGCACCTGCCCCATCACAGACCCGATGTACGACCCCGAGAGCGTCGTGGACGATTGGTTCCTGCTGGGCGGCAACGACATGCTGCCCCTGGCCGCCGCCACCGCGCCCGAGGTCCTGTCCACCCTCATCACAGCGGGGCGCCCTGGAATCCACGGGAAGGCACCCGTCGAGGAAGACTTGGACATGGAACTTGACCGCTCAACTATCCGTTGCACGTGTGCGTGTAGGAGTGGGGGAAGATGGACTTGGGGGTCACGACCAAGCTGCAAAGTCACGTGAGTCTTACTTTTTTCCCCTCTTCTCTGTTATTTCGTCACACTCTGATTTCCCAAATGTTGAACCAAAGGAGAGGAAGAAAAAAAATCCGTGGAAAGAGAAAGGACCGGTTTTTCACTTACTTGTGTCAGTTCACTCGGTCACTTGACTAAGCTTGGCTTGCAGATAGGACCAACGATGACTGCGTCGTGGACGAGAACAGCAACATCGGCCTCCAAAAGCTCCTCACTACTGCTTGTCTCCGGGCCCCGGTCGAGCCCGATCGAGCCCGATCCCGCGCAGATTGAATGGGATTAAAAAATTTGGGGAATGCAGAGACTCATATCGATCGCTCCAAGTTGACAAACAGTAGAGGTCATGTTCAATCGCAGCTGGAGGAGCCAGTTAGTAGCAAAGTATTAGCGGCAAATCGATCTAATACCTAAGCACACTGTTTCTGCCAATGCCTTCATCAGAGATATAAGTTTCCTCGCTGTCAGTGCAGGGTTGCAGGGTCTACGTGTACGTGTTGAAGTTCATCTTGCAAACACAGTCATCTTTGGCACTAACGTAGCCCTCTTGATGCAGTTGCACAACTGGCCGGGAGTTATCGGCGGCGGCGGCGGCAGCGGCTGCTGCAGCAGCAAGACTGGTGGATGTGTAACCAGATCTCTCGCACGTTCTCGTCGTATCAGCCGGGGTTGTCGTGCTTGTTCACGAAACACGAGGTGTGTCACGGCAGAGTCACGCGGGCGCGTCGTGTTCGTCCTTCACCTTCCTCATGACGACACCGCACGCGACCGCGGACAACTGATGCAATTCTTCCATACAAGGAGGAGGGGGGGGGGGGGGAATGGATGGAAAGTAACCGAAAGTTGCTGCTTTCCCCCTCCCCCCTCCTGCCTCTCACTCTTCCTCTTCCGCCTGGACCAAACTTTCGGCAAGGAGGAGGAAAGCTGGCGCAGATCACGATCTCGAAGCGTGAATGCTACTTTCTCTCCCCTAGGCCGTTGCCCCGTGCTTTCGCCGGGTCTGGCCCGACCTCACCCAAGGCCGGATCTTCTTCTCCGACGACTTCTGCGTGGCCGCAGCTGCTCTCCGCAGGCTCGAGAACGAACGAGCCGACGGAGATCGAGTGGGGGACGCTGCAGACAACGGAGCCGCACCCAGGGCAGTGCACTGGCTGCACACACACAGGGACTACACCGTTGACGTAGATCTGTTGACAAACCTCCGGAAATCACAATTTTGCGAAGCGTTCAATGGCAACCCTGGTTAGTCCATCCTCCGTAGACGGACGAGACAGAAATACAATTCCCACTCGGAGATCCCGGACGTCCTCCGAAGGCAGGATCTTCGTCTGCCTGAGCAGTCGGGAAAGCTCTTTAGAAATACTAGAAACGGCCCTGGCGAGCCCCCGAGTGGACCTGCCGCAGTCGGCCACGTTAGGCACTTCCCAGCCCTTCCACGCGCTGTGGCGGGTGGAGACCATGCACACCTGGGCAGTCTCGGCGACCATGCACCCGGGATAGTCGAGGAAACGATTCTCATGCAACGTCGCAGTGTGGGTTCTGGATCAACGTTCGGGCCCCCAAAAGCTGCGTAAATCACATTCTGCTCGCAGAACAGATGTGTGCTTGAGCCTTGACTGCTGAGACATGCGAATCTTGTCACTCTCCAGACTTGCAGACACTTTTTTGTCCCCTTTCTCAGTTGCTGGGCAGACTTTTCTCTCTCTCAAGTGCATGAGGAGAAGTCATTTTTGGCCGTCGGCGTCAGAAAGTCGGGGAGAGAGAGAGACCATGTGATACTCCGCCATTTTTAAGCTTTGCCGCGCTCCGGCAGGATGCAGGACCGTCTGTCTTCGGAGAAGTGTGTGCACTCTGATGCCTTCGAGACAGTTCTGGGCCTTCATGCGGTACTTGCCCTGGGGGCAGGACCGGCCACTCACTTCCTTGTGTTCTGTTTGCGGTACTTCCTCTTGAGTAAGGACCCGCTCCACTTCCTCCTGTCCGTACTTTGGGGTCCGGATCGGCTCCACCTCCGCCTGTCCTAGTTGCAGTTCTTCCTCTTCGGTAAGGACCGTCTCCACTTCCTCCTGAACTGCTGTGCCTGGATGTGGTGTGGAGACATTACTGGAGATGAGGACTTGAGCACCTTTAAAAAGTAACAGGACGAGGCTGATCAGCTTGATGTCCTCAGTCACACATGTACTTCAAGTAGCTGCAGTGGGTCCGGATGGCTGTGAGTACCAGCAACGCCCTAGACGACAAAGCCACAGATGCAAAGGTTGATGCCTCCCTTGATCAGAGTCCCAAGTGTTGATGTTGAGTCGAAAGCATTGGACTTTGAACAAGCTCCTCATTTCCGTACAAACCACATGTTATCCATCCATCACCACATCTAAGTACCCGAAGACTTCCTACGCATGTATGTGCGTGTCCTTCCTCCTGTTCCCGCTGCCGACATTCGGCATTTCTCCGCCGGAAAGGTCCGTCCTGGATTCGCGCAACCTCCACACCCAATTCCAGGCTCTCTTCGACACGTGCTGGAGGAGACTCACAGTCGAGACTCGGTCGAGCTGAGTCTTCCCAAAAACCTAACGTGCGCCAAAATTTTGGTAATAACAATTGAACAACGTGGAGAACGTTGCAGATGTTTCCTAACAATTTCTATGTTATGTCTCCCCTGTGGCAACTTCTGGCTCTGGAGTCTTTGTGCCTCGAACTCGAAGGATCCAAGCTTGAATTGGCAAAGTTCATTGCCAAAAAATGCCCAGAACTTTGGGTTTTCTCAGGCCTGAGACCCGAAATTGCAGCTTGGGAGGGGAAAAAAAACTTTGATGAGTTTTGATTTTTCCTCTTCTGCTCTTACCGCAAAACGCCATTGAAATTTCTTGAAGTTCATTGAACTTTGCAGCGTCAAATGTCAAATCTCTCCTCTCATAGGTCTGTTTTACATAAGACTGACCACAAGAATCCACTTGGAAAAACATCTGGAAGTCATGACACCTCTGAAAATGGATGAGGGCAGAAACATTCCGACGATGAAAGAAGAAACCTATGACTTGGGTGACAAGGACGAGCAAGAAAAAAGTCTTTTTTTTTTCAATCGACACAGGAAATTCATCTTTTTTTTCTTCCTCTTTGTCTTGCCAGCAGACAATGAGGCAGAAAATGGCGCTTCAAGCCCATTTATAACAAGTCTGTTGCAGCAGGTGGCGTTCAAGCTGGTTGTCCGGGGTCATTCGAGGACATTGCCTTCATGCAGCCCACGCTGTGGCTGCTGCTGCTGTGGCTGCTGTTGCTCTACATTTGGGCCAGACGGACGGACCGAAGGAGGAAAATTTCTCCAGGGTTTTTGACCGCGGGCAAGAAGAACCACGCTTTAAACGGCAGCGTCACCCAGGTAGGACGACGACAACAGCAGCTTGGGGCTGCCGGGGGTGAAAACGTGGTAAAAATGTTCTTCTTCAAGGTGCCGGCGTGGAAATGTCGATGATCTATTGAGGGAAGGAATGCCAGGAAGCCCTGAGGAGAACTGTGTGGAGGAGGCCAACGCCAGGGACAAGGAGGACTACTGGAGGTCGAAGAACACACACACACACACACACACACACACACTGGAAGCAGCACTCTGTTATTTAGCCACAGCTGATAAGTAAGGTATATATGTAAGAAACACTCATCCCCCTCCATAAGTCGGTGGTCGCTAATGAATATCGAACATCACTTCTGATTGACCTTATAAGTCAGGCACTTAGTGAGTACAGTCAGATCTCTATAAATGCTTGTAACGTCCCACTTGACCGATTTGTTACTTCTCAACGCAACAACCTATTATAAGTCTGGATGGAGGACATTTCACCCTGTTGACGGGCAGAATGTATTTACATATACACGTGTAATATGTAACAGGAGTCCCAGTGAAGGATGTGCGTAAACGCCACCCGGTCCATGTGTTGGAACTTGGCCTCGTTCAGTTACTCAGTGCTGTAAATCTAAAATTAAAAGTTACAGTGAAGCTTTGACACAGTCAAATGGAGACTCGACTGTCGCTGGACCAGACCAGGAAAGAGAGGGGGGGGAACCCTCCCCCCCCCCCCCACGTCCGTCAAGCTGCTCCCGTTCTCTGCCCATAACTTACTCGGGATGTCCAACATTTCTTGGCTCACCCCTTACTTTACTTTCTCTCTCTCCCCCTCCCCGTCCGTTGGCCGTAGCAGAGTTTCTCTCTGGCGTCCGCCTCGGACTTGGACGCGTCCGTCCGGTCAGTTGCGGTCACTCACGCCGAGGGGGTCGGACGTGGGCAGCAGCAGCAGCAGCAGCAGCACCCTCACCGCCACCACCTTTCCGGTCGATGCTCTCATTTCGCAGAAAATAAAAAAAAAGTAGAGAACAAAAAAAGTAAAGAACAAAAAAAGTATAGAACAAAAAACCTTCGTTTTCTGTTTTGTTTTCCACCTGCCCTTGCTGAGCACTCATGAGTGTCCTCGACCTGCTCAACAATGCACAAAATGGGCGAGGGGGATTTGCTCAATTCGGTCATGGAAGAAGTCGTAGTTGACCTGGCAAAAATGGGTCGAGCTCGAGCACGTGGGCAGGGGAGCAGCTCATGGCAACAGCCCCCGACGAGGGCGGGCGGGCGGCCGGGCCGGCGGCCGGGCCGGCGGACCACGCCGCCAACGAGGCTTGGGGCACTTATAAGGGCAAAATGAGGATTGATCCCAATGTTTTCTTATGCACGCTCACTTCAGACGACTGCACTACACCTAAATGAGGAGTGATTCCAACGTTTTCTGGCAGAGCTGACTTGTGAGAGTGGGATGAGGATTGATTTTCATTGTTTTATTAGACTTATAAGTCGACTCTGTTGCTAAATGAGTACACAGTTGAATGTTTCACTCTTAAGTGCAATAGTGAGAACTGACTTCTGAAAGGTCAAAAACCTCAGTCTTTTAGGCAAAAATGAGTTCCAATCTCAATGTTGCATTACATAAAAAAACTGACTCTGTCTGTAGCTCAATGAGGACTAGTCAGTATGGCTTTTTATGCATTGATTGTGAACTGACTTCTAAGAATCGTAGCTTTATTATGTCGGTGGACTAAATAAAATAACTGACTGAGTCATTCCAATATGGCTTTTTTATGTGCACAGGGGCAAAAAAGTGTCTTTTAAGAGCAGACTCAGTACGAATGCCAATGTTTTCATACGGGCACAGTGAAAGCAGACTTATAAGGGCAGAGTGAATGTTAATCTGGACGTTTTATCACGTGCATACTGACCTCAGCCCTAAGAGCATTACAGTGAAGTCTCCATTTTACGATGTTTACAGGCAGCCGCGAAGCTACCGTGAAGTCGAGACTTCACTGCGTGTCAAGGCGCAGAAAGTGCGCCAACATTTATGGGACACCCGGTATGCATCGAGCAGCAGTGACAACTGACTTGTAAGAGCAGAATGAGTGTTGATTCCAATCTGTCTTCTTTATTGTTCGGCATTCCGAGCATCTCTCTGTATAAGGTGTGGTAAAGGGCCCGCCGAAAGGACATGAGCGACGTCATCGAGGCCATCCTCGTCACCTCCGACACCGCCATGAGGCTGGCCAGGGAGGAAGGGGCCGGGGCAGAAAGTCTGTGAATGATGAACGATCTTTTACACTTTTTTTAAAAAAAGGCCGCAAATTATACACATTATTTGATGGGAGAAGGAATTATATGGGCGAGCAAAGGATAAACTTGGAGTCTGTAGCAACGTGAACAACTGTCAGAACCTGGGAATTTGAGGGGGGGAGGGAAAACCCCTAAAAAGCATTTAAGAAGCCAACATTTTGCCCTCTTGGTGGCCAAAAGAACCGCTACAAAAAGTGAAAAATCGGGAAGAAACGTAAGAGGCAATAAAATTTCTAGGAATTTTGAACCCACTTGGAGAAAGAAAATTCCTAAAAACCTTTCAATGGCGAAAAGCTGAACAACGTCGATATCATTGGTTGGTTGACGAGCGTCAAGACTTGAGAGAGTTGACAGAAAGGCCAAAAAATGTGTTTCATTTCCCCTAAAAATGTGTCTTTTTGCGTACATTTGACGACGTCGGTGACAGCATTGGAGGGAGGGTGGAGAGAGCAAAATTGCTCCCTAATCAAGCGCGCTTGCTTCTGCCACGTCCGCAGCAGCAGCAGCTTCCTGTTCGCCATTTTTTGCACAGTTGCAAAAACCTCCCTCAGCAAACAGCAGCGGCGGCCGGAGCAGAAGCAGCTGCAGCGAACATCCTTTGTGCTTCTGTCACAACACAAAAGACACAGCCGAGGTCGTGATTAATGTCGCAAAAATTGTTCTTTTTGCCTGCGATCATGTTCTCCTTTTTTCGCAACATGCACGGATTTTCCAATCACAGCCTCTTTGGTCGCCTTTGTCCCGGACGAGACAGTCCTGCTGCAGGCGCGGGGAGGGGGGGGGCGTACAGGGTGTCGTCGAGTAAGTATGCAAGTCTGTCTCAGCTCCTACGGGGTGTCTCGAAAGACTTTGACTCATATCTGTGCCTTCACTAGCAGGGGACGCTCGTACAGGGTGTCGACAAGGGTTCTCATTCGC
>JAAUXU010044222.1_pt1 | contig 25873 bp, 25 predicted proteins | sample 7278151 | NCBI WGS metagenome assembly JAAUXU01 (sample SAMN14350113, study PRJNA611818) | marine sediment metagenome | isolation source: surface marine sediment (1.8m) | place: French Polynesia: Moorea | collected 2018-08 | reverse complement strand
TGTGTGTGTGTGTGTGTGTGTGTGTGCATGAACCATGTTTGGAGAGGGTGACACCCATAGACACATGAGAGCAGAACTAGGACGGGGATGCCACGTGGCTCTCAAAAGAGGATGCGGGAGAACAAATACATATATTTGTAACGAAAAGAATATTTTGCTTCCTACCTCGCTGTGTCTCCAGGTGCTGGAATTATTTTGGTCCGACAGACAGAATCGTTGGAGCTCCTGGGAGATCAAGTCGTCTTTTTCTTTTGGTGCTTTGGCGCTTGCCACTCGTGCTATTGGTCGATTTTTCTCACCAAACTCTGCTTGAAGACTGATCACGGGGCTTCACCGCTTGATCAGCTATTAGTCTGGTCTACTCTTTCTTGAAGCTTCCAAGAATGGTGAGCGGCTTAATACTGGTGGCGTTGCAAAAGTTTCTCCTTCGATTCAAAGCTGTTGGAAAAATATATTTCGATGTAAGTTACCTACCATCAAGGACTACGAAGCATATTGTTTACGTTATAAGCTTCAGCTATCATTCATTACTTCCACTAATCTGGACTGACGATAGCTGCGGGATTAAGGGTCAGAATGGGAACTCAGTGATCCTTTGTTCCAGTGCTCAATGTGAAGGACAGACATGAAGAGTAAGGTGGAGGAAAATGGCCGGTGTCGGCCTAGTACCAATGGGCCCAGCGTGTGTGCCCTACATCATGCTGGCACTTACCTGAGCTTCTTGAGGCAAAAATACGAGCACTTGAGATATTGTTTTGATTGCGGATTGTGAATGAAGCTTCAATGTCTGGTACCTGTCACGATCAGGAGATTGGACGCAGCTCTGCAGTCGTCCCTACTACGACCGGGGCTCTCAATGACTGCCAACCGGGATGGATCCAATGCACGCGGCAGCCCAACCCCAAAAATTGTCCGTGACGCTTCACAGCTTCTGTTGTTGACTGTTGTGTATTCTCCTGCTCCTTATTATAAGCTCTGCTCAGCCTCGCACTGCTGCAGCCACTGCTGGTGCAGTCGTCCAACGCGGAGTGACCAGCTGGGGTTGGTCTAAACCTCCTCGGTGGCGACAAAGCCGCGCTCTTCTCTCCATGCTGGGATGCAGTGCGAGCGGATAGTCACGCCGGTTGCGTTATTGTCAATTTTCTGCATCACTTTACTCGGTCCTGGTCCGCGTGGTCCGCCCAGAGTGTGACTGTAGAGTTATTTCCCCAAAGGGTGTGCTTCTTCCTCCCCTCCTTCCCCCCCTCCACCCCTGACGTGCCATCCATCACCCTCTCCACCTGGCTACGCATTCCTCCAGAGGGGTTCACACACGCAGAGAGAGAAAAGAAGTTTCTGGATAATGCCTTTGTCAATATGGGTGTGTTGTGTGCCCACTTCTCTCCCAACCCATTAGTGCAAAACACAAAGGGGTCAGAAGTGGCAGAGGGAAAATGGTTCTCCGATCGAGGTGTGACCGTCTTCGTCAAGTTGCCCTCAAGTGGGACAGGGTTAGAACAGGGAGTGGCACATGGGGGGCACCGCCCTGATCGTGGCGGAAATGCTTTGTCGTGGTCACGCAACCTCTCCATCCTGGGTGCGTGTGGACGGCCAACAAGTCGTGCCCTTTTATTTTCACCTTTTTTTTTCGCTGAAACTCCATGTAACACTCTCACAGCAGCAAAAGAGGAGAAAGTGTGGCTGCATTTTGTCCAATAATAGGCAACTGTACCACGGGAAGCATGTAAAGTACCGTTTCGTATACATAGCGTCATCATATCGATATAGGCACAACCTAATAAAAGTGGAAGCAAACTAGTTCCTTCACAGCGTCGATATCCATTGGCATGAGCCCCCCGGATCGAATCGCCCACGCAAGAATCTAGAGCCATTCTGTGCTATTCGTTGGATTCTCCTTTAGAAGGGTTTTTTTAAGCTTGCAAGGATGGAAAGAAAGAAAAGAGCAGAAAGCAGGAAGCAGACGGAACCCTACCCACCAAAGTCTGGGACGCAAGCAGAAAGTTCCCCCGAAAGCCAGACATGCTCTGAATTTATTAAAGCTCCTCGCGAGGTTCGCCTGGAGTACGTTCAAAAGTGAAAGATTACCGTATGGTCAAAAGTGACAACATAATAGAATGCTTACATGACCTGCCCAATCGCGCCACACTCGGTTGCACACCGCTGAGGCCATGTGAGACGCCTCAAGGATGTTGGACAAGAGTGCGGGGGGGGGGGGGGGCGGTGCATGCATGCTTAGTGCTGGAACCAGCGCACCGAGAGACACGTGGCGCGCGTCGGCTCGACCAAGCTCATACGTGTGTCTGTTCTCAGGTCCATTGTGAGGGTCCATTCTGAGCCGTGTAAGTGGTACTTTTCTGCGTCCAAAAACAACTGTTCTCCTTCACTCCCAAGGAGAGCCTCGTAAAGGGAAAGCAAGCCTCCGTTAGTATCTTCTCATGCTTCCAGAATACGCATGACCGAAGGACCAATGACGCCAGAGGTTTCTCCCCTCAAGAAAGTCCCTTTCCTTCTTCTCTGCTGGCGCCGTTCAAGACGTCACCACGGCGGAGAAGGAGAGGCACAGGCCGGCTATTTCCTCCGTCCACACACTGGCTTTCTCTGCCTGCTGCCTGCCCGCCTGACTCGTCCTGAACACCTCACTCATCCTGCACTGTGTACGAGGCAGATGCATGGGTTTATTAGGCGGAGAGGGAGAAAAGCTGGTACATACTGCAGGTCTGGTGTTCTTGCTCAGCCTTTCTCTGTCTGTCTCTCTCTGACCTGTGGACGCGCGGCAAGCCGTGATGGAGCTTTAAAGGAGAGCTCTCCCGCCCTTTCACCGATCGATGATGGTCTTGTTGGGCTCGTCTTGCTCGGCCCAGGCTGAGGACTTCATGAAGAGAGAGGGGAAGAACCGGAGAGAGAAGGTCTTGGTTCCACGCCCAAAGGCAGTGCGGCGAGGGCGGCTTTGCGTTGAGAGAGAAGAGGGAGAGCGCGAGAGCTGATGTGTGGTGTGGAGCCCAAGAAGACACCTTCAACTCGGCAAGAACCTTTCAACCGCGGCCGACGGGATCGAGCTTGAGTAAGAGGTAAGCTGACATTTTGCTCACTCATTTATTCGTCCGCGCACTAGAACGGGTTCGGAACAACACCTCTCCGGGCTTGATTAAAAATCAACAGCCCCGTCTCTGCTGCTTTCCCCCTTTTTTGCCTCTCCTCCGTAGCTCGCCCGGACTACGAAGGCACAATTTGGTGTGGAGCTGGGGGGTGAAAGGGGAGAGGCATGAAAAGGGGCTTTGTCTTCTCTTGTCGAGGACGGCGACGAAGAACGTCAGCACGTCCATCCTGCTGTCAAAGATCAGGGGATGACTGAATGTCATTTCAGTCGTCTGTCCATTACAGCTGGAGCTGGTGAAAGACCCTTGAAATGATATGGCCTTGTAGAAAACAAATAAACACGCAATCGATCAGTCCTAACAGACTGATTGTGCGCTTGCTGTAGGTGCAGGTAACTGCCATACGACCCTCAGAGTGAGAAAACAAGCTAGATTACATGTATTTGTTGAGGACAACTGCGTCATTTGAAGGTAGGTGCAGTACACCCACGTACGGACCGACCGTGCCATGCTGTACTAAACTATAAGAAGCCTGTGGTCGACAAAACTATAAGAAGCCTGTGGTCGACAAAACTTTGGAGAGAAAGCAATTCAACATCTATCACTGTTAATGTTAATGTCTACTCACACTCTCTACGAGCTCTCTGAGAGCTGAGAGGGATGGCTGCACATAAATACATAGATGAGGGTATCTGGGAGGGGAGGATTGGCCGAGAAGTCATCGCCAACTGCCGTGGTACCGGTAATTTTTTGAACGAGAAACAAAGGGAGGAAGAAAAAGAGCACTAACAGCAGGTTGCACATAACCAAACCCTTGGATGGATGGATTGCCTGCAGACAGACAGCGGTAGCTGGAGCAGCATGAGTTAAGGGGGTCGTGTTGCGACAGTGGACGCAAATGTTTGCAGTCTTCTGGCCAGAGGAGCTGTCGTGGCACCGGGATCATGAGCCCTGGGCCTTTGAGGAGCAATATTTGCCAAATCTTGTTTTCCCCTAGAAACCAAGGCGGCCCTGGGTAGTTGCACGACTGGGCCGCGTGCACGCACGGGTGGGAGACGGCGACGTTCGACTCATGCAAAGTGCAGCAGCAGCAGCAGCAGCAGCTAAAGGCGTTCGGAAATTTTCCTCCTCCAAAGCAGCTGCCTCCAAAAGTCGTTCCATTCCGCAGGGTATGATTCATCAGTCCTCACCCGCTCGTCGTCGTCGTCGCCGCTCCTGCCTTGAATCTTGCCGACGCGCGCGCACACGTACTTGAGCGCGAAGGCAGTTACGACGGATCCCACACTTGCATCCACTAATATTCAATTCATGTACAAACATCGTGGTCTTCAATGCGAACTTGCCCTCTGCGACCCTGCTGCAGTGCCGCAACATCCCACAAAGTTGCCAGGCAGGGCGCGAGATGATTCACACATGTCCCAAACAAGGCGAGTGCCATTTCGGGGCCGACCTCACAGCTGCTGCTGCTGGTGCTGCTGCACCCACACACGCGGTGAATCAACCCTCCAGGTCTTCTACGTGGACGATGGACCAAGCATCTTGCCCGCGTTGGAGAGAGAGGCCTCCTTTTTTTGCACGCGCCCGTTGCAAAATGATTCCATTGCCACAAGCTCACAACTCCTTCTTGACTACTTGCTGTCCGTTGTCTCCGTCAGCAAATTTGGCCAAGTTTGGCACGTCGTCAGAGTGCAAGATATAGACGTACAAGATGGATGCTATTGCTGGTACAATAGTAGGGGGGTACCAGACTGTGACTCGACACTGGCAGTGCCATGACTTGTAACCTGTCTGCAAATGCATCACGTACTGCTGCCTTATTTCCTGTGATGCGATCGGTGGAGGTTATTTCGCCAAAAAAAAAACACACAAAATTCATGCAGCAAAACGTCGTCTCTCCTTAGCGAAAAATGAAAATGAGGAGAGATTTTTAACACACGATATCCACGTCTGCTGCTGTCGAGCAGTTTTCAACCGACATCCTTTTTAACAGCTTCATGAATAGTGATCACCTATGTACGTCAGCAATGGAATGCTCCTATAAGCGAAGGCCTAAAGAGCCAGCTATTTCATACTTACAAAAACTACCGTGCAGCCTACGCCTTGAACAGCGGCAGGAAGCGAGCGAGCGCCAGCGATAGTTGGTCCGTTATGGAGCAGTGTAAAAAGTCCTACGACAAGAGAAATGTGGAGAAATGTATGACGTTTTGCACATTTACATACGACGTGACTCTGGAGAATTGGATTGTCAAGACGACCTCGCGCTTACTGAGCGCCGTCAGCATCCCGCGCTCGGAGGAGGCCGAGTAATCTTGCTCGGCGAGACGACCTTCGTACTTGACGTCGTTGCACAAACATGCCACTCAAATAGTTGCTGAGATCAGCAACGATCCCAAAGCTGTGACGGCGGTTTTCCAGGGAAGCAACAGGGGGAAGCGCGGCAACTTTTCTCGGGCTCCGTGAACTTGAAGATGGTGTGCCATCATCATTCACCCACCCCCCTTTGCTCTCGCTGTCTTCGTCGTTGTCGCCGTCACTGTCGCAGCCGTTGCTGTCGCTCCCCAGTTGCATGACACGATCCCTCCGAGTGTGCGCGCACGCGAGTGTGCGCGTGTGACAGACAGGGGACGACTTGAAGCTGCTGTCTTTCTGCCGGCAGCTGCCCGCAGAAGCGAGCAACACAAATTTTCGAGCGTGTGTGTGTGTGTGTGTGTGTGTTGTGCGGCTTGCTAGGCTTGCTAGGCCCTGTACTGATCTCGTGCTCGCGCTCTTTTGCGGTCTTTGCGCCAGCTAACGCAACGAGCTGGGCTGCAGTCGTACACAAGTCCCTCGTCTGCACGCGCACGAGTACTCGCACAGAGGAGGCACAAAATATTTAACGAATTAGTCAGTGATGTGTGCATCTGTGATGTTTTACAGAAATGAGCTCAGAAGCTCAGCCCGGCATTATCGCTCCTCTTTCCTCGTTGAGCTCGCAATAAACACGTGGTAAAGAGAGCAGAGCAAGTGCCCAAAGAATAAACCTTGGCTCGTTCTCATTGCCAGTGATTTCACCAAAGTCAGGAGTCCTTGCTGTAGTGAATAACGTGTCTGAAGCCAAAAAAAGATACTTTCTCTCCTTCAGTGGGTGTGAACTGAGCTATCGCTTAAACAACCGTTGCTCAAACGCAGACAGGGTGGAGAGAGGAGAGAAAGCAAGTTTTACTAATCTTAGGGAACCCCTCCCATATGTGTGTTGAAGAGAAGTTGCAGCTACATCCGAGAGAGCCAGAGCGAGGCTGCTTTGGAGCTCTGATGAGATGAGCTGTGCGCATCATTTCGTGACAAGATGAGAAGAGCAGCAGAAGAATTGTGATCGTCACTGCGTTTTTCTGTCCAAAGGAACTTGCTCACCATGGCTATTTCAGACTCTGAGGAGAAGAAGCAGAGAGACAACTGCTTCTCCGAGGGTCGCCTGGCAGCCGCAGCCGCCGCAGCCAAGTTCGCCGGCAGCAGTGACAGGCCTGCCAGCGACGGCAACATGGACTACGGCTGGCTGGAGGGCGGCAAGCACGACCCCATTGCCACGGACACCAACCTGGCGGAGATCGACTTCGAGGACTTCAGAAATGAGGACCTGGCCTACGCCTTCTCATGCGGGGTGAGTCAGCGCTTCCGTTCTTCCAAAATACCGTGTGTGTGCAAAGCGCACCCTTTCAGAACGCACTCATGTCAAGCATATGACACGTCAGAATAAGTGGGGATGACGTTCAGAAGTCAGCGGGTTTTTTCTCCTTTTTTCTGCGAGGTGAAATGGCCTTAAAGACGAAAACTCCGCTATCTTTTGAACTAGAGCGTGATGTTTGAGGGCAGAGGGAAAAAGAAATGCTGGGCAGGATTTTGGATCACAGCTCCGTATTTCCTGCCCGTCTCACTTTTGCTGGAGTGGGGAAAGTCGAGCAATTAAGCCAGAAACATTTCCTCTTCTTCGCGCTCTTCGCTCCACACAGCAACATTCAGCATGCAGTGAGAGTGAAATAGAGAACAGCTTACACAGAATAGTTTAAAAGGCTACGCTTGGATCGTTCACCTGGGCAAGTCTGGAGTCAGCAGAAGATTTTGCTTAGAAATTGCTAAAAAAAAAAAAAAAGGCAAAAAATTTTCCCTCTTACTGTAGACAAGCACACACGTGTAGACTCATGCTCATGGTATTTTGCAAGTGTTTTCATTAGTGTACGCCAAAATTTGAATTCACAGATGTGGGAGAACCCCGCACATTTGCACGCGTCACAACGCTTCAAGGGCGTCCTAATAGATTGGAAGTGACATTCCTTGTCTTTGCTCTGTGGTCCCCATATGATCTGACGAACTGACAATGACACATTCTGATGTGGAGGCGAATTCCGCAATGATGCAAGGCAGAGACCATGAAAATGCTCCTGCCTCCGCAGTTGGGAAACGCCTCCCGCGCTTTTTTAAATAAATAAAAAAAGAAAGTGAAATTAGACTGTGAGGAGGAATCGAATTCCATTTATGAGAAGTTCACTTTCTTTTCTTCTGCCAAGAATAGTTCTTATACTCAATTTCTCTTCTTCAAAGTTCTTGTCTTTATTCTGAAGTCTGCATAACGTATCCTGTCTTCACGCAAGGGTTCCTCTTAGCCTTTTCGGGTATTGTAATCGCAGGTACAAACCGAAAAGATCACACGTACGCTTATGTAGGCAGTGGCCTTGAAGGAAAAACATTTGGCGGCCCCCTTGGCGTACATCACCTTGGCCGCCTATAGAGCGCTCTAGCGTGAGTGATTCTTTTAAGGTAGGAGCCAACTCTGGTTGCTGCTGTACCATTTTTTTTCTTTCGGTGCGCGCACCCCCAGAGCCATTAGCACATGGGTCTTCTTTTTTTTTCTTAGAGGAAGCCTCGTTGACAAATCTTGCTGTCCCCAGAGCAAGGATGAAAGTGATCTGGTAAAACAAAAGGTCTCAGCTTGGCCCTTGGCCAGTGAAATCATAGGGAGGAAACCGAGCTGACCTGCAGTGCGAGTCAGGGCAGTCACCCCCCATGAGCACCTGTCTAGTCAACACACACAGGGGGAAAAAGTTGGACTTTTTAGTCTGACTGTCAACGATGCCCTTATTGAACTAGAGAAGAGATGAAAGAAACCTCCGTCCAACGTCATGTTATCGAGGAGCGAAGAAAACAGGTTTTGTCCTGGCTTTAGCCTAAGTGTATCAGAGGAGCAAAAAAGTCGCATTTTTGGCCACGGCAGTTACACGAACGTGAGCGCGAGCAGCTTCTGTGCAAATCTGAAGCAAAAATTTGCGAATGAACAAATGATGCGGGAGCCGCAGAAGCCTCAACGGCTCGTGATAGAGGTGCATTAATCATAGTAGAAATTTACCTGTTGAAAACTCGATAAAGTATCTGTGGCGAGTCTCTAATAGAAGTCGTTGTTGCTAGAAAGTACAGTACAATGCATGTAGGGCATAAACATCTCTATGACTCACCACAGGAGGAAGAGTCTGGAGGTTCCAGCACCGATATGTCCATCTGCCGGAGCGAAGTCCTCTTCTCCTCCATGGCCAATGGCAATAACGGCGGAAACATTGTCTCTTCACTCATCCAAGAGGATTCCCTCATGGCTGCCGATGGCCTCGTCGACTTCAGCCAACAGCAACAGCATTTGGTCAGAGTGAACAAGAACCACTACACACTGACGTTCAGTGGCCACGCCGCGGCGGGAAGCATGTACGAGAGCAGAAGAGAAACCGCGGCGGCGGCGGCGGCGGCCGCAGCCGCCGCGGCCGCCATGGAAGCATCGTCCTCTTCTACAGTCGCTCTCGCCCGAGCAGCGGAAAGAACACTCACCATTGCAGGTATGAAGCTAAGCTTCATAGACATGTTGAGAACGCAGCGAATTCCTTGTTGGGGTTTCACTGACGCATTGTTGTGACAGACTAAAGTGCTTTCCTGATTGACCGCATCTCTACTCTGTCATTCGATTCCCTACGGTTGTTTCTTCCGACAGATTGATCCCCTCATCTTTCTCGCTCCCTTGTCAATGCCGGATCTTTCCTCCAAAGCTTTCCCTCTACTGAGGCTGCTGCTTAATGAACCAAAGTGCAATGAATGATATGGATGACTGATCACGGATGAGAGACCCGTCCAAGGGGAGTCCCATGGCTGCTGTGCTTGCTGACAGAGAAATATACATCATTGTGTTTCGTTCAAGCAGTTTTAGAAGCATGTATATTGCGCATTGCAGACGAGAACAACCAGGTCGCCGCGATGGCATCCCCATCGGCCGGAGCCGGGGCCGCAGTGGGCGGCAGCGGGCACCTCACAACGTGGTCCAACTTGGGAAGTGGCCGACAACAGCAACTACCACTACCACTGGGCGAGCGCATAGGTTCTCGCAGCGGTCCCATCAACAGGGAGGAGGAGAACTCATTCAACAACAATGCAGGCAGCAACAACAACGGCTCACAGGCGGGATCTCCCGTATGCTCCTCTGCCAGTGGGACGGATCCGCAACAACCATCCTCCTCCTCAGGTCGAAAGTCAAGAAGTCTCCCGGACATGGGGCGGGGAGCCCCATCCAGACCTAACAAGCTAGTCACAACCTTCATGAAGAACAAGGAGGAGAGATTGAGTTGGGGAGAGGAACAGTTGATGGCATCCGAAGACGTCGATAAGACGCAGGCCGGACCCATCCCCATGATGCGAAGCAAGGATACAGTCAACCAGTACCTAAAGGCGGCATCAGCAGCCGCGGCTGCGGCTGCGGCTGCAGGGAGCTCGGGCGGAGCCAGATTGACAAGCATCGAGGAGCAGGACAATGGGGACAGCAGCTCCAACAACTGCTACAGCGAAGAAGCGGCAGCGGCCGCAACGGCGGCGTCCACGACGCATCCCTCGGAGGAGAAGACCTTGAACAAGACGTTTCCGGATCTCGGGTTTCTTCAGGATGACGCCGGGTTGTGGGACGCGTTCTTCCTACACTCTCGAAATGCGTCAAAGTTCCACTCGGTGTTGGCAGAGCCGGCGATAGTACCGAGCCAGCCTTCAAATGCATTCTCACATATTCGAGACTCTGAATCGCTCAGACTCCTATTGCCTGCTGATCATCAGCATCTTCTTCCCTCGTCGACCTCCGCAGCAGCAGCATCACACAGGCCAAACAGTCACGATCTCCAGAACGAGGCGATCAAGAACATGTTCGTGGCGAAGGAGAAAGGAGAGGAAGAAGTGAAGATGGTGCGCGTGCGCGAGGCTTGGGCCGACGTCCCCGAGAAAGAGACAGTGGTCGTCAGGCGGAGGAGGGACAGGGAGGACAAGGAATCAAAGTTGGCCAATAGAAGGAGCTTCCAACCCCAAGAGCACCTGGGCAAGATGCTGGAGGTTGCAAACGGCAGGACAGGAAGAAGCAGGAGGAGTAGAGCGGCCAATTTCCCAAAGGTGAGCGAGCGTACTCGTACGTGGCCAGACTCCCAATTCCCATCCTTTGCAACATTACCTCCTACTTCAGCTAGATGTTGCAGCGTCACATACTTTGTTCAAGTGGCCTGGTTAGATTCACCTGCGGGCTCATGGCTCATTCAGCCAGGATTTGATTGTCCAAGTGAAGCACCAGCCGGAAGATTTTTTCCGGTTGATTGTTTGTCATCAATGGCTCCTCTTTCAGTCTGGTAGTCAGAACGACATCTGTGATACGTGGACCCCGGAGGAGGAGGAGGCAACCTCGGCGGCGGCGGCCGTGGCGTCCCCGAGCTCCACCGAGCGACTCCCATCAACGACGACGACAACGATGACAACGCAGCAGTGCTTCACGCGAAACTCGGCCGAGTACCCGTTCCAGATGTGCATGCCCCCACCAGGAGTGGCCGGAGGCAGCTTTGATCTCGCTCACAAGAGGGGTAAGATCATGGCTGAAGGATCCAGTTGCTGCTGCAAAGAAAGGGCTGGAGATAAATCATTGTTGTCGCAGTCATTACGCGGCCACCCTCGAGGCACTGCTGGCATTCGGTGCCGTGGACTACGCTAGAGCGACGCGAAAGTTATGGGAAAGTCATTGGCAGCAACTTTGTCCATGTTGAAATCTTTTCAACCCCAGCTGAATCACTACCGTGCCTTTCTAATAGCACCTCTCTGTCTTTCTGCTCCCCGAAGTGTAGCTTGAGTGCATTGCAACTGCCTGCTTTCAGTTCTTTCCTCGACAGAAATCGTTCTCATTATTCTCTCATGTCACACACACTTGTACGTGCGTGCACGAACCGTACGCAATGCAGTACAGACAAAAGGGAAAGCGCACAAAACTTGTACTCAGAAGATTTGTAGCTGTCCTACTTAGATAAACAACTGGTCGGTAACCCTCCTTTTATTTCTATTGCCAAAAGAGCTGTGAGGAGGTCACTGGCGCACCAGCTGTGTGTTGTACGGGCTTTTAATGGGCCTGACTGGGTCGACCCAGTCAACATCCGGGTTCACCCCTCCCCTCTCCAAGGGCAACGCCACTGTGGAAGCTTCAAAAAATGAATATGGAGTTCTTTGGGCCCCATCCATTGTTGGCATGTGTGTCAGAGTACTGTACTCATACTACCTGACAAGAGCAGCGCTTATCATGTAGTTGCACAGTGCGTCATACCGTGTTACAGTGGATTCTCGATATAACGATATTTCTGAGCAATACATAACCTTTCTCCTCCCTCCTGATCTACTACTATCTTTTAGTCGTTATAAGCAAACCTGTCAATATAACGATAGGGAAAATTCATCGTTATATCGAGAATCCACTGAATTGTTGAATATCATATTGTTCGCGTCTTTATGCGAACAGGTCATACTATAAAAATTAAGCTATCCAGCCGATATGATGAGTACTGCATGTAGCACTTCGATTCATTCTGCTGAGGACTTTCTGAGACAATATTGCTAAAGGAGTGTCTTTTTCATTCCAGCTCTCTTCGCCAATCTGTACACTGCAGTGGAACGCCTTCTCCACTACCATAACAACGCCTCTTCAGTGGCAGCCACGCCCACCAATGACCCCACTATCACTCCCACAGGCACCGCGGCCTCCGTTTCCGCTCGCTGTGTCCTCCTGCACGAGTTCATTCCCGCTCTTGGCGCGCTCATGGGCGACGGTCTCAAGCAGGAAGTCATCACGTCATTCGGCCGCATGCCGACGTCTGTGTGGAGGCTCGTGGAGGCCATAGCGAGATCCGGAGGTGGCGGCGTCGGAGGAGGGGCATCAGGCTGCAGCCCGGGTGCTGTCGCAGATCTTGTCATGCTACTCAACGCTAGAGAGGACGATGAGGACAAGAAGTTCGCCGGCTTCGTCGTCGGTCTCCTCAAGTGAGTGCGCAATGACAGTCAATAAAGGAATCATAGAGAACTTTCGTCACATCCCATCTTTCTTTGCTTTCAGTATGTCTTGTCTCCATGTGTGGTTCTCTCGTCTCAAATGGCACTTGGACGTGCTTCTCCGGTTCTACGCGCGCCATTCGCTCATGTGCGCCCTACACAAAGAGACCAGATTGCTCTTCGACGAATTCATCTTCTGCCTCCAGCGTCTCTTTGCCGTCGAGTTTGCCGTCGATCTCAACTCCGTCTCTGCGGCTGGATGCTCTCATCATTACCTTCCAGGCTACTATGAAGAAGAATCACTATCAAGAGCTCAGAGTGGCGGCAGAAGTCATAGTTGCTGCACCAGCTGCCAGCAGTTGTCCATCGAGGATGACGAAAACTCTACGAGGACGTCGTCGGCATCAAGCAGGCGGTCCAGGATTCCCAGGCCAATATCCTTGCCCAAGAGGCTGGAATTTAAGTTGGGAACTAGTCCAAGTCCGGTGGGAAGGACTCAGCAGTCACATCCAAAGAAGCCCCTAGCCAGGGCAAAGTCTGGCGAGGCTCGCGCTTTGTCGCAGAACCAGTCGCAGCAGCAGCCACCAACGAAGCCACCACTCACCTCAAGAAAGTCGCGCGTCCGCGAGACGATCCGATTGTTCGACACCAAGACGTCACCGGGCAGAAGAAGACAACAGCCTCAGTCGACCGGGAGACCGCCGCTGATGCCTCGACCACCGATTTCTGGCGCCATGAAGAGGCCTCAGACGGCTTCGGCCGCGGTGGTGACGGCGTCGGCGATTGCAGGAGGTCGCCCTCGGGACACCGGTGGAGCCACGAAGAGCCCGTGATTGGGCACTATTATTACATCGATTATTTGTTATCCCTCGCAATCTCCTCAAAGTTTTGTTCTTGCCTGCTGCATTTGCTGTCAGTATGTACAGTATAGTATGATAGAAATAGCTGGCCTAACAATAAGGCGAGAAACGGTGAGCAAGTGTGACTTGAACTATAAGGGCGCCTCTTGTATCAACAGAAATACGCTGGGCTATACAGTACAGTAGGTATACAAATTACACTTCCTTCTTTTGTAGAGCAACTAGAACGCTGAGTTGGTGTTTTAGAGTCTTATTTTGCAATGCAGTTACTCTCGTCCATAGTGCTGTATATAACTGATGCTAAATATCATACTGTCATGGAGGGCTGAAAGCATAAGTCGATTATCCACTGTCACATCTCACTGTTCATACACAGCTTCTCGTTTTTACTAAGAGCTCGACCTTCCATTCCAGTCATTGGTTATTGATATTCTTTTTGCCCAAAAGTCAGTGAGCATCAGTCGCGCTGGAATCCGAAGAAAGAAGTGAAGGAAAGCGATATCCCTTCTGTCGTGAAGACGATATTGACAACCGTTGTTGTGTACGTACAATTGCGATTACGAATTGAAGGCGAATGAAACAGTTGTTTATCTTAGCAATTCGTTAAAGTTATTGAAGAAGAAAACACCACTACGCTAGTATCGTATGAGATGGTGACCAGCACCAATGTACAGGAAATCAGAACAAGTAACTCTGTCAACAAACTTGGCCAAATGTTGGCCTTTCTAGCTACGGGTCCTCAGGTCTCTTGATTCTCTCTTCCAGCTTCTGGCGATCACCTTCTCCTCTTGTCCTCTCGATATGTCAGGTCATTGAGATAATACCTGAAATGAGTAAAGTGACTGGTGAAAAGAATCAACTTTGTCTCTAGCTCCGGCAGCACTGACCAGCTCGGCGAGGATTCACAATCGACGTTGTAAGCCCAGTCGCAGACCCTGAATCGCTGGTTGAAGGCGGTGTTCTTGTCGCACATGTACGGGATCCGTCGGCCTTGAGCGTCGCACAGATGGAAAATCTACACAGTGGCACCAGAAAATGTTGCATGTGGCGGTGAGATATTGTGTGGAACAAAATCGACTAGGGCGCCTTTATAGTGAAATAAGATGGGGGCCATCATTTTCTTTATATCATGCATGCCACGGTAGACGCCGCATTTTTTCTTTTTCTTTTTCAGCATATTCACCGGCCAAATTAACGCATTTTGCAATCAGCTGTATGACTTGCCAAAGGCAACTTGCAGGCCATCTTTTGAGAGGTCCACCTTCTTCTTGGGGTCGTCCATGACGACTGAACACCCAGCAAGACTTTGAGAGTTCGAGTGTGTGTGGGAAGGAGCGAAATAAGCATACAGGGCAAGTAGAGTACATGCATGACCTTCTTGGACATGGAAAAGTTCGTTATCTGCTGGTCCATTATGGCACAAATGGCTTGATAACAAAGAGGGGGGCGGCATCAGAGTGAGTGTTTTTCACTTTTGTAGCATTTGCAGAGATTCAGCTTGCTGAATACAGGGCAGTCCGCTAAGTGTGTCCTCGGTCAACCTGATGTAGGACGTTTCAAACTCGAAATCGGTAATTCTAGCAGGGACATCGGCAAAACCAGCAGACCAACGAGCTCAAACCCTCACATTATTAAAGACTTGGTCGAAACAATGCTGGAACTGATTCACAGAGGCCTGGTTGCTCTAGGTCTTGAGAATTAGTCAAGGATTTAGTGATTCTTTAAAAAGTGTCATGGATCGAAATAATTTCTCACAGAAGCATTCAAAAGTGATATACACTTCCGTCCAATGTGGTGGACTCTCGATAACCATCTGGTCAGCGGGTTGCTGTACTGAGAGGTTCACGGCTCTTGCAAAAATGTTCACTATCATGGTGAGAGGTTCACTCTGTCGCGTGCGCGATGTACTGGGAGTCTACTGTACAACTGTGCCTTGGATTCGTCCCGAGGCTGCTACGTTAAGCGGACTCCGCTGTAACGGTGGGTTATCCCTCAACATTTATTACTTTCCGAAAAAGTTAAGTTATCAACCATCTTATGAGGCTACGTTCTAATTCACTACCTCTGTACAGCGTACTGTAGTTGATGATTCTAGATTTGTCATTCAAGCTAAGAAATGTCCAGATGAAATCGACACGCAGACTCCAAATAATCCCTTATGAACAACGAACGAAAAACTTAAGCAACTGTTCTGTTCTCACCATGCAGTCGAATTCAAGATCCGCGTAGAATCCGATCGATCTGTCTGTGCAGTCGAAGGTGAAGGTGGCGTTTGGGAAGTCCTCCCACCTCTTCACCTGTAACGACAAAGTTTGTGAAATGATCCACTTTTGTCTCACCTTTTCCACTCGAGCAGCGCTGCGTCTACTATTATGGGCAGGTAGCCGCTGGTCTCATGCTTGGGTGTCTTTGCGTGACGTTGAGTGGAAATGGGGTGAAAAATTATGCATGCAGTGTTAATGAAGCGTCTACACTGCTGTTACAGGTTGTTAGTGGCGACTCCACCAGCAGCACCATAGAGGCCTTGACAAGGGTCAGACTAGTTCAAAGAAGTCTGATATAGGGTAAGCCAATCAAGGATGATCTTGTGGATGAAACAGTGCTAAAGTATGGTGTGGAGAAGTGGTTGGAGGTCACGGATTTCTTATCTTCTTGCGTCCACAGTCGAGTCCATGGTCTCAATGCTTTTGGAGGTACCCTGTGGTGAACGGCTTGATCCTGTCCTCCTCCGCCGCCATCGCCGCTGCGACCGCCGCCGCCGCCACCGTCGTCCCCCAAATGAAATGCTTCGCCTAAAAGTGCAGTGGCAGCTACCAGCAACCCTGAGCAGGAAGAATAAACGTGAAACTGACAAGAAACCCCACCTAGGTATGAATGATACAATGACTGTGAGCTCACCCAAGAGTAGCATCGTCCGTCCTAGAATAGCGTCAGCAACAGGAATCCAATTCATTAGTGGGCATACGTCCTCCACACGGATGAAGACCTAAGAATGAATAAATGACTCTTAAATGCATAATTACACAACCCTTCAAGAGCAGTAAGTACTACTCATTGTTGGATGCTGAAAGCAGCTCTTCTGCGCTACTCCAGCTACAGCGGGAAGAGCTGGGCCACCAGTGAGGCGTAAAATGTGCGAATATCGCAACCACTGAGGAAAAATATCGTAAATAAGAGAAAAAGTGAATCTTCCTCACGAAACCATTTTCGCCAATGTCGTCGTGACGAATCAATGAAGGATGCGCAGTTTTGCGCGCCCCCCCTCACGACTTGGATCAGATCTCTTTTTTGCAAGCCCCAAGTTGCACGAAAAGTGAGCGTCAAGCAAGAAACTTGCAAAATAGGACAAAGCAGTGACGCATTTTGCGTCACGAACAAACCGCCAACGTCATCAAATTCAGATCGCCGAGGCAAGATTTTCAGAGTTTTTTTCTCTCTCTTCTTTCTCTTTAAGTCTCATGATACCGTAGAAGCTAATCTGTGAAACAGGAGGGTAATTTTGTTCTCGAGACCCCAAATTTGGCATTAGCATCATGAAAAATAAAAAAAAATGACTTCAGGCTAAAAGTGGCTGATCGCATACACGTGACCACGACCTCAAGTCGGTGACGCAGGTGAACAAGTACATGACTTTGAATTTGTAGAGTGAGTGAGCCACTTTTAAGGACATTATCAGGTTTTGTGAGGATTTTGAAGGAAATTTTGAGGTTCGACTGCATGAATGGAAACCTTTGACTGTGCCAATTCCAACACTACCAGCAAACTGATGTCTTGGATAGGAAAATCGAGGCCAAAGGCCGCCCATTGGAAGTCACTTCGTGCGCATGTGTCAAAAGATTGGGAGTCAGAAGCCTCTGAAGCCACGTTCAGCTAAATGTTTGAACGACTGTGACGCAGCTGAGAGTATTCCCCCCCCCCCCCCCCCCAAAAAAAAAGAGCCCCTAAAAATGGTTCACCCTGTACAGTGTCTCTCCGGTACGTTTGTGAGTGACACTCATTGATGCGAGGCCTCCACCTGTCAGGAAGACCTCCTCAAGGCCATCATCGTCATCTTCTCTTTCTCACACACAGTGGCAAGCTGAGCAAAGAGGACATCTTCGCCCCCGTCCGTCCGTCCGTCCATCTGTCCGTCCGTCCGACCGCCGGTCCTTGCGTCCGGCGGGTCCGTACACATTCCATTCTCATATTTTTAAGCAGGTCGCAGCGATGATGATGACGGTGGGGGAAATCGACTCCTTTTTCGGGCCTCTGACAGAACAGAGTTCGTAGAGAGGCATTTGCCTATCTGGATTTCGCATCTCGATCTTCATATGTGTGTGCGCGCAGTAGGCATATTGTACACTGCACGGTTGTATATGTATTGTGGTATGCGCGTCGGTCCCCGAACAGTGGTGGGCTACGTCCCTCGGCCTTGTGCCGATGAGGACGAAGGGGGCGTGACACATGCAGTGCATGACAGGATCTGGACCGGTGCACTCATGAGGTGCGTCTCTCCCCCACCAGGATCCAACAAGTTGGTGCCAGCAAGCATGCGTGAAAAAACACCCATCCCCAAACCCAATACTCTACTCCAAAGACAAATATTTGACCTCCGAGGACCAGTGGGACGCGGTCTCAGTGAGTAAAAACGCGTGAGGTCTCGACGGTCACCTCATCCGGTCAGGGATTTACGTATTCGCTGACTGGCCATAAACGGTAATGGCAGTGGCGACTTTTTACTTCATTTTGTCTAGACGAGTCTTTGGTTCTCTCATCTTCTTCTTCCTTCCTCGTGTGGGATTTTTTGTTTACCCTTTGGTGGATGCTCTCATCTTATCTCCTCACGGGAGGATCTCTTCGAGATGTTTGGCTGGGGAATGAAATGTCAGGTCAAATATGAAATGCTACAAGGACCTCCACAAATAGGTTCGTGCTTGTGTGCGCGGCACAACTGTCGCGGTTTCACTGCTGAGGAAGAGGAGGCAAAAAAAAACCTTTGCGGCATTCTTGGCTGTTGATGACCCATGCTCAAAAAGGATCTCTGCTGATAAAGAGACAGAGAAAACCCATCTGAGTAAAGCGTCTCACCGCTCGCTGTCCACTCAATCTTCTGGCGGAGGCGCCGCTCTTTTTTGCACCAGCACAGTAGCTCTCTCATGGACGCCACCGCACATCCGCTCTGGCCAAGCTCTGATCGTGGACTGACTGACGTTTGCCCAAGTCTGATTTTGCACTTGCCCAGTTCCATTTGTTTTGTGGCAGAAAACCCATCCTCTTGGCTGGCTGCGTACGCGCATCTCTCTGCCTACTCTTATCTCTGTATCTATCTCCTCTTTTCCCTACGCAGTGGGTCTCCTTGAGACGGCAGTTTACCCCGTCTGGACATAAATCAGCCCCTTCTCTCTGTGGGCCCCACACAGAGGGCGTTCGTGTAGGCAAAGCCGCATCCGTCAGTGTCTGTCTGTCAACCAATTAATATACGCCGGGTGCCACCCACACACCCGGGAACAAGCGAAAGTCACTGTGTGGCCTTGCACTGGTGCCGGCGGCTCGCTCGGGCCCCCGACATTGCTCCTTTGAACACAATAGAAGGCTGGACTTTAGGACAAGGAGACGACCTGATCCAAAACACGTGTAAGCGCGGTCTTTTGATAGTCAGTGCAGGAGGATGTCACATCGGAGGATGCATTTATGTGCACGCGATCGACGGCTCATAAGTCTGAGCTAGACTTCTACCAAAGGATGGCCATAAATTAGGTAATTATTTATGGTGACAATGAAAATGATGGAGGATGGAGTCAATCGATTTTCTCTCCAGTCCCCCCGTCGAGGTTGTAACAAGACGGTCCTCAAGCAGACACAAGTGCACTAGACAATGAATAGGTTGCTCGGCATCAAAACATGTCTTAGTACGGCGCTGTGAGAAGCGTTGGCTATTGACCCACTTGCAGGCAGACGTGCATCGCATCCTGGACGGGGCAGTGCAGTAAAATACAGGGACATCCAAAGGGAGCTTTTACCCTAGCCGACGCATCAGGCATTGCTCGGGTTACCATTAAAACTAAATTGCAACACACGACTCCTTGCGCTTTGCAAGACTGCACGCACCTCATGCACTGCACTCCCAAAATTCATGACTTCAGGTGTGACCTCCAGTAACTTCTTAAGTCGCTTCTGACCTCAACCGATCCTCACACACCTAGTATGGGGTATTCTCTAGCATGGTCTCTTTAATATGTATTTTTTTCAACCCTCCTTCACCCCAAAATGGCTGTTTCGGGATTTCAGGTACTTTAATGCCCCCCTGAAGTCGGCATCCCTGGCTAGGCCAAATCCAGGGAAAATATTATTGCCACGTTTGGGCCTCCTCGGTTTAACCCGTGTTTTTTGTCGCAATCAGCATGAAATTCACTTTGAGGTATTTAAAAGGTGTGCAAGGTGTTGTAATTGTTTTTGACCTAAAAACCTGAACTTCAAGTCTTTTGACCAAGCAAACAAAGCCTTAATGTGATCAGAACCCTTGTGACTGAGAACATGGTCAAAACAACTCTGAGTATCCAAACACTGTAGTCACGACGTGACTTCAGACATGACAATGGAGTGACCTAAGACAACCTAAGTGACATGGAATTGTCGTAGACATAGTGAACTTACGAAAGACCAATTGTAATTTCCCCCTTGATCGACTCATTAACCTTGATAATGACTAATTTTTCAAGTACCCCGGAGTAGTCGCTGCTTGGGGACACCTCCGTACACTCAGTGTGGGGTGCCTGTCTGCCCACAACCTTTTCTCAGGAATGTGTTAAGGTCAGGCAGCTCCTCATTTCCCTCCTAAGCGTTCATGTTTCGAGAGAAATGAAAAACAATGGAGAGAAGAACATTCGAACTTCCCGGACTTGGAGGGTAGTGAAATATGACCCTTGCGTGCGGTTACACATCATTCTCTGTAGTGCGTAGGAGATTTCACCCCTAGTGAAAATGAAGTCTGACCAGACAGACTTTGTTTGACCTACCAAAAGTCTCCTCAGACGAGAAATCAACTTACCTCGTTGTCAAAGTCCGAAACACCCAGACAGTGGCAGCCCTGAAGTCCCAATGAAGAGATTTACTTTGCCTCCGACGTCAATTTGTCCCGACTTCGCTGCGTGAATGCAAAAAAAAGAATGAGACGCACGTAAGCGCTCAATTATGACGCTTCTTCACTTCTCTCCCTCTCCGGGCCCCCGAGAGAAGGTAGGACGACGACGTTTCTCGACGGACTACGCAAAAAAATGCGTCAGGAGACCCCTCTTGGCGCGACGCAGTCGCGGCCGCCGGCTTCGGGTGGTGTACGGCAGGAAGAACGCAGGCGAGGAGGCGGAGGAGGAGGCTTTTTTCTCCGGCTGCTCAAGCTTGGGGGGGGGGGACATTAGATTCTTGGGACCGCAGGCTGATCCAGACTCAATGTTGTTCCGTACAAATCCGGCTGACTTATTCAAATTTGCCATTCTACTCAGGTCCGCTCTTAGACTACGGATTATCAGTGTACAGAAGGCCTCATTGGTTCGTCATGAACACATATACTAATACGGTGGTCACAACTTATGATGACAACGGATAAAAAATCATATTTGACTCATGCTGACAATTATCTCAGACCCCCCCATTCGTTACCTGCTTCGGATTATACCCACCATTCTTGGGGTTAAAAAAAGGAGCATTGTCATTTTCCCGGACTTTTGTACCATTAGACACAGATTTTGAATTGCCCAACTATTTCCACATGATTTAGCATCCAGCATTCACTCGGTACTTTCGAAGCAAACAGGCAAAGAATTCAGCAGTGTCACATATAATTCTCCAGATACGCCGACAGCTTCTCCTGGTCCCTAGGGTGTCTGCGAAAGCGGGGACCACTGTAATAAGATGCACAGACTTTTTTTGACCTGTCATGTCTGAAGATGCCACCAAAAAGATTTTGTCCTGCCGAGCGAGATAGCATCTTGCCACACGCGCCAATCAGCTCACCAACACAGCACTGAATAGTGCGATTCAGTCAGGTCGGGGCTGCCGTTTCTGAGGATCTTTTTGAAGTAGTTGAGGGGATGCTTGAGTATCAGTTATATCACACATTTTGGACCTGAGTGACACCAATGCTGACGCACCCTGTACGTGTGTATCACTCGTACGAAATTCTGTATGCATCGAGTCCTGCGTGTCCTCTTGTCAGTCTTTAAGCAGGATGTTACCATGCTGTTTGGCAATGACTCCCCCCAGACTACTCCAGTCTATTTAAAAATGAGTCATGGTGCACGGGTGATGACGCAATGACCGGGAGAAATTAACAGTTTTCTTCCTCAAAGTTCCTTCACAGTCGTGCTTTGCATCATCCACTTGGGTCCAGTCCTCTCTCAGTCCCAGACAGAAGCAAACCAAACTGAGCTTCTTACTCAGCAGTTGACAAAGATCAAGAGTGTACATAGCTCGGTGATTATGGTATCATTATCGGCCTTGCGCGCGCGAAAAAAGAAACCCTCTGATTATTCTGGCCTTGGCGAAAGACGTGTTACCTTTAGGTGATGGATCGCTGATCGAGAACGGCACGCAGCGGATTTCGTACTCGACTCCACGATTTTCTCCTTCGTCGTCTCCCACTACTTCTGCCGGTGGTGCCGGAGCCGCCGGTGCTGCTGCCGCTGCTGCAGTGCTCGAGGTCTCCATTTGGCAAAATTTATTAGTCATCACCTGAGTAGCAAGCAGAAAAAAATCTCTGGAGAAAGAGGACAAAAATAGTTTTCAAGCTACGTGACAAATCGATGCATTTCCTTCCGATTTGAGGGGAGGGAGAGAATGAGCATTTGGACGTACCGAGATGATCGTTTTCCGGATGCTCAGGAATTCCAATGGCCCAAGTAAAAAGGAGTCGAGGGCCTTCGCACCGTAGGATAGATATTTCTTTTTTAAGTGGGCACAAGAACGCTGCCAGCCTCGCCGGACTGAGTTTTCGGGCGGAATTGGGCAGTGGAGAAGGAAGCGTCGTCGCCGTCGTCTTAACGGACCCTTTATGGCTTTCTGAGTGATTGCCAATTCCGATGGAGCTCGGTGGAATTCTTAAAGCCCTCCCACCTGAGCAAACTTAGTCAATGCTTATCTGTGAGATGACTTTTTTAAATCACGGAGCAGCACAGCAAGATTAAGGATAAATCAGGGACTTGGCAAGCACTGGCAGAAATTGTCATCGTCATTACCTCTTGCTTTGCGTGGAGAGCAGGGGGGGGGGGGGGAAATGGGTGGGCGTTTGCAGTCTTGTGTCAGTCAATGACGCAAGGACGTTGTCTGGTGGTGGGAGAATCTGTCAATTCAGGAGAAATTGCCCTTTTTTTGAGGTATCATTGCTTGGTGTCCTTTGAAGTTCACTTGATTGGAATGGCCTAGGCTGGCCCACATGCCTCTGCGTACACTACAGGGTGGGCACAAACACTAAAAGCCTTTCAAAAGCCGTTTGTAAGTCGCAAATCGCCGCTGATTCGGGGGGGCGGGACACGAGGGGATTATGGAATACGTACGTGATACGTTATTGTCAACATTTATGATGTGATGCATAGCCTTCTTCTCCCTTAGCGAGGAGTTGCATGACTGGGCTAACGTTAGCGCTTTGCGCACGGCATGTAATGCAAAAGCTCTTGTTGAGGCGTTGAGGTCGAGGTTGAGAAGTCTGAATTTCTTTGTCTACCTCGAGTTATCATTACTTTGTGTGCCTCTTTCAGTGCACTCCCAGCGGGGACCTCTAGAGGACACCTTCCAGAGACGGTAGCTTCTTCGGCTCCTCAAGTGCCTCCACTGTGACCTCCGTCCTAAATCACTGATCGGAAAATGATAATCACGTCATAAATGAGCGGCTAATCCTGGCAGGCCAGCAGGCAGACCGGCGGGCAGGACCCTAACTTCCTTAATCTCTTATACTACGTGCTTCTCAGACAATAGCGACTTCGCCGAGGAGGAGATTCTTGACCTCTACATCTGATGGGTGGTAGAGTGTCAGTTAGGTAGGCGAAATAACGCGTCTTAAGGCAGCGGCAGGACAAACACGCACGCACCAGCGCGGATTACCATAGCCAAATTCTGCACGGACATGAGCAATGAGAAGAGGGGCTCTTCGGACAAGAGCACGGACCAAAGGGGCACTCTACCTTTTCGCTACTTTTCCCCGCGAGCAGAAAGTACCTCTTGCCAAAAATCGGTCGTCGTTTATACCAAGGAATGATCATCTTTTTCTATTTTCTGAAGCTCACTCACTCGCATCCATGGGCATGTGCGCTATAAATACTCGTGAGGCTGCGAAGACGTTCCTTAATGGTTTGCGCTCTCACTACGACCAACGTGCGCGCATATTTTCCCCTTTTTTTGCCAGGAAATGCAAGGACGTCCGTTGAAAGCAGAACAAAAGAAAAAGAAGAAATTCCGCTGTGAAGTTAATTGTCATTCAGAGTCTCTTTCTTCTGCTTTGGCGGCGCCAAAATGACGAGGATGCGCGTGAGGGCGGAGGAAAAAAAGTGACGCCTCGACATCATTGGGGCTGCCACAATGAGTCTCTCAGCTTTGACAACTACGACTGGAAAAAAAGGGGCATCCTTGTGCTATTGTTCATTGTCGATTGCTTGGTCAGTGCTTGGTGATCCTCAGCTTGTATCCCACGTAGTCCCAGACGCGCTCCCTGATGACGAGACACCTGGTGGGAGAAATTGAGAGGGTTAAGAGCACTCGCCAGACTACGCACGTCACTGACCTGCCTTCCTCTCTGACGTCCGTAGCCGTCTTGGTCATGGAAATGACGTTGCCGCGGTAGCTGTACTCGGACTTGCCGTGCAGGACCATGAGATGATAGCGATAGTGACATTCCTCACTCTCTGGACCTGGAAAGTCTCGGAAGAATGTGAAAGTGACTCACGAACCTTCCATACTTGGTCTACCCAGAAACCAAAGCCAGAGGAAGAGTTCTGAGTGGAGCCCGTCCAGACAGTGGGCCTGAGCCTCCAAGTAGAAGTGGCGCTTGAAGCAGATCACTTCAACAAAGGGCCATGTTTGGAGCAAATGCTGCTGGTGTTGCGACCTCCTGGAAGAGCTAGCGGACTGCGCGGCAGCAACAACAGCACCAGCAGGGGTTGTGGGAGTGACCCTGTCCAACTGCGGCACGACCACAGTCAGTTGCAGGGCGTCGCCGTTGAACCGGCGGTGTCGGTGACTGCCGTGAAGGTGGCCCAGAAGGAACTCTGGGTGCCACCAATGTGTACAGTACGTCTTAGTTATGATCGATGCATGGACGACTACGCAGACGACAAACCTGGGGGAAATCTCCCTGCCTGCTGAAATTGGGAGTTCTTCACGCTGCAGCCGAGAGCGGGACAAGTTACGTGGACGCCGGACGAGAACTTGGCCGATATCTCTTTGCTGCTGTTTCCGGCTGCTGTGACGTCATCCTTCGACAAATTGCAGATGTGAAGAGACCCTTTCGGGTCGCTGAGGCGGGTCAGGTCCTGGAGAAAGCCAAGCAGACTGACAAAGATGCACGGTTGCAATGTGCGGGTGTCCTCACACACTCGTCCTTGATCAAGACTGCACTAGACAGGGTGAGTCAAAAGAAACTTTACAAAGCGTCTGATCGCTCTAGTTGGTCTTAGCTAAAGGGAGATGCAAAAGTTTTGCTTGGCACCAATCTTGCTCGGACTGATGAACTCCTGCTCCATAACAAGTGAAGATGAGATCTCTTTGCTGGACAAAACATACTACATTCGCTTCATAACCTTACACTTTTAACGAACCAGCTCACTCGCCTTAATGTCTTATTTCCTGTGAAGGCTAGTTACACACAATGTTATTTTTAACTATGTATTGCCGTCACATATCCTAGCACGGAGGCAGAACAAGTATGCAGACCAGGCGAAAATTTGACGGCAATTTGTAGTCAAAATCCAAAAATAGATAAAGTCTTGGTTGTTCAATCGCTTCATGGTCGCTCCTCCCAAGGAAAATTTTTTGAATCTCCTCTCGTGTGAGACCAAGCAGAGAATGACTGCGCTGCACCAGCACAATCGGAGATGTAATAGTCTTTGCTTTTGTAAAGTTACTAATAGCTCACCCTGTGCAAGAACTCACTGCGGTGAGAGCGTCCGTGGCAATCAGTGAGCAGTCGTGAAACCGGACGGTTGGTGCGGAAAGAGGTACTGCCGCAGCAACCCGAAAGCCGCCGCCGCCACCGCCGCCACCGCCGATATCATGATCCTGATCTCCTCCAAGCGCCGCCAAGCCGCTCCTACTTGGATTGGCGCTGTTGCTACCCCCGTTGATGCTGCAGTAGCCGCTGCTGCTGCTGCTAAAGGTGGTGACCGGCCTGGGCAGGGCAGACATGGGCGCGCCAATAGTGAAGTATTTCTCAGACATCTTTTGCTCACAGCTTTTTGTATTCCTGTACTACGTATAACGTTTTATGGGACGCGATCGACACGCAAGTGACAACTTCGAGGCATTTTCTCGGACTGAGACTGGGTCAAAGGGGTGTTTGTGTCACCTCTTTCCTTTCCCTTTCGATTATTGGAGGTTCTTGGCATAGCTTTTCTTGAG